>Ga0114129_10003109_pt1 | contig 23279 bp, 19 predicted proteins | sample RhiMetdeltSRZDD1_FD_80071 | JGI IMG/M metagenome (GOLD analysis project Ga0114129, IMG submission 80071) | Populus rhizosphere microbial communities from Tennessee, USA - Rhizosphere MetaG P. deltoides SRZDD1 (version 2) (version 2) | ecosystem: Host-associated > Plants > Roots > Rhizosphere >...
GAAGCCACCGAGAAGCAGCTGCTGGCGCTCGCCGCGGCCGGCAAGAGCCTCGCGGAGATCAGCCTCGAGCTCAGGCGCTCGGAGTTCGAGACCGCGTCGCTCGTTTACGAGATGCACGGCCGCGGCGTCGTGCTGGTGGGCGAGGTGCGGACCGAGGCCCAGGGCTCGGACCCGGTCGGCGCGATCCAGGGACTCCTGACGCTCGCCTACCAGCGCCTGCAGGAGAAGCGCTACGACTCGGCGCTCAAGGCGTACGAGGACGTGCTCGCGCTCGACCGGCTGAACCAGAACGCCAAGAAGGGATTGATCGCCACGATGGAAGCGCGCCAACGCGAGCGCCAGCTCCACACCATCCCGCGCGACAAGATCCCGGTACTGGCGGTCGACGTCCTCACGCTCACCCGGCAGAACCTCGACCCGCAGGAGGGCTTCGTCGTCTCGCGCGTGAACGGTCAATGGGACGTGCAATCGATCCTGAAGCTATGCCCGATGGGCGAGGACGACACGCTGCTGATCTTCGCCCGCCTGCTGGACCGCAAGCTGATCCGCCTGAACTAGCCGCCCAATACCCGTGTGATCTGCCGGAGCTCGCCCACGAGCGAGGCGAAGACGTCGGGCGTGAGCGACTGGGGTCCATCCGAGAGCGCGCGGTCGGGGTCGTGGTGCACCTCGACGATCAGCCCGTCGGCTCCCACCGCCGCGGCGCCGCGTGACATCGGGACCACCTTGTCGCGCCGACCGGTGCCGTGCGACGGGTCGACCAGGATCGGCAGGTGCGAGATCTGCTTCACCGCCGGCACCACCGCCAGGTCGAGCGTGTTACGCGAGAAGTCCGAGAAGGTACGCACGCCCCGCTCGCACAAAATCACCTCGTAGTTGCCCTCGGCCAGGATGTACTCGGCCGACATCAGGAACTCCTCGAGCGTTGCGGCGAGGCCCCGCTTCAGCAGCACCGGCTTTTTCGCGCGCCCGGCCCGCTTCAGAAGCGAAAAGTTCTGCATGTTGCGCGCGCCGATCTGGATCGCGTCGGCATAGCGCTCGACGAGGTCGACGCTCTCGGCGTCGATCGCTTCCGTGACGACGGGCAGACCCGTCTCCTCGCGGGCGTTCGCCAGGATCTTGAGCCCTTCCTCGCCGAGGCCCTGAAACGAGTACGGGCTCGTCCTCGGCTTGAAGGCGCCCCCGCGCAGCAGGCTGGCCCCGGCAGCCTTGACCAGGCGCGCGACGGTGAGCATCTGGTCCAGCGACTCGACGGCGCAGGGCCCGGCGATGATCACGAATCCGCCGTCGCCCACGCTCACGCTCCCCACCTTCACCACGCTGTTCTCGGGCTTTACCTCGCGCGAGACCAGCTTGTAGGCGTGGGTGACCGGGATCACCTCGAGCACGCCCGGCATGCTCTCGAACACCGGCCGGTCGACGGCGCCGCGGTTGCCGGTGATGCCGATCGCCGTGCGTTGCGCTCCCGGAATCGGGTGGGCCTTGAATCCGCGCGCCTCGATCGCGCGCACGACGCCCGCGATCTCGTCCGGCTTCGCCCCCTGACGCATCACCACCAGCATCGCCGCTCCTCCGAGTTCACGCTCCCCGCAGTCGTCGGAAACCCCGCATGCTATCATGCCGGCTTTCCTGGGATCTGGGCGCCGCCTCAAGGCGCTGGGAGCCGAAGTGAGATCGCTTTTCCGGACCAAGGCGGTCGCCGACATCGTCGCCGATCTCGAAGCCGGCGGCTCGGGCCTGAAGCGCACGCTCGGAGCGGGCGACCTGGTCATGCTCGGGATCGGTGCCGTGATCGGGGCGGGCATCTTCTCCGCCATCGGCACGGCAGCCACGGGCGAGATTGGTCCCGACGGCACGGTCGTGCGCTACGGAGCGGGCCCCGCGCTGGTGCTGTCCTTCCTCCTGCTCGGAGCCGTGTGCGCGCTCGCGGGCCTCTGCTACGCCGAGCTCACGGCTCTGATCCCGATCTCCGGCAGCGCCTACACCTACGCCTACGCGACGCTCGGCGAGCTCGTGGCGTGGATCATCGGCTGGGACCTGATCCTCGAGTACGCGGTCGGCAACGTCGCGGTCGCGATCGCCTGGTCGTCGTACTTCGGCTCGCTGCTGCGCTTCTTTGGCGTCGATCTCCCGTTCTGGCTCTCGCACAGCTACCGCGACGTGCTCTTCTCGTACCCGGAGCGCATCGGCGAGCTGCCGACAGTGCTCGGCCACGCGGTCGCGATCAACCTGCCCGGGATCCTGATCGTCGCGCTCATCACCTGGGTGCTGGTGATCGGGATTCGCGAGAGCGCCTGGGTCAACAACGCGATGGTCGCGCTGAAGCTGGCGGTGCTCGCGCTCTTCGTCGGAGTCGGGATCTTCTACATCGACCCGGCGAACTGGACGCCCTTCGCCCCGAACGGCTGGCGCGGGATCCACCAGGGCGCCGCGATTGTGTTCTTCGCCTACATCGGCTTCGACGCGATCTCGACTGCGGCCGAGGAGACCAAGGACCCGCAGCGGAACATGCCGCGCGGCATCCTCGGCTCGCTTGCCGTTTGCACGCTGATCTACGCGGTCGTGGGCCTGGTCGCGACCGGGCTCGTCCCCTACCAGCAGCTCAAGGGCGCCGACCCGCTGGCGCGCGCCTTCGAGGTTGCGGGTATCGGCTGGGGTCAGGCCATCATCGCCTTCGGCGCGGTGGTGTCGATGACGGCGGTGCTGCTGGTGTTCCAGCTCGGCCAGCCGCGCATCTTCTTCTCGATGAGCCGGGACGGCCTGCTGCCCCAGGCGTTCCGGGCCGTCCATCCCCGCTTCCGTACGCCCCACGTGACGACCATCCTCACGGGAATCGTGGTGGCCGTGGGCTCCTCGATCCTGGACGACGACGAGACCTACGACCTCACCAACATCGGCACGCTGTTCGCTTTCTTCGTGGTCTGCATCGGAGTGCTGGCGCTACGTCTCCGGGATCCTCACCGGCCCCGCCCCTTCCGCGTCCCCCTCGTCTGGCTGGTGGCGCCGCTCGGGGCGGTCGCGTGCGTCGTCGTCATGCTGGGGCTGCCGGCCCTGGCCTGGAAACGCTTCGGCGTGTGGATGATTATCGGGGTGGCGATCTACTTCCTGTACGGCATCCGCCACAGCCGCCTGCGGTTCCGGCCTGTCCGCCCGGGCTGAGGCTCCAGGCGGACTCCGGGGGACCAAACCCCTCGTGCGAGCCGAGCCGGGGTGTGAGGGGCACGGGCGGACCGCCTCCTAACGAACCAGCTCCCTCACGCGCTCCTTCTGCAGAGCATCGTGCCGGTCCAGGTAGTCGGCGGCGTCCTTCCGAAACGAAGCCTCGTCAGCCGGGTCACTCGAGGCGCGCCACGCCTCGCGGCCGGCTTCGACGATTCGCACGCGCGCCTCGTCCGCCTGCAGACCGGCAGGGTCGCGGGCCACGAAGCGCCGCCAATCCTCGCGCAGCCGCCGCCACTCGGCCGGCGTGCGCGGCCGCGCGGTGTCCAGGCGCCGCCATTCGGCCTCGGCATCGACCAGCTTCGGCCCGGCCGCGGCCCCCCCGACGCCGCCAGTGAATCGTTCGCGCGCGAGCCGGGCCTCTTCGGGTGCGGACTCTGGAGCCGCGCCGCGGGAGCTCTCGGGTGCGGCCCGCCGCTCGCCGGCAGCCTTCGCCTGGTTGCGCCGCTCGGACACGCTCGCCCCGGCCCGCGCCGCCGACTCGTCGGCCCGGTCCGCCATTTCCGTATCGCCTGGCGGCATCGGCGCCGGCGCCGCCATCCCGGCGGGTGCCGCGGGTGCCGCCTCTTGCGTGACCTCGCCCGCGTCGGCTTCGGGTGGTGCGAACGCGAACGCCGACTCGCGCTTCTCCGGCACGGGAGAGGCGCGCAGCGGTCGGCGGAGTTGCGTCTCAGCCTTGGGCTCGTCGCGCGGGGTTTCGGCCGGAGCGGCTTGGGACGACGCCTGGGGAGCGGAAAGCGTCGGCGGTGCCGCAGCGGGGAGCTCCCGCGCAGCAAACCCGGAGCGTTGGTCGGGCCGCCTCAGCAGCGTGAGGGGAGTCACGACCGCGAGCAAGAGAGCCGCCGCCGCGGCCCACGTCCACACCGGTAGCCGCCGCGCGGTCGGCTTCGGCCCCAGGCGTGCCCGCACGCGCTCCGGCAACGTGTCGAAGTAGCCCGGCGGCGCCAGATAGGGCAGCGACGCCACGGCCCTGTCGACCGCCGCGAGCTCGGCGAGCCGCACTGTGCATTCCGCACAGGCCTCGAGGTGGGCCGCGACCCGGGTTCGCTCACCGGGAGCAAGCACATCGTCGAGGTATGCCGAGAGCCGCACGTGCTCGTGGTCGCTCATCACGCTCCTGTCTTGCGTCGCTCGGCCGCTCGGCCCAGGTACGGGCGCAGCGCCAGCGCGAGCCGCTCGCGCGCCCGATGCAGCCGCGACATGACCGTGCCGGGGTTGATCCCGAGCGCTTCCGCGATCTCCGCGTACGACATCTCCTCGACCGCTCGCATCACCAGCACGGCACGCTGCTCCGTTGGCAGTTCCGCCAGCGCGGCCTCGAGCACCCGCGTGGCCTCGGCATCGAGCAGCGCTCCGAGCGGTCCCGGCTCGGCCGCCCTGGTCTCGGCGTGCCCGTTGGGCAGGCCCTCTTCGCGGGCGCGCGGCGACCTTACGTAGTTGACCGCGAGATTCGCCGCGATCCGACACACCCACGGGCCGAACGGCCGCCCGAGCTCGAAGGCATCGAGCGAGCGCCAGGCGCGCAGAAACGCCTCCTGGGCCACATCGTCGGCTACGCCGTGTTGGCGCACGATCCGCAGAGCCACGCCGTACACCCGACGCTGGTGGAGCCGCACGATCTCCTCGAAGGCGCTACTGTCCCCCCGGCGCGCCCGGGCGATCAAGAACGACTCGTCTGGCCCCATCACCTCCCGTGAATGATACGGGACATGGGCCCGGGGAATTCCGACAAACAAACAACCCCTTGGAGGACCCTAACCACAACCCTGGGGTCGGGGGTCTGGGGCTGGGGGGTTGGGGGGTTGGGGGGTTGGGGGGTTGGGGGTGCGACACACCCCCCAGAACAAAGAAAGCAGGCCCATCGTCCCCCTACGAAGATCCCACTTGAGGAGCCAGGCAAACCCGTCGAGGAGTTCAGGCCGCCCATCCGAGGCGACGGCCCGACTGGAGGGCCGCGAAGCGACACGACGAGCGACCGACGACGGCGATCCACCAGACAAGCCCGAACAACGAGAAAGCGCCGGCTTGCAGATGAGGACATGCAAGCCGGCGCCTTAAGCTACTCGAGGATACGGATCACGACCCGGCGGTTCTGGGCACGCTCGTCCTTGGTCTTGTTCGTGGCGACCGGCTTTTCCTCGCCATAAGAGATGACGTTCAGCCGGCTGAGCGCGACAGCGTGCGTCTTGGCGATGTAGTCGCGAACTGCCCTCGCGCGCTGTTCGCCGAGGTCGAAGTTGTACGACGCCTCACCCGTGCTGTCGGTGTGGCCCTCGATCTCGAAGTAGACGCCGCGGTTGGCCTTTACCAGCGGACCCACGGCTTCGTCGAGCAGCGCCTTGGCCTCGTCGCTGATCTCGGACTTGTTGAGCGGGAAGCGCACCTTGTCGTTCGACAGCGTCACGGTGTAGATCAGCTTGCCCTTGGCGGCCTTCTCGGCCTCCTGGGCCTTGGTCATGGCGGCGGCGGCGGAGCCCTTGGCTTCGTTGATGCCGCCCTGGGCCGCCTTGTCGACCGAATCGATCCGAACCTCGGTCTGTTGGACGCGCTGCTGCGTCTTCTCCACCTCGCCAGAAACAACGTCCACCTTCTTGTTGACCTCGCCCACCTCGCGCTGCACATAGGACTTCTTCGCGCAGCCCGCGACGGCCAGCGAAGCGGCCAGAAGCGGCATGATCAGCGTTCTCACAGGACGACCTCCTTCAGAAGCGGCCGGAGGGAAGTCCGCCCGGCCTTCGTGTGACGACTACGACGGCGGTACGTAGCCGCTGCGCGTGCGCACGGTGACTCCCTTGCGGGTCGTGCTCACCACGACGCGGCGGAAGCGGGAGGGTCCCTGGGAAGGGTCCCACCCGAGACGATACTGGTGCTTGAGCTCAGTTGCAATGCGCTCCGCGGCGATGCGTAGGCCCGCAACGTTGCTCACACGAAAGGCCGCTCCCCCGGAAAACTCGGCGTAGCGGGCGAGCGTCTCCGCGGCGGCCTTGGCCTCGCCGGCATCCCGATTGCCGAGGAACTCGCGCGAGGCGGGATCGTCGAGCGGCGAGACGACGGAAACGGCGTAGATCGGCACGTCGAGCGCGCGCGAGCGCGCGATCACGTCCTCTGCCGTCTTCTGGCTCGAGGTGTCGATCCCGTCGGTCAACACGACCACCGCGCGCCGGCCCTCGCCGTGGCTTGCGATGTCGCTGGCCGCCTTGTCGAGCGCGTCGTGGAGGGCCGTCGAGCCGAACGGCTTGATCGACTCGAGCCCGCGGCGCACGCTCGGACGGTCCCGGGTAAAGGCTACGACCCCCCAGTAGCGGCTGTCGAAGCCGGCAAGCGCCACTTCGTCTTCCGGGGAGAGGGCATGAAGCAGCTGCGAGGCCGCCTGGCGGGCGTTGGCCACCCGATCCTGGGCCATGCTCCCGCTCGCGTCGAGCAGGAGGAGCACCCGCGCGGGCAGCCCCTTACCGCCGTGGAAATGGGCGATTGCCTGCGCCCGGCCTTCGTCGTAGACCCGGAAGTCCTCGCGCCTTAAGTTGGTGACAGGGCGGCCTTTACTATCGACGGCGGTGGCCGAGAACACCACCAGGTCGCTGCGGACAGAGAACGAGAGCACCTGCCCCGGACCCGAGGCCGGGAGGGCGCAAAGCGCCGCGACGCACGCCATCGTTCTTCGCAAGAGCCTGTGCTTTTGACCTCAAAAAACAAGTATAGGAGCCTTTTGCTCCCTGCCTCAAAGGAAGCTTTATAACGGTGTGTCAAAACGTGGTGTGATCCCCGTCACGCCACGCGCTGTGCCCTTAAGATGTTTGCTTACAGTATCTTGACCACAATCAGCGTCACGTCGTCGTGTGGACTCTCGTCACCCAGGAAGCTCTCCAGATCGGCGATCAGGCGTTCGCCGATCTCGGTCGCGGACAAGGAAGCGTGCTTCTCGAGCCCCCGGCACAGCCGCTCCGCCCCGTAATCCTCCCGGTCCTTCCGCGCCTCGACCACCCCATCCGAGTAGAAAACAAAAGCGTCCCCCGCCGCCAGCTCGACTTTGAGCTCGTCGTAGCTCACGCCGTCGAAGGTACCGAGCGGCAGGCCGGAGACGTCGAGGGATAAAGCGCGTCCCGCTCCGGCCCGAAAATGGAAAGGATGCGGCAGGCCCGAGTTCGCGAGGCGCAACGACCGCTCCTGGAAGTCGAAGAGTGCGTAGGCGAGGGTGCAATAGAGCCCCTCGATGCCGCGCCGGCGCAGGGTCCGGTTGACCCGCTGCATGAGATCCGCAGGCGGGCGCCGCTCGAAGGCCCGCGCGCGTATCGCACCCGAGGCGTACGCGGCGTAGAGCGCGGCCGGGACGCCCTTGCCGGCGACGTCGCCCGTGGCGACCCCGAGCAGGCCCTCCCCCATGTCGTAGAAGTCGTAGAGGTCGCCCCCCAGCTCGCGCGCGGGCCGGAAATGCGCCGAGGCTTCCCAGCCGGCGCCTTGGGGCGAGACCTCTGGGAAGAGCGCGTGCTGGATGTCGCGCGCGATCCTGAGCTCGCGCGAGAGCCGGGCGTCGTTCCTGACGATCTCGTCGTAGAGCCGCGCGTTCTCGATTGCGATCGCCACCTGGCTGGCGAGCGGCGTCAGCACCTTCACGTGCCGCTCGTTGAAGCGGTCGAGCTGCGGGGACTCGAGGTCGAGCACCCCGATCACACGGTCCTTGTGTATCAGCGGCACCACCAGCTCCGAGCGGGTCTCGGCCACCAGGCCCACGTAGCGCGCGTCTTTGCGCACGTCGCCCACCAGGATCGGCTCACGCGAGCGCACCGCGGCGCCGCAAAGGCCCTCGCTCAACTTCAGGCGGGTCCGCTCCAGCGCCGAGCCGAAGTTGACGGCGTTGCGCAGCACCAGCTCCTGGCGCTCCTCGTCGAGCAGCAGGATCCCGAACGTCTCGTAGTCGACTACGCGCCTCACGATCTCGGCCAGCCGCTGCAGCAGCACGTCGAGGTCGAGGATCGAGGAGGTTTCCTTGCCGATCTCGTGAAGCGTCGCGAGCAGCCCCGCATACCAGCGCGTCTCGCGGTATAAGGTCGCGTTCTCGATCGCGACCGCCAGGTGCGAGGCCAGCACCTGAAGCGCCGTGCGGGCCGCTGGCGTGAACGGTTCGGCGGCGGGTCCTTCGATGTTCAGCACGCCGACCAGCCGCTCCTGGTGGACGAGCGGCAGCGCCAGCTCGGCCACGACGCCCGGGAAGAACGAGATGTAGCGCGGGTCCTGCGACACGTCCGGCACGAACACCACGTCGCGCGTCAAGGCCGCCGTCCCGACGATGCCCTCGCCCAGCTTCAAGCGGAAGCCCCCGCGCTCCTCGATCGCGTAGCCCTCGACGTGGGCCGGGTAGAGATAGCCCTCCTCGTCGGGCACGAAGATGTCCAGGATCCGGTAGTCGACGATGCGTCGCAGCTTCTGGGCGATCGCCGGGAACAGCTCGTCGGGATCGAGGACGCCGCCAATCTCTCCCACGAGCGCGAGCAGGTCGGCGAGCAGCTCGCCCGGCAGCGGCGGTCCGGTTTCGACGCCGGGGGGCCGAGGCACGGAGCATGCTAGCACGCGCGCCCGGCGCGGCTCCGGAGGGCGATGTACACTTCGGCCGCGATGAGTGACGCGCCCCTCAAGCTGCCGCTCGAGATCGAGGAGATCAAGGCGATCCTGCCGCACCGCTCGCCGTTCCTGCTGGTGGACCGCATCCTCGAGCTGGAGCCGGACCGTCGTATCGTCGGGCTCAAGAACGTCACCTCGAACGAGCGCTACTTCATCGCGGGTCCCGGTGGCGTGCCCACCTTGCCCGCCTCGATCCTGACCGAGGCGATGGCACAGGCCGGCGCAGTGCTGATCCTGTCCAAGCCCGAGAACCGCGGCCGGCTCGTCTACTTCATGGGGATCGACAAGGTGCGCTACCGGCGGCCGGTCGTGGCCGGGGACCAGGTGCGGCTCGAGGGCGAGGTGCTCAGGATGCGCAGCAAGATGGGCAGCCTCCGGGGCCGCGCCCTCGTCGACGGGAAGCTCGCGTGCGAAGGCGAGATGACATTCGCGCTCGGCGACCTGCCGGGTCTGGCCTGAAGCCGCAACGCGCGGTTTCGCTCGCCCGTGCGCTGTCGAAGTTCGGGGTCTGCTCGAGGCGCGAGGCCGAGCGCCTGATCGCCGAGGGGCGCGTGCGGATCGGCGGTGCCATCGAGCGCTCGCCAGAGCGGCGCATCGACCCGCGCCACGACCGCGTGCTGGTCGACGGACGGCGCGTCGGCGACGACGCCCCGCGCGTCGTGATCGCCTTCCACAAGCCGGTTGGCCTGGTCACGACGCGCGTCGACCCGGGCGGCCGGCCCACCGTCTACGACCAGCTCTCCGGGATCAGGCGTTGGGTGTTTCCGGTGGGGCGGCTCGACCGCGACAGCTCGGGGCTTTTGATCCTGACGAACGACACCCGACTGGGCGAAAGACTCACGTCGCCCGACGCGCACGTCCCGAAGACCTACCACGCGCGGGTCAGTGGAGTCCCTGACGCCGAGGCGCTCCGCGCGCTGCGCCAGGGGTTGACGCTCGACGACGGCACGACGACGCGTCCCGCGCGCGTGCGTATGATCGGCGCCGTGCGCGGTGCTTCGGCGGGGTCGAGCTGGGTCGAGATCGTGCTCAGCGAGGGGAAGAACCGTCAGGTCCGGCGCATGTGTGCGGCGGTGGGTCACGACGTGATCGAGCTCGTGCGCGTCGGGATCGGAGGTCTCGGGCTCGGCGCCCTGGCGCCCGGCGAGTGGCGTGAGCTCACGCCATGGGAAGTGGCCGAGCTCGCCCGGGCCCGCGCGCCAAAGCCGCCGCGCGTGAGGCTCGGGCGCCGAGCTGCGAGCGCGTATGATAGCCGTCCGCTTCGTCCGGGAGGTCAAAAGTGAGCTTCACTGCCGTCCTGTGCGCGCTGGCCGCCGCCGCCGCACCCGCCACTCCCGACGCCGAGATCCGCGCCGCGGCCGAGCGGCTGGCGCCGGCAATTGTCGCCATGCGCCGCGAGCTGCACGCCCACCCCGAGCTCAGCAACCGCGAGCAGCGCACCGGCCAGCTGGTGTCCGAGCGGCTGCGCGAGCTCGGCCTGGAAGTGCGCTACCCGGTCGCGAAGACGGGTGTCGTGGGCGTCCTGCGCGGCGGGCTGCCCGGCGGAGTGGTCGCACTGCGCGCCGATCTCGACGCGCTGCCGATCGAGGAGACGAACGAGCTGCCGTTCAAGAGCCAGGCAAAGGGCGTGATGCACGCCTGCGGCCACGACGCCCACATGGCGATCCTGCTCGGCACCGCAGAGGTGCTCGCGAAGCTCAAGCCTCGGCTTCCCGGCACGGTCGTGTTCCTGTTCCAGCCCGCCGAAGAGGGCGCGCCGCCGGGTGAGGAGGGCGGCGCGCGCTTGATGGTGAGCGAGGGCCTGCTCGACGCCCCGAAGGTCGAAGCCGTGTTCGGCCTCCACGTCGGCAGCTGGGTCGACTCGGGCCAGGCCGGCTGGACCGACGGGCCGATCTTCGCCTCTTCGGACGCCTTCACGATCGAGGTCGTGGGCAAGACCGTCCACGGCGCGCAGCCGCACATGGGGCTCGACCCGATCCCGGTCGCCGCCGAGATCGTGACGGCGCTGCAGACGATCGTCTCGCGCCAGATCGACGGCCGTCAGCCGCGCGTGCTGACGATCGGGCGCATCCAGGGCGGCACGCGCTTCAACATCATCGCGGGCGGCGTGACGCTGGACGGCACGATGCGGGCACACGACCCGGGCGTGCGCACGGAGATGAAGGCGCGTCTCGCGCGCACCGTGAAAGGCGTCGCGGAAGCCCATGGCACCTCGGCCAGCTTGCGCTTCGCCGACGAAGGCAACCCGCCGACGGTGAACGACCGCGCCCTGGCGACAGGCATCGGCGCGCCGGCGCTCACCCGCGTGTTCGGCCAGGGCGCAGTGAAGGTCGAGCCGCAGATGGTGGCCGAGGATTTTCCCTACTACGGCAGCAAGGCGCCCTACTTCTATTTCCTGCTCGGCACGCGCAACCAGGCGAAGGGCATCGGCTCGGTGAACCACACCTCGAACTTCGACGTGGACGAAGACGCGCTGCCGCTCGGCGTGCGTGCGATGGCGACGCTCGCCTGGGATTTTCTATGCAGGGGGTCCGGGGGGCGGCATAGGAGCCCCCCGGAATAAGAGAAGCCCGGACCATTCGTGACCGCCCTTTGCCTTTTCACGAATGGTCCGCTCGTCTTCACTTTCCGTGGTCCGTCGGCCAGATCCGATCATCCACTCGCACCGCTAACGGGCTCGTGGACGATCGGGGGAGTCTCCTGGTCCTTGTACTGGAGCTCGTAAAGCTTCCAGTACATCCCACGCCGGGCGAGCAGCTCCTGGTGCGTGCCGCGCTCGCGGATCCGGCCCTTGTGGAGAACCAGGATCTGGTCGACGTTCTGCACGGTCGAAAGCCGGTGCGCGATCACGATCGAGGTGCGGCCGCGCATCAGCAGCTTGAGCGCCTCCTGGATCAGCTGCTCGGCTTCCGTGTCGACCGAAGAGGTGGCCTCGTCGAGGATCAGCACGCGCGGGTCGTGGGCGAGCGCCCGCGCGAAGGACAAGAGCTGCTTCTGGCCTACCGAGAGCGTCGAGCCACGCTCGGTCACCTCGGTGTCGTAGCCCGCCGCCAGCCGCTCGATGAAGCGGTGGGCTCCTACCGCCTCGGCCGCGGCGCGCACGCGTCCCATCGGGATGTCGGAGCCGAGTTTGATGTTCGAAGCGATCGTTCCGCTGAAGAGGTGGACGTCCTGCAGCACCAGCGCCATCGAGGAGCGCAGCCGCTCGAGGTCCCACTCGCGCACATCCCGCCCGTCGACGCTCACGCGGCCGCGCTCGACGTCGTAGAAGCGCATCAGCAGGCTGATGATCGAGGTCTTGCCCGCTCCGGTCGCGCCAACGAGCGCCACGCTCCGCCCCGGCTCGACCGTGAAGTCGACCTCCGACAGGACGTATTGTTCCCCCGCTCGCTCCGCCGCAGTCACGCCCGAGCGCAGCGAGGTCGAGAGCCCGGGCTCCCCGCCCGCGGGGAGGCCGGTGGTCAATGCGGCTCCGCTCGCAGCTTCCGGTCGGTTGTACGCGAACCACACGCCCTCGAAGCTGACACGGCCCTCGACCTCGGCGGGGCGCGCGGCGCCGCTGGGGCTCAGCACCTGCGGCTGCGTGTCGAGGAGACCGAAGATGCGCTCCGAGGCCGCCATCGCGGCCTGCAGCACGTTGAACTTCTCGGAAAGGTCCGAGATCGGGCGCCAGAAGCGCTCCGAGTACTGGATGAACGCGACCAGCACGCCGAGCGTGAGTCCGCCGGCGAGCACCTGCGCCCCGCCGTAGATCAAGATCAGAGCAGTAGCGAGCGCGGCGAGCAGCTCGATCACCGGGTAGAACACCGCGTAGTAGAAGATCGCCTGCATGTTGGCGTCGTAGTGCTTGCGGTTGATCGAGGCGAACGCCTCCCGATTTCGCGCTTCGCGCCGATACAGCTGCACCACCGCCATCCCCGACAGGTTCTCTTGCAGGAAGGCGTTGATGCGCGCCACCCACTTGCGCGTCTCGCGGAACGACTCGCGCGCCCCGCGCCGGAACCAGTCGGTGAGCAGGAAGAAGGGCGGAATCACCGCGAAGCTCACGAGTGCCAGGCGCCAATCGAGCGCCAGCATCACGGCCATGATGCCGAGGAGGGTGAACAGGTCGCCGAACACCGTCACGACCCCGGAGGTGAAGAGCTCGTTGACGGCATCGACGTCGGTGGTGACCCGGGTCATCAAGCGCCCCACGGGGTTCTTGTCGAAGTAACCCACGTGCAGCCGCTGCAGGTGCCGGAAGATCTCCCGTCGCATGTCCTGCATGATGCGCTGGCCGGTCATCTGCATGATGTAGGTCTGCAGGAAGCGCACCCCGAAGGCCGCGACCAGGGTCAGCAGGAACAGCAGCGCCACGCGCGCGAGACCTTGGGCGTCGCCCGTCGCGATGTGGCGGTCGATCGCGATCTTGGTGAGGTAGGGCCCGACGAGGTCGATCGCCGCCTGGGCGACGATCAGCACGAACGAGACGCAGACGGCTACAAGGTGCGGACGCAGATAGCCGAGCAGGCGTCTGAGCAGTCCGAAGTCGTGCGTCGTCGGCGTGAAGGGATCGTCGTCGGGAGCGCTCACGCCGCGTCCTCGCCGCTCTCGATCTCCTGCTCGAGCAGCTGGCGCCGGTGAAGGTCGGCGTAGAAGCCGCCCTGCGCCACGAGCTCGTCGTGCCGCCCGCGCTCGACGATGCGCCCGTCGCGCATGACCACGATCAGGTCGGCATGCTTCACGGTCGAGACGCGGTGCGAGACGAGAAAGGTGGTCCGCTCGCGCATCACCGCCCGCAGGCCATGCAGGATCTGCTCCTCGGTCTCGGTGTCGACGGCCGAGAGCGAGTCGTCCAGGACCAGGATCTTGGGGTCGGTCGCGAGCGCGCGCGCGAGCGCCGTGCGCTGACGCTGTCCGCCCGAGAGCGTGATCCCGCGCTCGCCCACGCGCGTCTCGAAGTCCTGCGGAAAGTCGCGCATGTCTTTCTCGAGCTGGGCGACCCCCGCGGCCCACGCTGCGCGCGCCTCGCTGCCCTCGGCGAGCGCCACGTTCTCGCGCAGCGTCGCCGAGAACAGGAAGCTCTCCTGCGGCACGAAGCCGATCGCTGCGCGCAACGTGGCGAGCGGCAGCCGGCGCACGTCGTGGCCGTCGACCAACACGCTGCCGGGCGGCGGGTCGTAGAGCCGCGCAACGAGCGACACTAGCGTGCTCTTGCCGCATCCGGTCGGGCCGACGATCGCGACCGTGGTGCCGGCCGCGACCTTGAGCTCGACGTCGCGCAGCACCGGCTCGCCGTCGTAGCCGAAGCTCAGGCCGCGGAACTCGACGTCGCCGCGGACGGCACTCACCGCGAGCGGCGCTTGGTCGCGGATCTCGGGCTGTTGGTCCAGGATGCCGTGGATCCTGCCCATCGAAGCTTCGCCGCGCTCGATCAGGTTCACCACCCAGCCGAGCGCGATCATCGGCCAGTGGAGCATCGCCAGGTAGACGCCGAAGGCGACGAACTCGCCGAGCGTCACGTCGCCCGCGACCACCAGCCGCCCGCCCATCCACAGCACAGTCAGCGAGCCCAGACCCATCAGGAAGCCGATCCCGGGATGCAGGATGCCGGTGATGCGGATCAGCCGCTTGTTACGCGCGACGTACTCCCGGTTCGCTTCGGCGAAGCGTTTCTCCTCCGCCCGCTCCTGCGCATAGGCGCGCACCACGCGCGCGCCCGACAGGTTTTCCTGCACCAGAGCATTCATCTCCGCGAGCTGCGCCTGGACCTGCTCGTAGCGGTCGTGCACCTTGCGGCCGAAATGGCGCACCAGCCAGGAGACCAGCAGCAGCGGCAAGAGTGCCAAGAGCGTGAGCCCCGGCGAGATCAGCAGCATCATCGTCACCGCCCCGACGAAGGTCGACGCGGTGGAAGCCGTGTACATGATCCCGGGCCCCAGCACCATGCGCACCGCCATCATGTCGTTGGTGGCGCGGCTCATCAGCTCGCCGATGCGGTTTCTTTGGTAGTAGCGTTGCGGCTGCCGCGTCAGATGCTCGAAGACCTGGTTGCGAAGGTCGTACTCCAGCTCGCGGCTCAGGCCGATCAGGACCATCCGCATCCGGTAGCGGAATATCCCCTCGACCGCGACCAGCGCCAACACCAGCCCCGCGTAGAGCCAGAGCTTCTGCCGCGTCACCCCGAGCGTCAGGTCGTCGATCGCGTGGCGCAGCACCCATGGGCTCGCGACGGAGAGCAGCGTGGTGAGCGCGAGCGCCAGCAGGCCGGCGACGAGCGTGCGGCGGCGGCGCGCGAGGCTCGGCAGCAGCCGCCGGAGGTGCGGCAGCGTCATGCCGCGCGGCCTAGCGCGCAGCGGCGCGCGCTGCGGCGCGCGCGGCGCGCCGCTGGCGGTCGAGCGCGTGGCTCGCGCGCAGCAGCTCCGGGAGGTTGTGCTTCTCCCAGGCCAGGGCTTCCTGGTGTCGTGGGAAGCGCGCCTCGGCCTCGCGGAAGGCGCGGGTGTGGTAGACGGTGCGCCCGGCGCGGTCGGCGACGCCGCCCATCAAGTGGTGCAGCATTTCGTGGTGCACGACGCTCTCGAGGAAGTAGCGCGGCACGCCGGGCCGGTCGAGCACGGGATGGATGCGGATCAGGGCGAGCACGGGATCGTAGCTGCCGAAGGTGAGTCCACCGCGGCGCGCGCGTCCCACGCCGCGGCCCCAGGTGATCGGCACCAGCACCCGGCCGCCGAAAAAGCGCAGGTTGAGGTCGGCGTAGACGGAGTCGAGATCGTAGACGCGCCCGCGCGTGACGAGCGGCGGCATCTCCTTGGGCGTGCGGCGCACGCGGTGCAGGTTCTGGTTCATGAAGCGGCGCACCTCGCCACAGGCGGCCGGACCGCGGCGGCGGATGTTGCGAGCGAGCGCGGCGATCACCGCGGCCGGGGCGTGCAGGAACATGTGGTGCAGCCTGACCTGCGGCCCGCCTGACGCGCGCCTCACCGACAGCAGCACCGAGCGGTTGTCCGTGAGCACGACCTGGACCTCGCGGCCCGCGTCGCGCGCGAGCGCCTGTTCGAGCGCGGAAGCGTCCCAGCGCGGATGATCCTCGAACGCGAACTCAAGCTGCCGTGCGTGTCCCATGGGCTAGCGAACGGACTTGAGGATGGCGCAGCGCCGCGTCCTCGTCAAGCGACCTTAGGCATGTGCACGAGGCACGTAGTACTGCGTGCCCTTGCCCATCGCTCGGATCTGCTTCAGCAGGTCGCTGACGTCGTCCTCGCTCTTGGCGAAGTCGACGTCTTCCGTGTTCACCACCAGTAGCGGCGTCGCCGTGTAGTGGAAGAAGTAGTGGTTGTAGGCACGGTTGACCTCGCCCAGGTATTCCTCGGAGAGCTGGCTCTCCTCCGGACGCCCGCGCGCAGCAACCCTCCGCATCAGCACCTCGGTCGGCGCCTGCAGGTAGACGATCAGGTCGGGGCGCGGAACGCTCTCGCACAGCAGCGAGTAGAGCTTGTCGAAGATCAAGAGCTCGCTGTCGTCCAGGTTCAGGTAGGCGAACAGGCGACTGCGCTCGAAGACGTAGTCGACGAGCGTCGTCTGGGTGAACAACTGCCGTTGCACGAGCTCGAGCTGTTGCCGGTAGCGTGAGAGCAGGAAGAACAGCTCCGCCTGGAACGCCGCTCCCGGACGGCTGTCGTAGAACGGCCGCAGGAACGGGTTGCTGGACCAGTCCTCGATCGCCTTCTTCGCCTCGAGCCGTTCCGACAGACGATCGACCACGGTCGTCTTGCCGACGCCGATCGGCCCCTCGACCGCGATGTGATGCAGCACGCTCACGCGCGCGTCCCGGCGAAGCGCTCGACCGCCGACGTGTCGCGACAGCTCGCGCGGAGCGCAGCCACGCTTTGGCCGAAAATCGGATGCACCAGGTCGGGCAGGATTTCGGCGAGCGGCTCGAGCACGAAGCGGCGCTCGTGAAGGCGTGGATGCGGGATCACCGGGGGCGGAGCGTCGCGGACGAGCGCACCGAAGAAGAGGACGTCGACGTCGATCGTCCGCGGCGCATTGGGCGCGCTGCGGACCCGCCCCAGCTCCTGCTCGACGCCGAGACAGGCCGCGAGCAGCGCCTCGGGCGAGAGCTCGGTCTCGCCCGCGGCGACTGCGTTCAGGAAGAACCCCTGCGGCGGCCCGCCCACAGGCTCGGTGAGGTAAAGCGAGCTCAGCAGCGAGCGGTGGAAGCCGCGCGTCTCGAGCCGGTCGAGCGCGCCCGCGATCGCGGCCTCGCGATCGCCGAGATTGGATCCAAGACCGAGCACGATGCCCGTCTGCACGCCCTCATTATCCATGCCGCTCGGCCCGCGGGCGAGGCGGAGTATCATCGAGCGGGTGCTGACCATCCTCAAGCTGAAGCGGCGCGTCGTGGAGGAGCGTCACCGGGCGCTGATCGACGCGCTCTACCAGGGAGCCGCGTAGCCAGGTGGGCGATCGCCTCACCCGCGTGCTCTACCTCGCGAGCCTGGCGCTTCTACCGTGGGGTGCGCTCGTGCCGTTTCCGTGGCTCCACGAGAACGCGCGCTGGAGCGATGTCGTGTTCGCGCTTGCCTTCCTGGCCTGGCTCGGCGGCCTCGCGCGCGAGCGGCGGCTGCCGCGCCTGCGCCCGGTCCACGCGGGCCTGGCGCTATACCTGGCCTGGGCCGCGCTGTCGCTCGTCGCCACAGCGCCGCGCCACCCGAGCGGCCCGGCCAAGCTTCTCGGCCTCGGGATGCTGCTCGCGCTCTTGGTGGTGACCTCCGACATGGCAGACCGGCCGGGGATGCCGGCCGCTTTCGGCCACACGATCGCAGCGACATCTTTACTCACGGCGCTGGCGGCGCTCGTCGGGGTCGTGCTCTCGGGCTTCGGTACGATCACGCCGCTCGTCGGCACCTGCGGCGATCTCTTGCCCGGCCCGCTCTCGCGCGCCCAGGCGGGCTTCCAGCACCCGAACCTGCTCGCAAGCTTCTGCGTGTTTGCGTACGGCGTCGTGGCGCGCAAAGACGCCGGCCTCACGCCCGGTTGGCGCCGCATCCTGATCGCGGCGCTCGCGATGAGCGTGCTGCTCACGACCTCGCGCGCGATCCTGGCCTTCGGCCTTGCCGCTGCGATCCGCCACGCCACGACACCCGTTCGGCGCCGCTTCGCCTGGGGACTCGCGATCGCGCTCGTGATTGCGATGATCGGGCTCACGCTCGTCAACCTGACCTTCCAGCCCTTGCGACCGTGGGACGTTGAGCGGCGCGAGGGACCCTCGGTGCGGCTGCAGTCGGCCACCACCTCGTTCGAGACGCTTTTGGCCCATCCACTCGTCGGTTCGGGCCTCGGCAGCTCGCCCGGTCGCCGCGGCAGCCTTTCCTACGATGCCCATTTCACGCCGCTGAACGTCGCCGCGACGCTCGGGGTGCCGGCGCTCGCCGGCCTCGCTTTCGCGGTTGCCTGCCTGTGGCGCGCGCGCGCGCGCCCGACCGACCTCGCGCTCTGGGGCATGCTGGCGGGTCTCGCGCTCGACGGCCTAGGCCAGGACGTCGAGGACTTCAGACACGTCTGGGTGGCGCTCGGGCTCGCCGACGCGGGCCGCGCTTTGCCGAAGGGGACGAGCTGATGCGCCGCGAGGCGCTCTTGCTTGCGGCGTTCGCGCTCGCGCTCGTGGCGTGCGGCGAGCGCGCGTGCGGGGGCACGGGCGGCCTGCCTCCGGCCGGCATGCCGAGCGTCCGCCGCGGCGACGGCCGCGACTATCGCCTGCTCGACCGGGGCGCCTGGAAGGGCTTCTACGACGCCGCCGGCCACATCGCGGTCGTCGAGTACGACAGCAACGGCGACGGCCGGGCCGATTACATCGCGCACTACGACGAGCGCCGCCAGATCCGCCTGATCGAGGTGGACGAGGACCTCGACGCGTGGGTCGACCGCTTCGAGCACTACGATGCTGCCGGCGTCCTCGAGAAGGTGGGTCGCTGGCGCAAACAACGCGGCCGCGCCGACGAGTGGACCTACCGCGCGCCGGACGGGCGCGCGGCGCGCATCGAGTACGACGACGACGGCGACGGCAAGCCGGAGCGCGCCGATGTGATGAAGGACGGCGCGCTCGCCCGTATCGAAACGGACTCCGACCGCGACGGCCGCGTCGACCGCTGGCAGGCCTGGCAGCAGGGCCGCCTCGCGAACGAGGAGATCGACACCAACGGCGACGGCCGGCCCGATCGCCGTCTGGTGTTCGGGCCGCGGGCGAGGCTGCTGCGGGTCGAGCGCCTGGCGAAGTGATGGCGCCTGAGCGCGCCCAAAGCTTCGTCCGAATCCTGGTTCTGCTGCTGCTGGCCACGGCGCCGCTTCTCGCCGGCGCGGTCCACGAGCCGGTCTTCATCCCGCTGCTCGTGGGCGCGGCGCTCGCGGGCCTCGTCACGCTCTGGCGTCACAGGCATGCACCCCTGCCACTGCCCTGCCTCGGGCTGCTGCTCGCGCTCCACGCGCTGCTCCTGGTCCAGCTCGTGCCGCTGCCGCCTGCGTTGCTCAGCACCTTGAGCCCCGGCTCGTACGCGTTCTACGGCCAGCAGCTGCTCGTGCCGCCGCTCCTCGTCTGGAAGCCCATCAGCGTCAGCCCACCCGACACCTTGCGCGGGCTCGCATTCCTCGGCGGCTTCTCGCTCCTGGCGACGGCGGTCTTCCATGAGCTCGGCGAGGGCCGCTGGCGCCGGCGCTTGCTGCGCAGCGTCGTCTTCACCGGCCTCGCGCTCACCGTGATCGCGCTGCTGCAGGCCGTCTCGTCCGAACCGCGCCGGCTCTACGGCGTCTGGCAGCCGCGCTGGGACTGGGCGGTGTTCGGTCCGTACGTGAACCGCAACCACTTCGCCAACTACCTGGTGATGGCGGCGGCGCTCAGCGTCGGGTTCGCACTCGAATCGCTCGCGCGTCTGCGCGCGGCCTGGAGCACGCGGCGGCACGCCTTCCTGCTGCTCGGCGAGGCCGAAGGGCTGGCGTTCGCGCGCGCGGCGGGTGTGGTGATGGTGATCGTGGCCGGGCTCGTCGCGTCGCAGTCGCGCGGCGGCGTCTCGGCGTTCGCGGTCGCGATGCTGCTCTTGCCGCTCGCGGCCCCGCGCCGCAGGGGCACGGCGCTCGCCATCCTGCTGCTGGTGGCGCTCGGGGTGCTCTGGATCGGCCCGGGTGGCGTGCTGCAGGCGTTCGAGTCGCGCGGCGTTCGCGGCAGCCGACTTGAGCTGTGGCGCGACATGCTGCCGATGGTCCGGCACTTCCCGGTCTTCGGCGTGGGCTGGAATGCCTTTGCGACGGCTTACCCGTGGTATCAGACGATCTGGAAGACCGAGTGGATCGGTGAGGCGCACAACGACTATCTGCAGGCCCTGCTCGACGGCGGCGCCATCGGCCTCGCGCTCGTGTGCGCTCTATTCGCGCTCGTGTTCCAAGGAGCGTTCACGCGAGCCCGGCGCTCGCCAGTCGATCTCGGCTTGTTGGGCGCTCTCACGGGCCTGGCGCTCCACGAGCTCGTGGATTTTGGCGGCCAGATCCCCGCGAATGCCGCGACCGGCATCGCTCTCGCCGCTTTGGCACTCGTCCCCCACGCCAAGGAGCGGGGCCGCCCGCGCCTTGATGGCGAGCGGAGCGGCTCTTAGAATGAGGGTCCGGGGCGTTTGGTGTCCTCCCTCCGGATGGCCCCGCAGGGAAGCGTGATGGCCGACAATAAGACGGCGTCCTTGACTGTGCTGGGAGGGCCGCTCGCCGGGACGCAGTCGGAGCTTCCCGAAAGCGGGACGATCACGGTCGGCTCCTCGCCCGACTCGTCACTCCACCTCGATCTGCCGGCGGTGAGCCCGTACCACGCGCGCATCGTGATCGACGCCGGCCGCATCACCGTGTACGACACTGGATCGGCGCGCCCGGTGCACGTCAACGACAACCCCATCCGCCCCGAGGGGACGGAGCTGCGCAACGGCGACATTCTCTGGCTCGGAGCGCCGGGCGACGACGACGTCGTGATGCTGCAGTGCATCCTGCCCCAGCGCGCGTCATCGGCGACGCTCTCGCCGCTGGGCCCGCTGAGCTCCGGGGCGATACCCACACCCGAGATCGAGACCATCGCGCTGTGGACGACCGAGCGCGCTTCACGGGAAATGGCGGACGCCGTGGCGGAGGCTGCGGCGCTCGTCTCGGCCGACCCGCCGGCCATGGTCGGGGAGGACGCCGCGGTCGACGCAGCGACGCTGGTGGGGGAGGACGCCGCGACTCTGGTCGGGGACGAGGCTGCCACGGGGGTCACGGACGACGCTTCAGCCCTGATCGGGGACGATGCTGCAGCACTGGTCGGGAGCGACGCATTTGGCCTGGTCGGGGACGACACTGCAGCCGCGTCCTCAGCCGCTGCCGACGAACCCGCGGATCCCCGATCCGCCGAAATGGCCCCGCTCGCGTCCGATGAGCTGGCCCAGGCTCTGGCCGAGGCCATCAGGGAGCCGGCGCTTGCCGACGACCAGCAGGCCTTGTTCGGCGACATCCCGGAGCCCACGCCGGAGCCCGCCGACGAGACCGGGTTCGTCTCCGCCCCGGTCATGCCCGAGCCGGTGAGCTTCCCTTCCGAGCCGATCAGCTTTCCGTCCGAGCCTGCGAGCTTCCCGTCCGAGCCGGCGAGCTTCCCGCCCGAGCCGGTGAGCTTCCCGGAAGAAGCACCGGCCGAGGACCCGGCTGCGGCCGATGCTTACGTCGTCGAGGAGCCTGAGGCGCTCGCCGACGTGGCGCCCACGTTGCTCATGAGCAGCCCGGACGAGGTGTCCGACGCCGTCGACCCCGGCTACCGCGAGACGATCGCGCTCGACGCACCGCCCGAGTTCACGCCCGAGATGTTCGCCCCACCGGCTGCTCCGGTCAGCTTCGACGCTCCGACCGCTCACGAGCGACCCGTGGTCGAGTCCAACCCCGAGTTCGAGCCGCCGCCGCCGCAGACCGCTCCTGTGCCGGCGCCGGCACCGGCGGCCAAACCCGCCGAGCCGAGAAACGTGGGCGAGCCCCGCCCCGCCGCGTCGCGCGCGCCGACGTGGCAGCCGACGCGGCCGCACCCGCCCTCGGCGTCCCAGCCCCGGGTGATGCCTTCGGAGTCGCAGCGAAGGGTGCGCCCGATCCCGGCTTACGCGCCCGAGCCCGGGGACGAGCTCGGTGACGAACCCCTGGAGCCGACCGAAAGCTCGCGGCGCTCATTGCTCCTGGGCGTGGTCGGCTTCCTGGGCGTCGTGGTTGTCGCGGGTGTCGGCGTCTTCGCGTGGTTATCGTTCGGCAGCCGCGCGCCTGAGCCGGTGGCCACTCCGGCGCCGGTCGCTCGCGCCATCGAGCCGACGCTGCCACCGATCGTGGCAACACCCACGCCGGAAATACAGGCCGCGACGCCAGAGCCGGTCCAGGCCGCAACGCCTTCGGCAACGCCGTCCGCAACGCCGTCCGCAACGCCTGTGCCCGAGCCTGTGAGCACGCCGCCCACGCCGGTTGCGACACCCACGCCCCGGCCGACTCCCACTCCGCGGCCGACGCCGACGCCACGCGCGACACCTTCGCCCGCCAGCGCCACCGGACCCTCGCCCGAGCAGCTTCGCGCGCAGCAGGCGGCTGCCCAGGCGCTGGCGCTCGTGGGACAGGCCGAGGCTGCGCTCGCCGCTCGGCAGTACGACGCCGCGCTCGCCCACATCGACGGCGCGCTTCGCCTCGAGCCCGGCAACGCCCGCGCCACAAGCCTCCGTCCAGACGTCGCGCATCGCCGCGAGCTTGCGCGGCGCCGCTTCGTCGCGGGTCGTACGGCGGTCGATTCGGAAAAGACGCGCAAGGAGAAGGAGCGCGGCGGTCTCGTGGGCTTCGACACCGACGCCAAGGCCCCCGACTTTCTCGGCAGGATCGAGTTCGAGATGTCACCGACATCTGGGATCGAAGCGAACGACGCGTGGACCTTGCGTGTCTTCGTCGTCAACCAGGGCGCCAAGCCGATCCGGGTCACGGCCCTCTCCGTCGCCACGACCGTCAACGGCGCCGGCAGCGGCGGCCCACTGGCTCCCGCCGCGCGCGAGATCGCCCCGCAGCAGCGCGTGCTGCTGGGCGAGTCCACGGGCACCTGGCTCGACGGGACGACCGCGTGGGTCGCCGAGGCCACGCTCACGGCCCCCAAGAGCGAGACCCTCCGCAACACGCTTACCTGGAAGTAACGCCATCCCGAGGTGACCCCATTTTGGATCCCTCAGGATGACCGCGCTCGGGATGCCTTATCTAAAGACCGTGATCGGAATCGGGGTTGGGGTCGGCTGGGGGCCGGGGGTGGGGATCGGCGAGGGATTGATGACGATCGGCGGCGGGGTCACTGCAGGGCCCCCGGCGGGAGGCGCCACCACGACGCCGCCTACTACGCCGGCGGCCGCGGCCGCGGCGGCGATCACGGTGATCGCGCCTACGGCGAGCCCGGACGC
>Ga0114129_10003110_pt1 | contig 23277 bp, 21 predicted proteins | sample RhiMetdeltSRZDD1_FD_80071 | JGI IMG/M metagenome (GOLD analysis project Ga0114129, IMG submission 80071) | Populus rhizosphere microbial communities from Tennessee, USA - Rhizosphere MetaG P. deltoides SRZDD1 (version 2) (version 2) | ecosystem: Host-associated > Plants > Roots > Rhizosphere >...
GTGTTCATCCTGGACGAGATCGACAAGCTCGGATCCGACTTCCGCGGAGACCCCTCGTCGGCGCTCCTCGAGGTGCTCGATCCGGAGCAGAACAACACGTTCCGCGATCATTATCTGGACGTGCCGTTCGACCTTTCCGAGGTGCTTTTCATCACGACCGCGAACGTCCTCGACCCGGTGCCACCCGCGCTCAGGGACCGGATGGAAGTGCTCGAGATCGCGGGATACACCGAGGAAGAGAAGCTGAAGATTGCCACCGAGCATCTCGTGGACAAACAGGTGAAGAACCACGGGTTGACGCGGGACTACATTCAGTTCACGCCCGACGCGTTGCGGCAGGTGATTCGCGGCTACACCCGGGAGGCCGGCGTCCGCAACCTCGAGCGCGAGATCGGTGCGTTGTGCCGCAAGGTCGCAAGGCGGCGCGCCGAAGGCAACGAGTCGCCCATCGAGATTACCCCCGACACGGTCGTGGAGATGCTCGGGGCGCCGAAATTCCTCGACGAAGAGATGGAGGAACGCACGAAGGATCCGGGCGTGGCAATCGGCCTGGCCTGGACGCCGGCAGGTGGCGAGGTGCTCTTCATCGAAGCGTCGAAGATGGCCGGCACCGGGTCGCTGACGCTCACCGGTCAGCTCGGTGACGTCATGAAGGAATCGGCGAGGGCGGCGCTGTCGTGGCTTCGCACGCACGCAAAAGAGTACGGCATCGATCCGGATTTCTTCACGAAGGCGGAGATGCACGTCCATGTGCCATCCGGCGCCATTCCGAAGGACGGGCCGTCGGCGGGCGTGACGATGGCGACGGCGATGGCCTCGGAGCTGACCGGCCGTTCCGTGCGCGGCGACATCGCGATGACGGGAGAAATCACGCTGTCCGGTCGCGTACTCCCGATCGGTGGCGTCAAGGAGAAGGTTCTCGCTGCAAGGCGCGTCGGGATTCACGAGGTGATTCTGCCCAAGCAGAACGCCAAGAACATCAACGAGGATCTCACGCCCGAGCTGCGGCAGGGGCTGACCGTGCACCTGGTGTCGTCGATCGACGAGGTCCTCGCGCTGGCGCTCCAGCCCGTCTCGAGCGATGTGCGTACTTCGAAGAAGCTGGCGCGTCCAATCGGGCAGGTCGCAGCGCCGCCGCGCTGAACATGGATCACGACATTCAACGCAGAACCCGCGGAATTCGCAGAACAATCTTTACTCTGCGAGCGCTGCGAGTTCTGCGTTGATCGTTGTCTATTCGGACCGATATCAGATCGACCTCGGGCTCCACGTTTTTCCTACCGCAAAGTACAGCCTGATCGCCGGGCGCCTGTCGGCCGACCCTCGCGTCGAATTCACAGAGCCCGAGCCCGCAACGTGGGAGCAACTCGCGCTTGTGCACACGGCTGAATACCTGTCAAAACTTCGCGACGGCACGATGACGCCGCAGGATGTCGATCAGCTCGAGCTGCCGTGGTCGAACGCGATGGTCGAGGGATTTCGGCTCATGGCCGGGGGCACTGTCCAGGCCGGTTTGCTTGCCACCGGCCTGGAAGTTCGAAGTCAGAAGTCTGAAGTCAGAAGTTGGAACGCCTCAGACTTCAGACTTCCGACTTCAGACTTCCGCGTCGTCTGTCACATCGGCGGCGGGTTACACCATGCCTTTCCGAGCCACGGCGAAGGATTCTGTCCGCTCAACGACGTCGCCGTGGCGGCGCGCGCGCTGCAGTCGTCCGGCATCGAGCGCATCGCCATCGTCGATCTGGACGTTCACCACGGCAACGGCACGGCGTTCATCTTCGAATCGGACCCGCGCGTCTTCACCTTTTCGATGCACCAGCAGCACAACTACCCGCTGTGGAAGCCAAAGAGCATGCTCGATGTCGGGTTGCCCGACGGCGCGCATGACGCGACGTACCTGCGCGAGCTCGAGCGCGCGCTGCCGAAGGTCGTGTCACACCATCCGCAATGCGTGTTCTACCTCGCAGGCGCGGATCCGTACGAGGACGATCAGCTGGGCGGTCTGCGCCTCACGAAAGCGGGCCTGCGGCGTCGCGATCGGACGGTCATTGAGACCGTCCGCGCCGCCGGAATCCCGCTCGTCATCACGCTCGCCGGCGGCTACGCCCGACACGTCGAGGACACCGTCGCAATCCACGTGGCGACGATCGAGGAAGCATTGCGATCGTCAGGCTGAGCCAGAGCACCCGCGGCAGGACGCATCGGCGGTCAGAGCAGCGTGAGCGCGTAGGCTGTCTTGAGATCGACGATTTCGCCGCGGGCGGCCATCGCGCGGGCTTCCGCAACGGTGAGACTCCGCGTTTCGATGTCTTCATCCTCGTCCGGCCGGTGAGGCGAGTCGGGCGCCGGCGCGTGAAGGGCGGAGACACGATAGAAAATCATCAGCTCGTCGCAGTAACCGGGCGTTGGGTACCAGGCGCCGAGACGCTCCAGCTGCTCGGGCACGCGTCCGATCTCCTCCTCGCACTCGCGGCGCACGGCGGCCTCGGGCGATTCGCCGGGGTCGATGCCGCCTGCAGGGAATTCCCACGTCTCCTTGTCGAGCGGAGCACGATACTGCCTGATCAAGACAACGCGGCCGTCGTCCTCGAAGGGAATGAGCACGACGACCGGCGCGTGCCGCACGATGGTCACCTCGTGCTCGCGGCCGTCAGGAAACCGCCGACGATCCACCTCCACTGAAAAGACGCGGCTCCTGAAGACAATCGGCATGGTGAACCTCTCGGGCGCGCTTATGGCTCGTGAAGCTGCGGATCGAACGATTCACGCAGATCGTCCAGGACCTCTTGCAGGTCGGCCGGCAACTCGCTGGTGAACGCCATCCGCTTTCGGTCGGCCGGATGGGTGAAGGCGAGACGAGCCGCATGGAGAAACGGTCGCTCGAGATGCGTCACGGCCCGCACATCGCCCGGCACTCGGCGATGGACGCCGCCGTACAGCGCGTCGCCCACAATCGGGTGACCGATGCCGCTGAGATGAACGCGTATCTGATGAGTCCGGCCGGTATGGATGGCTACGTGGGCAAGCGTGAGCACGCGGCCGAAGTGCTCGGCGCGTACGATTCGAGTCACCGCCTCGCGGCTTCGCCGGACGCGCGCCGATGCCGCGGCCATCCTCTTCCGGTTCGAGGGATCGCGGCCGATCGCCGCGTCGATTCGACGGCCGGCCATCAGCTCGCCCCATGCCAGCGCGATGTACTCTTTTTCGACCTCGCGGTCCGCGAACTGCCGTGCGAGCTCCTCGTGCGCCGCGTCGTGTTTCGCGACCACCATCAGCCCTGACGTGCCGCGATCGAGCCGATGGACGATGCCCGGCCGACGTTCGCCGCCGATCCCGCTCAGGTCGCTGACGTGATGCAGCAGCGCGTTCACCAGCGTGCCGGTCGCGTGCCCGGCCGCGGGGTGAACCACCATGCCGGCCGGCTTGTCCACGACGATGAGGTCGCGATCCTGGTAGAAGATCCGCAACGGCAGCGCTTCGGGCCGCGGCGCGGGATCGATGGGAGCCGGTACGTCAATCGTGATTGCCTGGCCGGTCTTCACCTGGAGGTTGGCCCTGGCTTCGCGCCCCGAGACCAGGATTCTGCCCTCCTTGATCAACCGCTGGATTTGCGATCGCGACTGCTCCGGCAGGACTGACACCAGGAAGCGATCGAGCCTGCTGCCGTCACTGTCGTCGGGAACGGTGACGGTATGGCTGGGCATCGGGCAGACTCGATGAAGCTAATGCAGGAAGCGGAGAGTACGGAGCCGTTTCCTCCCTAAGCTCCGTTCGCGCTCTCATGCGGCTTTCCGCGCGCTCTTCGGCTCGGGCGTCACGCGCCGGGCGAGGTACACCAGCATCACGATGGCCAGCGGCGCCAACAGGATGGAGATGAACTGCGACGTGGAGAACATGCCGACGGTGCCGCGATCGTCGCCGCGGTAGAACTCGATGATGAAGCGGGAGATCGCATACAGCAGCATGTACAACCAGAACGTGCGGCCCGCGAACGGACGCCCCTTGCGCTCCGTGAAGAGCAGAGCCATCAGGATCAGGAATTCAGCTCCCGCCTCGTAAACCTGTGTCGGATGCAGCGGCACGCCCAGCGGTGTGCCGACGTTGGCGGCCGCGAAGGTGTCGGTGAACGTGATGCCCCACGGCTTGGTGGTCGGCTTGCCGAAGCAGCAGCCGGCGAACAGGCAGCCGAAGCGTCCGACGACGTGGCCCAGAGCGATGCCGGGCGCAAACACGTCGCAGGTTGTCCACAGCGGCAGGCCCACGCGGCGGATGTACCACAGCGCCACGACGACGGCGACGATCAACCCGCCGTAGAAGACGCCGCCTGATCGAGCGAGTGTGAGCAGTTCGCGCGGATCCGCAGAGAACGACTTGAAATCGGTGATCAGCAGCAGAAGCTTCGCGCCCACCAAGGCGCTGATGATGATGTAGATGCCGAGGTCGAGCACTCGATTCGCGTCGAGACCGCGCGTCCTCGCGCGGACCCGCGCGAGCTGCAGACCGAACAGGTATGCGGCCGCCAGCAGTACGCCATACGTGTAGACCGTGACCGGTCCCAGCTCAAGCAGTCTTGGATACATGCGTGCCTATACCGAGCATATCCAGAATCATGATCGCGACGCCGATCGAAATGGCCGAGTCAGCGACATTGAACGCCCAGAAATGATGGCTCTTCCAGTAAACATCCACGAAATCGACCACCGACCCGACGACGATGCGATCGAGGAGGTTGCCCGCTGCGCCGCCGATGATGAGCGTGAGCCCGACGCGCGCCACGAGTTGATGGTGCGCGAGGCTAGCCGCGTAGACGCCGACGCCCACGAGCGCGGCCGTCGCAATCATGGCAATCACAACGGTTTTGAACGGGAAATCAGCATAGTTGAGGATGCCAAACGCCGCCCCGGTATTCCGGACGTGGGTGAAGTCGACGAGCCCCGGCACAACCGTCACGCTGTCGTGCAGCGGCAGCATGGCGCGCACGATGGCTTTCGTCAGCTGGTCGATGATCACGATCAACATTGGAAGCCAGAGCTCGAGCCGCTTCGATTGCGCCGGCAGGTGGTGATCAGCCGCCGGCGCCGCCGCTTCCTCCAGTTCGCTCATGCCGCCCGGTCTCCCGGTGACAGTGCGTCCTGACAACGGCTGCACAACCCCGCCCACGCCGGATCGCTCGATACCGAAGGCACGTATCGCCAGCAGCGCTCGCACTTCACGCCGCCGGCCCGCTCGATCGTCACGCGCGGATGGGCTTCAGTGTTGGCTTCCACGTCGGTGGGCGCCGTTCGGAGCTCGACTTCGGACACGATGAACAGCATCGGAAGCTGCCGCGCGTAGCGTTCGAGCAGGGCAAGCTCGGACGGCGTGGCGGACAGGAGCACCTTCGCCTGCAGCGAGCTGCCGATCTGCTTGTTCTTGCGCAGCGGCTCGATCTCGGCCAGAACCCGCTCGCGAACGGCGAGCAGACGATTCCAGCGCTCCACGAGCTCGACATCGCGCATCGACTCGAGTTCGGCGCGGGTCGGAAACACGGCGATGTGCACCGACTCTTCGCGCGTACCCGGCATGTAACGCCACAGCTCGTCTGCGGTAAACGACAGGATTGGCGCCAATAGTCGTGTAAGGCCGTCGGCCATCAGATAGAGGGCAGTCTGCGCCGAGCGGCGTTCGGCCGAATTCGTGGCGAACGTGTAGAGCCGATCCTTGGAGATGTCGTTGTAGAACGCGCTCAGATCGACCGTCGCGAACTGAGTCAGCGCCTGCGTGATCGGACCGTAGTCGTACGTGTCGTAGGCGTTCAGCACACGCAGAGCGACGTCTGCGTACCGCGCCAGAATGAAGCGATCCACTTCTTCGAGCCCCCCCGGAGGCACGGCGTGGACGGTCGGATCGAAGTCGTACAAGTTCGCCACGAGGTACCGCAGCGTGTTGCGCAGCTTGCGGTACGCCTCCACGACGCGCGCGAGGATCTCCTTGCTGACGCGGATCTCCTCCTGGTATTCGCTGCTCGCCACCCATAGACGGACGATGTCGGCGCCGCTTTCCTTGATGACGTCCTGCGGCAGGATGGTGTTCCCGATCGATTTCGACATCTTCTTGCCGTCGACGTCGATGAGGAAGCCGTTCGTCACGATCTCTCGAAACGGCGGCCGTCCGCGCGTACCCAGGCCGACCATCAGCGAGCTCTGGAACCAGCCGCGGTGCTGGTCGCTGCCCTCGAGGTACACGTCCGCCGGCCACGTGAGCTCCGGCCACTGCGACAGGACCGCCTCGTGGCTCGATCCGGAGTCGAACCAGACATCGAGGATGTTCATCTCGCGCTCGAACGACGTGCCGTTGCATTTCGGGCACGTGAGACCCGGCGGGATGAATTCCTCGATCGGCCGCTCGTACCAGGCATCTGCGCCGTGCTCCTCGAACACACCCGCGGCCCTCTCGACGAGAGCAGGCGTCAGGATCGCTTCACCGCATGCCGCACAGTCGACGGCCGGAATCGGCACGCCCCAGACGCGTTGGCGCGAGATGCACCAGTCGGGGCGGTTGGCGACCATGTTGTACATCCGGTCGTGTCCCCACGCCGGCACCCACTTCACGTCGCGATCGATGGCGTCCAGCGCCGCCTGCCGGAGCGTTTTTCCCTGTCTCAACCGAACCGTGTCGAGGTCGACGAACCACTGCGACGTCGCGAGAAAGATCACCGGGTTGTGGCAGCGCCAGCAGTGCGGGTACTGGTGCGAGAACGACTCGCGATGCCAGAGTTTCGCGCGCTGGTGCAGCGCATCCGCCACGTTCGGGTTCGCGTCGAAAACGCGCTGACCGCCAAAGAGCTCCACGGTGTCGAGGAAATGCCCGGCCGGCCCGATCGGCGCGTAGATCTCGAGGCCGTATTTCATGCCGGTCTGGAAGTCGTCGGCTCCATGGCCGGGCGCCGTATGCACCGCCCCCGTCCCGGCCTCGAGCGTCACGTACTCGCCGAGGACGCCCAGCGAGACGCGTGAGTACAGCGGATGCTGAAATTTGATCCGCTCCATCAGCTCGCCCTTGAATCGCGCCACTGGCTCGCCGAACGTCTTGCCGCCTACCGCCGCGACTTTCGCGGCCAACGCTTCTGCGACGATGACGACGCGGCCGTCGACTTCGTACGCGGCGTAGTCGAATTCCGGATGGAACGCGATCGCCAGGTTCGACGGGATGGTCCACGGGGTCGTCGTCCAGATGAGGACCGAAACGTTTCGACCCGCAAGCGCCGGCACGCGCTTGCCGAGCTCTCCCGCATCCTCCGACGAGAGCGGAAACTCGACGTAGATCGACGGAGACGAGTGATCCGAGTACTCGACTTCCGCTTCCGCCAGCGCGGTGCGGCAATGGATGCACCAGTGCACCGGCTTTTTCCCCTTGTACACGAGCCCCTGCTCGACGAAGCGGCCCAGCGCCCGCGCAATGGCCGCCTGATACTTGAAGTTCATCGTCAGGTACGGGTGATCCCACGTGGCAAGGATGCCGAGACGCTGGAATTCCTCGCTCATCGTGCCGACGAATCGCTCGGCGTACGCGCGGCAGGCGCGGCAGAAATCGGCCACCGACATGTCGCGCTTCTTCGGCCCGAGCTCGCGATCGACCCGGAGCTCGATCGGAAGACCGTGGCAGTCGTAGCCGACGACGTACGGCGCGTCGAACCCCGCCATCGAGCGAGACTTGACGACCAGCTCCTTGAGAATCTTGTTGAGCGCCGTGCCCATGTGAATGTTGCCGTTGGCGTACGGCGGGCCGTCGTGCAGCACGAACTTCGGCCCGCCCTTTCGGCGCTCGCGAATCTTCCCGTACAGATCCATCGCCTTCCAGCGCGCCAGCGTCTCGGGCTCGCTCGTCGGAAGGTTCGCCTTCATCGGAAAGTCGGTGCGCGGCAGGTTTACGGTGTCCTTCCACTCGGGCATGGGTATCCCACCGATTCTATAATGATCCGATGCGCGCGACGACCCTCGACAACGGGCTCAAAGTACTCATCCAAGAGGAACATACGGCGCCACTGGCGTCCGTCTGGTGCTGGTACAAAGTCGGCTCGAAGGACGAGCGTCCCGGCCTCACAGGCGTCTCGCACTGGGTCGAGCACATGAATTTCAAGGGAACCGAGAACATCCCCCGCGATCAGGTCAAAGGGATCATCGAGCAGTACGGGGGAAGCTGGAACGGCTACACCTGGATCGATCAGACGACGTACCTTGAAACCGCGACGCGCGACGCGCTCGACCGGATGCTCTTCATCGAGTCGGAGCGCATGGCGCGGTGTCTCTATCATCCCGACGACTGCGAGTCGGAACGTACGGTGATCATCTCGGAGCTGCAGGGAGGCGAGAACGATCCCGATCAGTTCCTCGATCAGGAGCTGACGGCGACGGCGTTCAAGGCGCATCCTTATCGGCACCCGACGATCGGGTGGCTGCCGGATCTCCAGTCGATGACGCGCGACGATCTGTACGGGTACTACCGCCGCTACTACGTGCCGAACAACGCGACGCTCGTCATCGTCGGGGATGTCGACACGGACGAAGCGCTGAAGCGCGTCGAGCGGCATTTCGGCGCGATCCAGCCTGGCCCCGAACCGGAGCGCATTCGCACGATCGAGCCCGAGCAAACGGGCGAGCGCCGGCTCAGGATCCAGAAGCCCGGGACCACGACATACCTGAAAGTTGCCTATCACGCGCCGTCGGCCACGGATCCGCAGTTCGTGCCGCTCCTCGTTCTCGACGCGGTGCTGACCGGAGCGAAAGGCTTGAACCTCTGGTCCAGCTTCCGCCTGCCTCCGCCGCAGCGCAGCGCTCGGCTCTATCGCGCGCTGGTCGAGCGAGGCCTCGCCTCATCCGTCTCCGGATCGCTGCTGCCGACGGCGCAGCCGTTTCTTTACACGCTCTCTGCAACGGCGACCGATGGAACTCCCGCCTTGGCTGTGGGTGAGGCGATGTTCGAGGAGCTCGATCGCGTTCGCCGGGATGGCATCTCGGAAGCGGAGCTCGTGAAGGCGAAGTCGCAGTTGCGAGCGCGCCTGGTCTTCGACAACGACAGCGTGACCAACATCGCCCATCAGCTCGGCTACTTCGAGACGATCGCCAGCGCCGACCTTTTCACTGCGCTTTCCGCGCGGATTGCGGCGGCGACCGTCGAAGAAGCCGGGGCGGCTGCAGAGGCGGTGTTCCGCCCGTCAAACCGCACGCTCGGCTGGTTCGAGCCTCTCGAAATCAGAAGTGCGAAATCAGAAGTGCGAAGTCTGAAGTCTGAAGTCTGAAGTCTGAAGTCTGAAGCGTGCGCCCCACCGTGTCCGACAAACCTCAGACTTCAGACTCGAGATTTCCGCAACGCGGGCTGAATCCGCAGCGCACCGTGCTCGACAACGGTGTCACGCTGCTCGTGAAGCAGACGACGACCACGCCGGCCGTGGCGATCAATCTCGCGATGCGGGCGGGATCGGCCTGCGATCCAGCGGGCGCCGAAGGCACCACCTGGCTCCTTTCGCGCGTCATCGACCGCGGGACGGCGAATCGTTCAGCGGCGGAAATCGCCGAGGAGCTGGACAGCCGCGGCATCACGCTCAACATCACGGTAACGCGGCACCTCTTCTCGCTCGTCTGCACCTGCCTCGCAGAGGATTTCGAGCCCGTCCTGTCGCTCCTCGGCGACATCGTCATGTCGCCCGTGCTGCCCGAGCCTGAAATCGCCACGCGCAAGGGCGAGGTGGTGACCGCCATCCGGCAAGATGAAGACAATCCTGCCGTGCGCGCCAGTGAGACGCTGATGGCGCTGCTCTATCCCGACGGCCATCCTTACGGACGGCGGACGAAGGGATCGATCGAGATCGTCGAAGCGTTGACGCGCGCGGATCTCCAGCGGCAGCACGCCGCCCGGTTCGCGCCCGGCGAGCTCACCGCGGTTCTCGTAGGCGATGTGGATAGGACCCGAGCGAAGGAGATGGCCGCCCGAGTGTTCGGCGGCTGGCGCACGCCGCCGCCCTCGTCGACACCTCTTCCACCCGTCCGGCCCGCGACGGTCCGGCGGCGCGTCGTCATTCCCATGATGAACAAATCGCAGGCGGACATCGCCTACGGGTTCACGACGATTACCCGTCGGGATCCGGATTACTACGCCTTCTGGCTCATGAACAACGTGTTCGGCCAGTACGCGCTCGGTGGGAGGTTGGGCGACAACATCCGCGAGCGGCAGGGGATGGCGTACTACGTCTCGAGCGCGCTCGATGCGAACGTTGCTGAGGGACCGCTGGTCGTCCGCGCCGGCGTCAGTCCTGCCAACGTCGACCGTGCAGTTGCGTCGATAGACGAGGAAGTGACGAGCCTGTTCGCCGGCGGCGCGACGCAGAAGGAGCTGGACGACTCGCGGCGATACCTGATCGGATCGATTCCGCGCGCGCTCGAGACGAATGCCGCCATCGCGAACTTCCTGCAGACGGAGGAATTCTTCGAGCTCGGTCTCGACTACGATGCGCGCCTGCCCGACCTCCTCGGCGCGGTCACGCTGGATGAAGTCAACGCGGCCGCGCGACGGGCGCTGGACCCGGATCGCGCGACAGTGGTCATCGCGGGACCGTACGAGGACAAGCAGGGCGGGTAGGGCAGGTAGGGCAAGTGGGGCAGGTGGGGCGCGTAGGGCAAGTGGGGCGGGTAGGACAAAGGTGGGGCAGTATTGCGGATTCGGTCATGACGACACGCGCCGTGCTGTTCGACGTCGATTTCACGCTCATCTATCCCGGACCGATGTTTCGGGGCGAGGGTTACCAGGCTTTCTGCGCCCGTTACGGGATGGATGTCGATCCGTCGAAGTTTGCGCACGGCGTGGCGAGCGCGGCGCCGATTCTCGACCTGCCGGACGACATGCCGTACAACGCCAAAATCTTCATCGCCTATACGCGGCACATCATCGAACAGATGGGTGGGACCGGCCCGCGGATCGACGACTGCGCGCGGGAGATCTATGAAGAGTGGGCAGCCTGTCAGCATTTCGAGCTGTACGACGATGTGCCGGACGTGCTGCGGGAGCTGTCGGCTCGGGGCGTGCGCATCGGCCTCATCTCGAACACCCATCGCTGTCTGGCGTCGTTTCAGACGCATTTCGAGCTCCAGGGCCTGATCAGCGCAACGGTCTCTTCGTCTCAGCACGGGTTCATGAAGCCGCATCCGAGTATTTTTCGTGCGGCGCTGCAGCTCGTCGACGTCGAGCCGGCAGACGCCGTGATGGTCGGCGACAGCATCCGTCAGGACATCGAAGGTGCAGCGCGCGCCGGTATTCGTGGCATCCTCCTGCATCGTGGCGACAGCGCTCCTCCGTCGGCCGCCCAACAAGCCGGCACTGCGGTGATCAGGTCACTACGCGAGTTGCCAAATCTGCTGTGATTACCTATCGCGATCTCACGACCCTCGACGACTTCGCCCGGGTGGTCGAGCTCGAGCGGGTGATTTGGGGACCCGGCTACGACGAAGTGGTACCGGTCCCGATCCTCGCCGTGACCGTTCTAGTCGGCGGCATCCTCATAGGCGCCTTCATCGACGATCGCATGGTGGGGTTCGTGTACTCGCTGCCCGGCATCAAGCATGGGAAGCCGACGCAGTGGTCGCACATGCTCGGCGTGGTGCAGGAGCATCGCAATGATGGAACCGGTCGCCAGCTGAAGCTCTTGCAGCGCGAGCATGCGTTGAAGATGGGCCTCGAGCTGATCGAATGGACATACGACCCGATGCAGGCGTTGAACGCCCACCTGAACTTCGCCAAGCTCGGCGTGGTCGTCGAGGAGTACGAGGAAAACGTCTACGGCACGTCGCAGAGTCCGCTGCATCGGGGAAACCCGACCGATCGCTTCGTCGCGGAGTGGTGGATTACCAAGCCACATGTCGAGCGGCGGCTGGCTGCCGGCAATTCGATCGCGGTCCGATCGAACGACCTGAGCGACGCTCAACCAGCGAATCGTGTGGTGGAAGCTGGGGACCGGCTCGTGTGCGAGAAGATCGACCTGACACTCGACGCGCGCCGGCTGCTCGTGGAGATTCCCATCGGCTTCACCGACATGCTGTCGCGGGCACCTGATCTCGCGTTGCAGTGGCGCATGGCCACTCGCCAGATTTTCACCAACTATTTCACCCGCGGCTATCGCGCCGTCGACTTTTTTCTCGATCGACCGAACCGGAAAGGCGCGTACCTTCTGGTGAACACCGAGGGGACTGGGGACCAGAGGGACAGCTAGGCGGAAAGAAGCTCCGCCTCATGTTTGGGGAATGAGCGAGACGCAGAAGGGCGACCTCCCGTCGGTGCTCCTGTTGCGCGGTGGCGGGACTCCTGCAGCTCGCTCGAGACGCTCTCGCATGGATCTGTCACGTCCGTTGGTTCCTTCAGCGAAGCGCGACGACATACGCGTCCGTGCTTCCAAGCCGCTGACCCTCACGAAAGGCCCCCTCGGTTGGTTGCAGGAGTCCGAGCGACTGGTTCAGCGTGCGTGGAGGTGCCGTTGTTTCGCCCGTGGCATAGACAACGCCATCGCGTCCCACGCTCACCGCGGACCCTCGCGAGATTTCCGCGCTTAAGAGCGTGACAGATCGTACCGCCCCCCGCAACGGGTCGAGACGAGCGACGAAGGCTTGATCGTACGGATCCGGTCGTTGATTCCCGGGACCGGTGACGATCCGCTTGGATAGAGCGACACCGGTCACCCACACGGTTCCGTCTGCCGCAGCGGCCACTCCCCGCGCGTCACCGAAATGGACCCCGTCAAGGCAGTAGTCCGCTTTCACGTCACCGCTCTCGGACAGCGCAACCACCCACGCGGCATGTCGGCGACTGGCGCGGTGGCAGCCCGCGGACTCCGAGTCACCCACCGCTATGACCGTGCGGTCATGGAGGACCGCGACGCTCCGCACATGATCGTCGCCAGCACCACCGAGTCGTCGCCACCACCCGATTGTGCGAGTGAACGCATCGAAGACTCCGACAAAGGCGTCCGTCCGCCCGCGAGCCGGTCCACCGAACGCGCCGTCTGGCGAACTCGTATTGCCCGCGACAACGATCCGGTCTCGATCCAGCCGCGCAAGCGCCGTAATCTCGTCGTTTCCGCTGCCTCCGAGATAGGTGGAGAACACCAGCCGACCGCGGCCATCAAGGTGCGCCAGGAAGGCATCTTCGCCTCCGGCCTGCCTCGACTGAACTGCGTCGACGCTGACCGGGAAGTTTGCGGACGTGGTGTTCCCGGCCAGCCACACGCCACCGTCCTGGTCGGCGAGCAGGGCAGCGGCACGGTCGTCACCTCGGCCTCCCAAGTAGGTGGCGTAGCGCACCGTACGCCCGTCTGCACTCCATCTCGCGACAAACGCGTCCCCGGATCCGGAGGGGATTGCGTATCCACCGAACCGGCGTTGAACGGCATCCGCCGTCACCGGCAATCCGGGTCCGTCCGACGAACCAGCGATCCATAATTCTCCAGCTGGCGCGAGCGCCGCCGCCCACCCCCAGGTCACGCCTTTCCCGCAGAGGACGGTTGAATAAAGGCCGGCTCCGGAAGGCGCTCTGAGCTTGGTGGTGAATGCGCACCAGTGGCCATTGGGGATCCCTGTCGTGGTTGTCGGAAAATCCGGCGAGTACGTGCTCCCAGTGACAAACAGGCCGTTGGCGTCGTCGAGCACGATGGTCTGACCAAGATCTTTCGTGGTGCCGCCCCACCGAGCGACAAATCGGACCGAGGGCGTACCGGACGCAACCGCAGTAATGCCGACGACGATGCACACCACGCCGGCTCGCATGATCGCTTCAGACCAATTAGACACTGAAGCGACTCAACCTGGCTCCTGAACGGGTCGAACGGATCCGTTAGGTCGTTCGACAGGCGTGGGAATCCAGGCTAGTCCCCATGTCCCTACTCATTCCGCAGAGCCGTCATCGGATCGACGCGCGTGGCGCGACGCGCGGGCACGAAGCCGGCAACCAGCGCCACACCGAGCGTGGCCGCAACCACCCAGCTGTAAGTCGCGAGGTCGGTGCTCCTCGTCTCGAACAGCAGCCCAGCGAGCAGGCGGCTGGCGGCGATGGCGCCGATCACACCCAGAACCGATCCGGAGCCCGTCAACAGCAGCGCCCGTCGCAGGACGTCGAGGAACACCGACGTGCGCGTGGCGCCCAGCGCCAGACGGATGCCGATCTCAGGAAGACGCTGGCTCACCGAGTACCAGATGGAGCCGTAGACGGCCACGCCCGACAGCGCCGCGGCCAGGGCCGCCGTGACGAGCAGCAGCAGCATCGTGCCGCGCGTCTGCGCGAACGAGCCCGCGATCCGATCCTCCATCGTCCGGACGTCATATACCGGCAGATTCCGATCGACAGCCAGCAGAGCCGATCGCACGGTCGGCGCGATCGCGCCTGGCTCGCCGACGGTCTTCATGACGAAGGTGATCACGCCGGGGCCGGTCTGAGCGAAAGGGCGGTACATTTCCGTGACCGGTTCCCGGCTGAGCGAGATGTGGCGCACGTTCTCGACGACGCCGACGATGCGGAACCAGGCGCCCGAGTCGTATCCGACGCTGAGGCGGACGCGGCGATCGAGCGGGCTCTCGTTCGGCCAGTATCGCTCGGCCATGGCGCGGTTGATCATCGTCACCGGCTCGGCGCGGCTGTCGTCGTTTTCCGTGAAGCGCCGTCCGCTCACCAGAGGAATGCTCATCGTCTGAAAGTAGTTCGGCGAGATGTATCGCTGATCGACGACCAGTATGTCGCCCGGCATGCGTGGGCGACCCTCGATCTCGACGCCGTTGGCGCCCCGGTTGCCGCCGAATGGAATCGACGACACGAGGGCGGCGCTGCGGACGCCGGGCAATGCCGCCAGCCGCTCAAGCGTGTCTGAGGCAAATGTCAATCTCGACGGCCGCTGCCCGTAGGTGGCGCCCGTCAGCGCAATCCTGAAGGTGAGCAGGTGATCGGCGGCGAATCCCGGATTCACACGCGAGAGTTTCAGCACGCTCGTCAGCATCAGGCCAGCGGCCGACAAGAGCACGACGGCGAGCGTGACCTGGGCGACCACCAGCATGCCGCGGGTTCGACCGGCGCCGGCGCGGGTGGTCATTCGAGTGGTTCCCTTCAAAGACTCGACCAGGCCGTGGCTCGGGCGGTGCAGCGCGACGATCGCGCCGAACACGAGACCAAGCGCGCACGCCAATCCGGCGCTTACGAGCGCGACGCGTGCGTCGATGTCGACGGCCAGCGCCCGCGGCAGCGCACTCCCGAGCAGTGGGAGCAGCAGACGGAGCGCCCACCCTCCGAGCGCGAGCCCGACGACGCTTCCAAGCGACGCCAGCACGAGCCCCTCCATCATGGCCAGCGACAGAAAATGCGATCGTGTCGCTCCAAGCGCAGCGCGCACGGCGAGCTCGTGCTGCCGGTTCGCCGCACGCGCCACGAGCAGTGTGGCGGCGTTCGCGCAGGCGACGAGCAGCAGGAGCGCGACGCCTCCGGCCGCCACGAACAACGTGGGGCGGATGGCCCTGACGGTCTGTTCCGCGATTGGGACGATTCGAACGCCGAGGTTCTTGTGGGACTCGGGCCGCTCGGCGGCGCCCCGCGCTGCGGCCGCCTCGAGCTCCGCCTGCGCCCGTGGCAGGGTCGTGTTGTCGGCCAGCCGCGCCAGAATCGTGTAGTTGTGGCTGTGATCGTTCGACCGCTCGCGCGCGTCCATGTGCAGCGAGAACCACAAGTCGTTGTCGTCGGCAAGCGGTCCCGGCAGCGCTGCGCCAGGCGGCATCACGCCGATCGCCGTAACCAGCTGGCCGTTCACCTGAATCGTCCGGCCCAGGATGCCGGGGTCGCCGCCATAGCGCCGGCGCCAGAGGCCGTCGCCCAGGATGACGACCTGCGGCGCATCGGCGGTATCTTCAATCGCGGTGAAGCCGCGACCGATTCTCGGCGCAAGACCGAGCATCGGCATGAGCGACGCGGAGACGTTGTTCACTCGAACCCGTTCGGGGTTGTCGTCCCCTGTGAGCGAGACCGCGCCGTTTGAGATGAGGCCGATCTCCGAGAACGCGCGGACCGTCTGCCACTCCGCGTAATCCCAGGCCGTCGCTTCCGCCTCCACAACGTTCTGCGAGGGCAGCGATTGCCACACGAACACCAGCCGCGACGGATCGCGGTACGGCAGCGGACGCAGAAGGACCTTGTCGAGCAGCGCGAACACGGCGCTGTTCACGCCGATCCCGAGCGCGAGCGTCAGGACGACGAGGAGCGTGAATGCGGGGCGGCGGAGAGCGTTGCGCCACGCGAGCGCGGCGTCGCGAACGAGCACGTCCAGCTGCAAAGCCTGACTCCTGAGGGTGCCACTCGTGGCGCTGCCATCGCGGCGCGAGGTGCGCGACGACTCGAACGATGTAGACGATACCGGACGAAAAAGGTTTACTGCGGCGGTCTATCCGGGCGGCCAGGCGAGGCCGCGGCCGCCGATGAGGTGCAGGTGGATATGGAAGACCGTCTGGCCAGCTCCGCGGTTCGTGTTGAACACCGTCCGGAAGCCGGCGTCCGAGATGCCGCGCTCCTGAGCAATCGCTGCCGCGCGCCGCACGACTTCGCCGACGATCTGGTCATCGTCCTCCGTCAACTCGTTGAGCGACGCGATGTGCCGTTTCGGGACGACCAGGACGTGCGTGGGCCCCTGCGGGTTGATGTCGTTGAACGCCAGCACGCGATCGTCTTCGTAAACGATCGACGCCGGGATTTGCCGCGCGATGATCTTGCAGAAAAGACAGTCCATGACAGGGCTCGCACACTCACTCGCCACCACAACGTACCCCTGGGGCACGGAGGATCAAAACGTACAAGATTCTACCCCCGTGTCCTTCGTGTCCTCGTGGTGGAGCGTTTATCGGCGTCTGGCGACTGCCGTGCGTGAAATGCCCTGCAGATCCCGGCGCACGCCGACCAGCGTGAGATCTGACGCGGGATGGAGCAGCTCTTCGACTTCGACGTCCTGTCCGAAACCGAATTCGAAGATCAGGTACCCGCCGGGCTTCAGCCGACCGGGCGCCTCGGCAACGAGACGCGTGATGAGGCCGAGGCCGTCGCTGCCCCCGAACAGCGCGACCGCCGGCTCGAAGTCGCGTACCTCGGGCTGGAGCGCCGGCCGTGCGCGATCGACGACGTACGGCGGGTTCGCGAGGATGGCGTCGAACTTCCGATCGGTCACATCGAGGCCCGCGAGAAGATCGCCGGTCCGGAACGTGATGCGATCCGCCACATCATGACGCTGGGCGTTGCGGCGCGCGACGGCAAGCGCCGCCGTTGAGATGTCGCTGCCGACAATGGTGGCCGCAGGCCGCTCGCAGGCCATCGCGACAGCCAGGCAGCCGCACCCGGTGCAGACGTCGCCGATGGTCAAGGCCGCCGTCCGCTCAGGAAAGAGGTCCAGCATCGCCTCGATGATCAGCTCGGTGGACGGACGGGGAATGAGCACGTCGGCATTGACCTCGAACTTCATCCCCCAGAATTCTCGATGGCCGACGATGTAGGCGAGCGGCTCGCGGGTGGCGCGCCGCGCGACGAGCGCATCGTACGCATCAGCGAACGTGTCGGGTTCGGCGGCGCCGGCGTCGGTGAGGTAGCGCTCGGTCGTCCAATCGAGCACCTGCTGCGCGAGCAGTCGTGCATCGATCTCCGATTCGCGGGCGGCGATGCCGGCGTCGCGAAGCCGCTGTCGTGCGGTCGCCACGCGCGCTTGAATGGACGTCATCCCACCGCCGTCGCGTCCTTGAGCTTCTCGGACTGGTAATGGGTGATCGTCTGATCCAGCAATTCCGCGAGGTCGCCGTTCAAGACTTCCGTCAGCCGATGCGTTGTGAAGTTGATGCGGTGGTCGGTGATGCGATTCTGCGGGAAGTTGTAGGTGCGGATTTTCTCCGAGCGCTCGCCCGTCCCCACCTGGCTTCTCCGATCCTTCGCGATCGCTTCCTGCTGTTTGCGGAGCTCCATCTCGTACAGCCGGGAACGCAGCACCTTCATCGCTTTGGCCTTGTTCTTGATCTGCGACTTCTCGTCCTGCTGCGACACGACGACGCCGGTCGGGAGATGCGTGATTCTGACGGCGGAGTACGTGGTGTTCACGCTCTGGCCGCCCGGTCCGCTCGAGCAAAACGTGTCGATGCGGAGATCCTTGTCCTGAATCTGGACGTCGACTTCCTCGGCCTCCGGCAGAACCGCGACGGTCGCGGTCGACGTATGGATCCGGCCGCTGGCTTCGGTTGCCGGCACGCGCTGCACGCGATGCACGCCGCTCTCGTATTTGAGCTTGCTGTACACCCCGCGCCCCTCGATGGTCGCGATGACTTCCTTCAGGCCGCCGACGCCGGTATCGCTGCTCGACATCACCTCGATGCGCCAGCCCTGCCGCTCCGCGAATTTGCTGTACATCCGGAAGAGCTCGCCGGCAAACAGCGCCGCCTCGTCGCCGCCCGTGCCGGCGCGGATCTCGAGGATCACGTTCTTGGCGTCATTCGGATCTTTGGGGACGAGGAGCACCTTGAGGTCCGCGATGAGGGCGTCGCGCCGTGCGATCAATCCCTTCAGCTCCTCTTTGGCAAGCTCGCGCATATCGGTGTCGCTGCCGGTCGCGAGCTCCTCGGTCTGCGTGATGTCGTGGACGACGCCCTTGTACTCGCGGAAACGCTCGATCATCGGCTCGAGCTCCGCGAGCGCCTTCGCGTGCTTCTTGTACTCGGACGAGTCGCTCTGCACCTCGGTGGTGCCGAGCCGCTGCATCAGGTCTTCGTAGCGCTGTTCTTCCGCGGTCAGTTTCTCGAACATAACAGTCGTTCGTGGTTCGTCGTTCGACGTGCGTCGTTCGTCGTGCGTGGTTCGTCGTTCGTGGTTCGTCGTTCGCGTTCCCAGCACGACGAACGCCGAACGTCGAACGTCGAACCCGCACGACGCACGTCGCACCTCGAACGACGAACGTTATCCTCCCGATACCGGCGGCAGAAACGCGATCTCGTCCCCGTCGCCGACCACGTGATCCATGCGCGCGTAGTCGGCGTTGACGGCCGTCGAAATCGATCGCTCGTACTTCGAGAGCTCTGGGAATTCATGCGCGAGCTGCCGCCAGACGTCGCCGATCGTCGCGCCGGGCGCCAGATCGCGCGCCAGCTCCGAGGCGCCGGCGATGTCGCGCAGCCGCGCGAACAACCGAACTGTCACGCGCATGCCAGGCGCTCTGCCTCGTGCCTCGCCCGCTCATCGTCCGGATTCGCCGTCGCGCCTTCGATCCAGACGTCGCCGCCGTCGAAGAACTCGCGCTTCCAGATCGGTGCAATCTGCTTGACGCGCTCGATCGTATAGCGGCACGCCGAGTAGGCATCGCCCCGATGCGGCGACCGCGCCGCGATCGCGATGCTGGCCTCGCCAATCTCCAGACGTCCTATCCGGTGGTGCAGCGCGAGCCGGACGCCCGGCCAGCGCTCGGCAACCTCCGCGCCGATTCGCTCGAAGGCCCGCAGTGCCAGCGGCTCGTACGCTTCATACTCAAGATATCGGACGCTTCGGCCCAGATTGTGGTTGCGCACCAGGCCCAGAAACGTCACCACCGCACCGTCGGATCCTGCGCCGTCGCCCAGCGAGGCCATCACCTCGTCCAGCGCCAGCGGGCCGGGGCCGATGTGCAACAAAGGGCCCATCAGCTTTAAGTATATCGCTCCCAAAAATGATTGAGCGGGCCGCGACCCCGGCCGATGCCGGGTGCATGGGTGATGGCGCCGCCGACGTACAGCTGCGCGCGTCGAGCGGCGTCGGCGAGATCCTGGCCCAGCGCGAGAGACGCGGCGATGGCCGCGGCGTACGTGCAGCCGGTGCCGTGAGTCTGGCGGCTGTCGACGCGCGCCGCACGAAACTCGTGGAAGCGGTGCCCGTCGAAGAGGACGTCCACGACTTCGCGGCTCTGCGTCTGCGCGTCGGTCGGTTCGCCCTTTTCGCCTGCGTGACCGCCGGTGACGATCACCGCCGCCGCGCCCATGTCGTGAATTCTTCGCGCGGCCTCGCGCGCATCGTCCCACGATGTGATCCGTCGGCCGCTCAACGCTTCGGCTTCCACGATGTTAGGCGTCACGACCCGCGCGCGCGGGAGGAGCTCGCTGATCAGCGCCTGCACGCCATCAGCGTCGAGCAGCCGCGTGCCGTCGCTCGAGACCAGTACCGGGTCGACGACGACGAGAGGCAGATCGAGCTCGGCGATCGCAGCTGCGACGGCTTCAACGACCGCTGCGTTCGCCAGCATGCCGATCTTTGTCGCCTGGATCGAAAGATCGCCGGCGACCGCCTCAATCTGAGCAGTCACCAGATCGGCCGTCAACGGTGCGACCCCTTCGACCCCCATGGTGTTTTGCACCGTGATCGCTGTGATGGCGCTTGCGCCATACACTCCGAATGAAGCGAACGTCTTCAGGTCCGCTTGAATGCCGGCGCCGCCGCCCGGGTCGCTGCCCGCAATTGTCAGGGCTATACGCATACGCTAAGATCCGCCTTCATGCAGCCTACTCTGCTCTCGACAATGACGATGCGCGCGCGTCCGCGCGGTCTCCAGGCGGCCGAACGAGCAGGGGGGGTAGCCTTCGTCACTATTCTCACCGCCGTGGCCGCCCAAATCAGCGTGCCATTGCCGTTCACGCCGGTGCCGTTCACATTCCAGCCGATGGTGGTGCTCATTGGCGCCGCTGCGCTCGGCGCTCGACTCGGCGCCGCAAGTCAGGTGCTGTACCTCGCGCTCGGCCTCGCCGGCTTGCCGGTCTTCGCCGCGTCTTCGGTGCTTCCGCCGGGCGCCGCGCGTCTGCTCGGCCCGACCGGCGGATATCTCATGAGCTATCCGCTGGCGGCCTTCGTCGCCGGCGCGCTCGCCGAGCGTGGATTCGATCGCCGCTATTGGACCGCCGTGATCGCGATGGCGTGTGGCCTCGCCGTCATTTTTGCGGGCGGCGTGTTCTGGCTCGCCGCGTTCGTCCAGGCGCGCGGTCTCGCTGCGGCGCTCGCCGTGGGCTTCTATCCGTTCATCGTCGGCGACTTCGTCAAGCTGCTGATCGCCGCCGGCGTGATGCCGAGCCTGTGGTGGTTAGCGCTGCCGCGGCGCAAACACGAGCAGGAATAGAAACGGCGGAATCTCCTCGCGAGAGATCAGGTCGAGACCTGCCGCGCTCGCGGCCTTGATGACGGCCTGCGGATCGACCCGCTGATCCGGAGCGGGGCCCGGTCCACCGCCGCCGGGCTTGAAGTCGACGACGCCGAGACGTCCCTGCGGCTTCAGCGAGCGTGCCACGTTCCTCAGCAAGGTCACCGGATCGTCCATCTCGTGATACGTGTCGACGATCAGCGCGGCGTCGAGCCCTTTGGGGAGCCGCGGATCGCTCGGCGTGCCGAGCACGAGGCGCACGTTTCGCAGGTTCTCGCTCTGCACGCGCTGTCCGATCGCCTCGAGCATCACCGGCTGGATGTCCTCCGCGAGAACGACGCCGTTCGGACCGACGCGCCGGGCCAGCCGCAGCGTGAACCAGCCGCCGGCTGCACCGAGGTCGGCCACCACCGAACCGTCTGCGATACCCAGTGCGTCCATGATCTGCTCGGACTTCTGCCATTGATCCCGATCCGGCGCTTCGAGCAGGCCGAGGTCTTTGGCTTCGAAGAGCTTGCGTTTCGGTTGGCTCTGGGCAGGTAGGGCAGGTAGGGACGAGGCGAGCGCGCAGAAACCAAACGACAGCGCGACAGCGTATTTCCCTACCCGCCTTCCCAGCCTCACTTGCCTTACCTGCCCTTCTTGTCGCCGACGATTCCGCCCCGGGTCATTGCATCGACCGACAGAATCTCGTCAAGACGCGCGGCGTCCAGCAACCCTCGCTCGAGCACGATGTCGCGGATTCGCTTGCCGCTTTTCACCGCCTCTTTGGCGATCTCCGCAGTGGCTTCGTAACCGATGTACGGGCTCAGCGCGGTGGCGGTCGCGGTGCTGCGGTCGAGCAGCTCCCGCGCCCGCATGACATCGGCCGTGATGCCATCGATGCATCGAAGTCGAAACACCTTCGTCGACTCCCTGAGAATCGTCGATGCATGAAGGGCGTTCCATGCAATCACCGGCATCATGACGTTCAGCTCGAGCTGACCGGCTTCACTGGCCATTGCAATCGTCGTATCGCACCCGATTACCTGGAAACAGACCTGGTTGACCATTTCCGGCACTGACGGATTCACCTTGCCCGGCATGATCGACGATCCGGGCTGTACCGACGGGAGGGCGATTTCTGAGAGCCCGGCTCTTGGTCCCATGCTGAGGAGTCGAAGATCACTGGCAACTTTCCCAACCTCCACGGCCAGACGACGCATGGCGCTCGAGTACGCGAGGACGTCGCCCATACTCTGCGTCACACGGAACAGGTTCACGGCCGGTGTGAGCGGCAGGTTCGTGTAACGCGCCAGGTTCGCAACCACGAGACGCCGGTAATCGTCACCGGCGTTGAGACCGGTTCCGACCGCCGTCGCGCCGATGTTCAATTCGTGGAGCTGAGTCGACGCGGCAGCCACATCGTCTGCACCGCGACGGATGCACGCGGCATATCCGCTGAACTCCTGACCGAGCGTGATCGGAACGGCGTCCTGAAGGTGCGTGCGACCCGTCTTCACGACGTCTGCGAACTCGTCCGATTTTTTCGCAAGGCTGTCGCCAAGTGCCCTCGCCGCGGCGACGAGCGGCGCGGTCCCCAACAGCAGCGAAAGACGCGTCGCCGTTGGGAACACGTCGTTGGTCGACTGCCCCATGTTCACATGGTCGTTCGGGTGCACGCGTGTGTAGGAGCCTCGCGGTTCGCCCAGCAGCTCACCGGCGCGATTGGCAAGGACTTCGTTCGCGTTCATGTTGTGCGACGTGCCTGCGCCGGCCTGGTAGACGTCCACGACGAATTGATCCCGCAGCTGGCCGTTCAGGATTTCGTCGGCCGCCGCGCGGATTGCATCTGCGACGTCGCGATCGAGGCGCCCCAGCGAGGCATTTGCTTCCGCCGCCGCTTTCTTGACGAGGATCGTGGCGGTGACGAGATCCGGTGGCGCGTGGAGGCCGCTGATCGGAAAGTTCTCGACGGCGCGCGCCGTCTGTACACCGTAGTACGCATCGGCTGGCACCTGCAGCTCGCCGAGGGGATCGCGTTCGGTGCGGAAAGACATGGGAAGTCTGAAGTCTGAAGTCTGAAGTCTGAAGTCTGAAGTTTGAAGTTTGAAGACTACTGACGCGCTTCA
>Ga0114129_10003111_pt1 | contig 23271 bp, 16 predicted proteins | sample RhiMetdeltSRZDD1_FD_80071 | JGI IMG/M metagenome (GOLD analysis project Ga0114129, IMG submission 80071) | Populus rhizosphere microbial communities from Tennessee, USA - Rhizosphere MetaG P. deltoides SRZDD1 (version 2) (version 2) | ecosystem: Host-associated > Plants > Roots > Rhizosphere >...
CACCAGATCGAATCGATCATCGAAACGCCCGCGCCCGTCATTCGGGCGATGCCCAACGTCGCGGCCGTCGTCCAGTCGAGCGCAACCGTTCTCTGCCTCGGCCGCCACGCGAAGCCGGCACATGCGGCGGAGGCTCGGAGAATCTTCGAGTCGATCGGGACCGTCGTCGAGCTCCCGGAGTATCAGCTCGACGCCGTGACGGGTCTCTCCGGTACCGGTCCCATGTACATCTTCCAGATCATCGAGGGCCTGAGCGACGCCGGGGTCCGCGTCGGCCTGTCCCGCGACGTCAGCACGGCTCTGACCATCCAGACCGTCCTCGGAGCCGCCAAGATGGCGGAAGTCCTGAAGACCCATCCGGGGATCTTGAAAGACCTCGTCACTTCCCCGGGCGGAACCGCGATCGCCGCTCTCCACAGTCTGGAACGCAACCGGCTCCGCGCGATTCTGATGGACGCCGTCGAAGTCGCCACCGCCCGCTCGAAGGAGCTGGGACAGTCGAGCTCCGGCAAGACCTAGGTCCATTCACGCCGTCTCGGCGGCGTAGGTCTCCATCCGAAGGCCGAGCAGGATCGTTCCGGCCACGAGCACCGCCGCCAGCAGGAACGGAAGCTCGATCACCCGGTCGAACAGATACCCGTAGACCACCGGGAAGATCACGCGCGAAGCGCCGCCGAACGTCTGCTGGACCCCCATGTAGAGCCCGCGCTCGCGGCTCGAGACGACGCGCGACAGCAGCGACGTGACGCACGGAAACGTGAACGCCGTGCCGAGCGGGATCAGGGCCACGGCGAGCGCCAGGGGCACGTAGGTCATTACGCGGTTGGCGAGAGGGTGCATGAAGGGAAGAAGGGCGAGGCCGATCGCGAGGAGCGTCAGCCCCAGGCGCGACAACCGGGCCTCTCCGAACCGGTCCACCGCCCTCCCCAGAATCAAGGCGCGCGTGACGACCGCGATGACGCCGATGTACGCGAAGAAATACCCGATCGTCTTCGCGGTCACTCCGAATCGCACCGCGAGGAACAGCGCGAGGATCGCCGTCGAGCCCTGGAAGGCGCCGATGGCGATCGCGTAGATCCAGATCAACCGCGACGCGGGCTCGTTCGGATGCGTAACGACTTCGAGCACGGCCTGCCGTGACCGGCCCAGGACGCGCGGCTGGCTGCGCGCCTCGGAAGCCTCGTTCGGGTCGCGCGCCTCGACGAGAAACTTCCACGCGAACAGGATGTTCACGAGCGAGAGCGCCGCCGCGAGCAAGCCCGGCCCGGGCGTTCCCCACTTCAGAGCGAAGGCTCCGATCAGAGGACCGAGTGCGACGCCCGCGTTCGTCGCCGCGGAAAGCCAGCCGAGCCCCTTCGCGCGATCCTTCGGCTTCAGAGCGTCGGCGACGTAGGCCTGGATGACGCTGACGGTGCCGCCGCCCGCGCCCTGCACGATCCGCGAAAGGAACAGCAGCCACAGGGAGCCCGCATAGGCGAAGATCACGTAGGCGATCGCGGACGCGGCCATCCCGACGATGAGCGCCGGCCGGCGGCCGTAGTGGTCGGAGAACCGCCCCCAGACCGGCGCCATCAGGAGCTGCGCGATCGAGAACGACGCGACGAGCAATCCGACGACGAAGCCGCCCGCGCCCATCGACTTTGCGTAGAACGGCATCAACGGGACGATCATGAGGATGCCGACCATGTCCATGAACGCCGTCACCATCAGGACGGCGAGTTTCCCGGCGGACGTCGACTTCCGAGCTTCGGGTGCTTCGCTCATTCCCGGCTCGGGCGCGTAGAGGGATCCGGGGGCGCCGCGGTCTGCAGACTCAGCTCACTCCGGTTGCCAGACGGGAACCCTCCCGGGAGTCCAGGGCGCGCCGGTCGCTTCCATTCGATCCTCGATCTTCTTCAGATCGACGACGACGAGTTGCCGCAGCTTGTCGAGCTCCCCTTTGAACGCCTCGGCCGCGAACGCGTACGCCTGCTCGCTCGTCGCGGTGGGGGCGGACGTCGCGTTCCACTGGGTGTCGACGATCGACTGGACACGATCGAGGATCGCCGGAGGCGTGGGCTCGTTGCGCGTCGCAAGCGCGGCGTCGCCCTTGAGGGCGATCTCGACGTCCGCGAGGCGCGCTTCCGCCGCACGGACTTCGCCTTCGAGCGACGGCGTCGACGCGGGCGTATCCAGGAGAGACTGCTTGATGTGCGCGATGCGGTTGCGCGCTTCGCCCGCGGATTCGACCGCACCCGTGACCGCGCGCTGGAGCCTCGCGACCTTGCGCTCGAACGTGAGGAGCTTCGCGCGGTCGGCTGCCGGGATCTCGTAAACCCCGCGCGCCTCGAAGGACTGGGGCTCCGCGAGACGGCTCGACCGTCCCTGCACGACCTTTTCCACCGAGACCGAGTACCGGCCGGGCACGACCATCGGCCCGGAGGGTGGCTCGTTGAACGGGTCGGGCTCGCGGGGCTTCAACGACGTCGGGGTCGCCGGCGGATAGCGCAGGTCCCACGCGAGCCGGTGGATGCCGGCGGTCACCGGACCTTTCAGGCGCCGCACGACCTGCCCCTCGGAGTCGGTCACGGTGAGAACGACCGCCGGCTCCTCCTCCTGCGCCTCGGCGCGCAACGCCTGCGGCGTCGGGTAGTCGGGCTCCTTACCCCCCTTGATCAGGTCTTTTTCCCGGTCCTGACGCGTTTTCTTGAGCGACTTGATCTCGTCTTTCAGGTACCAGGTGAAGACGGTGCCGAAGGGTGGATTGGGCGCGGTGAAGAACGAGTCGCCCTGGAACGCCTTGCCGCGGATGCCGAGCGGCGCCTCGGGCATGAAGAGGAGCGGTCGCCGCACCGGAAAGAGCACGGCCGCGACGTCCAGCGCGGCCGGGGTCGCGCGGCGCAGCGCCGTCAGGTCGTCCAGGACGTAGAACCCGCGCCCGAAAGTCGCGACGGCGAGATCGCCCTCCCGCTTCTGGACCGCGATGTCGCGCACGGCGACGTTCGGGAAGCCGCCGGTCATCTTGATCCACCGGTGCCCGCCGTCCCGCGAGAAGTAGAGGCCGAACTCGGTGCCGGCGAAGAGGAGATCGCGCTCGCCGGGATCCTCGATCACGACCCAGACGCTCCCGCGCGCGGGAAGGTCTCCGGCGATCGAGGTCCAGGAGCGTCCGGCGTCCGAGCTCTTCGCGGCGTACGGCTTGAAGTCGGCGTTCTTGTGGTTGTCGAAGGAGGCGTACACGGTCCTCGGGTCGAACGGCGACGGCGTCAGCCGGCTGACGTAGGAGAGGTCCGGGACGCCGCGCACGGGAGAGGCCTTCCGCCACGTCGCTCCGCCGTCCTCCGTCACGTGGATCAAGCCGTCGTCGGTGCCGACGTAGAGGAGTCCATCGCGAAGCGGTGACTCCGCGAGCGAAACGATGTTTCCGTAGAACGACGTCGACGCGTTCTTGGCCACCGCGTCCGCCGGCCAGACGCGGCCCATCACCTTCAGCTTGTTCCGGTCGATCTGTCGCGTCAGGTCGCCGCTCACCGCTCTCCACGTGTTGCCGCGGTCGTCGCTTCGAAAGACCTTCTGCGCCGCGAAGTAGAGCCGCGTGTGGCTGTGCGGGCTGATGATGAGCGGTGAGTCCCAGTTCCATCGGAGGGGTGGCTCGCCCGGCGCGGCCTGCGGCTGAATCAGGAGGCTCTCCCCGGTTCTCCGGTCGAACCGCGTGAGCACTCCGTACTGCGCCTCCGCGTAGACCGTGTTGGGGTCTTCCGGATCGATCTGGCTCTGGAAGCCGTCGCCCCCCTCCGTCACGAACCAGTCGGAGTTCGCGATCCCGTGGACGTTCTTCGTCCGCGAGGGGCCGCCGAGGGAGAAGTTGTCCTGAGTGCCGCCGAAGAGGTTGTAGATCGGCGACGCCTCATCAACGCTCACGCGGTAGAACTGGGTCACCGGCAGGTTCGCGGCGAACCGCCACGACGCGGCGCGGTCGAAGCTCTCGTAGATGCCGCCGTCGCACCCCACGATGTAGTGGCTCGTGTCCTCCGGATCGATCCAGATGACGTGGTTGTCGGGGTGCTTCGACGGCTCGCCGAGTTTGTGGAAGGTCTTTCCGCCGTCGTCGGTCACCTGGATCCAAACGTCCATCGAGTAGACGCGGTCCTTCTCCTTCGGATCAGCGAAGATCTCCTGGTAGTACTGAGGGCTGTTCGAGACGTACTCGCTCCGCTTTTCCCAGGCTTCGCCGCGGTTGACCGACCGGAAGAACCCGCCGGCCTTGTTCGCAGCCTCGATGATCGCGTAGACGACGTCCGGAGCGGCGGGAGAGATCGCGAGCCCGATGCGTCCCATGTCGTCTTTGGGAAGGCCGGTCGTGATCTTGCGCCAGTTCGCGCCGCCGTCCACGGTCTTGTAAATGGCCGACTCCGGTCCGCCGTCGATCAGCGTGAACACGTGGCGCCGTCTCTGGTAGGCCGATGCGTACAGGACGTCGGAATCGCGCGGGTCCATCGCGACGTCGGTGACGCCCGTGTTCTCACTGATCGTGAGCGACGCCTTCCAGGTTTTTCCCCCGTCGGTCGACTTGTAGAGGCCGCGGTCGCCACCCGGCCCCCATAGCGGGCCCTGCGCTGCGACCCAGACGACTCTGGAGTTGCGGGGGTCGACGACGATCTTCGAGATGTGCTCCGACGACTTCAATCCCGAGTTCTTCCAGGTCTCTCCGCCGTCCTCGGAGCGGTAGATGCCGTCGCCGTAGCCGACGACCCGCTGGCTGTTGTTCTCTCCCGACCCGACCCACACGACCATGGGATCGTTCGGGTCGATCGTCACGCACCCGATCGAGTGAGACACCTCTCCGTCGAAGACGGGCTGAAACGTGATGCCGCCGTTCACCGTCCGCCACACGCCGCCGTCGGCCGCCGCGACGAACCAGCGCTTGGAATTCCGCGGATCGACCGCGATGTCGGTGATGCGTCCGGACGTGAGCGCGGGCCCGAGCGACCGCAGCTCGAGCCCCTTGAAAGTGTCCGATGAAAAGCCGCCCTTCGGCGCCTCCTTCTCGTCTTTTCCGGGCGCCTCGCCCTTTCCGGTCTTCGTCCGCGCCTGTTCTTCCCGCGAAGGCTCCTTCCGCGAGCGTGCGAGCGGCTCTTCCTTCTCTTCGCCGCGCGGCGCGGCGGACGGAGCCCCCGCGCCCGGGGTCGGGGCGGGAGTCGGCGCGGGGGTCGGCTGCTGGGCCGGCGCGAACACCGGCGAGACGAGAAGCAGGGCAAGGCCGAGAAGCGCGGTCGATCTCACGTTTCCTCCGTCTCCGAAGTTCCCGACACACTGTACGGGATCGCCCACGACAGGTTTATCAGGTCAGTTCCGCGTCGGCGTCCTCTGTCATTCCGAGGAGCGGAGCGACGAGGAATCTGTCATCCCGATGCGCCGGCAGATCCCTCGCTCCGCTCGGGATGACAGCCTCGGAAGCCGACTAGACACTCGCGCCCCACCGCCAGTCCCGGATCTCGGGCATGTCCTCCCCGCGCTGGCAGATGTACTCCCGGTGTTCGACGAGCTTGTCCCGAAGCATCTGCTTGACATGAGCCGCTCCGGCCCCGAGCCCGGGGACCCGGTCGATCACGTCGCCGACGAGATGGAAGCGATCCAGGTCGTTGCGAACGACCATGTCGAACGGGGTCGTCGTCGTTCCCTCCTCCTTGTAGCCGCGGACGTGCAGGTTGTCGTGGTTCGTCCGCCGATACGTGAGCCGGTGTATGAGCCACGGATATCCGTGGAACGCGAACACGATCGGCTTGTCTTTCGTGAAGAGGTCGTCGAAGTCGCTGTCGGAGAGACCGTGCGGATGCTCGCTCGGCGACTGCAGGGTCATGAGGTCCACGACGTTGACGACGCGGACCTTGAGCTCAGGCAGGTGGCGCCGGAGGAGGTCGACCGCCGCGAGGGTCTCGAGCGTCGGCACGTCGCCCGCGCACGCCATGACGACGTCGGGCTCGCCCCCTTCGTCGTTGCTGGCCCACGTCCAGATCCCGATTCCCGTCGTGCAGTGTTTGATCGCATCGTCTATGGCGAGCCACTGCTGCTCGGGCTGCTTGCCCGCGACGATCACGTTGACGTAGTGGCGGCTCCGCAGACAGTGGTCGGTCACCGAGAGCAGCGTGTTCGCATCCGGCGGGAGGTAGACGCGGATCACGTCGGCCTTCTTGTTGACCACGTGATCGATGAAGCCCGGATCCTGGTGGCTGAAGCCGTTGTGGTCCTGGCGCCACACGTGCGACGTGAGCAGGTAGTTGAGAGAGGCGATCGGACGGCGCCACGGAATCGCCCGCGTCGTCTTCAACCACTTCGCGTGCTGGTTGAACATCGAGCCCACGATGTGGATGAAAGCCTCGTAGCAGGAGAAGAAACCGTGCCGGCCGGTCAGCAGGTATCCCTCGAGCCAGCCCTGACACATGTGCTCGCTCAGGACCTCCATCACCCGGCCGTTCGGCGAGAGGTGGTCGTCGGTGGGCACGATCTCGGCGACGAACGTCCGATCGGTGACCTCGAAGACCGCGTTCAATCGGTTCGACGCCGTCTCGTCGGGACCGAAGAGACGAAAGTTGCGGTGGTCGGAGTTCTTCGCGAAGACGTCCCGGAGAAAGGTCCCCATCACGCGCGTCGCTTCCGCGTCGGTCGCTCCCGGCGAGGGGACGGCGACGGCGTACTCGCGGAAGTCGGGAAGCCGCAGATCCCGCAGGAAGACGCCTCCGTTGGCGTGAGGATTCGCGCCCATCCGCCGGTCGCCCTCCGGGGCGAGAGCGGCGAGCTCTGAGCGAAGTCGCCCCGCATCGTCGAAGAGCTCATGGGCTCGATAGCTCTCGAGCCACGCCTGGAGCTGGGCGAGATGGCCGGGCTTCTTCGCGATGTCCGCCAGCGGAACCTGGTGCGAGCGAAAGCTCCCCTCGGTCGGCTGGCCGTCGACTTCCTTCGGCCCGGTCCACCCCTTCGGCGTGCGGAGCACGATCATCGGCCAGCGCGGGCGGCTTCGGAGTCCAAGCTTCCGCGCGTCCTCCTGGATCCGCCGGATTTCTTCGATCGCGCGATCGATGGCCGCGGCGAGGGCCCGATGAACCTCGGGCGGGTCGCTCCCCTCGACGGAGATCGGCTCGTGGCCGTACCCGCGCAGGAGGTCTTCCAGCTCCCCGCGCTCGATGCGGGCCGGAACCGTCGGGTTCGCGATCTTGTAGCCGTTCAGGTGAAGGATCGGCAGCACGGCGCCGTCGTTCTCGGGGTTCAGGAACTTGTTCGAGTGCCAGCTCGCCGCGAGCGCGCCCGTCTCGAACTCTCCGTCGCCGACGACGCAGCACGCGAGAAGGTCCGGGTTGTCGAAGACCGCGCCGTAAGCGTGAGCGAGGCTGTAGCCGAGCTCCCCGCCTTCGTGGATCGAGCCCGGCGTCTCGGGAGCCGCGTGGCTCGGGATGCCCCCGGGAAACGAGAACTGCTTGAAGAGCCTCCGCATGCCTTCCTCGTCCTGCGATACGTCGGGATAGATCTCGCTGTAGGTGCCCTCGAGATAGGTGTTCGCCACGACGGCGGGCCCGCCGTGTCCCGGACCGGCCAGGAAGATCGCGTTCAGGTCGAACTTCTTGATGGCCCGGTTCATGTGGACGTAGACGAGGTTCAAGCCGGGCGTCGTGCCCCAGTGACCGAGAAGGCGCGGCTTCACGTGAGCCACGTCGAGAGGCGCGCGCAGGAGCGGGTTGTCGAGCAGGTAGATCTGACCGACCGAGAGGTAGTTCGCCGCCCGCCAGTAGGCGTCGATCCGTTCGAGCTCTCCGGGTCCCAGCGCGTCGTTCATGGATTCACTCCAGTTCGTTCTCCCGGCTTCACGTGGTCGAGAGCACCGAGGCCGCCTCGCGCGCCATCTCGCCCGATTCGTCCGCGACCAGCACATGGACGGCGATCGCCGATCCATCCGAAGAGATCCGGCCGTCCCCGCCGACCGCCCGGCGGTTCGCCTCCTCGTCGAGGACGACTCCGATCGGCGTGAGATTCAAGAGACCGAGCCGGCGGACCTCCGGAGCGTTCTCGCCGATCCCGCCCCCGAAGACGATCCCGTCCGCGCCGCCGAGCACCGCCAGATACGCGCCGACACACTTGCGCACCCGGTAGCCGAAGACCTCGATCGCGAGGCGAGCTGCCGGATTTCCGGAATCGGCGAGGAGCTCCCGCATGTCGCCGGACGATCCGGAAAGACCGAGAAGCCCCGACTCGCGGTCGAGCAGCCGCTCGAGGGCGTCGGCATCCAGCCCTTCCCGGCGTTGCAGCGCGAGAAGAATGCCGGGATCGACGTCTCCCGAGCGCGTCGACATGACGAGCCCCTCGGTGGGAGTGAAGCCCATCGAGGTGTCGAGCGGCGCTCCCCGCCGGATCGCCGCCGCCGAGCAACCCGATCCGAGCTGGAGGGTGACGAGCCGGCCGCCCTCGGAGAGGTCCGGTCGCAGCGCCGTCCAGCGGCGCCAGAGGGCTTTGTGAGCGAAGCCGTGAAATCCGAACCGACGGATGCCGTGCCGCTCGGAGAGGCGCTTCGGGATCGCGTACGTCGACGCGACTCTCGGCAGGTCGGCGAAGAACGCCGTGTCGAACACGCAGATCTGAGGCACGGCGGAGCCGAGGACTTCATCTGCCGTCCGACCCCACGCGAGAGCCTCCGGGATGTGGAGCGGCGCGAGGGGCGTCAGCTCCTCGAGCGCGCGGGCGACCGACGCGTCCAGCCGGACCGGGGCAACGAAACGGTTCCCGCCGTGGACGATGCGATGAGCGACCGCCGCCGGCCGTGGCGAGCCGTTCGCCGACAGGAATCGGGCCAGCGTTCCGGAGCGATCGGAGGGATGGGACTCGACGTGCTCTCCTGCGACTTTCCGGATCGTCTCGCCGTTCGACTCGACCAGCGCGAATCGGACGGAAGAGCTTCCGGCGTTGATCGTGAGGATCGTCGGCATGGCCCGCGGAGCGTCCTGCGGAAACCCGGCCTCAGCGCTTCGATCGGATCCAGGAATCGATCCGCGCCTCCAGGATCGGCAGCGTGACCGTGCCTCCCGCGAGGATCCGGTCATGGAAGTCGCGGACGTCGAAGCGTGCGCCGAGCGCCTCTTCGGCGCGGCGGCGCAGCTTCCGCAGCTCGAGCTCGCCCATCTTGTACGCGAGCGCCTGGCCCGGCCACGAGATGTACCGGTCGGTCTCGGTCGTGCACTCGTGCAGCGAAAGAGCGGTGTTGCCGGCGAGGTAGTCGATCGCCTGCTGGCGGGTCCACCCCTTCGCGTGCAGGCCGGTGTCCACGACGAGCCGGCACGCGCGCCACATCTCGTACGTGAGGCGTCCGAAGTTGCTGTACGGGTCGGTGTAAAGGCCCATCTCGAGGCCGAGCCGCTCCGAGTACAGTCCCCATCCCTCCCCGAACGCGTCGACGTAGAGGAATCGCCGGAACGCCGGCAGGTCCGTCAATTCCGCGGACAGCGCGCCCTGGAGGTGATGGCCGGGCACCGCCTCGTGCAGCGTGAGCGACGTGAGCACGTAGAGCGGCCGGCTTTCGAGCGCGTAGGTGTTGACCCAGTACGTCCCGGCCTTTTTCCCGCGGGGCGGCGCGGCGACGTAACGGCCGCCCGTGTACTTCGGAGCGATCTCGGCGGGGACCGGTTCGACGCCGTAGGGCTGGCGCGGCAGGCGGCCGAAGAGCGACGGCAGCTTTCCGTCGATGCGCTTCGCGATCCAGGACGCCTGCTTCAGGAGCTCCTCCGGCGTCTTCGCGTAGAAGCGCGGGTCGGTGCGCAGGAACTTCAGGAAGTCGGCGAAACTCCCCGAGAAGCCGGTTTTCCGGATGACCTCGTCCATCTCGCCGCGAATCCGGCCGACCTCCTGGAGCCCCAGCGCGTGGATCTCGTCGGGCGTCGAGTCGACGGTCGTGAAGTGATGGACGAGATACGCGTAGTACTCCCTGCCATTGCCGGGCAGCTCGCCGGCTCCGACCGACGCGCGGGCTCCCGGCACGTAGTCGCGCGTCATGAATTCGAGGAAAGAGCGGTACGCCGGAACGACGTCGTCGCGGATCGCCTTCTCGCCGGCGGCAGTGAGCCTCGCCCGGTCGGCCTCGGGAACGCCGGCCGGGAACGCGGTGAAAGGCGTCAAGAAACGGCTCTTCGCGGGATCCGTCACGACGTGCGCCTCGATCGTTTTCTCGTAGCCGGCGAGCGCCGCCTTCGGGAGGGTCCAGCCCTTCTCGAGCCCCTCGCGCAGCAGCGCGACGTTCTGGCGGAAGTATTCCGGGAAGCCGTGAAGCCGCGCGACGTAGTTCTCGTAGTCGTGGGTCGTGTCGAAGGGCATCTGGCTCGGAAGCTGCCCGAGCTCCATGTGAAAGCCGCTGTCGGCGTTGATCGGGAATCGATAGTGGTGAAGCTCGAACTCGCGGATCGCGTCTTCGAGCTTGATGCGCTGGAGGGCGTGACTCTCGCGTTCCGTTTCATCGAGTCCCGACGGGTCGATCGCGCGCAGCCGCTCGAGGAACTTGCGCCGCGCTTCGGCGCGCCGCGCCTGGTCCGAAACGCCGACCGACGGGAGCCTGTCGTCGAAGCGGTGATCTCCGACGGAAGTCGCGAACAGTGGGTCCTCCCGGAGCTCGAACTCCCAGGCCTCGTCGAAGAGCGCGTGAAGCGGCTGAGATCGGGCGGGCGAGTCCTTCCCGGGAGCGGGGGGCGGCGACAGCACGGTCAGGCCCAGAAACGCGCAGAGCAACGCATCGATCACCTCGAACCTCCTCCTCCTCGTCGACGGGGCCCGATGATATCGGCCGCGCGTTCGGCCGCGACGCACGTCAGCGGCGCCTCCGCCGCTCGAGGACCGCATCGAGCGAAAATCGGTCCTCCCCGCGCGGGAGGAGCAGCAGGAGGAGCAGCAGCGCCAGGCGGGGAATGACGTGCGTGTGGAATTCGTACAGCGGCTCCTTGAGAAGGTGCCCGAACGTCACCACGACCAGCACGAACCCGAGCGCGATGAGGGCGATGCGCACGCGCAGTCCGAGGATCAGGAGCCCGCCCGCGACGAGCTCCACGACCGGCACCGTGACCCCCATCGCCCACAGAGACCAGCCGGGAAGGAACGTGTCCGAGTACGGGTCGACGAAGTACCGGTGCGCGTGGCCGACCGGCGTGAGGACGAAGACTTTCCAGACCCCGGCCATGAAGAAGATGAGTCCCAGGACCTCGCGCGCGAAAAGGATCGCCCAGGCGCGGTCGCCGTGTCGTTCTTCGCTCATCGGGCGTCCGCGAAGGATTCGCGAACCGTCGTGTCCGGCGTGCCCTGGATGCCCGGCGGAAAGATCCCGCTCCGAGCCAGCATCTGGCGGACTTCTCGTTCGGTCGACCCGAGCCGGGCCGCTCCCTGCACCAGATCCGTCGGGTCGACCGGAAACCAGTTGTGGCGGCTGCTGTCGGAAAGCCCGGCGACGTCGATCGGTGCAATTGCGAGCGTCGCGCTCCGGATCAGGGATTCCCGCCAGGCCGGATCGCGCCGATCCGTTTCAGAGGCGGAGAGCGCCTGCCGGCAGCAGCGGAGGAGCGCCGGCCCGAAGTCGGGCCGGTCGCCGCACAGGAACGAGCCGGCGATGTCGGTCCGCGAGAGCCGGCGCGCCGCCTCCGAGAAGCTCGCGGCGGCGAAATACAGTTTCGCGAGGGCGGTGAAGAGGGGGAAATCGGAGAAGGTGACGTAAAGGGCGCCGATCAACCGGCCGGCCGTGTCCGCCTCGAAGAGCGTCCGGCGCCCGTCGTTCTCGAGTCGGGCCCCGAGCCGGGGAGACCCCCAATCGTCCTCCAGCGCCCGACCCAGCCGCTCGATTCCGAGCAACGTCAGCGGAAAGCCGGTCGACAGCAGCGGATCGACGAAGGCCGCTGCGGAGGGAAGAAGCGTCCATCCGGGTCCGCTCGCGCAACCGGTTCGAAACGAGAGACGCGGCCGGTGAACGAAGGGCTGGACCGACTCGGCTCCACGGAATTGTTCCGCAACGCTCGGAAGCCTCTCGAGCAGCCGGCTCCACGCCGCTGCGCCGGCGTGGAATCCGAGCTCCCCGGCCAACCGCGCCGTGACGGCGGCGCCGGCGCTCGTAATTCCGTTGCCGAATCGGAGAACCCAGATCCACCCTTCCGGAAAGACGTGGTGGACCGCGGCGTCGTCGATCGGATAGGGAGCCCGCTCTCCTTCCGCGAATTCGCGGAGCTCGCCGAGGCGTCGGACTCCGCGGAAGTGGGAGTACAGGGCTTCGGTGCGTGGGAGGCCTTCGAATTCCGTCTCGCCGAGGTCCAGGCTCCGGTGGAGAAACCCCCGCGGTCCGGAGGCGTCCACGACGAGACGCGCGGAAACCAAAAGTCGCCTCCCGGCGCGCTCGCCCGAGAGAAGAATCCGCTCGCCCCGTCGTTCGACCCGGTCGAGCGTCGTCCGATCGAGGGACAACGTTCCGGCCGCCTCGGCCTCACGCACCAGGAAGTGGTCGAAGTCGGGGCGGTACCAGTGGGTGTCCGCGACCTCGTCGCGCGGGCTCGCGGCGACGAGCAGCTCGTTGTCCCGTTCGGCTCGCGCGCCGAAAGGGCGCCCGGGGTCGTGCGCGTAAAACGTGAAGCCCCGCTTCAAACCGCAGGCGACCTCGGGGTAGCTCCGCCGCCAGGTTCCCCAGCGGGAGAGCGGCCGGATCCGTGGCAGGCCGTAACGGTCCGAGAGGTTTTCGAGAAGGACGTTCGCGAGCGGTGAGGACGACTCCCCGATCGTGAATCGCGGGTGGGTCCCCCGTTCGAGAAGCGTCACGGAGCGGCCGATCCGCCGCGCGATGAGCGACACGAGTGATCCGGCGAAACCCGAGCCGATCACCGCCAGGTCGGTGTCGTGTTTCATCGGCCTCCCGCGCACGAAGAGCAGCGGACCGGCGGCGGGACTCGCTGCTCGAGGTTGATCTTTTGCAGGCGGCTCGCACGCCCGTCGAAACACTCGTCGCAGTGCTTCAGCCGCGCCAGATCCCAGAGGTCGGCAAAGACCCGGCCCCGCCGGCGCGCGATTCCGCGGGCCACGGTTTCCTCGAGCATGCCGAGAGTCGGCGGGAGAAAGTCGCCCGCGAGCGCCAACGTGTCGAGGGCGCCATTGCCGGACCGGGTCGGAATGAGCGAAACGACGGAGGAGCCGGAGTCGAATGCGAACTCGACGGACCGATCACACCATTCGACGGAGTCCTCCGCGGAGACGAACGGGAGACCGACGAGAACGAAGCTCCGGAGCCCGATTCCGCGGCCGTCGAGGAGATCCGCCGCCCGGCGGAACTGCTCGAGCGTCATGCTCTTGTTCAGCCGGGGAAGGACCGCGGGATGGACGGTCTCGAGTCCCATCGCCATTTCGAGTCGTCCACCCAGAATCTCGTGGAATCGGAAACAGCGCTCCCCGACGAGGGCCGGGTGGCACTCGACGGTGATCCTCTCGAATCCCTCGAGGAGACCGGCGATCGCCTCGTGGTCGGACGGAGGGATCGCCTTCGGGTCGAAGAAACTTCCGGCGTTGTAGAGCTTGATCCGCCTCGCGGGGGGAAGGCGCGCGAGAGCCTCGCGGATCTGGGTCGGGATCGCGCCGGCCGGCACGCTCTCCTCGAGAGTGTGCCGCCAGAGATCGCACATGAGACAGCGCCAGGGGCATTCCCGGTTGGTGAGAAAAATCGTGATCGACGAGACGACCTCGCCCGTTTCGGTGCGTTCCTCTTCGATCAACGATGCCGAGGCGCGAAACGGGTCCAGACGGTCTCTCGGGCCGCGGCGCGCGACGATCCAGCCGGCCTGCTCCGAATCCCGTTCGGGGTAGCGGGAGATCAGCTCCGGATCAGCCGTAGAGCGAAAAGAACTCCGCACGATACGCGGATTCGCGCGGCGCGCGCAGCGCCCGGGCGATCTCGCGTTCGGCGGCGCCGTCCTGAAAGCGGCGTTTGGGAAAGACGGGCATCCGGAATCCGGTCAGGTCCTCCACCCCGCGTGAGACGACCTCTCCCTTCAGCGAGTAGAGGCGCTCCGTTTTCCAGTCGGTCAGCGAAACGAACGGAATCCCCTCCGCGACTTCGACGACGGAGGGACGGGTGAAGGGGCTGAAACCTTCGAAGCCGTACCGCGCCAGCGGCGCATAGGTCCGGGTGTACGAGCGGCTCTGCCCGCCCGAGTATGTGAGGGAGTGCTTAACCGTCCCGACGCCCCAGCCCTCCTGGTAGAGGAGAGGATTGCCGAGGACGCTCCGGATCGTGAGCTCCGAGTTTTCCTCGATAGGGTAGTCCTTGAGGTTTTCGTCGCCGCCGTCGCCGTCGACGAGGTACCGCCAGGTCGGATAGCGCTCCCGGACCCCGCGGCAGAGCGCGAGCGCCATCGTCGCGGATTCGACGTCGAGCGGCTTGTAGTCCTCGATGACGCGAACGGCCTCGCGCGAATCGAGCGCCGCGCCGTCCACTTCGACCGGCTCGAGAAAGAGACCGAGGCCGAGACTCTCCAGGAAAAGCCGGGCCTGCGCCAGGTCTTCGCCGCCGCCGCCGACCGACAGCGTGAACGCCTTCAGTCGCGACGGGCTCATGCCGAGCGAGCGAAGGACGTGCAGTGTCACGAGAAACACCGCGCCGCTGTCGATGCCGCCGGAGAAGCAGACGCCGATCGGCGCGTCCGGCGGAAGGCTTCGCAGCCACTTCGCGATTTCCGCGGCCAGCGCTCCCACGTACCGTCGTCCGATCTCCGCCGGGTCGGTCGGCAGGACGTCGCGCGGCGGCGCGAAGAAGCGCGCATACGTGGGCTCGGGGTCGGGGCAGCCGACGAGTCGGATCTCGACGACGTGATGGGCGGGAACCATCCGCGTATAGCTCGGTTGAAACTGTTCGTCCAGACCGTTCGCGCGGAGGAAGGCGTAGATCGCGTCGATCCGGTCCGCGACGACGAGCATCGGACCCTCGACCCGCTTGGCGAGGAAATAACGCATTGGCCGATCGAGCGAACGCGCCATCTTCACCGCCACCCCTTCGCGCGCCACGAGCGCGAACGAGCCGTCGATGGCGCGAACGTCTTCGCCCGAGCCGCGGGCCACCCGCTGGCGGGCATCGTCGACCGTCATGTTGTAGAGGCGATTGTTCGACGGGTCGGTCAGATCGCAGACGAGGTCGACGGGTCGGTCGTGAATCCCCCGCTCGGAGATCATTTCAGCACCTCTCCCATCCCCCCGGCGCCGAGAGGCGCGATGATCTCGAACGGCCCGAGACGGGTGCCGGAAGAAAGTGTCATGGAACGACGGCCGGGATTCTACTCAGAAAGGTGGAACCGAAGACCGCGCTCGACCGCGTCGAATCGATCCGCGAGAATTCGCCGAGGCGGCTCAGTCCGAGTCGGTCGAGGTTTCGCCGACTTCGTTCCCGACCTTGCGGACGAGCGCGTCGACGGCGCTCTCCTCGAGGCCCCGGGGCCCGAACCCGAGCCGGGCGAAGTCGACCCAGCCTCCATCGGCGTCGATCTGAAGAGCGAGGAGTCGCGCTTTGCCGTCCCAGCAGACGCGCACCGACATGTCCGACGACTTGAATACGGCGATGCGGTCTCCGGAGTCGGAGCGGTTCTCCTCCTCAGCGACCTTGTATCCCTTGTCCCGGAGAACCGAGCCGATGCGGTCGAAGGCGCCGTCTACGGTCAACATCTCGGACCTCGCTTTGTGCGCCCGATTCTAGTGCGGCCCGTCGGGCGACGTCAGCCTCGCCCGTAAGGGCTGGACGCCAGGCTCAGGATCTGATCCCGTTCCTCGCGCTCCGCGCGGGCCGCCGCCAAAGCCGCGGCGCCCCGGTTCCGCCACCAGGCCCGCGCGTCGTCGACCTTCCAGGGCGGGACGTCGCACGCCTCGAGCATCGCTTCGAGCATCTCCGCCGACCCCGGCCGGTCCTCCCGGCGAAAGGAGAGGCAACGGCCGATCGTCTCGTCGAGCGACGCCGGGACCGGGTGCCTCGCGTTCTCCGAGAGAAGGGGCGGAGGTCCCTGCCGCTCCATCCGGAAGACCTCGATCGCGGTCCGGCCCGGGAAAGGGGACTTGCCGGTCAGCAGAAAGTACCCGACGGCGCCGAGCGCGAAGACGTCCGCGCGAGCATCGACATGCGTGGGATCGCTCATCCCTTCCGGCGCCATGTAGAGAGGCGTCCCGAGCAGAGAGCCGTCCTGCGAGAGCCCGGGGTCTCCCGGCCCCGGCAGCACGGCTCCGGGCACGGCGCCCTCCACCGCGCCGACGTCCTTGACGAGCCCGAAATCGAGGACCTTCAGGAAGTCGGGGATGCCGCCATACACGCAGACCATCAGGTTCGCCGGCTTGATGTCGCGATGAATGAGACCCGCCGCGTGGGCTTCGGTCAGCGCGCCGCAAGCCTGCCGCAGCAGATGCACGACGCGCCCGGGCGGGAGCGGACCATCGAGGTCGACGAGCTGCAGCAGGTTGATGCCCTGGAGCAGCTCCATCGCGTAATAGAAGACTCCGTCGGCCGTGCGCCCGTAGTCGTAGATCGCGATCGTGCTCGGGTGGGTCAGGCCCGCCGTCAGCTGGACCTCGCGCTCGAAGCGCGCGAGAGAGCGCTCCCCCTCCGTGCCGGGCGCGAGGAGCTTGACCGCCGTTGGACGCCGCAGGAGGGCATGACGCGCTTCCCAGACGACCCCCATCGCGCCGCGCCCGAGCCGTGCGATGAGACGGTACGGTCCGACCTTCTCCACCTGGCGGCGCAGCCGCGAGATCGTCCGGAGCGACGTAATCGTCGCGAAGCCGAGCAGCGCGGCGAGCACACCCGCCGAGGCGACTGCGGTCGCGCCGCGCTTCGATGGCAGGAACGCGCCGGGAACCGCGAAGACCGTCAGGGCCCAGCGGCGATCCGCGAACTGGACCGGGAAATCGAGGACGAAATTCGGCCGTCGCGTCAGCACCGCCGCGTCCTTCGGCCGCTCCGCGAGGGGAGGCGCGTCCGGCGCCTCGGGGTCCCGCAGCACGAGGCCGAGGCCCGACGCGTCGACTGCGGCCGCGGCGCCGTTGACGAGCGGCGCGACGCGAAAGATCGCCATCGTGAAGCCGGAGAGAGCGGCACGCCGCGCGGTGTCGGAGCCGGGGTCGCCCCCCTTGTAGACCGGCGAGTACATGGCGACCACCGGCAGGACGTCCGGCTTTCCCGACTCCTCGATCAACTCGAAGGGCTGCGACGCCGAGATCACTCCGGAGTCGCGGGCCGTCTGGGCCGTGCCCCAGCGGAGAGGATCGGCGGCGACGTCGAAACCGAGAGCGAGGGCGCTCGGGGGCTCCATGTAGTGAATCGGAACGTAGGAGTTGCGGCGGCCGGCTTCCCGGGGCTTGCCGTCCGCGAACTCCCAGAACCGGTAATCCGAGAGACCGGCGCGGCGGGCCTCCGCCTCGTAGGCGGCGCGGTCGGAGTCCTTGACAAGAGGAAGCCATTCGAACGCGTACACGAGCCGGTGGCGCTTTAACATCGGCTCGGTCAGCAGGCGAAACTGGACGCGGCTCGTCTCGGCGGCAGCGGCCTCGAGAAAGCTCGAGAGCGCGGTCAGGTCTTCCTGGGGCAGCAGGAGCCTTTCGGTGACCGCCGCGTGGACGTGCTGCGCACGCTCCGTAAAGGAGAGGTGCGTCGTCGCCTGCGCGCGCGCGAACAGGTACGCGCCGAGCCCGAGCGACAGGGCTGCCAGGACGCTCGCCGCGAGCACGTCGGCACCTCGAACCGAGGCGCGCCACGAAGAGAACGCGGATCTCAGGCGTCGGCCCGTGAACCGGCCGGCTTCCGTGCCGGACCGGCCGACGCGCCTCCCCGGGTCGCTCGTCACGAGCGGATTATCTTGCGGACCGACGTTCCCGTGAGAAACCCGAAGGAGCGCGCAGAAGCCTCGTCAACGGCCTCTGCGCGGGCTCAAGACCGTCTCGGCTCCGTTCAGACCCCCTTTTTCGACTGAGACTGCCGCTTGTGAGGTGGAGCGGCCCAGCCCGAAGACGCGCTCCAAAAAAAAGACCGCCCTCGCCGGGCGGTCCCGAATTCTCCGAGGCTGTCCGTCGTGGCGTCAGTTTCTCCAGCGGCGATCGCGGTCACCATCCCAACGGCCGTCCCAGCGATGGTTGCGATCGTTCCACCGCCGATCGTCCCGCCGGTACCGGCGGTCGTCGTAGCGGCGGTAGTCCCGCGAGGAGTACCGGTCGTAGCCGTAGGGGCGGCTGTACCGGTAGTCCCGGTACCCGTAGTTCCGATACCCGTAGTCACGATACCCGTAGCTGCGGTACCCGTAGTCGCGACGGCCGTAGAAGACGGGCGGGGCGATGATTACGAACCCGGTCTCGCGCGGCTCGCACGGAATCCACTCGTCTTCGTACGCGAACCCGTACCCGTAGTCCGGGTCCTCGTAGACGTCGTAACCGTACGGTACGTACCCGCCGACCGGGAACCGGTCCCCGATGTCGACGGAAATCCGTCCGTGGGGAAGCGGGAATGAGCCCCGGATCCGAACCTGCGCGTTTGCAGTCGACGCGCCCGAGACGGCGAGACCGGCAACCAGAACCCCCGACCCGAGCGCGATACGAATTGCTTTCTTCATCTTTGAGCCCTCCTCCGCCGGCGATCGGCGACGCATTGGGGGAATCGCAACGCCAGTGCCACGGCCGCTTAACTGAAAACAAAGTGTTTGCTCGCGAAGGCCGCGGGGCCGGTGTCCACTCTACGTGGCAGATTTTCCGGCGGAAGAACGCCCCGGATTCGAGAGGCCGTAAATCAGCAGCCGCCTCCCCGCCTCTTCCGACTCGCGCTCCAGGGTCGCACCGAGACGCTCGGCCAGCCGGATGGAGCGCGCGTTCTCCGGACGGATCACGCAGGCGATGTGATCGCGTCCGAGCGCCGTGAAGGCGTGGTTCACGGCGGCCCGCGTGCCCTCGAGGGCGTAGCCTCTTCCCCAGGCGTCGCGGGCGAGTGCCCACCCGAGCTCGAAGCCTTCGGCGCCCTCCGGATGGAGAAACCCGAGGTGGCCGATCAGGCGGTTCGTGGACCGTTCGACGACCGCCCACATGCCGTAGCCGCGGAGCTGCCAGTGACCGACGTAGCGTGCCAGCTGCCACCACGCGTCGGAACGCGAGAGCGGACCCGCGCGGATGTAGCGCATCACCTCCGGGTCGGCGCAGATCGCGGCATGCGCCTCGAAGTCGTCCAGTCGGAATATCCGGAGGATCAGACGATTCGTCGAGAGCTCGGTCACCGCGCGATCTTAGGTCGGTATATCGTTTTTCGCGCCGGAAGGAGGAGCTCGCATGAAACAGGTCCTCTCCGTCCCGAGATCGGTCTGCGTCGCGCCGGTGCTCGCCCTCGTCCTCGGGTCGGCCGCGGCGGGCCAGGCTCCTCCGCCCCCGAAGTATCCGGGGTTGCCGAGCGAGATGCCGGCGAAGTTCGAGCCGGTCACGGAGAGCTTCGACTACGTGCGCCGTGTCGTGATGATCCCGATGCGCGATGGCGTGAAGCTCCACACGGTCATCCTCGTACCGAAGGGGGCGAAGGGCGCGCCCATCCTCCTGACCCGCACGCCCTACGACGCGGACGACCTCACGAGCCACCTATCGAGCTCTCACCTGGGGCCGAGCCTCTGGGGCTACGACAACGCCACCGAGGTGATCGTCGAGGGCGGCTACATCCGTGCCGTCCAGGACGTGCGCGGCAAGCACGGCTCGGAGGGCGACTACGTGATGAACCGCCCGCTCCACGGTCCGTTGAACCCGACCCCGGTCGATCACGCGACCGACACTTACGACACGATCGACTGGCTCGTGAAGAACGTTCCCGAGTCGAACGGGAAGGTGGGCATCCTCGGCATCTCCTACGACGGCTTCCTGCCGCTGATGGCGCTCGTCAACCCGCACCCGGCGCTCAAGGTGTCCGTGCCGATGAACCCGATGGTCGACGGCTGGATGGGGGACGACTGGTTCCACAACGGCGCCTTCCGCCAGATCGGCGCCTCCTACATCTACGATCAGGAGGCCGACCGCAAGAACGAGGTCAAATGGTGGTCGAGCCACTTCGACGACTTCGACGAGTTTCTCGAAGCGGGCTCGGCGGGTGAGCTCGGCAAGCGCCATGGGCTCGACCAGGTCGGCTTCTGGCGGAAGATCCTCGAACATCCGAGCTACGACGCGTTCTGGCGGGACCAGGCGGTGGACCGGATTCTCGGCGGCCAACCGCTGAAGGTCCCGGTCATGCTCGTGCACAGCCTCTGGGACCAGGAGGACATCTACGGCGCGCCCGCGGTCTACAAGGCGATCGAGCCGAAGGACACCGGCAACGACAAGGTATTCCTCGTCATGGGCCCGTGGCACCACGGGCAGGAAATCCGCGAAGGGAGCGCGCTCGGCGCGGTGAAGTTCGACAGCGACACGGCTCTCGAATTCCGGCGGAAGATCCTCCGCCCGTTCCTCGACCAGTACCTGAAAGACGGCTCTCCGAAAGCCGACGTCGCCCCCGTCATGGCTTTCGAGACCGGAACCAACGTCTGGCGGCGCCTGTCTTCGTGGCCGTCGGGCTGCGAGAGCGGATGCCGCCCGAAACCGACTCCCGTCTATCTGCTCCCGGGAACGACTCTCTCGTTTGCCGCGCCCAGGTCGGGCGACGCGTTCGTCGAATACGTTTCCGACCCCGCGAAGCCCGTGCCCTTCATCTCACGCCCGGTCCCGCTGTCGAGCTACGACGGTGGCAAGTCCTGGCGCGAGTGGCTCGTCTCCGACCAGCGCGAGGCCTCGGGCCGCCCCGACGTCGTCGCGTTCGTCTCCGACGTCCTGAAGGACCCGCTCAAGATCAGCGGCCAGCCGATCGTGAACCTCGTCGCGTCGACGAGCGGTACCGACTCGGACTGGGTCGTGAAGGTGATCGACGTCTATCCGGCCGAGGTTGCCGGACAGCCGGAGATGGGTGGGTACCAGCTGATGGTGTCCGCGGACATCTTTCGCGGCCGCTACCGCGAGAGCCTGGAAACCCCGAAGGCGCTTGCCGCCGGTCAGCCCCTGAAGTACCGGTGGGCACTCCCGACGGCGAACCACGTCTTCCGCCCGGGGCATCGGATCATGGTCCAGGTCCAGTCGAGCTGGTTCCCCCTCTACGACCGCAACCCGCAGACCTTCGTGCCGAACATCATGTGGGCAAAGCCGGAGGATTACCGAAAGGCGACGCAGCGCGTGTACTCCACGAGCTTCGTCGAGCTGCCGGTGGTCACCGCGCAGTGATTCCCGGTCCCGGAAATTCGTCGCGAAACTCGTTCCGGCGGCGCCACAGGTATCCCAGGATCGCGATGTTGATCGCCAGATAGAGCCAGCCGCGGAAGCGATCCGGCCTCCTCGAGATCTCCAGGATCTCGATCGGGATCCCGAGCAACGTCAGACCGATCGTGAAGTAGGTGGCCCACCAGACGCGGGCGAGAAGGAGAAACGCCTCGCTGGCGAAGACCACGCCGACTCCGATCGCCGCCGCCCCGATCGCCTCGCGCTGTCCGGACGTAATGTGGTCGAAGAATCTCGAGAGCCATCGGATGCCCTCCCGATCCGAGCCCGCGTTCAGGAAGCGTGCGAATTCCATCGGCGGGCCGTGCCGCATCGCGTGAACGAATCTCAGGACGACCGCGCCGACGAAAAAGAGGGCGGCCGCTTTCAGGAACTTGAAGACGATGATCACGATGAAGAATCCGCTCAGCCGCTTCGACGGTCGGCTCGCCCCTGCATCGTCGTCGGTGGATGGCATGTTCGAAGAGAATGGCAGGATACAAGGAGGCCTCGCGTGAGAATCGCCACTATCGGGTTCCCGGGCATCACCGCCGCGGCTGCCGCCGTCTCCGTCGCGATGGCGGCGCCCGTCGTCAACCCTTCCGACATTCGAGTCTCGAACCGTCCGAAGGAGGTCGAAAGCTGCAGACTCCTCGCGGACCTCTCGTCCGCTTCCGAGCCCGAAGACCTGGGCGTCATGGTGATGAACGACCTGAAGAAACGGACCTCGCAAGCGGGCGGGGACACGCTGCTTCTCGAAGTGAAGCAGGGGAAGATCGACATCGCGAAGGCGTATCGTTGCGGGGCTCCGGCGGCGGTTTCGGAGCAGCCCTCGCCCGCAAAACCGGCCGCCTCACCCGCTGCGGCCGCCGCGCCCGCCCCGCCCGCCGCCGTGCCTGTCACCGGCGAGCGGCCGGTGCTCCGCTACGTCCCGAAGCACGAAGAGCTGAAGTACACGTTCGGCGGCGTACCCGCCGCCAAACGGATCCAGCCGGGGACGCGGATCGTTTCCTGGACGGAAGACTGCTACGACGGCGCGGTCACGAAGCCGGACCAGATTCCGTCGAAGGTCCAGCTCCCCGGCCACGACAATCCGCAGACGGGGCCCTTCTTCGTGGAAGGGGCGGAGCCGGGCGACACGCTCGCGATCCACATCGAGAAGCTCGAGCCCGCGCGCGACCACGGCATCTCGTCCTCGTTTCCGGGGTTCGGGGCTCTCAACGCCACCGACCGGACGGCCCTTCTCCATACGGACCTGCCGGAGACGGTCTGGTTCTACCAGGTCGATTCCGAGAAGCGCGTCCTGCGAACGCGCTCTCAGGATGGAAAGCTCTCGTGGGAAGTTCCGCTCGCGCCGTTCCTCGGCTGTCTCGGCGTCTCGCCCGCGAATGGCGAAGCGCGCTCGACGGTCGTACCCGACGATTTCGGCGGCAACATGGATTGCCCCGAGGTCCGCGCCGGCAACACCGTGTACCTCGGCGTGCGGGTTCCGGGAGCGCTCCTGTCCTTCGGCGACGGGCACCTCGGAATGGGAGACGGCGAGATCATCGGCACCGCCGTCGAGGGCGCGATGAACGTCGAGCTCACCGTCGATCTCATCAAGAAGCGGGAGACGCCGTGGCCGCGGATCGAAAACGACGAGTGGCTGATGTCGGTCGGAGCCGGACGGCCGCTCGAAGACGCGGCGCGGATCGCCTTCAAGGACATGGTCCGGTGGGTGCGCGAGAAGACGGGTCTCTCCGAGATGGACGCGTACCAGTTCGTCTCGCAGAACGCCCGGGCGCCGATCGTCCAGATCGTGGACCCGAACTACACGGTGCTGGTCAAGATCGAGAAGAGCCGGCTGCCGTTTCCCTCGAAGTAAACCGGTCGAGGAATCCTCTGCCGCCCGGCCGCGTTCGTAAGGTCGGATGGCTCGCTCGATCGCGGCCGTCGCGCTCCTTGCGATGGCCGCAGGTCTGGGTTTCTCGGTCGCGGCTC
>Ga0114129_10003112_pt1 | contig 23271 bp, 20 predicted proteins | sample RhiMetdeltSRZDD1_FD_80071 | JGI IMG/M metagenome (GOLD analysis project Ga0114129, IMG submission 80071) | Populus rhizosphere microbial communities from Tennessee, USA - Rhizosphere MetaG P. deltoides SRZDD1 (version 2) (version 2) | ecosystem: Host-associated > Plants > Roots > Rhizosphere >...
GTCGTAAGCGGCCATGATCTCGCTGATCTCGCGGAAGTGCGTGTAGAGGAAGCTCTCCTGATGATGCGCGAGGCACCACTTGGCCAGGATCGAGCCGCCGCGCGAGACGATGCCGGTGACGCGACGCGCCGTCAACGGGATGTATCGCAACAGAACGCCGGCATGCACGGTGAAGTAGTCCACACCCTGTTCACATTGCTCGATCAGTGTGTCGCGATACACCTCCCACGTGAGGTCCTCGGGCCGGCCGCCAACCTTTTCGAGCGCCTGGTAGATCGGCACGGTGCCAATCGGCACGGGAGAGTTGCGGACGATCCACTCGCGGGTCTCGTGAATGTTCTTGCCGGTCGAGAGATCCATCACCGTGTCCGCGCCCCAGAGCGTGGCCCACTGCAGCTTCTCGACCTCGTCCTCGATCGACGAGCGCACGGCGGAGTTGCCGATGTTCGCGTTGATCTTCACGAGGAAATTGCGGCCGATGATCATCGGCTCGAGCTCGAGGTGATTGATGTTCGACGGGATGATCGCGCGACCTCGTTCGACCTCGGTTCGCACGAATTCGGCGGGCAGGCCCTCGCGCGCCGCGATGAACTCCATTTCGGGCGTGATCTCGCCTCGGCGTGCGTAGTAGAGCTGCGTGCCCACGGTCCCGGACGCCCGACGTGCGGCAATCCATGGCTCGCGCAGTTTCGGTAGACCTTCGCGCACGTCGTGCCCTTGCGGACCACTGGTGTCGTAGAGCCGAATCGACGGCTCCCCCCCGCCGAGCGCCACCTCGCGCATCGGCACGCGGAGCGTCGTGCGGGCCACCTCATCCCGCGTCAACGCAACTGCCCGCTCTTCATGAACTTTGCGCGAGTTCGGATACGCCGATGAGAAGTCGATCATGAGAATCGTGCTCCTGTCGGACCGGAATCGGCGGGCAAGAGGCGAGGACGAGATCGCCGCGCTCCCTTCGCCGGTTTCAACCGGATCCGCCTCGCCAGAGGCTCGGCGGACCCCGCCGTACCGCATGCGCGGAGGCGGGTCAGGTTCCAAGAGTTTGTCTCAATCCACGCCTTCGACATCGCTCAGACCCGAGCGTCGACTTAGGTGCTGGATACCCCTGGCGGCCAGAATGGGATTATACCTGCCGTTCACACGATAATGCGGTATGCGCAAGCTGCTGCTGTTCAGCTGTTTTCTTTCCGTCCTGATCGAATTCGTTGTCGCCGCGCAGGCGCCGACGGCACCTGGCGCACCGCAACCGAAGACCGGTGCTCCCACAACGCAGGCGCCGCCCGCGAAGACGGCTCCTCCGCCAACCACTGCGACGACGCCACGACGCGCGACTTCGCCAACAACGGGACGCGCCGGAATAGCTGTGACCGCGACGACGCCTCAAGGGGCGACGGTTGCGGGCGTCCATGTCGACATGATGGGTCCCACCCTGCGCGGTGGAGACACCGATGGAAGTGGGCAAGTGAACTTCACGGGGCTGCAGGCCGGCACGTATCGATTGCGCTTCACGGGCGAGAAGGTCACGACGTTCGAAAAGGAGGTCGTGGTACGCGCCGGTCAGGTGAGCATTGTCGATGTCACGCTCAACCCCGCGCCGGAGCCGCGTGTGGTCACGGTCAAAGAGCCCGCGCCCCCGACGCCCGCGTCCTCGGGCTCGCAGCTTGGGCCGAAGGGAGAACCGTTGACCGTCGCCATCGAGGAATTCCTCGAGAAGGAATTCGTCGGTCGTCAACCGCGCCGCGAGTCGCTCCTCTCGTGCAGCGGCAACGAGCGCACGACGATGATTCAGCTGAATGATCCGCTGCCCGAGCGGCTGTACGAGTCGGCAGATGCGGTGTACTACGTGCTCGGCGGCGAAGGCAATATCAAGATGAACGGACGCGAATCGCGTCTGGTCACGAACGGCTTCGCATCCGTGCCGCGCGGGGTCTCGCACTCATTCAGTCGTCGCGGAAACCGCTCGCTGATCTTGCTCGCCGTCCTGAGCGGCGAGCCTTGCGAACAGGCGCGCTGAAAGGGCCGCCTGAAGGCGGCCCCTGCGTACGTTCGGCTGCTTGCCACCGCGGGCTCAGGCACTGCGCCTTATCGGACACGCGAGCGCTGACTGTCGGCGTCGAACGCAAACCCGACGAAGTCGGGCGCCTGATCGGGGCGCAGCAGCAGCGTGGTGAACATGAACACCATGGCGTAATGGCCGTCGGCCGTGCGCGTCATGCTCACGGGCTGTTGGTGCGTGACGTGCCAGTCGTACACGTTGTCCCACACGTCCATGCCGATCTCGATGAAGTCGGGAAATTTCTGCGTGGCGCGCATCCAGGTGTGCTGCTGTTGTCGAATGCGACTGACTCCGCGCCACTTGCTCGTATAGATCGCGTCGAACTGCTCCTCGACGGTCTTACGAAGCGCCTCGACCGCCCCCGACACCTGCGAGAGGTCGTCGGTCGGAGCGGCCTCACCGGCTTTCGGCGTCAGGAGCGTCGTGAGCCCTGCCAACACGGTGCCCCCCATCACTGCGCGACGTTCTATCATCTCGACCTCAACGCGTCACTGTGAGTGTGGCTCGGTACTCGCCGGGCGCGATCGTTCTGCTGCTGAACGGATACGGCCGCAACTCAACGAGTGAGAGCTTCAGTTGTTTGTGCGTTACCGTTGCGCGACTCGAGTCTCCGGTGTGGAGCTCATAGGCAGTGGTCGCTCCACCGTCGTAGACCCGGATATGAACGATCGCATCGCCCCCTTGGATACAGACGGCGTCTGCTGGGCAGCGCGAGTCGCCAGTGACTTCGACAAACTGCACGCGTAGACCGACGTCGCGAATGGTCGCGATCTCTCCGGGCGATATCGTGAAGCGCTCGTTGACGGTCACCGTCGGCCCCGTTGCACTCTGTTCATCGCACGCGGTGGCCGTTAGCAGACAGAACGTGAGCATCAGGCTGCGCATGCGCACCCCACCAGCAGAGTTCGTGCCAGACAGTTGCCGCTACGGGTCATAGACAAAGGAGATCGCGGTCGCCCCATCACGCAGCCCTTTTGCGACATCAATCCGGAGCACCCCGGTCAGACCAGGTACGGCGAGGCGGGCGCCGATTCCGAGGTCGACGTCGTTTCTCGGGCTGACGTCGAGCCGACGCTCGACCCTGGCCGCGTCGAGGAAGACGGCCGCCCCTGCGTGCACACGCGGTCCGTTCGCGAACCAGCGCTGCAGTTCTCCCGACGAGTACCAGAGCCGTCGACCGATTCGTTCCACCTTCAACTCGCCGTCATCGATCAGGGGATGCGCCCGCAACGGCACGCCGCGCGCCCGACCGGTATCACCTGCAAACCAGATGTCCCTGGGCGTGAAGACGGTTGCCGCGGCGAGCCCGGAGCGTGCGAGCCACAGGTTGCCGCGACGTTCGGTCGAGGAGCGCATCGAACTCCCGATCTCGACGGTCCCAAATCGAGGGTCGCCGGCCCATCCGGTGACATCGATCCGCCCTTCGATACGCTCTCCAGGTGTGAGCCAGCGAAGACCGGTGTTGATGTTGCCGAAGGTCCCTTGTTGCTCCCACTGCTCGACCCCTCCGCGCAGCGTGGCACGCGCCCACGAATTCATCCACGTCGCTGCCGTCACGTGCGCGCCCCGACGCCGCGCCGGGGGGATCGACTCGTCCGTGAACGGCTGTCGTTCGATGAATCCATCCAGGCCCCACACACCACCCCACGGCGCCGGAGCCACGAGAGCGGCACTCAGGCGCGGCCGACCCGGCCAATATCTCCAGCCCAGGGTGAGTCGCTCTCCTTCGCCGGTGAACGTGCCGGTCGATATTTCGATTTCACGCTTGAAGATGGCAAGGACACCCAGCGCGGCGTAGCTCCATCGGTCGTTGGGCATGAGCGGACGATCCGAGACGGTTGCCCGGAGTTCCGCAAGACCGGACGGAACCGGCACGAACGCGAGTGTGCTCGACGAGGCGGACGGCAATTCGCGAAGACGCCGGCGCGCCGTCGTCAATCCCGACGGCGTGAGCACGTCGCCACGAGACACGTCGAGCAGTCGTTCAACACTGCGCTGTCGCGTTCTGACCAGACCATCGACGCGGATCACATCGACGCGCGGCTCGCCAACCCGATTCCAGGCCTCGAGCGCGCCGAGGCGATCCTCCTGGATGAAGCGACTCGTCGCGAGCAGACGCCACGCATGATCATCGTGCGGATCTTCCGCAACGGCGGCAGCGGCAAGATCGCTGACTTCCGGCCATCGTTCTTGCAGGAGTCGCACGCCGGCAAGCTCACGCAGTGGCGCGGATCCGCCGCATGACAGCGCACTCGTCAGGCGACGCTCGGCGGCGTCGAGATCGCGTGCCTGCGCCAGGCGCACACCATCGGCGATCAGCCCTTCACACGACGAGTCAGACGCGCTCGCGACCGCAGGTGGGGGAGCTTCCACGTCACCTCCGCCCGGTAATACGATCGCCATCCATCGGCTCGCAGCGGACCACCGACGCTCGAACTCCTCGAGGCTCATCGTGCGGAACGGCGATCGCGCCGGATCGTGGAACACCATGGCGCGAGGCGTCGATCCGACGAGCACGATGTAATGGAAAGTGCCAGGGCGATCCTCGATCAGCGTCAGCAGCGGCCGCCCGCGATCGAGCTCGCGTGAGACGGCATCGCGGGATCCTTCAATGGCGATAGCGAGCAAGCCGCGGGCTCGAAGATCGTCAAGGAGCGCTGTCGTTCGAATCCCAGAGGCGCTGCGATCAACGAGATGAGAGAACGTTTCCGCGTCGACACCGCGGGCGCCCCAATAGCGCAGAATCATCGCAGCCGCCGCACCGCCGCAGAGCGCTTCAGACTGCGAGATGTAAGGAACGTCGAGAATCAGGAGGGGCTGCCCCGATTGCTGGGCCTCCGCCTCGCCGAGAACGAGAAAAGCGGCCAGCAGCCACACGACGCGCGGCGCGCGTGCGCCGCACCGACGAGTCACTGCCGGCCGCTTGTGAACGGCCACTTCTCCGTGTTAGTCGACGGCGACGATGATCAGAATCAGCACGAGCAGCGCAATGATGATCATCGTGGTGGAGATCACGACCCTCGATTGCCCGCCGGCGAGGGCCTGATCCACCTGCCGTGCCTGGGCTGCCAATTGACTCAGTTCCTGGCCGTCGAGCGACGCCACCGCGTCGGTCGCGCGCCTCACATCGAGGCCGGCCTTGTCTGCAACCATCTTGACCTGCGGGTTGGCAAGGACCCGAAGCAGGTCGGCCCGGTCGGCCGCGGCGGTTGCGACATGCTGCTGCAGCGCCGCATTCATGGCTGACTGCGTGGCAGCGTGCGGCGCCTGCGCGTAGACACGCGGAACCGCGAAGACAATGGAAAGCAGAACAACGAGAGCAGACGTGGACGTTCGCATGCGTGCACAGCCTCCTAGTGCTGGCATTGTAGCGGCTAACGCGCAGAATAGGATGAATCATTCCCGATCCCTTGGCATCGATGGGCTGGCCAGCGAAGAGAATGTGATGGTGAGGCTGAAGGACGAGTCGATGTCGGCGTGGGTATCGGCACTCGAGGCACGGCATCTCGCGGATCTTCGCGTGCAGGAAATGACGCGTGCGTTGCGTGCGCTGTCATCGGCGTACGTCGAGCGCAGACACCGGAGCGCCGGGTTCGATGGTCCTCGTCAGAAAGTTCGCGACACGCTCGACAGCCGCGGCAAGCGCGCCGCGTTCGCGTTGTTCTACGCTCCACTTCACTTTCTCGCCGTCACACACGTCGTGCGCGCCCTCGGCGCCGACACGCCGCCTCCCTCGTCAATCCTCGACCTTGGCTGCGGCACCGGAGCCGCAGGAGCGGCTTGGGCGCTCGCCGCGGGGCCAGAGACGGCGGTCACCGGCATCGATCGTCATCCGTGGGCCGTCGACGAGGCGCGATGGACCTATCAGCGGCTCGGCGTGCGCGGGCGCGCGCGTCAAGGCGACATCACGCGTGTATCACTCCCTCGTCAAGGCGATGCCGCGATCGCCGCCTACGTGCTGAACGAGCTCGCAGACGAGGCGCGCATCCACGTCGAAGACCAGCTCGTTGAGACCGTCGAGCGAGGCGGTCGTGTACTCATCATCGAGCCGATCGCACGAGGCGTCGCGCCCTGGTGGGAGAAGACCGCCGCTCGCTACCTCGCACTCGGAGGGCGCGCCGACCAGTGGCGGTTTCCGATCGATCTGCCGCCGACCCTTCAGCTGTTCGATAAAGCCGCCGGACTCCACCATCAATCGCTCACGCTTCGCAGCATGTTCGTGTAGCGTCCCTTCACTTCTGTCGCTTGCCGCTGCTCCGGGGGCGCACGGCGCTATGCATGGTAATCTCACGACTTCGGATGGACGCACAGGGGGACACAGGTCCACACGGCGGGCGCACGAGCCTGCTTCCACTCACGCTCACCGCTATCGGCGTCGTCTACGGGGACATCGGGACGAGTCCCTTCTACGCCATCCGTGAATGCTTCTACGGCTCTCACTCTGTGACGCCGACGCATGAAAACGTGCTCGGCGTGTTATCGCTCGTCCTCTACGCCCTCCTCATCGTGATTTCGATCAAGTACATCGTGGTCGTGATGCGCGCGGACAACCAGGGCGAAGGCGGCATCCTGGCGTTGACGGCGCTGCTGCCAGGTCGCAACGGCGCGCGAGCAGGCACACGTGGCGTAGCTCTCGGCAGGCCGATCCTCATCGCGCTCGGCATCTTTGGCGCAGCATTGCTGTACGGCGACGGGATGATCACGCCGGCGATCAGCGTGCTCGGCGCTGTCGAAGGGTTGTCAGTCGCGACGCCGATCTTCACGCCGTGGGTGGTGCCGGTGTCGGTTGCGATCCTCGTCGGCTTGTTCATGATTCAGCGACACGGCACGCATCGAGTCGGAGGCCTCTTCGGCCCGGTCATGGTGTTGTGGTTCGTCACGATTTCATTCCTCGGTGTGGTCTGGATTGCGCGAAAGCCGGAGGTGCTGGACGCGGTCAATCCACGGCACGCCGTGACCTTCTTCGGTGCAAACGGCTGGCACGGCTTCACGGTGCTTGGCACGGTGTTCCTCGTCGTGACCGGAGGCGAGGCGCTCTACGCGGACATGGGGCACTTCGGCAAGCGTCCGATCCGCGTGGCCTGGTTCGCGCTCGTGCTCCCCGCCCTGCTCCTGAACTACTTCGGACAGGGCGCGCTCCTGCTGCTCGAAGAGAATGCGACCCAGCCGTTCTTCCTCATGGCGCCATCCTGGGCGCTGCTGCCTCTCGTCGCCTTGTCGACCGTCGCAGCGGTCATTGCGTCGCAGGCGCTGATCTCTGGTGCATTCTCGTTGACCCGTCAGGCGATTCAGCTCGGATACATGCCGCGTCTGGACGTCGAGCACACCTCGGCGCGTGAGATGGGCCAGGTCTACGTCCCTCAGGTGAACTGGTTCTTGATGCTGAGCACGATCGCCATGGTGATCGGCTTCGGATCGTCGGGCAATCTGTCAGCGGCCTACGGCATCGCCGTGACGATGACGATGGTGATCACGGCGATCCTGCTGCACGTGATTGCCACGGAGCGGTGGCGATGGCCCCTGCCCTTGGCGATTGGCGTCACGGCGGTCTTCCTCTCGATCGACCTCGCGTTCTTCGGCGCGAATCTCGTCAAGGTCCTGCAGGGCGGTTGGGTCACACTCGCGATCGCAACGCTGATCTTCACGCTGATGACGACCTGGAAAACCGGGCGGCGGCTCGTGGCCGAGCGGCTCACGGCGCGCGCGTTCCCGCTCGAGGATTTCATCGCCGCCGTCGCGGCCACGCCGCCGACTCGCGTGTCGGGAACGGCGGTCTTCATGACCGCGCAACCCCGCGGAACACCGCCCGCCCTCGCACACAACCTCCGATACAACAAGATCCTCCACGAGCACGTCGTCGTACTCACGGTGACGACGTCTGGCGTGCCGTATGTGGCCCCGAAGGATCAGATCTCGGTTCAGTCATTTGGCCACGGCGTCTACAACGTGCGAGCGCAGTACGGGTTCATGCAGGATCCCAACGTGCCCGAGGCTTTGTTGATGGCTCGCAGTCAAGGCGCCGAGCTGGATCCGGCCGATCTGATTTATTTCCTGGGGCGGGAGACCATTCTCGTAACGAAGCGTCCAGGAATGGCGATGTGGAGGGAACGGCTGTTCGTGCTGATGGCGCGAAACGCCGTGCGCGCGACCGCGTTCTTTCGGCTTCCCCCCGAGCGCGTCGTGGAACTCGGAGTTCAGGTCGAGATGTGATCTAGGTCAAAGGGCAAGGTCAACAGGCAAAGGCGATCAGAGCTGCGAGGTGCACTGCGGGCAACGCTTTGCGCGTATTGGAATCGACGACGCACAGAAGGGGCATTCCTTGACGCTCGCCACCGCAGCGGGCGACGGTTTGTCGAATTGCGTCTTGAGGCGGTTCACTTGCTTGACCAGGATGAACACCGCGAGCGCCACGATGAGAAAGCTCACGATGTCGTTGATGAACTGACCGTACGCGATCACGGGTACGCCCTTCGCCTTGGCATCGGCCAGTGACGCCGGGATGCCTTTCGACGAATCGAGCGCGAGAAACAGGCTCGAAAAATCGATGCGGCCCAAGGCGAGTCCGATTGGCGGCATGATCACGCCTTCGACGAGCGTGGTGACGATGCGGCCGAAGGCGGCGCCAATGATTACGCCGACGGCGAGATCGATCACGTTGCCGCGCGAGATGAACTCGCGGAATTCTTTCAACATCGCCTGCTCTCCTCGGACACCGCAGAGACTAGTTGGATATCCGTTGTGGATCAAGCTGTTTGCATCACTCGCGCCCCGGCACGCGGCGCTGGGCGTCCCGGCGTCGCGCATGTTTCACGCCTCGGTTTGGGTCTCTCGTGGAGCTTCAGTCGAACTCGCGTCGTGGTGACGACTGCGCGACGCCGACGCGACCTGTCGCGATGTCGGCCCGAGCATAGTTCTCTCCTTTGATCGCGCTACCGCCGATTCGTCGCAAGAATGTCAGCTGACCGGTGTGGGTCAATGCGTCCGCGATGGGGCCTTGGAAGAGCTGCTCGCATGGTGCGGCGAGCGGCTCGTGGCTCGCGAGGTACGCGTCGAATCGTCCGAGCGTGTCGAAGAATCTCGCGACCTCTTGCGTCCACGGCAGCGGCGTCGATTCGTGCCAGGCCTGCTGACCGCGCGCGAGCGAGAGGGCCCAGTCGAAGAGGTCGCCCATGTGCGCGAGAATCTGCGCGGGCGTGCGTGAGGTCGGCGCTGCTTTCAGCGTCGCGAATTCGGGGGGCGCGTCCCGTACCGCCTTGCCCGCACGGTAAGCGAGCGTCGAGAGCGTATGACGAAGGAGGTCGCGGTCGGTGGCCACGCCGCTAAGTCTAGCGGGGTCAGGCCCGGACCGGATCGGGACCGGATCGGGGTCAGGTCGGGACCGGGTCGGGGTCAGACCCCCGTGAAGCGAGGACTCAAGGTTGCAGGATCAGCAACTTTGGGGGCTTTTGAAACCCGCAGTTCTTGCACGCTCCGAATCGTCCACCTCGAAGAAACGGCCTGAAACCGACGTTTGTCGCGGCGACACAGTTCGTGCATCTGGGACTGCATGGCTCGCCGCCCTCGCTTACAGATCGCCGGACTCACGCAGCACGTTATTCATCGCGGGAATAACAGATCGGACATCTTTCGGTGCACCGGAGACTACGAAGTCTTTTTGGCCATCCTCCGCTTCGCATTTACGCGCCATCCGGTGGACGTTCATGCGTGGGTGTTGATGACCACTCACTTCCATCTCCTGCTCACTCCGCGTACGGCATATTCGCTATCGAAGGCCATGCAGATAGTGGGTCGCCGCTACGTGCAGCACCACTTCAACTGGCGATACACGAGAACGGGCACACTGTTTGAGGGCCGATTTCGTTCGATGCCTATCGATACTGACAAGTACTTTTTCAATTGCATGCGCTACATCGAACAGAATCCGGTCAGGGCCGGCTTGGTGACTCATCCCGAGGGCTACCGCTGGTCAAGTTACTCCGCGAATGCGTTGGGGATGGCAGATGATTTGAACGTCCCGCATCCACTTTATCTGGCGCTGGGGAACTCGCCTCGTGATCGTCAACGAAGCTGGCGAGAGCTCTGCGCGGAACCTCTTTCTGAAGGCGAGTTGGAGACAACGCGTCACGCCGTCCATCACGGAGAGACTCTGGGCCAAGGGGTGGCAGAATCTGCACAAGCCTAAACGAAAAGTTGAGTCCCCTTATCACGGGGGTCTGACCCCGATCCGACCCCGATCCGGTCCCGACCCGGTCCCGACCCGGTCCCGATCCGGTCCGGACCCGGTCCGGACTTGACCCCGTCGCTCACCGCCCGAAGCGCGACGCGGTCAGCGTGACGTCGGCGCGCGACCACGCTGTCTTGAAGCGACCCTCAGTGAGCGCGGCATCGGCCGACTTTTTCTGCGCACGCTGCGCCTGGAGCAGCCCGAACAGCGCCCAGCCATTTTCCCGGTTGCGGCGCAGATCCTCCCAGTACACCGTCTCCGCCTCCGCGGGACGACCGGCGTCGAGCAGAATCGCACCGAGCGCCAGACGCGGCGGGAAGTGAAACTCCGCCGGCTCCGTATACGCGAGGCTGTCCTCGAGTCGCACCGCGCGATCCAGCTGTGAAACCGCGAGATCGTAATCACCGCGGGCCGCCGCAATCTCTCCAGCCAGGACAGCAGGCGCGGGCGCGACGATCGCTGACGAGGGGTTGGGGGAGAAGAGCGCCTCCTTCATTGACGGATCAGTCGTCAACGCGACGAGCTTGCGCAACTCCGCCTCCGCGGACGACAACTGCCCCTTCGCCACGTACGACAACCCGCGCGAGTAATGCCAGACCGCGCGCAGCACGGCGCTGAACGCCGGCGGCTCGGGCTCGGCGAGCATCTCATCCCAGTGCCCGAACCGCGTGAGCGCGTAATACGGCACCATCCTGAAGCCGGCGGTCAGCGGCAGCGCCTTCAGCGTCTCATCGTCGATCTTCGACGCGAGCTGCCTCGCCGACCCAATCGCCAAACGACTCTGGCCATCAGCGGTTGCGGCAAACCAGAGGAAATGGATGTTGTGCGGGTAGTAGGCCATCGGATACAGGCCTTGCGCGCGACATTGGCTGATGTAACTCTCGTCGGCCGCCACGGCCATCTGATTGCTCTTGATCGCATCCGCGAAGCGACCGACGCGCTGATAGATGTGCGCCGGCATATGCACCATGTGACCGGCCGCCGGCATGAGCGTCAGCAGCGTGTCGGCCGCCTTCTCCGCCTTCTCCGGCGTCGAGGTGCCTTCCATCAGGTGGATGAACATGTGGACAGCGCCGGGATGCTTCGGATTACGCGCGATCACGTCTTCGGTGAGCGCCACGATGTCTCCTGTGCGTGCGTGCGGTGCGCCATCGCGCTGCCAGTAGCCCCACGGACGCAGGTCCATCACCGATTCCACATAGAGCATCGCCGCGTCGAGATCGGCGGGAAATCTCTCGTGCACCTTCCGCATCGCATCGGCGTACGCCGCATCGCGCGGCTGACGATCCTCCGCGCGACCGGAGTACCGCTGCGCCAACGCCTCGATGTACGCGCGTTCGCGCGGCGTCGCCCGCGACTTGAGCGACAGTGCCTTCTGCACGAGCTCGTAAGCCTGCGGCTCCTCGTTGGGCTCCATCAACGCGTTGATGTTCGGGCCGAGCACGAGCGCCTGACCCCAATAGGCCATCGCCAGATCGGGATCCAAACGCGCCGCCTCACGGAATGCGCGCCGCGCTTCCGCATGGTTGAACGCGTAGGCGAGGTTCAATCCCTGATTCATGAAGACCTGCGCCTGTCCGCTTCGCGTGGAGACAGGAAACACATGCGTGCCCAGTTTCTGCAATCTCGGCGCGAGCGCACCGGTCGGTGACGCCTGTGCTCCTGGCGGCTCCGTATAGTGCACGTGCCCGCCGGGCGAGGGCGTGGTCTGACCGAGCACGGCGTGACCGTGCACCAACGCCATGACGGTGGCCGCGACGCTCACGATCGATCGCAAATGACGCATAACGAGTCTCCGTGCCTTCGTGTCGTGCTCGGTGGGGTGACGCGACAAGATTACAACACCAACATGCACGAGCCTTTACACTGAGGGCTCTCCGATGCCGACGTACTCCGCTGCGTTGGCGGCACTGGCATGGATGACGGTCACGTGGGTAGCACGATCACCGCCGTCACGCTTCTCGAGCTCGGTGATGGTCGTGGCAGCGCTTGCGGGCCATCTCGTGATCTTCAGAGCTCTGGCCCGCTGACCTCTGCCGCACCGTTGAACCAGACCTGAGTGGCAAAGGTATAATCCCGAGTTCCGCTCGAAGGGCATATCCTGAAGAGGAGTTGCGAGCCGCTATGAGTGTGCCAAGCCTGGAGGCAGCCTTACAGACCGTCGGGAGTCCAGTCGAGCTGTTGCGAAATTCGCAGATTGGACCGTACGCCTTTCCGGTCGTGCGTACGGAATTCACGAACTGGAGAGACGAGCAGCGCTCCTGGCGCGAGACCTGTGCGCTGTTCGACCAGTCGCACCATATGTCGGACCTCTATCTGAAAGGTCCTGATGCGCTGAAGCTGTTCTCGGATCTCGGCGTCAATAGCTTCAAGAACTTCAAGGTCGATCAAGCCAAGCAGTTCGTTGCGTGTAATCAGAACGGCTACGTCATTGGCGACGCGATCCTGTTCTATCTGGAGAAGGACTCGTTCAGTCTCGTCGGCCGGCCGCCGGCGGGCAACTGGGTGCTGTACCAGCTCGAGAAAGGCGGCTACAACGCCACCGCCGAGCGCGACGAGCGATCAGCGGTCAATCAAGGACGACGGAAGTACTACAGATATCAGGTGCAAGGACCCAATGCGCTCCCGGTGATGGAGAAGGTGCTGCGGAAGCCGGCGCCCGACATCCGCTTTTTCAACATGGCCACGTTGTCGATCGCGGGCCGAGACGTTCGCGCGCTGCGCCACGGCATGGTGGGTCAACCCGGTTGGGAGCTCTTCGGTCCTTGGGAACAGGGTGACGACGTTCGAAACGCCATCATCGAAGCCGGTCAGGAATTCGGTCTGCGGCAGGTCGGCGCCCGGACATATCCAACAAGCTGTCTCGAGTCCGGCTGGATTCCGTCGCCGTTGCCCGCCGTCTATGTCGGTGACGAGATGAAGGCGTATAGACAGTGGTTGAGCGGCAAGAGCTATGAAGCGACTGCGTCGCTCGGCGGCAGCTTCTACTCCGATGACATCACCGCGTACTACTTGAGCCCGTATGACCTCGGCTACGGACCGTTCGTGAAATTCGATCATGAGTTCGTCGGCCGCGCGGCGCTGGAAAAGATGCCGCAGAAGCGAAAGAAGGTCACGCTCGTGTGGAACGCCGAGGACATCGGCCGCGCGTTCGGCTCGATGTTCGGCAACGGCGACATCGCGAAGTACATCGACTTTCCGTTGGCGAACTATTCCACGCTGCCGTTCGACAAGGTGCTGCACCGCGGAAAGATCGTCGGGCTCTCGACCTACACCGGCTACATCTACAACGAACGCGCGATGGTCTCGCTCGCGGTGGTGGACAACGAACAGAGCGAGCCAGGGACCGAGGTCACGCTCGTCTGGGGTGAAGAGAAGCGGGGCTCGTCGAAACCGACGGTCGAGCGCCACGTGCAAGCAGAGATTCGAGCAACAGTCGCGCCGGTGCCGATCTCGGAAGTCGCGCGCGTTGCCTATCGTCCCAAAGCACTGGCGTAATAACTCATCCAACCTCAATGCTCAATCGTCAACGTTCTCCACTGGGCAGTGGGCATTGATGCATTGAGCGTTGTTCAGGGGAAAGCAATGATCAAGGTGATCGACATCCCGAGCAAGACCACGGCCCCGACTCCCGAAGGGCACGTGAGACGCGTACTCAGCCCATCCGACGACGGGACCCGGGTTGCGGTCGCCGTCGCGGAGGTCGATCCGGACAAGACGTATCACGTCGCCCGCAGCGAGCAGACCCAGGTCGTGTACGTCCTCGAAGGAAAGGACGCGACTCTCACTCACACGAGTGCGGGCAAGACTGCCGAACACAAGACGCAGCGACGCGCGGGAGTGTATTTGGAACCCGGCGACGAAGCCACGGTGACCGCTTCAGGAACGCCGCTGGTTCTCCTGCTCGTCACGGTGCCGAAGCATACCGGCCGATCCACCGGCAACGAGTCGCCCGCCGGCTACTTCTTCGAGGAGTCACAACTCAGATCGCTCGTTGACGAGAAACGGATCCGGGAACGGACATTCTGGGTCAACAAGGAAACGGGACTGTCCGGCGCGTGGGATCTGCAGCTTGGCCGCATGCAGTATGCGCCGCGTGCGCATTCACCGCGGCACGTGCACCACGCCTCGAAGACCAGTGCGATCACACCGGAGCACTTCTATCTGATCGAAAAAGGCACCGGCGAGGTGAAGCACGACAGCGGCAGCTTTCCCGTCGGCCCTGGCAGCCTGGTGCTGATTCCGGCCGGCGAATGGCATCAGCTCATCGCGTCCGACACCGGTTTCGACTACATCGAGTTCCAGGCGCCGTTCGACTTCGTGACCACGATGGATCACGACCCGCTGGGCAAGAACTGGTACATCAAGGGCACCGACGACGGGACAGGAAAGCCCAGGCTGTGGGTCCAGAGTTGATCACGCGCCGGTCCGGCTAAAGCCGGGCACTACGATCCCTGCGCCTCCGTACTCCGGTCTATCGTGATCTGTGTAGTGTCCGGCTTCAGCCGGACCTATTGCCCTGTGACGCGGAACAATTCGTCCGCCGAGCTCAAGATCGTCCATCGCAAACGCTGCGGGTAATCAGGCTGTCCGGCGAGGAACTCGCGGACAGTGGTCGCGATCTCCGGCGACCGGTGGCCCCCCAGCGTCGAATCCATCCAACGAGTCGGAAAGAAGATGTCGCCGGTCTCCCGGATCTCTTTCAGCAGATCGAGCGCGGGACGCACGAAGCGGCGCGCATGCGCTTCGCGCAGCGGGTGATTGAGGTACTGCAGCGACTCGAGCACCCACGGCTCGCGACGCCGGTTCTCGACGAACTGAAATCGAGCGAAGGCCCGCTCTCGCACCGTCGGGTCGGCGGACAACGCCGGTGCGACGAACGCAAATCGCGCCTTGCGATCGGGATTTTGCGTCCGCTCCAATTGCACGCGGAGAATGTCGTCCCATCCTGGAGCCTCGCGCACCGCAAGCTCGAGCGCGATCGTGATTTCATCGGGCTCCGCAAGCGTCAGGCCCGGCACCCGCTCGTCACGCGTCCACACGCGCGTGAGCCACGCCACGCCGTCGCTGGTGAGGACGATGTCGCGATAGGTGTTGAACCAGGCGGCCTTTTCGCTTTGCGTGCGACCGCGTTCGACGCCGGCCCGCAGCATCGCCTCCATCGCGGGAGCGCGTCGAGCACGTTCATCCGGCGGAATGAAACGCCAGAACGCGCGCGACACGTACGCCAGCACGCGCTGCGCATTCTGCTCGTCGGTTTCGCGTGGTAACGCCCGGATCGCTGAGTCCATGAATTGGGCGGCCGCAATGCGCCCTTCCTCGACGTTCTCCCACAGGGTGACCCACGCCGAGCCCCGCGTCAGCGCGTCAGGCACGTCTTCAACATGCGCGAGCAGATACTCGCGGCTGCCATCGTCCAGCACGAACAGACCGTAGCCGAGGCCGCCGCCAGACGGCAGCACATACAACGGGCGAGGCAACCCCTTTGCACGACGCACACGCGTCACCGACTCTTTGATGTCCGTGGTGATCTCTTGCACCGACCCCTGATATCCGAGGACCACACGAAGCTGCTGCTGCCACACGAGGTGACGTTTCCCCGGGTCGTCTTGCGTGAGCGTGATGCCGGCAAGACGACCCTTGGGGTCCACCTGAATGCTCGTGTGGAACGTCGGCCGCCCACGTTCCTCGACCCACACGTGACTCCATTCGCTGATATCGCGCCGCGTTCGTCCGTCGAGGATGCGCACGAGATCGAGCCAGGTCGCATTGCCGTACGAATAGCGTTTCAGATACTCGCGGAGCCCATCGCGAAACCTGTTGGCGCCAACGATGATCTCCAGCTGCCGCATCACCACCGGCGCCTTTTGATAAATGATGGGTCCGTACAGCTGGCCAGCTTCATCCAAGTTGGCGAGCGTCTGTCGGATCGGATTCGTGCCGTCAGTACGATCGACGTTGTAGGCGGCCGGATGGTGCGCCAGCAGGAATCGCAGATCGTGATTCACTTGCGGGAATGAGGGGTTCACGATCTTCGCCGCCATGAAGTTCGCGAAGACTTCCTTCATCCAGACATCGTTGAACCATCGCATCGTGACCAGATCGCCGAACCACATGTGAGAGGTCTCGTGCGCGATGACGCTCGCTCGCTCGAGCAGCTGATTCTGCGTCGCGGACTCGTCGAGCATCAGGCCTGATGCGTTGTACAGAATCGCGCCCGCGTGCTCCATGCCGCCAAACTGAAACGATGGAATCAAGACGATGTCGAACTTGCCCCAGGGGTACCGAATGTCCGTGTACTCCTCGAGCCACGCGAGCGCCCTCGCATGAAGGTCGAAGATCGCATCGCGATTGCGCGCGACCTTTGCCGCATCGGTCTCGCGATGAAACATCCGGAACGTGCGGCCGCTCCGTGTCGCGGTCTCGACGGAAAACTTCCCGGCGACGAACGCGAAGAGATAGGTCGGAAGCGGCGGCGTCTCTTCGAAGGCGATGGTGGACGTGGCTGCCCTATCGGCCCTATTCGCGCCATTCGCGATCGCGCGCCAGCCTTCGGGCACCGTCAACGCCAGCGTGTATCGCGCTTTGAGATCCGGTTGGTCGAAGCACGGGAACGTCAACCGCGCGCGGGCAGGAACGAACAGCGTGTAGAGGAAGTCATCGCTTCGATTCAGCGCTTCGTCACCGGCAAGAAACTCGAACTCGACCTGGTTCGCGCCGGCTTTCGTCATCTCGGCCGGAATCGTGATGTGGCCATTGACGATCGCCGCCGGGAGCACTCGCCCTCCCACACGCACACGTCGAAGCCGGTCACCTGGCTGGGCGAAGTCGAAGACGAGGCGATGCGGCGACTGCAGCATCAGGCGCACGGTCACCCGTCCCTGAACACCGGTCTGTCGGTCGGCGGGGACAATGAATGCGAGGTCATACTTCAGGTCCCTGATAGCCGCCGCCCGTTCCTGCGCCAGAGATTCGGGGACCCCGGGGGGAGGGCCCTGCGGACCCTGAGGCACCCCCCGGAATCCGGCCAATACCAGCGCGACCATAAAGCCCAGCATGAAAGGAACGATATCAGGGGATTAGTGGTACGTCTCTCCACAGTCACCGGTCGATACGCACCAATAGGAGGAGTGGCGGAATCGAACCTTCTGTAGAATGCACCCGATGGTCGTCCGCGGAGTCCGCACGCTCGTGTTGGCGGTGTCTCTGGCCACGCTCCTTATCGTCGATGGGGCGCAGCCGACTGCCCAACAGGGGGCATCTGTGCGCGGGCGCGTCGAAATCGGCATTCCAGTCACTGCCCGCCGGCCTTCAGCCGCCTACGCGACGCGCGCGGTGCCGCAACCGGTGCTCGCCCCGGTATCGGAGCTGCGGAACGTCGTGGTCTTCGTCAAGGACGCTCCGGCGCAGCAAACCGAGCCAACCCGCGTGGAAATCCGGCAGCGCGACGAGAACTTCATCCCGCGCGTCGTCGCCGTGCCGATCGGGTCGGTCGTGGAATTCCCGAACGACGATCCCATTTATCACAACGTCTTCTCTTTATCGCGAGCGCGCACGTTCAACCTCGGGCGGTTTCCGCGCGGCGAATCCAAATCCGAGCGAATGACGAAGGCGGGCGTCGTCAAGGTCTTTTGCGAGATCCACTCACACATGACCGCGACGATCCTGGTCTTCAACCATCCATGGTTTGCCGTTGTCGGCGACGATGGACGATTCGAGCTGTCCGGAGTACCACCAGGTCAACGCGAGATCATTGCCTGGCACGAGCGTCTGGGTGACAGCCCCGTGCGTCTGCGGCTGGAACCTGGCCGCGCCAGTGAGGCGAACTTCGTGCTGCCGGTCCCAGCGCAGTGAAACGTCCACCACGTCTGGTCGCGCGCACGCTCGCAGTCACGTTCGTGACCGTGGCCGTCATCCTCTCAATCGTCTTCATCGTCCTCATTGTCGACTCGCGCGATCGCATGCGGGCGGCCGAGACTGCGAAGCTCGAGGTCAGCTCGAGGGTGTTTACGGCATTCGAAACGCGGAGACAGCAGGACCAGCTCGGCATCACGGCGACGCTCGCGGAGAACCCGACGCTCAAGGCGGCGCTCGATACGTACTTCACCGAGTTGCGACTGACCTCCGCCCGTGAGAAACAGATCGAGCTGCGTCAGACCGTGACGAAGGAGCTCGAAAAGCTCGCCGCGGTGACGTCGACGAACGTGCTGGCTGTCCTCGACATGGACAATCGCATCTTCGCCAGCGCCGGCACCGCCCGCGATCGATGGCCCGTCAATGAGCGAGCGACGTTGACCGCACGAGAGTCGTCCACGTTCCAGACCGTGGCCGTGGTCCCCGCGGGCGCCTTTCGCGTCTCCGGAGCAGGACTCCGATTCGACAACCGTGACGTCGGAACGCTGGTGCTCGGCACGAGCCTCGACGAGTCCTACGCGCAGGTGCTATCGAATCTGTCTCGAGCCGGTATCGTCATCACCGTGAATCATGTGGTCGTGGCGCGGACGGCGCCCGATCAGGTCACGCGTGATCTCGTGGCGGCTGATGGCGAGCCCGGTGAAACGCGCAGACTCGATGGTGAGGAATACGCCATTCGGACGCTGCTGGCACAAGGGCCGGTGCGGATCTATTCGTTGACGTCGATCGATGGCGCGGCTCGCACGGCGACGCGGGAAGCCCTGCTCGCGCTTGGAACCGTCGCGATGGGCGGCTTCGTGCTCGCGGCATTTGGGAGCCTCTGGGTGGCTCGCACACTGACCGATCCCATCAAACAGGTCGCGGGTGATATCGCCACGATGACCGCGGCGCGCGATTTCGGGCGCACGCTGGAAGTCAGCGGCACGAGTCGAGAGCTCGACTCGCTCGCCACGGCGTTCAACGAGCTGATGGGTGGGCTGACGGCCGCTGAGGCGGAGACGCAGTCTGCGTACCTCGGCGCGATCCGCGCGCTGGCCGCCGCACTCGACGCACGCGATCCGTACACGGCGGGCCATTCCGAGCGAGTGAGCGCGCTCTCAGTGATGATCGCGCGGCAGTTGGAGCTGACTGAAACCGAAGTCGACGTCATTCGCCTTGGTGCGCTGCTGCACGACATCGGGAAGATCGGTGTCGCCGACCATATTCTGCGGAAGCCAGGCCCGCTCTCTGCAGACGAGTTCGAACAGATTCGGCGGCACCCAGGCCTCGGCGCCCGCATCCTGCGCAAGGTGCCGTTCCTCGAGCCGCACCTCGCGATCGTTGAGCTGCACCACGAGCGGCCCGACGGGAAAGGCTACCCGTTCGGTCTTCTCGCCGAGAGCATCCCGCTCGATGCGCGTATCGTTCACGTCGCCGACGCGTTCGATGCGATTACGAGCGCGCGCGCGTATCGTCCCGCGCGCCCCACGTCCGCCGCGCTCGCCGAATTGCAGCGGCACTCGGGAGCGCAGTTCGATCCAGCGTCAGTCGACGCCCTCCGCGTCGCGCTTGCTCACGCCTCATCGGCTCCCGAAAGACAATTACAGGCCTTGCTCGGACGAGAAGCGAGCGCCTGACGCAAGTGGAAAAGTGGAAGAAGTGGAAAAAGTGGAAGAAGTAAGTGGAAGAAGTGGCCGGCGGACGCGTCGCACTTTGCACTTACTTCTTCCACTCTTCTACGTTTCCACTTTTCTACTTTTGTCGACGGGCGCCCACGCTCAACTCGCGCGCCCGTCGACAATGGCTCTCGATACCTCCGCGGCGATCGATCGCACGCAGGTCTACGACGGCGCCGGGTCGTCAGGCCTGACGCTCGACGCCGTACTGTCTGTCAGCGTCGGCGGCGGATTCGAGGGCATCGTTCGTCCCTGGGTGCAGCGCGCGGCCAGCGGCGAATGGAACCGTCAGATCTGGATCGCCGCCGTCCGCTATCAACGTCCGGGGCCCATTGGGCTGCGCGTCGATGTGGGGCTGATTCCGTCACCAATCGGGCTGGCAAATCTGATGCTTCGCCCACAGCTGAATCCGACGGTGTCCTTGCCGGCGTCGCTCTTCACACCGTTGCCGCCGATGGAGCTTCGCGCGCCACGCACCACGCTGCTTGGCGCCGTGTACGCCTATGGCGCGACCGCCACGCTCTCGGGCACGCACTGGGATGCGCGCGCGGGAGTGATAGACACGTCACCGCTGCGAACACGTCGCGTCTTCGCCCAAACGAATCCGCCGCGATTCGACAACGTCATCTTCGGAGGCGGCTTCACACCTTTTGTCGGCCTCCGTGTAGGCGGCTCAGTCACGCGAGGCGGCTGGCAGCGTGCCGGCGAGAGTCCGACGATCACCGAGGACCGCGACGCCACCATCATCACGATCGAGTCGGAGTTTTCGTACCGCTATACCAAACTGCTTGGTGAATGGGTACGCGATTCGCTCGAGACGTCGAGCGGGGAGATGGTCCCGTCGGGCTGGTTCGTGCAGGGACAACAGACGCTGACGCCACGATGGTTCGCGGCCGGACGGGTCGAACGCATGTCCGCACCGGCGTTGACGCCGCTGTTGACGATCGAGCGGCAACATCTCTCCGGGGTCGAGGAGACAGTCGGATTCCGCGTGACGCCCGAGCTGACCCTGCGTGCCGATCATCGCGCGCGTCGGGGATTCGGGCGACCGGGCTACGACCAACAGTTCGCGGTGTCCGCCGTGTGGTGGAAACGGTGGATCTAGAACCTGGGTTCACACGCCTGTCGGAAAGAAGACGCGCTGCACGAACCAATACGTGCCTGCGGCGATGACGACAATCGAGCCCGCAATCGCCACACGCGCGCCCATCGCGTCGCTGCGGCGTCGGATCGCCGCCAGGAGACTGGCAACCGCGAGCACGACGGCAAGCTGACCGATCTCGACGCCGAAGTTGAACGAGAACAGCGACCAGCCCAACGCCTCGCGCGGCAGTCCGAACTGTCGCAACACGTTCGCGAAGCCGAAGCCGTGCACCAGTCCAAACGTCAAGGCCACCCACGCGCGGAGGTCGCGACCGTCGCCGCGCACGAGATTGTCGGCGCCGACAAAAACAATGCTCAATGCGATCGCGGGCTCGATGATGCTCGGAGGCGGCGTGACGATGTTGAGCGCCGCGAGAGAGAGCGTGATGCTGTGTCCGATTGTGAATGCCGTGACGATGCGCACGAGCGTCATCCAGCTTCCACCGAGCAGCAGGAGGCCGATGAGGAAGAGGATGTGGTCGGGACCGATCAGAATGTGATGCGTACCAGATGGGATGAACGTCTTCATCACCGCGATCGCGCCCTGCGTGGTCCCGAGGTAATAGGTGTGCGGATCGGAGCTCGCGTTGAAGATCACCTGCTGGCGCAGAACGCGATCTTCGTAGATGTTGATGAACGTCTGGTGAATCGGGTCGTACGGAAAGAGGTTGGTGTCGACAACGAGCGAGCCGGGATACTCATTCGGGATTCGATACGTGAGCCGCAGCGCCAGGTCATCTCTGAGCGGCACGATGCCGATCCACTGCGGGCGGAGCGGCGTATCGGTCGTGAACGATATCCTCGGCGTCAGCAGATCGAAGATTCGCTGCCGCTCGCGTGTGAGCACCTCCGCGTCGAGGACCCGTTCGGGCGGAGTGATTCCAAGATCATGCGCGACGTCGATCACGTGCACCACGAGCGAGCCCTCGATCGACCCGCCACGGAAGACGATATCGAGATAACTGAAGGGCGCCGGATGCGCTGACGCGGAACCAACGCAGACGAGACAGAGGAGCAGGGCCGACGGGATCACCCGGGAGGTCATGAACCGGGCATTTTACGTGATCAATCCATAGGTTCCAGGGGTTCCGGGGGTTCCGGGGGTTCCGAGGGTTCCGAGGGTTCCGAGGGTTCCGGAGGTTGTCGTTCCGTGGGTTCTTTAGGTTCTTTAGGTTCGCTGGGTTCTTCCGGTTCTCTCGGTTCTCGCGCTTCTATACGACGCGGTTCAGTTGGGCGCCTCTGGGTCCTGCGATGACGGCGAGGTTCCTCGTTTGGCGCGTGAGCCGTGAGCAGGTACGCGATGAGACTGGTTGCGGCTTTCGAAGCGCGCTTCGACAGGCGCTGCATGGGCTCAACCTCGGTCTGCGTGGCGTACCCGCGATCGACGCAGTCTCTGAGGCTCTCGAACGTCTCCTTGAGCTCACCATTTGCGTCGCGAAGATAGCGGCTGAAGTCGCCCGGCAGATATCGACCAAATCCCTCGGCGATGAGCCGCGGCGCTGATCCAGCGGACCGCCGCAATTGATCGTGCAACTCGTAGTCGCGTCGGATCGGTCCACTGCGAATCAACGCGTAGACGCGCTTCTTCAACTCGTACGAGAGCTGCCACGCGATGATCTCATCATGGGTTCGCCAGCCGGCCATGGTTGCCGACGATCGCAACCGAAATGCCAACGGCGAATCGAACCTTTGCGAACCAGAAATCTCTTTGAACCCAAAGAACCTTCCGAACCTTTTGAACAAGACCTTCGGAACCCGTTGAACTCCGAACCCCTTGAACCTCGAGAAGTACTCAGAAACTACTTCCCTCCCTCAGGGGATCGTCATCATCGAGAAAGAACGTATGCTCGCCGGTAATCCACGCTGACCCTTCGACTTCTGTAACGAGCGCAGGGACATCGCCGATGACGGTGCGCTGCAGTGGCCGCCCTCGGAACAGCGCGCCGAGAAGGCTCTCGTGCACGAACGGCTGTCCCTCGGGCAATAAGCCCATCGCGTCGAGCACGGCCATTACTGCGGCGGTGCCCGTGCCGCCTGGCGAGCGATCGACGGAACCGCCACTCCGCACGGTCACGTTGCGCAGATGTGCCTCTGGATCCGCGGCTGGTCCCGTGAAGACGACCCCCGCCACGCCGGCGATCGATTGATCGAGTGGGTGTTCGGGGCGATTGGATACATTCAGCGACGCACAGAGCTCCATTCCCAGTCGCCGCAGCTCGGGAAGCCGCACGGAGTCGAGCGGAATGCCGGTCGCTTCGCTGTCGGCAATGGCGTAGAAC
>Ga0114129_10003113_pt1 | contig 23270 bp, 17 predicted proteins | sample RhiMetdeltSRZDD1_FD_80071 | JGI IMG/M metagenome (GOLD analysis project Ga0114129, IMG submission 80071) | Populus rhizosphere microbial communities from Tennessee, USA - Rhizosphere MetaG P. deltoides SRZDD1 (version 2) (version 2) | ecosystem: Host-associated > Plants > Roots > Rhizosphere >...
CCGGCGTCGTCGTTCTTTTTCGAGGAGTTGTCGCGGCCGATGCCGAAGACGCGGGACCAGAAGCCGCGCTTCTTCTTCGCCGGCTCGGGTTCGGGCGCAATCGAAGGCGCAGCGGCTTCCTCGGCGCTGGAGTGCGGCGGCGGTGCAGGCGGGAGATGCGGCGGCTCGACGCCAACGGGCGCGACCGGCTTGTCCTCATGGCTGAAGACGCCGGCGATGCGCGTGAAGATGCTGCGCGTCTGGTGCAGGTCGCAGTAGGTCTGCGGCACCGTGCCGCGCGCGAAGTACTCCGTGTAGACCATCGAGCGGCGCTCGGGCAGGCCGTCCTTGTTCAACACCTCGACGTCCTGACAGCCGTCCGTCGCCAGCTTCCCCGAGACGCGGCACACGGTCGCGGTCGTGACGCCCGGCGGCGGCGTGATCCATTCCGGCTCGTCGCCCTTCGTCGCGACCTTCATGAAGCGCGCCCACATCGGGACGGCCAGATCCGCCGCGAAGCCGTTCGGCATGATCGTGTGCGGCTGATCGAAGCCGACCCAGACCCCCGCCACGAGCGACGGCGTGAAGCCGATGAACCACGCGTCGTTGAAGTCGTTCGTCGTGCCGGTCTTGCCCGCGGCCGGGAGCGTGAAGCCCATCTGGCGCGCTCGATACGCCGTCCCCGCGTTGACCACGTCCGCCAGCATCGTCGTCATCAGGAACGCCGTCACGTCGCTGATGGCGCGGGTCGACGTGTCCTGCGCCTGGAAGAGCACGGCGCCGTTCTTGTCCTCGACGCGGCGAATGAGCTGCGGCGACGGCACGAGGCCGTGGTTGGCGAACGCCGCGTAGGCCGCGGTCATCGACTGCAGCGTCACCTCGCCCGATCCGAGCGCCAGCGACGGCACGCTCGGCACGTCACCGACGCCCATCTGCTTCGCGCGCTCGACGGTCCGCGAGATGCCGACCTGCTGAAGAAGGCGAACGGCCGCGCGGTTGCTCGACGTGCGGAGGCCCGTTCGGAGCGTCATCGAATCGGCCGCGGAGTGCTCGTCCTCCGGCGTCCATGCGCCCTGCACCGTCGCGATTGGATCCGACAGATGATCGACGACGCTGGCCGGTGAGTAGCCGGTCTCGAGCGCGGTCGCGTACACGAACGGCTTGAACGCCGAGCCCGGCTGCCGCCGCGCCTGGACCGCGCGATTGAAGCTGCTCTCGCTGAAGTCGCGGCCGCCGATCATCGCGCGCACGTGACCGGTCAGCGGGTCCATTGCCACGAGCGCCGCCTGCAGCACGTCGTCGTCGGCCGGAGGTGCCTGCTTCCGCGCCGCCGCTCGCCTCGCCGCAAGGGCTGCACGGCGCTCGTCGATGGTCTTCAGCGACTCGGCGACGGCGGCCTCGGCTGCGTATTGCATCTGCGTGTCCATGGTCGAGAACACGCGGAGACCGCCCTGATAGACGCGCTGCCAGCCGAAGCGCTCGACGAGCTCGCGGCGGATCTGCTCCTTGAAATACAGGCCATGCGGGTCGTCCGCGCGCAGCGAGGTTTTCAGCGCGATCTTCGTCGCGCGCGCCTGCTGCCAGTCGGCCTTCGAGATGACGCCGTTTTCGAGCATCGCCTGCAGCACAACGTTGCGGCGGGCGGTCGCACGCTGCCGGTTGATCGTGGGCGCGTAGCTCGACGGCGATTTTACGAGGCCGGCGAGCGTGGCGGCTTCGGCAAGATTCAAATCGCGGGAGCTCTTGCCGAAGTACCCACGCGAGGCCGCTTCGGCGCCGTAGAGGCCGTCGCCGAAGTACACCTTATTCAAATAGAGCTCGAGAATCCGCAGCTTGGAGTACTGCCGCTCGATCCGGGCCGCGAGAATCAGCTCCTGCAGCTTGCGGTGCCAGGTCTTGTCGGGCGTCAGGAAGCTTTGCCGCGCGAGCTGCTGCGTAATCGTCGACGCGCCCTGCGCGGCGCGGCGATGCCGAACGTTGGCTATCGCCGCCGACAACATCCGCCTGAGATCGAACCCGTGATGGTCGTAGAAGCGCTGGTCTTCGATGGACAGGACCGCGTCGATGAGGCGCGGCGAAATCTCCGACAGCGGCGTTTCGATGCGCTGTTCCTTGAAAATCGTGAACACCAGGGTGTCCGAGGCGTCGAACACCGAGGTGGCCTGGTCCATCTCGCCGATCCGGGACAGGGCCGCATCGTCCGGCAGGCCGCGGGGCAGGCTGACGACGAATGCCGCCGACGTCACGGCGCTCAGCACCGCCACCACCAGGAACACGCCGACGACGCCGTAGGCGATGCGCGGGTGTGAGAGCCGCGCGGCAGTCCATTCACGGCGGAGCTCGGCGATTCGTCTGCGAAGTGAGTCGGCCATTACCGTTATTGCCTAGCCCTGCAAGTCCGGTTCCGTGGCACCGGCGTTGCTAATTGCACGACCGAGGCGAGTTGTTGAGAAAAGCCCTCGGGTTCGCGATCGCGGCTGTGATGCCGTTTGCGATGGGCGGCGCACTTCTTACACGTCACAATGTCACCGCTTCGCCATCCGACGCGCCGGCCGCGGTCGTCGACGACGATGCCTCCGATGTTCCTGTCCCGCGCGCGAGTCGGCCGCCGTTCGACGATGACAACGACGAAGGAAACGTGGACCTGTTCGGCAATCGAGTGACCGACGCGGTCGCGAAGTACAAGTTCGACGCGACCGGCACGCTCTACGAGTCGCATTCGCCTCAGACCGAGCTGCCGCGGCTCGCTCCTCCCAAAACCTAACCTCGCATGTAGGCCGGGTCCTTGGGACCCGGCTCGAGGCGGGTCCAAAGAACAGGACCCGCCCTACACACTTCAATCGCATATCATTGCCGCCATGCGCGCGGCTCTTCTGTTTGTCTCGATTTGTACCGCAACGCTGGTGGCGCAGTCGACCCGCACGTTCAAGGCGCGGCTGTCGCCGGTGCCCATCGACCTGACGATGCAAGCGACAGTGGCCGGCAGTGGGACGGTGACGGGCGTCCTCAGCGGCACGAAGCTGACTATCAACGGGACGTTCGAGGGCCTCAAGTCGCCGGCGACGATCGTCAAGGTTCGGAAGAGTCCGGGGCGCGGCATTCGCGGTCCGGAGGTCTTCGACCTGACGGCAACGCCGGGGACGAGCGGTTCGATCAGCGGCGTCCTGGATCTGTCGGCGGCGCAGATCCGGGATCTCGAAAAAGGGCTGCTCTACGTCCAACTGCACAGCGAGAAAGCGCCTGAGGGGAACCTGTGGGGCTGGCTCCTCGAAAAGAAGTAGGCACGCGCCCTACACTCGTAATCCTTGCGGCCGGAATGGCCGCCGCGCTGCTATCCGCGCAGCAGCCCTCCGGCGTCTTCACCGCTGAGCAGGCGACGGCCGGCCGGGCCGCGTATCAAGCGAGCTGCGCCGGCTGCCACATGCCCGACCTTGGCGGCCGCAACGAAGCGCCGCCGCTCGCCGGCGGCACGTTCATGAACGCGTGGAGCGCGCGCACGACGCGCGATCTGTTCGAGTACATGCGCGCGACGATGCCGCCGAACGTGCCGAGCCTCGCCGACGATCAGTACCTCGCCATCACCAGCTTCATCCTCCAGTCGAACGGCGCGGCCCCCGGCACGCAGCCGCTGACGCCAACGACGTCGGCGCCGATCGGCACGATCGCATCAGGTCCGACGACGGGAACGAGTGCACCCGAACCGGCTGTCGGGGGCGGCGGGCGCGGGGGCGGCCCGCGCGGCATCACGATGCTGCAGGGACCGACAGGGCTGACCGTCTCGGGCGAGGTCCGGAACTACGTGCCGGTGACCGACGAGATGCTGCGGCGTCCCGATCCCGCCGACTGGCTGATGGCGCGGCGCAACTACGAGGGCTGGAGCTACAGCCCGCTCGCGCAGATTACGCGCGACAACGTCAGGGATCTGCAGCTCGCGTGGGTGTGGATGATGCAGGACGGCGGCGCGAACGAGCCGACGCCGATCGTCCACGACGGCATCATCTATCTCACCAACACGGCAAACGTGATCCAGGCGCTCGACGCGAAGACAGGCGAGCTGATCTGGGAGCATCGTGTGCCGCCGTACGCGCACATCGGCGCGGCGACGATGCGGAACATCGCGATCTATCAGGACAAGGTGTTCGTCGCCACGACCGATGCGCATCTCGTCGCGCTCGACGCCCGGACCGGGAAGACGGTCTGGACGACCGCGATCGCCGATCGCGCGAAGGGCTACGCCGCGTACTCGGGTCCGATGGTGATTCGCGGCAAGGTCATTCAGGGGCTGACCGGCTGCGATCGCTTCGGGAACGACGGCTGCTGGATCAGCGCGTACGATCCGGAGACCGGCAAGCTGGCGTGGAAGTTCAACACCGTCGCGCGCGGCCGGCAGTCGGGCAGCGAGACGTGGGGGAAGCTGCCGGATGCGTTCCGCATCGGCGGCGAAACGTGGATCGCCGGCACGTACGACCCGGAGCTGAACCTCACCTACTGGGGCATCGCGCAGGCCAAGCCGTGGATGCGCGCGAGCCGCGGCACGACGGCGTTCGACAACGCGCTCTACTCCGCGTCGACGGTCGCGTTGAAACCCGACGACGGCTCGCTGGCGTGGTACTTCCAGCATGCGCCGGGCGAGTCGCTGGATCTCGACGAGGTGTTCGAGCGCGTGCTCGTCGACATCGGCGATCAGAAGACGCTGTTCACGATCGGCAAGCCGGGCATTCTCTGGAAGCTCGATCGACGCAACGGTCAGTTCCTCGGCTACAAAGAGACCGTGTTCCAGAACGTGTTCGAATCGATCGATCCGAAGACGGGGACGCCGACGTACCGCACTGACATCATCGAGCAGGAAACCGGTAAATGGATACAGGCGTGCCCCAGCACGCAGGGCGGCCACAACTGGCCGGCGATCAGCTATCACCCGGCCACGCAGCTGCTCGTGATTCCGCTCAGCCAGTCGTGCATGGAGATGTCCGGCCGCAAGATCGAGATGAAAGAAGGACAGGGCGGCGTCGGCGCCGACCGCCGCTTCTTCGAGATGCCGGGCAGCGACGGGAATCTCGGCAAGCTCGCGGCCTACGACGTCCGAACGATGAAGGAAGTCTGGAGCCGCGAGCAGCGCGCCTCGTTCCTCACGTCGGTGCTCACGACCGCCGGCGGCATCGGATTCGTCGGCGACGTCGATCGAATGTTCCGCGCGTTCGACGTGACGACCGGCGAAACGCTGTGGCAGGCGCGGCTCGGCACGTCGGTGCAGGGCTACACGGTCGCGTTCAGCGTCGGCGGTCGTCAGTACATCGCCGTCACGACCGGCCGCGGCGGATTCGAGAGCCCGCGACTCGTCCCCCGAGTCCTCGCGCCCGAGCTGAAATATCCGCAGAACGGCAACGCGCTGTACGTATTCGCGCTCCCGGAAAGATCGGGTCGCACAGGGCAGTAGGCGGGTTGGGCAGGTAGGGCAGGTGGGCAGGCAGGGCGGGAAGGGATTGATGTGACTTCCAGGATCGTTCTTGTCGCAGCCACGATAGCGATGCTGGCGAGCGTCGGCGCGGCTCAATCGCCGGAAAAGGTGACCGCCGCGGACGTCACGCGCTGGATGACCGAGCTGTCGAACTGGGGACGCTGGGGCAAGGACGATCAGCGCGGGACGTTGAATCTGATCACGCCGGCGACGCGCAAACAGGCGCTGGCGCTCGTGCGGGAAGGCATCGCGGTCTCGCTCGCGCACACGATCGACAAGGAGCAGTTCCCCGACAACCCGCGGCCGCTCGGCCAGCAGATGACGCTCGACGATGCCGGGCACGCGCTGGATCTGTATTCGATCTGGTACCACGGTTCGACGACGACGCACATCGATGCGCTGTGCCACTACTCGTTCGAGGGAAAACTGTTCAACGGCTTCGAGCGCGCGAAGATCGCGCAGGGACCCGGCTGCGTGAACAACGGCATCGAGAACCAGAAGGCCGGCATCATGACGCGCGGCATCCTCGTCGATCTGCCGCGACTGAAGAACGTGCCGTACCTCGAGCCCGGAACGCCGGTCTATCCAGCGGATCTCGAGGCGTGGGAGAAGTACGCCGGCGTCCGCATCGGCAGCGGCGACGCGCTGTTCCTGCGCACCGGCCGCTGGGTTCGCCGCGCGCAGAAGGGGCCGTGGAACGTGGCGCGCGAGGCGGCCGGCTGGCACGCGTCGGTGATGCCGTGGCTGAAGCGCCGCGACGTCGCGCTGCTCGGCAACGACGCGGTGAACGACGTGCAGCCGTCGGGCGTCGACGGCGCGCAGCGCCCGATTCACCAGCTCGCGATCGTCGCGCTGGGGCTCCCGCTCGTCGACGTGATGGATCTCGAGGCCGCCGCCGAGGAGGCGGCGAGGCTGCACCGGTGGGCGTTCCTCCTCACCGCCGCGCCGGTCCCGGTCCCCGGCGGTACCGGCTTCCCGCTCAATCCGATCGCCACGTTCTGAAAGGACTGCGAATTTCAGAGTTCAGAGTTCAGATTTCAGATTGATTGCAGATTTTCAGATTGATTGACCGAGTTCAGATTGCCGCGCCTGAAATCTGAAATCTGAAATCTGAAATCTGAAATTTCAGCGTGGTCCCCCCTGAATGTCCTGTGCGACTCGCTCCGTCTCGCGCCACACGCGCAGCAAGTTGCCGGACCAGATCTTTCCGATCTGCTCCTCGGTGTAGCCGCGGCGCACGAGCTCCAGCGTCACGTTGAACGACTCCGCCGCGCTGTTCCAGCCGTCGATGCCGCCTCCGCCGTCGAAGTCGGACGAGATGCCGACGTGATCGAGTCCCATCAGCTTCACGGCGTAGTCGATGCCGTCGACGAAGTCCTTCACGCTCGCGCGGCCGGCCGCGGGCCATTTGCGATCGATCTCCGCCATGCGGCGCTCGAACTCGGCACGACGATCGGCGGACAACGTCTCCAGACCCGCCGCTCCGCGTCCGCCGCGTCCACCACCGCCGCGAGAACCTTGGGAACCGGAACCCCGAGCACTTCCGGAACCCTGCGAACCCCGCAAACCCTGCGAACCCTGCGAACCCTGCGAACCCACCGCGGCGGGCGCCTCGATCGGACACCCTGATGCCGTCGGTGGCGCACCACGCCCGCCGGCATCGGCGAGCCCGAACTCCTGGCGCAATGCGCTGATGGCAGGCGCGCGCTCCGGCGGATCGACCTTCACGAACCCCGACAGGCCGACGAGCTGCACCACGCCGCCGTTCGTCTTGATCGCCGTCAGCTGCTCGTCATCGAGATTGCGGCTGGTGTTCGCGAGCCTGCGGATGCCGGAGTGCGACGCGATCACCGGCGCTTTCGAGAGCCCGATGGCCTGCATCATCGAGCCCTTCGACGGGTGCGAGATGTCGACCATGATGCCCCACTTGTTCATCTCCTGAATCACCTGCCGCCCGAGCGGCGACAGCCCGCCCCAGCGCCACTCGTTCGCCGCTTCGCCGGTGTGCGAGTCGGCGAGCTGGCTGTGCCCGTTGTGCGCGAGCGACAGGTAACGTCCGCCGCGCTGCCAGAATTCCTTGACACGATTGATGTCGGTGCCGAGCGGGTAGCCGTTCTCGATCCCGATCACCGCGACCTTCTTGCCGCTGTTCGCGATGCGGACGACGTCGGCGGCGGTCAGCGCGAGCTCGATGTCCTTCGGCGCAATCTGCTCGGTCAGCCGATGGATGGCGTCGAACTTCGCGATGGCCGCCTTGTACGCGCGCTCGTATCCGGACGGCTGAAACGCGTCGGCGAACTGCGGCGGGTTCTGCTGGCCGACGTAGACGACCATGAACGAGACGTCCATGCCGCCTTCCTTCATCTTCGGCAGGTTCACCTGCGTCGTCAGCCGCATCGTGTAGTTGCAGTCGGCGGTGAAGTTCGCCGGATCGATGTCGTTGTGCGTGTCGAGCGTGATCACGCGCTGATGGATCGCGCCCGCGCGCGCGACGAGATCCGGTTGTGCGGCGAGCGGCTCGACGATGCAGAGAGCGACCAGTGCGGCCGCACCGTACTTGACCGATTTCAGGTTCGCCATCCGGGCTCCTCCGTTCTGAGGAGCGCAAGTATAAACGGCCCCTTCAGAAGACGAGGCGGATGATTCATGCGAGCGGTCGTCGTATATTCGCTTCATGACCCGCGCACGCGACCTCGTCGATCAAGCGGGCGGCATCGTCGTCCGGCGCGAGGGCGGCCGATGGATGGTCCTCCTGGTGCGCGCGAAGAAAGACCCGACGGTCTGGATTTTTCCGAAAGGCCACCTCGAGCCGGGTGAAAGCCTCGAAGCGACCGCGATCCGCGAAACGCGGGAGGAAGCGGGCGTCGACGGCGAGCTCGTCGGACCGGTCGGCGAGCCGCTCGTCTTTCAGTCGGGCCGCGAACGCGTGCGGGTTCAGTATTTCATCATCCGTGCGACGTCCGACGCCGCCGGCGGCGAGGGGCGTCCGTCGCAGTGGTTCAACATCGACGAAGCGGTCGAGCAGATTCCATTTCCGGACGCGCGGCGCCTGCTGCGAAAGGTGAAGGCCCGGCTTGACGAGCCGGGTCCGGGAAGACCCGGCCTGCATACTGGTGGTTAACAACGGCAACAGAGCGGACGTCCACATCGGCAGGAGGTCCACATGCCGAAAGCCCGCGCGCTTCCTGCCGCGCTCGTCATCGCAATCGTCGCCGCCTCGTCCCTGACCGCCAGCGATCGCGTCGCCGTCTACGCCAAAGTCGACCGCGTCGTGCTCGAGCCGAGCGCCGACGCGCCGGAGCGGGTCCAGGTCTGGGGCGTCTTCTCGGTCGCGGTGCGCGACGACCCGAACAGCTACCGCCCCGCGGCGCGAGGCTACCTGTATTACAAGCTGCCGTCGAAGCCCGAGGCGGCCCGGCGTGAGTGGAACGACCTGAAGCAGATCGCCGGCAGCGGGCAGATCGTCGCGTTCGGCAACCGCTGGGAGGGCACGCCGAAAGTCCGTTCCGAGACCGAACGGCCGGACAACCCCGAGGTCTACGCGATCAACACGGGCGTCGCGAAGATCGCGGGCAATACGGACTACGCGCCGGTGCGCGCGATCGTCGAATTCAGATAGGGATCGGCCGTGCCTCTCCACATCGCCGAATCCGCAGAACACGCAGAGCCAGGGATTTCTGCGGGTTCAGCGGGTTCTGCGCCGGGAATCCTCGCCGGGCTCGCTGTCGTTCACGGCGCGGCGCTGGCGCTCGCGCCGTCGGCGCCGCTGATCGCCGTCGGCGTCTGGTGGAATTCGAACACCATCGCGCACAACTTCGTGCACCGGCCGTTCTTCCGGCGGCGCGGCGCCAACGCGTGGTTCGGCGCGTATCTGAGCGTCCTCCTCGGCATCCCGCAGGCGCTGTGGCGCCAGCGCCATCTCGCGCACCATGCCGGCATCGCGCCGCGACTGCGGCCGACACCGGAGCTGTGGCTGCACGTGTCGCTGGTCGCGGCGCTCTGGATCGTCCTCGCGATTAGCGCGCCGATGTTTTTCGCAACCGTCTACGCGCCCGGCTACATCGCCGGCCTGCTGCTGTGCGCGCTGCACGGTCATTACGAGCACACGCCGGCGACGACGAGCCACTACGGCGCGCTCTACAACCTGCTCTGCTTCAACGACGGCTACCACGTCGAGCACCATCGCTATCCGGGCGCCGACTGGTCCCGGCTTCGAGCGTATCGAGCCGCGCTGAGAGGCGACGCGCGTGTGAGCGCCTGGCCGCCGCCGCTGCGGTGGATCGAGTCGTTGAACCCGTGGGTCCTCGACGCGCTCGAACGTCTGACGCTGCGATCGCCGGCGCTTCAGCGATTCGTTCTTCGCACGCACACGCAGGCGATCCGGCCGCTAACGGCGTCGTTGCCGCGCGACGCGGACGTCGCCATCGTCGGCGGCGGACTGTTCCCGCGAACCGCGATGATTCTCCAGTCGGTGCTGCCGGCCGCGCGGCTGACGATCATCGACGCGAACCGCGCGAACCTGGACAACGCGCGGCGGTTTCTGAACGGCCGCGTGACGTTCGTGCACGCGAGGTACAGCGGACTGGATGAGGGACAACGCTACGACCTCGTCGTGATCCCGCTGGCGTTCGACGGCGATCGGCGCGCGATCTATGCCGACCCGCCGGCTCGCGCGGTCCTCGTCCACGACTGGATCTGGCGAGCGAAAGGAACCAGCCGCATCGTCTCGGTGCTGCTCGGGAAGCGTCTGAATCTCGTGGAGCGAGCCGGAACGTGAGAGCTGCCGCGCTCTTCGTCGTTCTGCTCCTGAGCAAGCTCGCGGTCCTCGCCGGCGGCGACTGGGCGGAATCGGCCTGGTCGCCAATCGCGTACGTGTGGCAGGACGCGGCGGTGGCGCTGATCTATGCCGTGGTCGATCGCGCGTTGTCGCGGTCGCCGCGTGCGGCGTGGGTCGTCTACGCCGTTCTCGCCGGGTACGTCGCGGTCACCGTTCCCGTGTTCCTCACGCTGTCGACGCCGATGACCTGGCCGATGTGGCGCGCCGCGCGCGGTCCGCTGGCGGATTCGATCGCGTACTACGCGACCGCGCGGAACGTGGGCTGGATAGCCGCGGCTATCACCGCGGCATCCCTGACGCCGTGGGTCGTTCGCCGGCTGCCGCGCTCCGCCGTCGTCGCCTGCCTGCTGCCGATTGTCGCGCTCGGACCGACCGCGTCGGCACACGTCGACACGCGCGGCCTGGAGCGAAACGCGTGGAGTGCGCTCGTTATTCGTTTGCCGATCTCGGTGGCGGCTGCAGGGCAGGCGAGCCCCTTCGCGTTTCGGGCGCCGGGGCAGGTCTCGCCGAAGCTCGCGAGCGTTTCCGACGAGCGGAGGCGGACAGCCTCATCGAGCCGGGTCCAGAGGACCCGGCCTGCATCTGATCTCTCCTGGCTCCGCGGGGCGGGCGAACGCCGCAACGTCGTGCTCGTCAGCCTCGAGTCGACGGCCGCGCAGTATCTCGGCCTGTATGGCGCAAGTCCGGATGTCATGCCGAACCTCTCGCGGCTCGCCGAATCGGCCGTCGTGTTCGACCACGCGTACGCGGTCTATCCGGAGAGCATCAAAGGCCTCTTCGCGACGCTCTGTTCAACGTATCCGGCGTTCGATGTTCCGGCCGCGGCCTACGCGCAGGTGCCGTGCCGATCGCCTGCACGCGAGCTGGCGGCTCGCGCCTACCGCACGGCGCTCTTTCACTCGGGCCGGTTCGACTATCTCGACATGAACGCCGTGATCCGCAATCGCGGATTCGAACGGCTCGCCGATGCGGGCGACATCGGCGGCAACTACCAGTCCAGCTTTGGCGTGGACGAACACGCGACGGTCGCGAAGATCCTGGAGTGGATCGACGGGCTCGCGCGCGAGGATCGATTCTTCGTCACGTACCTTCCGATCGCCGGCCATCACCCGTACGAGTCGTCGCGGCCGGGCCCATTTGCCAACGGCGACGAGCTCGGCCGCTATCGGAACGCCTTGCACGACGGAGACGCCGCGCTCGGCGCGCTCGCCGCCGGACTTCAGACGCGCGGACTGGACCGCGACACGATCTGGATCGTCTTCGGCGACCACGGCGAAGCGTTCGGGCAGCATCGGGGAAACTACGGCCACACGTTTCAGTTGTATGAGGAAAACGTGCACGTGCCGTTTCTGATCGCCGCGCCCGGACTGGTCACGCACCAGATCCGCATCGGCGGCGTCGTCAGCCTCCTCGATACGGCGCCGACGCTGCTCGATCTCGTCGGCATTCCACGGCCGGATTCGTACGAGGGCCATTCGGTACTCGAGGACGATCGGCGGCCGGCGTTCTTCTTCACCGATTACTCGCTTCGGCTCGCCGGCCTCCGCGACGGCTCGATGAAGCTGATCCACGACCTGGACTCGGGACGCTCCCGGCTCTTCGATCTCGAACGCGATCCCGGCGAGCTGCGCAACGTCGCAGCCGCGGATGTTTTCGAACAAATAAAACTTCGTGACCTTCGTGTTCTTCGCGGCTTCGTGATGGACAGGCGCTGAACCGAACGCTCGATTCTGCACACCGCGGACCAGCGTCGGCGACACCAGGCACGCGTCGGTCGTGTCGCGCTCGTTCTGCGTCGTACGTGCCGGCGCGGCACGCGGCGGGTGCCGATCCGATGTCGCTGCTGAAACGGGATTGAGGTTCAGTGTTGCTGCGTCACCGTGACCGTCTGGCCCGCGACGGAGATCGAGCCGACGCGATCCGATGAACTGGCGGATACGGAAAAGTCCACGGATCCGTTGCCCGTGCCTGATGCGCCGCGGGTGATGGTGATCCAGCTGAAAGTCGTGGACGCCGTCCACGCGCACGTGCTCGCGCTGGCGGTGACGGTGACGCTCGCCGACCCGCCCGCTTCCGAGAACGTGCGGCTCGTCGGCGACACGGTGAACGTGCATGGCGGCGGCGGTGGTGGCAGCGGCGGCGCTGCAGCCTGCGACACCGTGAACGTCTGGCCGGCGATCGTCATCGTGCCCGTGCGCGCCGATCCGGCGTTGGCGACCACGGTGTACGAGAGCGTGCCGCTGCCGTTCCGCGATCCGCTGTTGGACACGATGATCCATGCGGCGTTGGATGCCGCAGTCCACGTGCACGATGTCGCCGACGCGGTGACGGTGACAGTGCCGGGTCCGCCGGCGTCTCCGATGCTCTGAGTCGTCGGCACAATCGTGAACGTGCACGGCGGCGGCGGTGGCGGCGGCGGCGCCGCCTGGTTGACCGTGAACGTCTGACCGGCAACCGTCATCGTGCCGGTGCGGGCGGCGCCCGTGTTGGTCGCCACGGAAAACGCCACCGTCCCGTTGCCGATGCCCGCGCTGCTGCCGATCGCAATCGTGATCCACGCCGCGTTCGACGTGGCCGTCCACGCGCACGTCGGCGCCGACGCGGCGATCGCGACCGAACCGGGACCGCCGGCATCGGTCGCGCTCTGGGACGTCGGCGCGAGCGTGAACGTGCAGGCTGGCGGCGCGGGCGGAGGTGGCGTCGGCGCCGCCGCCTGGTTGACCGTGAACGTCTGACCGCCGACGCTGATCGTCGCCGAGCGTGCCGCGCCCGCGTTGACGCTCGTCGAAAACGCGACGGTGCCGTTGCCGGTCCCGGAGCCGCCGCTCGTGATCGTCAGCCACGCCGCGCTCGACGTCGCCGTCCACGCGCACGATGCCGCGGACGCGGTCACGGCGAACGTGCCGGTGCCGCCGTTGTCCGCGACATTCTGGCTCGATGGCGAGATCGTGAACGTACACGTCGGCGGCGGCGCCGCCGCCGCGGCCTGCGACATCGTGAACGTCTTGTCGGCGACCGTCACCGTACCAGTTCGCGCCGCGCCTGTGTTCGTGGCGACCGCAAACGCCACGGCGCCGTTTCCGCTTCCCGCCGCGGCCGACGTGATCGTGATCCATCCGGCATTCGACTTCGCGGTCCATGGGCAGCCGGCGCTGGCAGTCACCGCGAACGAGCCGGTCGTCGCGTCGGCGCTGACGCTCTGACTCGGCGGCGCGATCGTGTAGACGCATGGCATCGGCGGCGAGGGCTGCGGTCCGGGATCGGGTGATGGCGACGGCGAGGGCGGCGTCGGGTCCGGCGCCGGCAGCCCGGGCGGCGGCGGCGGAACGTTCTGCGACGGCGGCGGCGCCGCTTCCTGTTCGATGGTCACCGCCTGTCCGGCGATCGTGACGGTGCCGCTGCGCGCGGCGCCGGTGTTCGCGGCCACCGTCACCGCAATAGTGCCGGTTCGGTTGGTGCCCGAGCTCGGCGGCACCACGATCCACGGCGTCTGACTCGCGGCGGTCCAGGCACAGCCGGTCAGCGTCTCGACCGTAATCGTCAGCGTGGTGCCGCCGGCGGGAACGGTTGTGTTCGGAGGCGCGACAGTGAAGCGGCACGGAGCCGCATCCTGAATGATCAGGATCTGCGTATTGTTGACGTCGAGTGTGCCGCGCCGTTGCACAGGGTCGGCATTCGCCGCCACACGGTAATTGATCGATCCCGGCCCCTGCCCGCTCGGCGTGGACATGAGCGAGACCCACGATGCGCTGCTCGATGCGGACCACGTGCAATCACGGTTCGTCGTGACGTTCAACGTGCTCGTCGCGCCCGCCGCGGGAATGGTGCCCGACATGGCGTTCGCCACGTTGACCTCGCACTTCGCCGACGTCGGCGAGTTGACGTTGATCGAGGTCGGTCCGCCGGTACAGGCTGTCGCGAGGAGAAGCAGCGCGCACGCCCCGAACAGTCGAGCACGCATCGCGTCGCGGCGGAGTGCAAGCGCGCTGCCGAGTCGTGCAGTTTTGTAACGTCCGTAGTGTCCGCCTTCAGGGCGACCGTGTGGAGCTTAGGCGGACCGTGTCGAGCTTCAGGCGGACCGTGCCGAGCTCTGCGGTTGCAGCGATTCGCGCAGCTCGACAAATGCCGCGACGAGATCGATCGAGCACCACCCGCCGCGCGCTTCGTCCGCCAGCATCTTGTAGGCGACGCTCGCCGCGAGCGCCTTGCGATACGGACGATCCGTGGTCAGCGCATCGAACACGTCCACGACGCTGACGACGTGGGCGACGAGCGGGATCTCGCCGCCGGAGAGTCCGTCCGGATAGCCGCGGCCGTCGAGGCGCTCGTGATGGTACCGCACGATCGGACGAACGTTCTCGAGCGACCGCACCGTCGCGCAGAGATCGTCGCCGATCGCGGGATGCCGCTTCATCAGCTCGTATTCTTTTTTCGTGAGACGGCCCTTCTTGAGAAGGATCCGATCGGGAATGGCGATCTTGCCGACATCGTGCAGGAACGCGCCGCGGTACAGCGCGTCGAGGTCCGTCTGATCGAGACCGAGCTTCCGGCCCAGCGCCACCGCGTAGCTCGCGAGCCGCTCGCAGTGTCCTTCCGTGTACGGATCGCGCGCTTCGATCACGCGGCCGAGCGTCAGGAACAGCGATTCGGCCGACTCGAGATCGTCGGTGACGCGCTTCAGGCGCAGCAGCGATCGCACGCGCGTGTAGAGCTCCTCGGGATCGACCGGCTTGTTCAGGTAGTCGTCGGCGCCGGCGTCGAGGCCGGCGATGATCGTCTCGCGCTCCTGCGCGCCGCTGATCAACACCACCGGCGTGAGACGCGTGTCGGGCAGGCTCTTCAGCTGGGTGCAGACGTCGACGCCGGACAACCCCGGCATGACGACGTCGAGCAGCACGAGATCGGGACGCTCGCGCTTCACGACGTCGAGCGCGTCAAACCCGTTCGTCGCCGTGAAGACCGTGTAGCCCGCGCCCTCGAGGAGCTGTCCGAGGCCTCGAACGTTGACCTCGTAATCGTCGACGACGAGGACCTTCCCGCCCTTGCGCATGAATGCTCTCGGTGGAGACCAGAGGGAAGCTGCAAGGGCCAGACCGGCCCGCGAATCGAACGTTCATCGAGGAAAAACCGCGATGCGCGCGACGCCGATCACGAGACGGCATCGCCGCGAACAGAGTTGTAAGGCCGGATGGAGCGCCAGGTGTAGGCCGGGTCCTGTGGACCCGGCGCGTGCGGAAGCCGGGTCCACAGGACCCGGCCTACATCTGGATCAGCGCCTCGTGACTTCCGTGAAATCGAGGTAGCGAGATCCGGCGGCCGTCGAGAAGTGAGCCGTCAGCGCATACGCGCCGTCGCTCGACGTGACGGTTCGGGTCGTGCGCTCGACGGCCATCGACGCCGGTTCCGGACCGCCGCGAAGTCCTTCCTCGATCACGCGGCCCGTCATGGTCGGTGGCGGCGTCATCCCGAGAAGTCGCAGCAGCGTGGGCGCGAGGTCGACGTTGCCCGTCGGCACACCGCTCGCCGCGTGCTCGCGGAAATCGGGACCGGCGGCGATCAGCGTGTTGTGAATGTCGTACGGGCTCGACGATCCGTGCCCCGCGCCGCCGGCGTCGGTCGTTTTGCCCTTGTATCCGGCGTCATTCGTTGCGTCGCTCCAGTTCGCCGAGACGAGAATCGCGCCCGACCGTGCGTGAGTCCAGCGCACGGCGTCGAACGACAGCGTGCCCGGCACCACGCCGGTCATCTCGCCTCGCTGCGGCGGTGCCGTGAAGATCGCGCCGACGTCCGGCTCCTTCTGCAGCGCGCGAACGATCGCGGACAGGCGATCGGAGTCCGGGCCGCCGCGGAAATAAATCGCGCCCTCGGCGACGACCAGGTCGGGCGTCCCGTCCGGCAGTTTTCGCACGAACGGCTCGACCGCCGCGGACAGCCTGAACGCGCCGCCATGCGTCGAGAAGCCATGGTCCGACACGACGATCACGTTGGTGCGATCGAGCACCCCTTGTTCGGCGAGCGCGTCCTCGATCCGGCCAATCTCCACGTCGACCGCCGCGAGCGCGTTCCTGGTCGTGGCCGTGGCCACGCCGTGCGTGTGCGCGGTCGTATCCGGATCGCTGATCCACATGAACGTGACGTCGGGCCGCAGCTCGCGCAGCCCGATCTTCAGATACGCATCGACCGCCCGCCGATTCTGCGCGACGTTCGGCAGCGCGTGCGGCGGCGGCGGACCGAGCGTCTCGAGCACGCGCGGCGAGAGCTCCGCGGGCCTCGTGAACTCGTGATGAATCATGGCGCCGCCCGGGACGGCGTGGTTCAACAGAAACGCGGCGCCGCTCGATCCCGATCCGACGACGAGCATCCTGCGGCCCGCCTGCTGCAGGATCTCGCCGAGCGACGGCGCGGTCAGCAGACGGCCTTCGGCCCCCGCAATCTTCTCGAGCACCTCGCGCGATCCCGTATCGATGCCGCGCGTCGGGTTGACGCTCGGGAAGTACACCGAGTTCCCGAGCACCCCGTGCGACTCCGGGTACGCGCCGGTTGCCATCGACGACGCGTTGACGCGGGTCACGGTCGGGAAGCTCGAATGGTGCGCGTTGAACACAATGCCTCGGCCGCCGAGACGGGTCAGCCGCGGCATCAGGGCCGGCGTGACGTAGTCGGGTCTCAGGCCGTCGACGACGATGACGAGGTGCGCGCGCGATGCCCGCGTCTGCGAAATGCGGCCGGTTGCGGCGATGAACGCCGTCGCCGCGACGATCGCGAGGACTGGCGGGCCGAATCTGCGTGTCATGAGGAACGCAGGAATTCTACGCTCAACTTGAAATCGATCGCGGCGGCCGGGTATGGTAGGCGCTCAGTCCGAATCTTGCGTCCGCTCGAATCAAACGTGGGCGGATCGCTGTGTCCGTTGGGGTGTAGGCCGGGTCCTTCGGACCCGGCCAGGCGGGTCTGAAAGACCCGCCCGACATCCGCCCGATCCGAGGAGCGCGCGCATGGCAACGTCGACGGTTCCCGGGAACAATATCCGGCTGTCGGTACGAGGGTTCGGCGACACGCAGCGGCGCGACACGTGGTGGGTTCAGCCAATCCTCGTCGTCGCCGGCCTCGGCACGTTCATCGTCTACGCGACGTGGGCCGCGTTCCAGGGCGAGCACTACACGTACGGCCCGTACCTCTCGCCGTTTTACTCGCCGGAACTGTTCGGCCCGTCGCCGCATAGCTGGTTCGGGCCGAAGCCGGCGATCTGGCCGGCGTGGCTGCCGTTCTCCGCGGCGCTCCTGATCCTGCCGATTCCGGCGTTCTTCCGCTTCACCTGCTACTACTATCGCGGCGCCTACTACAAAGCGTTCTGGGCCGACCCGCCGTCGTGCACCGTCGGCGAGCCGCGATCGACCTACTGGGGTGAGAACTCGTTTCCGCTCGTCCTGCAGAACGTTCACCGCTACATGCTTTTTCTGTCCGTGTTCGTACTGCTGATTCTGATCGCGGATGTCTGGAAGGCGTTCTGGTTCACGGATCCGGCGACCGGCACCGTCTCGTTCGGGATCGGACTCGGCACGCTCGTGCTCGCGCTGAACGTCGTGCTGCTCGGCGGCTATCTGTTCGGCTGCCACTCGATGCGGCACGTCGTCGGCGGCTGCGTCGATCAGTTGTCGCGCGCGCCGTTCGGCGTGCGGTCGTATGAGTGCGTCAGCTGCCTGAACCGGCGCCACATGTGGTGGGCCTGGTCCAGCCTGTTCACGGTCGGCTTCAGCGATCTCTACGTGCGCCTCTGCTCGATGGGCGTCTGGTCCGACGTGCGGATCTGGTGATGCCGGAGTATCAGACCCACGATCACGATGTGCTCGTCATCGGCGCCGGCGGTGCGGGACTGCGCGCGGCGATCGAGGCGGCGGCATCGGGCGTCTCGGTCGGCCTCGTCTGCAAGTCGCTCCTCGGCAAGGCGCACACGGTGATGGCCGAAGGCGGCATCGCGGCGGCACTGGCCAATGTCGACGATCGCGACAACTGGAAGGTCCACTTCGCCGACACGATGCGCGGCGGCCAGTACGTGAACAACTGGCGGATGGCGGAGCTGCACGCGAAGGAAGCGCCCGACCGCGTCCGCGAGCTCGAAGCCTGGGGCGCGATGTTCGATCGCACGAAGGACGGCCGCATCCTGCAGCGCAACTTCGGCGGCCACCGTTACCCGCGGCTCGCGCACGTCGGCGACCGCACGGGCCTCGAGATGATCCGCACGCTGCAGGATCACGGGATCCACCAGGGTATCGACGTGCACATGGAGTGCACGATCGTCGCGCTCCTCAAGAGCGGCAATCGCGTCGCGGGCGCGTTCGGGTACGAGCGCGAGCGCGGCCGGTTCCGGCTGTTTCGCGCGAAAGCCGTCGTGCTCGCGACCGGCGGCGTCGGCCGCGCCTACCAGATCACGAGCAACAGCTGGGAGTACACCGGCGACGGCCACACGCTCGCGTACGACGCCGGCGCCGATCTGATGGACATGGAGTTCGTGCAGTTCCATCCGACGGGGATGGTGTGGCCACCGAGCGTGCGCGGCATCCTCGTCACCGAAGGCGTGCGCGGCGAAGGCGGCGTCCTGCGGAACAGCGAGGGACGCCGGTTCATGTTCGACGACATCCCCGACAACTACCGCGCGCAGACGGCGAGCGACGAGGAAGAGGGCTGGCGCTACACGCAGGGCGACAAGGCGGCGCGCCGGCCGCCCGAGCTGCTGACGCGCGACCACGTCAGCCGCTGTATCGTGCGCGAGATCAAGGAGGGGCGCGGCAGCCCGCACGGCGGCGTCTTCCTCGACATCAGCTGGATCAAATCGAGGCTGCCGAACGCGGCGGAGCACATCAGGAAGAAGCTGCCGAGCATGTATCACCAGTTCAAGCAGCTCGCCGACATCGACATCACGACCGAGCCGATGGAAGTCGGTCCGACGACGCACTACATCATGGGCGGCGTGCGGGTGGACTCGGACACGCAGATGTCGACGGTGCCGGGCCTGTTCGCCGCCGGCGAGTGCGCGGCCGGCATCAACGGCGCGAACCGGCTCGGCGGCAACTCGCTGTCGGATCTCCTCGTGTTCGGCAAGCGCGCGGGCGAGCACGCGGCGAAGTTCGCGAAGGCGCAACAGAACACGGAGGTCGATGCGTCGCAGGTCGACGAGGCGGCGCGCCGCGCGCTGCTCCCGTTCGAGCGCGGCACGACCGGCGAAGGCCCGTACCAGATCCAGTACGCGCTGCAGGACCTGATGCAGGACCTCGTCGGCATCGTGCGGACCGAAGCCGAGATGCAGCGCGCGCTCGACTGCCTGAAGCCGCTGCGCGAGCGCGCGAACCGCGCCGGCGTCGGCGGCCACCGCGAGTACAACCCCGGCTGGCACGCCGCGCTCGACCTGCACAACCTGCTGACCGTCTCGGAGGCGATCACGCGCTCCGCGATCGAACGCCGCGAGAGCCGCGGCGGCCACTTCCGCGAGGACCATCCCGGCAAGGATCCCTCGTTCGCCACGTTCAACATCGTCGTGCGCAAGGCGCCCGACGGCCGGATGACGCTCGCGCGCGCGCCGATTCCGCCGATGCCCGACGAGCTGAAGCGCGTCATCGAGGAGATGCAGTGACCGGACAGACGTCGGCGACCTTCCGCATCTGGCGGGGCGACGCGCAGGCCGGCAGCTTCGCGGACTACGCGACGAACGTCTCGGAGGGGATGGTCGTCCTCGACGCGGTGCATCAGATCCAGGCCACGCAGGCGAACGATCTGGCCGTCCGATGGAACTGCAAGGCGGGCAAGTGCGGATCGTGCTCCGCCGAAGTGAACGGGCACCCTCGCCTGATGTGCATGACGCGGCTGAATCAGCTCGATCTCTCCAAGCCGGTCACCGTCGAGCCGATGCGCGCGTTCCCGCTGATCCGCGATCTCGTCACCGACGTGTCGTGGAACTTCAAGGCGAAGAAGAGCGTGACGAAGTTCAAGCCGCGTCCGCCGGACGCGCCCGACGGCACGTGGCGCATGGCGCAGGTCGACGTCGAGCGCGTGCAGGAGTTCCGCAAGTGCATCGAGTGCTTCCTGTGCCAGGACGTGTGCCACGTCCTGCGCGAGCACCGCATGTTCGACGAGTTCGTCGGCCCGCGGCATCTCGTGTACGCCGCGGCGCTCGAGATGAACCCGCTCGACACCGAGCGGCGCGCGCGCGACCTCAAGCACGCGCACGGCATCGGCTACTGCAACATCACGAAGTGTTGCACGAATGTGTGTCCCGAAGGCATCACGATCACCGACAACGCGATCATCCCGCTGAAGGAGCGGGTGATCGATCAGCTGTACGATCCGGTCGCCAGGCTGTTCCGGATGCTTGGCCCGGGCAATCGGTAGCGGAGGCCGCCATGCAGTTCGAACTGAAAATGCTCTCGCCGGAAGCCGTCGGCCGCGCGATCGCCAAGGCGGAGCGCTACCGGCTGCTGAACGAGCCGGGCGAAGCGCACAGCATCTGCCTCGACGCGCTGGAAATCGAGCCCGACAACCAGGAGGCGCTGACGACGCTGCTGCTCGCGCTGACCGAGCAGTTCGAGGATGGTGCGTCGCCGGTCGCCGAGGCGTGGACGGTGGTCGCGCGGCTGCGCGACGACTACGCGCGCGCGTACTACACCGGCATCGTCTACGAGCGTCGCGCGAAGGCGAGCCTCAGCCACCACACGCCCGGTTCGGGGCCGCGGGCGTACGAGTGGCTGCGCCACGCGATGAACTGGTACGAGAAGGCCGAGGCGATTCGTCCCGCCGGCAACGACGATGCGCTGCTGCGGTGGAACGCGTGCGCGCGGCTGATCATGCGCGATCCGCACCTCGTGCCGATCAACGAGGAACGGGGCGAGCCGCTGTTCCTCGAATAGGACGGTCGCCGCTGATCCACGCGGGCTCCATCGTTTCGTCATCACGTCCGCCGCGCGCGGACTCGCCGGACCCGGCCGCCGCCATCGGCCGCAGAGTCGAATCGGTCGTCCTGCGCGGCGCCGTCATGATCCTGATGGCGCTCGACCACGTGCGCGAGTACTTCGGGGGCCACGGGCAACCCGACCGATCCTGCCACCACGAATCGCAACAGCTGGCTTAGTTTCGTGTGAAGACACGGAGCGATCGGAGAACACAGAGATCAAATCAACCACAGAGACACAGAGCCACTGAGATCAGCGCCGCGCTCGCAGGCGCGCGAAGCGCGCCAGTGAACGCCGATCAATGCGACGGCGTCGGCCTGCGGAGCAGGCCGAGCGCGCGGCCGCAACGGATCGCAGCAACGAGTCGCGTGGTGATGCGGTGCGATTCGTCGCTGCGATCCGTTGTGGCCGAGCCCGCCGCTTCGCGGCGCGCCGTCGCATTGAGGCGCTCAGTGGCTCCGTGTCTCTGTGGTTCCCGTACGTGGATGTGCGCGGCGCTGCGTCGCTCGCTATCGAAGGATGTCCTTCACGACCGTCCCGAAGACGTCGGTCAGCCTGAAGTCGCGGCCGGCGTAGCGATACGTCAGCTTCTCGTGATCGATCCCGAGCTGGTTGAGGATCGTCGCGTGCAGGTCGTGAATCGACACGCGGTCCTCGACGGCCTTGAAGCCGAACTCGTCGGTCGCGCCGTACGTCATGCCGCCCTTCACGCCGCCGCCGGCCATGAACATCGAGAAGCCATACGGGTTGTGATCGCGGCCGTCGCCGCTCTCCGACACCGGCGTCCGCCCGAACTCCCCGCCCCAGACAACGAGCGTCTCGTCGAGCAGCCCGCGCCGCTTCAGGTCGCGAATCAGCGCGGCCGACGCGCGGTCCATGTTGGGGCAGCGATCGCGGAGGTTCTGATCGATCTTCTTGTGGTCGTCCCAGGGCTGGCCGGGGCCGTAGTGGACGACGACGAAGCGGACGCCGCTCTCGACGAGGCGGCGCGCCATGAGGCACCCCTGCGCGAACGGCGTCGACCCGTACTCCTCGCGGACCGATTCGGGCTCCTGCATCACGTCGAGCGTGTCCATCGCGGCGAACTGCATCTTGAACGCCGCTTCCATCGACGCGATGCGTCCGTCGAGGAACGCGTCGGGACCGAAGCGGCTCTCGTGCAGCTGATTCAGCTTCTGCGTCAGGTCGAGCTGCGCGCGCTGCGCGTCCGTCCCCATTCGGGCGTTGCGCAGGAACCGGATCATCTTGTCCGGCGCGGTCTCGAACGTGTTGAACGACGTCCCCTGGTATTCGGCCGGCAGGAATCCGGAGGTCGTGAAGCCGCCGCCGTCGGGTGCGAGCACGATGAACGCCGGGAGATTCCTGTTCTCCGTGCCGAGCCCGTACGAGATCCAGGAGCCCATCGACGGGCGCGACACGATCATGCTGCCCTGATGGAACATGCTGCGGGCCTGCTCGTGATTCGGGTTCGTCGTGAACATCGATCGAATCACGCAGAGCTCGTCGGCCACCGTTCCCAGGTGCGGCAGGAGCTCGCTCATCTCGATGCCGCTCCGGCCCTGCTTCGCGAACGTGAACGTGCTCGGCAGCAGGCCGGCGGTGGTGCGCTCGGTGCGCAGGTCCGCGGTCGCGGGCCGCTGCCCCGCGTATTTCAGCAGCGCCGGCTTCGGATCCCAGAGATCCACCTGCGACGGACCGCCCGTCATGAAGAGCAGGATGACGTGCTTCGCGCGGGGCGTGAAATGCGGGGCTTTGCTCACAGCGGCGAACGCATCGCCCGCCAGCAGGTCGGCGAGGCCGACCATGCCGAAGCCGCCGCACATGCACTTCAGCGCTTCGCGGCGCGTCACCATCATGGCCAGAAGATCATCTCATTCGTCGACAGGAGCGCCTGCGCGTATCGCGCGACGCCGTCGACGTTGTCGACATTGTCGACATCGTTCCGGGGCGTCGACCGCAGATACGTTTCGCCGAGCGCCATCTCGTCGCGACTGGGATCGCGGGCGAACAGCCGGCGGTAGAGCGCGGTGACTTTGTCCTGCGGCGCATGCTTCGC
>Ga0114129_10003114_pt1 | contig 23265 bp, 24 predicted proteins | sample RhiMetdeltSRZDD1_FD_80071 | JGI IMG/M metagenome (GOLD analysis project Ga0114129, IMG submission 80071) | Populus rhizosphere microbial communities from Tennessee, USA - Rhizosphere MetaG P. deltoides SRZDD1 (version 2) (version 2) | ecosystem: Host-associated > Plants > Roots > Rhizosphere >...
AAACAGGAGCGGAATTAGCTCATTGAACTGTGTCGGCATGAGGTTTTCTCAAATGCTTCTGAAGTTCTTCCGCGAACTCTTGCAGGCGCATCAGATTGTCTAGCCGCTGTTCTGGCGTCAACTTAAGGTTTTCACGCAGCAGAGTGCGATCGATATCTTTCTTATAAGCTTCGATTACCGGATCCGGCGGAATTTCGTTATCTGTCTCGAACATGAATTCATTATAAGCGTGTTCCGGATCGGAAAACAGCGTGACGAGGTCGATACTTTCGTCGTTATGCACAAAGTTGGTAATCTACGCAACGTGCTGGACCTTACGCCATTAACATTCGAAGATTTCGAGCGGGAAGCCGAGCGCGGCAATGTCGTGCCCGTCACCCGCGCGGTGCTGGCGGATTTGCAGACGCCGCTGGGTGCGTTTCTGCGAATCGCCGGCGATGCGTTGCACGCCTTTTTGCTGGAATCAATCGAAGGTGGCGAACGTCTGGCGCGCTATTCATTCATCGGCGCCAATCCCTGGATGATCGTCCGCGGCCGTGACAACAAAACCTTTGTCCAGAAAGATGGCGAGCAGCAAGTTTTCGATCAGGATGCGATCGCATTTCTCCGCGACTACTTTCGCGGTAAGAAGTTAGCGCGTCGACACGGCCTGACTCCGTTTTGCGGTGGCGCGGTCGGGTATCTTGGCTACGATGCGGCACGTTGGTTCGAACCGGCGCTTTCGCACGACGGATCGCACGCTCTCGACAGTGACGATGCCGCCTGGATGTTCTTTCGCACTGTGCTCGCGTTCGACCGCGTGCAACAGCAAATCGAGATCACGTCCGTGGTTTTTGTGGATGAGGCGGCCGGCGATCGGCAGCGCCTGCGCGGGCTTTACGATCAAGCCGTTCAGGAGATTAGCTTAATCGAGCAACGTCTCGGTGAACTGGCTCAAGCTCCTTCGAGTCCCGCCACCCTCGGTCAAACGACAGTTCACTTTCAATCCAATTGGCCACGCACGCAATTTGAAGCCGCGGTCGAAAAAGTGAAGGAACACATCGCGGCGGGCGACTGCTACCAGGCGGTCATCGCGCAGAAGTTCACCAAGCCAACGGCCGCCGATCGTTTGGCGATCTATCGCGCGCTGCGGGCGACAAACCCCTCGCCGTACATGTTCTTCCTGCGCCTGGGCAACGAAACAATCGTTGGCTCGTCGCCAGAGATGCTTGTGCGTTGTCACGGGCAGCGGCTTGATTATCGGCCAATTGCCGGCACGCGCCCGCGCGGTGCGACTGAAGCAGAAGACTGGATGCTCGGTGAAGAAATGCGTAACGACGAAAAGGAGGTTGCGGAGCACACGATGCTGGTCGATCTTGGTCGCAACGATCTCGGACGCGTTTCCGATTACGGTTCGGTCAAGGTCGAGGAGTTGATGACGGTCGAGCGCTATTCGCACGTGCAGCATCTGGTGACCAGCTTGCGCTCGCGACTCCGCGACGATCTGGATCGATTCGATGCCTTTGTATCGTGTTTTCCAGCAGGAACGGTCACTGGTGCGCCTAAGATTCGGGCGATGCAAATCATCGATGAGCTCGAGCCGGCGAGGCGTGGCGTTTATGCAGGCGCGGTGCTGTACGTGGATTACGCGGAAAACCTCGATTCATGCATCGCGATCAGAACGATTCACTTGCGAGACGGGGTGGCGACGGTGCAGGCAGGCGCGGGCATCGTTGCGGATTCCGTGCCTGAGCGTGAATACGAAGAGTGCGTGGATAAGGCACGCGCGCTGTTCCGCGCAATTGAGTTGGCAGAGACCGGTTTATGATGCGCTTCAGCTTCCAACAGTTTTTTGCGATCGTGTTGATGGTGCTCGCTGTGCGCTTGATTGCGGCGCAGAATCCAACGCCGAACACTGAGAACCTGAAGAAAGCCAACGCCCGTCCCACCGCATCGCCAACGCCCAAAGCTGAACCCTTCGATGGCGCAACAGTTGCGCAAATGTCCGGGCAATGCGTGACGCTCGACACGGAACAAGGCGCCATCCTTATCGAAATGCTGCCGGACAAAGCGGCGCAAACAGTGCGAGGATTTCTTAACCTCGCGGCCACCGGCGCGTTGGACACGACGACTTTTAGCCGCATCGTCAGAGGCTTCGTGATCCAGGGTGGCAATCTAGCGACGAGCGAAAAGTGGAGCGCTGAACTAGCCGCCAGAATGCAGCGAGCGCTGCCTGATGAGCCGAGTGACCTGAAGCATCTTCGCGGAATCGTTTCGATGGCACGCGGCGATGAACCAAACACCGCCACGACCCACTTCTTCATCCTCGTCAGTGATGGGCCGCATCTTGACGGCAAGTTCGCGGCGTTTGGCCGCGTCATTCGCGGGATGGAAGTCGCGGATGCAATCAATCGCGCCGAAGTAGAAGGTGAAAGGCCGCTCGTTCCTGTTCGTGTTAAGCGAGCAACTGTTGAGCGCTGTGAAAAGTAAGAAGGCAGATTTGGAAGTTAGAAGATGGCGGACACTAGCTTGGGTTGCCCTCTGCGTGTGTTTGTCTGCCTGCGCCGATTCCAGCACGGCCCAACCGACGCCTGAAGCAGCGAAACGCTTCTTGAAGTTGCGCGGCTATGATTTCAACGAGGAGTCTTTTTTCAAGGCTGCGGCCGACGGTGACGTGATGGCTGTCAACGGCTTCATCAGCGCGGGCATCAACATCAACGCCAGGGACAAGAACGACGACACGGTCCTGACAGCAACAGCCGCAAGCGGCGATGCGAAAGTCCTGGATGCACTGCTACGCGGCGGGGCAGATGTTAACGCGAAGGGCCGCAACTCATGGACTGCTTTGCTGCTGGCGCTGCACGAGGAGCGAGAAAACATCGCTGACATCCTCCTCGGGCAAACGAATATTGATTTGAAGGCTGAATCTCCGGATGGAATGAACGCGCTCATGCTGGCCGTGTGGCATCAACAGGAGCGAGCGGTGCGCGCGCTGCTCAAACGCGGCATTGACGTGAATCATCAAGATAAAGACGGCGACACTGCACTGCACGGCGCGGCACTGTACGGGAATGCGAAGATACTCGGTCTGCTTTTGGATACGGGCGGAGATCCGAACATGAGGAACAAACTGGGAGGCACGGCGTTGATGTGGGCCGCGGCGTATGGTCATGACGACATAGTGCGTGTCCTGCTTAACCGCGGAGCTGATCCGAAAATTCGCGACCTTAGCGGGGTGACCGCGGCCGGGTGGGCCGCGAAGAATGGGCGCGGCAACATCCAAATGACGCTGCGTGCAGCGGAACGCAATAGCAAAGTGCAAAGCGCTAAGGGCAAACTGTAGTCATGCGATAATCTAACTCTTGGCGCTCTTGGCGCTTTGCTCTTTGCTCTATGCTCCTGGTTATCGACAATTACGATTCGTTTACTTATAACCTCGTGCAGTATCTCGGTGAGATGGGCGAGCAAATCGAAGTGTACCGAAACGACGAGGTAACGGTCGATGAAGTCGAAACAATGGCGGTTAATCGAATCGTAATTTCACCAGGGCCCGGCACGCCTCGCGACGCTGGTGTGTCAATGGAAATGATCGACAGGTTCAGCGGAAGAGTACCGATTCTCGGCGTTTGTCTTGGCCATCAGGCAATTGGCGAAGTATTCGGCGGCCGGGTCGTGCGTGCGCCGCGCTTGTTTCATGGAAAATCGTCCGTAGTGCAGCACGACGGGAAGACCGTCTTTGAAGGTTTGGAGCAAAACTTCAGCGCCGGGCGTTATCATTCGCTGATCGTCGAGCGCGAAAGCCTGCCGGACTGCCTTGAGATCTCTGCGACGACGCCAAACGGAACGATCATGGGCTTGCGACATCGCAAGATGAAGGTTGAAGGCGTGCAGTTTCACCCGGAATCAATCATGACGACGGAAGGAAAGAAACTGCTGGCGAACTTTTTAAAGCTGTGAGCGAACCAGTCGAAGTAAATTCGATCAAGACGATCCTTCCGAGGCTGATGCGCGGGGAAAACCTCTCGCGCCGCGAAGCCAACGGTCTGCTCGAATCTCTATTGAACGATGACGCGACCGATGGACAAATTGCGGCGGCACTCGTCGCGCTGAAGCTGAAAGGCGAAACAGTCGACGAACTGGCAGGACTTGCCGAAGGCATGCGAGCGCGTTCAGTCCGCATCAACTCACGGCACGAGCGGTTTATCGACACGGCTGGAACCGGCTCAAGCTGTGTGAAGACTTTCAACGTTTCGACTGCCGCTGCTTTCGTGATTGCGGGCGCAGGGTTGCCGGTCGCCAAACACGGGAATCGCGCTGCAAGCAGCAAGTGCGGCAGCGCTGATGTGCTCGCGGCTCTGGGTGTGAATATCTCGGTCGGGCCGGAACAGTCCGAAAAAACTCTGAACGAGGTTGGAATTTGTTTCATGTTTGCGCCGCTGTATCACTCAGCCACCGCGCGCGTAGCGGCTATTCGGCGCGAACTCGGCGTGCCGACAACTTTCAATCTGCTCGGACCTTTGACGAATCCGGCCGGCGCGCCGCGCCAAATTGTCGGTGTGTCGGACCGCGAAACAATCGAGCCGATGGCCCGCGCGTTGGCATTGCTTGGAACTGAGCGCGCGTGGGTGGTCCACGGCGCAGATGGACTCGATGAAGTCACCCTTGCCGGCCAAACGTTCGTTGCTGAGGCAGCTAACGGCTCAGTGCGCACATTCGAAATCGAGCCTGAAGACTTTGGAATCGAACGAGGTTCCATTGACGGACTCGGCGGTGGAGACGCGGACGCAAATGCGTCAATCATTCAAGATGTTCTGAGCGGAAAGCGGCGCGACGAAGCGCGGCTTTTGGTCCTGGTCAACTCCGCCGCCGCTCTGCATGTCGGCGGCAGCGCGCCGGATTTGAAAGCAGGCATGCGCCTCGCCGAAGGCAGCATCGATACGGGCCGCGCTTTCGAAAAGCTCAACGAACTGAGTCGACTGTCAAACGAAGCAAGCGAGTAAGTTGATCGAATGGATTTTCTTTCAGAGATAATCGAGGTGAAGCGACAACGCCTGGCAGCGGCAAAAGCGCGCTTGCCGCTCGAGCAGGTGCGAGAACTCGCTCATCAGTTTCGGGCAGGCGGGTCTCATCGCCTGATTGAGGCGCTGCGCGACAGAAGTCGGCCCAACATCATCGCCGAGTTCAAACGGCGCTCACCTTCGAAGGGAAAGATCAATCCCCAGGCGGACTCACAGACAATCGCGACAATGTATGAATCGGGAGGCGCGGCGGCGATCTCGGTGCTAACCGAGGAGGATTACTTCGACGGCTCGTTGGAAGACCTGCGACGAATTCGCGAAGCGACTTCCCTTCCGGTTCTGCGAAAGGATTTCATTTTCGACGGATATCAGATTTACGAATCAGCAGCGGCGGGCGCGGACGCGCTGTTGCTGATCGTGGCGGCTCTTGACGTTCAGTCGCTGCGAACGCTTCGTGAAATTGCCGAAGACGAACTGGGCATCGACGCGCTCGTCGAGGTTCACACCAAAGATGAGCTCGATCGCGCGGTGAACTGCGGCGCGCGATTAATTGGCGTGAATAACCGCGATCTGCGCACGTTCGAAGTCTCCACCGCGACTTCAACGCTGCTGGCGCGCGTCGCGCCGCACCATGCAATTCTCGTCAGCGAAAGCGGGTTGACACCTGGTGAAGTGCGGCGACTGCGCGAAATTGGCTACAGAGGTTTTCTGATTGGCGAGAGTTTGATGCGCGCGTCCGACCCGGCCCAAGCGATACGCGACTTCTTGGGCGAACCCGACCCTCTGCCGCGATCAGTCTTCGCAAAAATCTGTGGCATTACCAACCTCGAAGACGCGCGCGCGGCGTTTGAAGCAGGCGCGGATATGCTTGGATTCAATTTCTACTCTCGCAGCCCGCGATTCATCGAACTGAGCACCGCGCGCGAAATCATCGAAGCGATCCGATCGCATCGCGGTGCTCAGCATCGACCCGTAACTATCGTCGGAGTTTTCGTAAATGAATCCGTCGACCGCGTGATTCGAATTGTGAACGAAGCAAAACTGGATGGAATTCAACTTCACGGTGACGAGACAATCGATTTTTGCTCGCAACTAAAAGAGATGTCGTCACAGCAATTCGTCATCAAGGCTGTGGGTGTTAATGGTCCTATCGACACTGCCTCGTTGAGTCAATTCCCAGTCGACGCATTCATGGTCGATGCTTACGATCGCCGGCTGCGCGGCGGGACTGGACGAGTTGCGGATTGGACGGCCGGACGTGAAGCTGCGCAGAAGCTGCCGCGTGTGTTTCTTGCGGGCGGACTTTCTCCCGAGAATGTGGCCCAAGCGATCGCGGAAGTGCGGCCGTACGCTGTCGATGCGTGCAGCGCGCTGGAAATCTCGCCCGGCAAGAAAGACCATGCGCGGATGAAGGAGTTTGTCGCCGCGGTACGAGCGAGTAAACTGCACCTTGAGAGTGCAACCAACTAGGCACAAGGAAGAACCCTTTGTCACAAACCGTCGAAGCGCCGACAACAGCACCCACGAAACTAGAATCGTCGCGGGACGTTGCCAGGGTTCCTTCAGCACGGGCGCTGGCCGCCTTCAACTTGCGCAAATCATATGGCCGTCGGCGCGTCGTCGACGATGTGACGCTGCACGTTGAGCCCGGCGAGGTTGTCGGTTTGCTTGGCGCCAACGGCGCGGGAAAGACGACGACCTTCTACATGATCGTGGGGCTGGAAACGCCCGAAGCCGGCCGCATTTCGCTCGCCGACGAAGACATCACGCGCCTGCCGATGTATCTGCGAGCGCGGCTTGGTCTCGGTTATTTGCCGCAGGAGCCTTCGGTCTTTCGCAAATTAACCGTTGCTGAAAATCTTCTTGCGGTGCTCGAGACGATGGGACTGCGGCGACGCGAGCAATTGAAACGCGTCGAAGAGCTGCTTCAGGAGTTCGGCATCGAACACGTGCGCACAACGCGCGGAGAATCACTGTCCGGCGGTGAGCGTCGTCGCACTGAGATAGCGCGCGCCCTCGCCACCGAGCCGCAGTTCATTCTGCTTGACGAACCGTTCGCCGGCATCGATCCAAAAGCAGTGGACGACATTCAAAATGTCATTCTCTATCTGCGCGGTCGCAGCATTGGAATCCTCGTAACCGACCACAACGTGCGTGAAACGCTCGGCGTGACTGATCGGGCATACATTATGGCCGACGGAAAGATCTTCCGCTCCGGCGGGCCGCGTGACTTGACAGAGGATGCCGAGGTTCGAAGACTCTATTTAGGCGAGAAGTTCCGAATGTAAGCCGATGCGCGATTGCCGCGCGATTGGGTTATAATCCCTCCACGCGGGATTCCCGCACGCAATCCCCGGCACTTAGAGCACATTCACCGACTATGTCAGTTAGGTTAACCACCAGTCTTTCGCAGCGGCTCGTGCTGACACCGCAATTGCGCCAGCGCATCGAGATGTTGCAGATGACTTCGCTCGAGCTAACCGACCTGATCCAGCAGCAACTGAACGAGAACCCCGTGCTCGAGGAAGTCGCGACGCAGGAAGAGGCGCGCGAGCTGGCAGAGAAGATTCTCGACCACATGGCCAGCGGTGGTGATCTGGATAACCTGCCGGCGACTAATGTCGGGGGCTCTGCGCCGGAAGCCGGCGCGCCGGCATCGAATGGCGCGGGCGACTCAGAAATAGCTTTCGCGGAGGCGGAGACTGACGTTGTTACGGGCGGAGAGTTTGAGAGCGATGTCGAAACCGCTGTCAGTGAGGCTGGCGAGGAAGTGGCGCCCGAAGCTGCTCGCGATGCTTTTGAAGAGGTCGATTTCGGCCGCGAGTTTCAGGATTATCTTGATCCGGGCTACAAGACGCAGGAGTTCGAATACAAAGAAGACGCACCGACTTTCGAACAATTTCTCACAAAGCCGCCTTCACTGGCTGAGCATCTCGAGTGGCAGCTCCACATGGACTGTGCAGAGGGCGACGTTTGCGATGCCGCCGAAACCGTCATCGGCAATCTCGACGAAGAAGGAAGGCTGAACGCGACGAACGAGGAGATCGCGGCGCAGGGCGGTTGGTCGGAAGAAACCGTTGAGCGCGCCCGGCATTTGGTGATGAAGCTCGAGCCGGTTGGCTGTGGCGCACGCGATGTGCGCGAGTGCCTGCTGGCGCAACTCGAAGCCCGCGATGAAAGCGAACGATTGGCGACGAGACTGATTCGCGATCATCTCGAGAGTTTGCAACAACACAAGCTGCCGCACCTCGCGAAGCAGACTGGCGTAGACATCGAAACGCTCGCCGCTGAATTACAATTTATCCGCACACTGGATCCGTATCCGGGCCGGCGCTACTCGGCTGAAGAGCCGATTCTGATTTCGCCTGAGATTTACATCGAGAAGCTGGACGAGAACGGCGACTACGTAATCTATTTCGCCGACGACGGCAGCCCGCGCTTGCGCATTAATCCGAGTTACCAGCAGATGCTCGCCCAGGGCGTCACGAAAGAGACGCGCGACTTTATCAAAGAGAAGATGCGCTCTGCCGTCGATCTGCTGCGCAACATCGAGCATCGCCGTCAGACGATTTACCGCGTGGTTGAGTCAATTGTTAATCGGCAACGCGAGTTTCTGGACAAAGGCGTGCAATACATCAAACCGATGATGTTGAAAGACATTGCCGAAGACATTGGCATGCATTTGTCGACCGTTTCCCGCGTCGTCAATCGCAAGTACGCGCACACTCCGCAGGGCGTAATTGAGCTGCGGCGCTTTTTCACGGAAGGCATGCTGAACGAAGAGGGCGAGGAAGTTTCAACGCGGATAATCAAGCTAAAGATCAAAAAATTGATAGAAGAAGAAGACTCTCACAACCCAATTACCGACGATCAAGTGGTAAAAATCCTTGTGAAAGATGGAATTAAACTTTCGCGCAGGACGGTTGCGAAATATCGCGATCAAATGAATATCCCAGGATCGCGTGAGCGTCGCGCAGTTTTGTAAACATCGCGGCGCGCGAGTCGGGTGGGGATCGCAACTTGGTCTTGCGACGAATCAGGAAGAGGCGAAACCAAATGACGTTTGAATATACCGGACGCCACGTTGAGGTAACCCCAGCAATTCGCCGTCATGTTGAAGAGCAATTCAAAAAACTAGATAACATTTTCAATGGAACCGAACCGCGCGTGCATGTGATTCTCGAAGTTCAGAAGAACCGGCAAATCGGCGAGGTCATTGTGTACTGGCGAGACCACACGCTGACGGCCAGTGATACAAATGCCGACATGTACATGGCTCTGAGCCGCGCGGTGGGGAAGATCGAGAAGCAAGCGCTCAAACTGAAGAAGCGGATCATCGACCGGAAGCAACACGCGCGTAAAACATCTTCAGTAGCACCGAATCCGGACGGGCAACTCCAAGCCACGCCGCCCCCGGTGCGCATTATTCCGGCGCGGCGTTACTCAGTTAAACCAATGACCGCGGAGGAGGCTGCGCTTGAGATAACCGACAGGACCGATCAATTCGTTGTGTTCCGCGATTCCGACACCAACCGGCTCGGCGTTCTTTACAAACGCCGCGATGGCAATTTCGGCTTGATTGAACCGTGATTTAAGAACGTCTCATCGCGCCGTCGCTTGGAGAGACAATAGTCTATTCGATATCGGAGGAGAACAGTCTGAATGCTCAAGAGACTTTTTCTGGGAGTAGTGCTCGCGACTCTTTCCGGCGTATCGACGCGCCCTGCACCGTCCGTTAAGTATTCTGTTGATGCCAATCACTCAACTGTGGGTTTTTCAGTGCCCATCCTTGATGGTGTTTCCAGCGTCAGGGGCAAATTCACGGACTTTACTATCGACATTGACTACGATGAGACGGACATAGCGAAGTCTTCCGTAACCGCTAAGATCAAAGCAGCTAGCATCGATACCGGTGTTGAGGCTCGCGACAAGCACCTCCGCACGGCTGATTTCTTCGAAGTTGAGAAGTATCCAGAGATCAGCTTTCAAAGCACCAGGATCGTGAAGAAGGGAAAAAACTTTATTGCGGTCGGCACGTTTACCATGCATGGTGTGTCGAAGGAGATTTCGATTCCATTTACCAACACGGGCAAGTTCTACAATGAGAAGACAAAGAAGAACCTCCTGGGATTTTCCGCAAACCTCCAGCTCGATCGCCGCGATTACGGTATGACCTGGAAGCATTCGGCCGTTCCAAACTGGGTGGGCGACTTGGTGACTATCGAACTGGTTATTCTGGTACGAGGATAGGCGGCGTTATACTCTTTGGCGCCCAGCCGCAAGATTCGCTGGAAATCCTGTCTGCCGAGCCTTATCGAACCACCATCTTACGTTCCGGCGCAATTTGTCGGTTCCAAGCGTTGGTACTACTTTCAACGGGTCAGCTTGTCGTCATTGATATGCCTAGAACTAAAACCACCAGCCAAAACGCTCCTGATATCGTGATTATCACGGGCCTCAGCGGTTCAGGCATGACGTCCGCGATGAATGCCTTCGAAGACCTCGGCTACTTCTGTGTCGACAATATGCCGCTAACCTTGTTGCCTACCTTTGCCCGACTGGTGCAAGCCGGCGAGGACGAGCGCGGTCGGATTGATCGAGCGGCGCTGGTGATCAGCTTTCGCGAGGGCCACTTTCTTGCTGATTTCGCGAAGCAACTTCGGAGTTTGCGGAAGCGTGGCCTGACGGTTTCCGTTCTGTTTTTCGAAGCATCAGACGAGATCCTGGCGCGGCGGTTCAGCGAAACGCGGCGTCCGCACCCGGCGGAACGTGGCAAAGGATTGCGCGCCGCGATCCGCACAGAACGGGCGGCGATGAAACGGGTGCGGGCGCTGGCTGACGAGGTTATCGATACTTCCGATCACACGGTCCACTCACTGAGGAAAGTTCTGTTGGAAAGATTCAGACCCTCTGCCGATGGCGTGCCGCTGCGCGTGCAAGTCCTGAGCTTCGGACACAAATTCGGTCCGCCGCGAGAGATGGAGCTTCTGTTCGATGTTCGTCATCTCCCGAATCCCTACTTTGTCGCAGAGCTAAAGAGCCTGCCCGGAAACGATCGGCGCGTGATCAACTATTTGAAATCTCAACCAGAGGTCGAAGAGACCGTCGCGCGTTTCACCGACCTGCTCAACTATCTCCTGCCACAGTATAAGCGCGAAGGAAAATCGTATCTCACGGTGGGAATCGGATGCACGGGCGGGCGTCATCGCTCGGTGATGATTGCAAACGAACTGACGTCGCGATTGCGGCGGGCCGGATTCGATGCTCATGCCGTCCACCGCGATGTGCAGCAAGCAACACGCGCCGGTAAATAGTTTCGATGAAGGTAATTAACGCAAAGAATCAGGCAGCCGCGCCACCGTTGGTGGGTGGCGTGATCGTCTCGCATGCACAGCTGGGTAGCGAATTCCTCGCCGCGGCTGAGATGATTTTGGGAAAACATCTCTCACATATCACTTCGGCATCGATCGACTGGCATGACGATGTCGACGTGGCGCGTCACGAGTTGGAACGAGCGATCGCCCGAGTATCTCAAGGCAACGGGGTGCTTTTGATTACCGACATGTTCGGAGGCGCGCCTACCGATGTTGCGTCGATGTTCCTGGATGACGATTCAGTAGAAGTGGTGTCGGGTGTAAATCTGCCGATGGTCCTCAAGTTGGCGCAGCAAGAGCCCGGCGCACCATTGGCCGCAGTCGCCAAAGCCGTTCGCGACAGCGGCACCGAGGGTATCCAATTGGCCGGCGAGCTCCTGCCACGGCCAAACCGCGACTAAACTATCGCGCGAATCCCTCAATAAAGTCCCCAACACTTTTCCTGAAACTCGGCGCTTTTCGTCGTTTACTCACTCTGAGGAGCTCGTGATTTACGCGGGAGCTAGCTAATTCGGCATCGTTGCCCGAGGCCGAATCCGCCCTTTAAAATCCCGGAGTCGAGTGTCATCATGAAAAAACTTTCCCTCGCTTTACCTTTCCTGCTGGCGGTAATTCCGGCCGCCGCTCAAAATCAGGTTCGAGCTCGAGTAACGGCTGCACCACCCGTGGTCCAGGAGAAGCAGAATTCTTCGTCACGAAGTCGCACAGTTGTCCCGAACCGGGATGCCGGCGACTCCCAGGCTGTCGGCACCCCGAAACCCATGTGGGGAGACTCAGCCGTTTCAACTAAGTCGGTCCCGTTCGTGGCAAAACCCGCACAATCAACCGCCGTTGATGCGCAAAAGAACTCAGCCGTGCAAACACGTCTCGTTAAGCCGACGAGTTTGACGATCGACAATCCGGCACCGCCTGCGAACGTGCGTTCGGCCCATGCCGTCGGCCCAACCTCGATCTATAGAGTTGGCGTCGGAGACGTTCTGGATATCCGCCTGGGGAATATGGCGACTCGAGAGTCCACGCTTTTCACGGTGATGAAAAACGGTCAGCTCGAATACCCGCTGCTCGCCGCACCCATACCCGTGGCTGGATTGACCCCGGACGAAATTGCGCGACGGTTGAACACCGAAATCAAAGTACTTCAGAATCCGCGAACCAGCGTGGCGGTTCGTGATTATGCAAGTCACAATGTTCTCATCACGGGTGCCGTTGATAATCCTGGCCGCAAAATCCTGCGCCGTGAAGCCATGCCGCTGTTCACGCTCCTGGCCGAGGCCTTGCCGCGCTCAGACGCCACGACCGTGACGGTAATCAGAAATGGGAAAGAAACAAATTTGTCCCTGGCACAAAACGAAGATTTGACGATGCTCGTAATGTCGGGCGACGTCGTTCGCGTCGCTGCGACAATCAAGCAGTTCGTGTACGTGACGGGTGATGTCGCATCTGCCGGCGAAAAAGAATTTCGAGAAGGGATGACCCTCACGCAGTTGCTGATGGCTTCTGGCGGAGTCCGCGGAGCAAACACGGTGCGCATCGCGCGTCGTGACGCGAGCGGATTTCTAAAATCGGAAGGCCACAACCTGAAAGCGATTGAGGAAGGCAAAGCGCCCGACCCATTGCTGCAGCCGGGAGATCGCATCGAGGTAAAACGCGGCATGTGATAACCTCTGCCGCATGTGCGAACGGAACTGAGCGGGCGGTACGCGACGCGTGCCGCCCTTTTTGTTTGCGGCGTCGCCAGATCACATGAACCTGTTTTCCCGCGGAATGTTATTTCAACTGCTGATTGGCAAATCGGTAGCGGAAGCGCTGCTGGTGACGGCGGTGGCTGCGGGATTTTATCTGACCACCACGAATCCGAACCTGCGCGGTTGGTTGGACCAGGCTGATAAGGAAACGGTTTCAGGTTGGGCTGTTGACGACGGGAACGCCACGAATCGCGTCGACGTGCAGCTTTTTATCGACGACCGGTTTATCGAACAAAGAAGTGCGAACGACTTTCGACCGGATGTTCATCAGGCCAAGCGCGCTGAGGACGATTGGCACGGCTTCGTTTTCAAAACGCCTGCCTTGCCGCCCGGCGAACACGAAGCACGCGTTTATGCTGTCTATCGTGGCGCGTCCGCAACTCGTCGAACGTTGCAGATTATTGGAAAGCCACTGCGTTTTAGAATCAACGCCGCACCCAGACAATAAATCAATCGATGGCTTTGGATAGCGAACCACCGACCACTGACCAGCGGGCATCATCCGCCGCACTAACAGACCGAACGCTGGCCGTGTGGGAGATCGTATCGGTCGCTTCTTCGATCGTGATCGCGGAATGGATGCTCGCGGCTGCCGCTGGTTTTAGCAAAGCCATCGTTGCGATTCCCGTTGGCCTGGCCGTTCTTCTCATTCTGCTGTCGCAGCGCGTGCGCGGCGAGACGCTCCGCGACATTGGATTTCGCTTCGATAACTTCCTTCGAGCGCTTTACTTGTTGGCTGCTCCGGTATTTATCTTTGCGGTTGTCTGTTTGATTATCGGCTGGAGGTTGGGTTCATCGTTTGATTTTTTTCGCTGGCATCCGAAGCGCTACCTCGTGTGGCAACTGGCGTTGGGTTTCCTTTGGGCGCTAGTTCAACAATACGTGTTGCAGGGGTTCATCAATCGGCGGGCAATGATCGTCGCCGGACGAGGCTGGCAGAGCGTACTCATGGTTGCCGCAGTATTCGGCCTGCTCCATCTTCCGAACGTATGGATCACAATTATCACATTGCTGGCCGGTGCGATTTGGGCGGCAGTCTACCAACGCGCGCCAAATCTGTTCGCGCTCGCGTTAAGCCATTCCGTCATGACTTGGTTTATCGTGTCGACGCTGCCCCCCTCGGCCCTTCATCATTTGCGTGTAGGTTTGGGCTATTTCTTCTAAGACCTGGAAAAATTGGCAATCCGCGAGGCGCGCCCAAGTGAATATCATGCGAAATATCCGCATTTCCTTGTGCGTGTTGAACAATGATTTGCTATACTTTCTCGGCCTTGCAAGAGAGCAAGTCGGGCGGTCGCTGCTTCGATTTCAAGTTTCAGATCAAAAGCTGAAATCTTGACCGAAGGAGAGGAAAGTCCGAACACCAAAGGGCAGCGAGCCCGCTAACGGCGGGGCGGTCAGCGGACGATCTGAAACGAAGGTTCCAGATTCCAAAACTGGCCGACGACAAGTGCAACAGAAAACAAACCAGCCGGCGGCAATCAGATTTTGAGATCTCAAATCTGAATCGCAGGTGATGGGTGAAACGGCGCGGCCCAGACGGGCTTAAAGTAAGAGCGCACCGGCACGTGTGGCAACATGCGTGGCCAGGCAAACTCCTCGCGGTGCAAGACCAAATAGGGAAGCGTTATCAGGGCTGCCCGCTCGAAGCTTCCGGGTAGGTCGCTTGATCCAACCGGTAACGGTTGGGCTAGAGGAATGATCGCTATCCCGATGCGAATCGGGAAACAAAATTCGGCTTACAGACTTGCTCTCTTTGCACGGCCTTATCACCGAAATATCTCATCGTTTGTGAGCACGGTTTCCAACGTTCGTTTAGGCCTCTAAGGAGCCCAACAAAATGGCCAATCGCAAAGGCGTTTTTATCGGGGCTTACGTACCCACCGATCTCAAAGAGTCTCTGCGCCGTAAGGCAGCGGCGGAACATCGCACGCTGTCGCAAGAGATTACCAGGATTCTTACCGAAGCAGTCCACGGCCGATCACTGCCGCCGGGCAGTATCGATCGACGAGCGCCAAGCTCGCCTGTGCGCCGTCGCACGAGTGATCCTTACCCGCGAAGACGAAAGGACGATTTGCCTTAGGCTGTGTGTCACGGGCCTTGCTGGGAAACTCATTGAGAATCGCTTTCGTTTTCGGACTCGTTATCATCCTCGCTCTGCTGGTATACCGAGCACTCCGTCCTTACCTGAAACTAATCCGACAGTTCGTACAGACCGTCCATCACTTTCAAAAGCTTGGTACGAGCCAAAAGTCTGCTGGCCAGGCAGGAGAGAAGTTGGTCAAATGCGCGACTTGCAACACGTGGGTACCGGAGAGCCGCGCGTTCCAAGCAGACTCGCGCGAATTCTGTTCCCAGGATTGTTTGCAGCGTGCAACTAAGGCGGGCAGGATCAGGAAAGTCGGTTGACGCAGCGTCAACCTTTTTGCGCGGCTTCTTCCGGCAAAAGATTTCCGGAATCATGGACTGCGCGCCGGGTATCGGTTAAAAGCAGAATCACAGTCCCAACGACAAAGAATAGAATCAACGAAAGTATCGCCTGCCGATAAGAACCGGTGTACGCCACCACCTGAGCAAAAACGATTGGCCCCAACCACGACGTGCCGCGCTCCGAGATTTCATACAGCCCAAAGAACGCTGCTTCGCGACCGCGCGGAATCATTTGCGAGAACAGTGAACGAGACAACGCTTGCGAGCCACCCAGGACGATCGCAATAAAGACCGCGAGCACCCATGCTTCCCTTACTGTGTGCAAAAACGCGTACGCATAAGTCACGACGCCGACCCACCCAATCAGCGAGACCAAAATTGCGCGCTTTGTGCCGATGGCGCGCGCCAGGCGCTCGAAGCCGAGCGCGCCAAAAAATGCGAGAAATTGAACGACCAGCAGAATGCCGAGTAAGAATGAAGGCGGCGTTTCCAGACCGCGAGCGGCAAACAACTCCTGTCCTAAGAAAACGCCAGAGACGGTAATGACCGTTTGAATTCCATCGTTGTAAAAGAGATAGCCAATCAAATACTTAAAAGTTTCGCGCAGACGCCGCAGTTCCCTGAAGGTCGAAGCAAGTTCCGCAAATGCAACGGTAAAATAATTATGATCGGGCGGCAGTCCCCGCACGGCAGGCCGCACTCTCAATCGCTGGAATGTGATTACCGCGAATCCGCCCCACCAAATGCCCGCAGACATAAGCGACAGCCGCACCGCCATGCCCGTCGAAATTCCTATTCGTGCGGCGGTGAACACAAACGCAAGGTTCAACGCCAGCAGCAACCCGCCGCCTAAATAGCCCCACGCATAGCCGCGACTCGAAACTTTGTCGCGCTGATTTTCGGTCGTTATGTCGGGAAGAAAGGAATTGTAGAAGACTATGCTCGCGCCGAAGCAGACATTCGCGATGATGAAAACCACCGCGCCGAAAATATGTCGGCCCGGTGTAAGAAAATACAGCAGGCACGTCGCGCCAGCGCCTGCATAGCAGAAGAACACCATCAGTCTCTTTTTCAAGACCGAATAGTCGCCGAGCGCGCCGAGCACGGGCAGCAGAAAGACTTGAAGGAATACAGAGGTTCCGACCGTAAACGGAGCGAGCGATTTGGCGGTCAAGAGGAAAGGACCGAGGGCGAGGATTACGCCGTTATCTCCGAGCTTCGCCTGCGCGAGTCGCGTCAGGTAGTCGCCAAACAGCGCCGCCACGACAGTCGTGTAAAAACCAGAGTTGGCCCAATCGTAAACGATCCACCCGAAGATCTCGCGCGGATCGTTTTTCGTCTCGTGCGATGTGCGATGTTCTTCCGGCAATTAAGTTTCACGCGTCAGCACAGAAACTATGGCAGGAGTGATGTCGGTCAGGGATGATATTCGATTCGCAAGCTGGCCGCTACTTGCGCCCCAAATTATTGTCGGGACTGGGTTGAGCGTGTGGCTGCGGGTCGAAAGGTCTTCGATGTTTCCGTGGTCGCTGGTCAGGATCATCGTAGCTGTTTCCAGATCAACCTTTCGAAGTACCTGTCTAATCATTCGGGCAAGATCCTGCAAAACCATACGCGCTTTGGCCGTGTCCTGCGCGTGTCCGACTTTGTCTGTGATGAAGTATTCGTACAGCGTGAACCGATTATTCGCAACGAGCGAAGCCAGCACGTCGCCAGCCTCTTCGGGAGTACGCAACTCAGCCTCTTCGCCCCGTTCAATCAACATGCGGTTGGTGAAGTCCTGATAGACGGCGCGCCCCGCCTTCAAATCTGCCACAGTGTTGAATTGCAGGCCGGCTGCCTCGACGGCCGCAGTGGTTGCGGAAATCCAGCGCGGACGATTCTCAAAGAAACGTTTCGTGTACGTATTCGCAAAGATGACGGGCTCGATTGTCGCACGCTTCAACTGTAGGAAGATCGAATGCTCGCGAATGACTTCGAGCAGGGCGTGGTTGGGAAAGCCTTGCTTGTGGTGCCCAATTGCTGCCGGCGCGTTGACGCCGGTCAGAATCGTTGTCTGTCCCGACGCGCTCTGCGGACGTCCTTCGACGCCGAGTCGCGCATCGGTTTCGACGAGCACGCCACCGAAGGGAATTTCGGACGATTCATTTTGAAAGTGCGCCAGTGGTTCGGCATCTTTCAAGTCGTCAAGTGGGTTGTGCGATCCACGCGTACCGATGCCGAGACCATCGATGAAAAACAAAAGAACATTTTCCATTTATCATTTCTCATTTTTCATTTGTCATTCTTCGCGTCCCACCCAGTCGCTGTGAAACCACGTATTAGCCCTTAACCGAAATGACAAATGATAAATGTCAAATTACAAATGGAAAATGGTTTTATCTGCCTTCCCCCTGAAGAAGTCCCTTTGCCCGATACGCATTCAACTTATTGTGCAGCGTCTTGAGACTGATGCCGAGCAACTCCGCCGCGCGCGTCTTGTTGTTCCCGGTCTTGTCTAACGTCCGCAGAATCATCTGGCGTTCGATTTCTTCCAAAGGCGTACCGACCGGAAGCGTGACCGTGTCTTCCGAACGCATTCGCTGGCGCTGGTCGAACGGATAAGGCGTGAAATGATGTCGCTCGATCTGCTCGGCAGAGCAAATCACGACAGCGCGTTCGATGACGTTCCGCAGCTCGCGCACATTGCCCGGCCAGGAGTGAAAGCGCAGCGCGTCCAGCGCCGCCGGACTGATAAATCGCGCCGGCCGATTATGTTTAGCCGCGAGGCGCGTCACCAGATGCTGAGTTAGCAAAGGTAGATCTTCCATCCGGTCTGACAAACGCGGCAGATGAATCGTGATCACGTTCAGCCGATACAGAAGGTCTTCGCGCAGCGTGCGATCTCGGACGGCCGTCTGTGGGTCCCTGTTTGTGGCCGCGAGAATTCTCACGTCCACTGGGATCTCTTTTCGGCTGCCGAGGCGATGCACAACTCTCTCTTCAACCACGCGAAGCAGCTTTGCCTGAAGCAGTGACGGCATCTCGGCCACTTCGTCCAGCAGCAACGTTCCGGTATTTGCCAGCTCGAAACATCCATGACGGCGCGCCGCGGCGCCGGTGAATGCGCCTTTTTCGTGCCCGAACAACTCCGACTCCATCAACGTGTCGGGAATTGCTGAACAATTGATCGCGAGGAACGGGGCGTCGCGGCGCGAACTTAGATTGTGAATTGTGCGCGCCACCAGCTCCTTGCCGGTCCCTGACTCACCGGTGATTAGCACTGAAGCTGAAGACGACGCGACCTGCTCAATCAGACGGTATACCTGCTGCATCGCTTCTGAACTTCCGACCAACTCGCCGAAAGCACCGCGGTCGCGCAATTGCCGTCGCAACAGCTCGTTCTCGCGCCTGGCCTCAGCTAACTCAACCGCGCGCTCAAGCACCACGTTCAGGCGCTCGATATCAACCGGCTTGTCGAAATAATGGTACGCACCTTCCTCCTGAATCGCGCGCAAAGCCGTTTCAACTGAACTCTGCTCGCCCGCCAGAATGATCGGAGTGTGCGGCTGACTTATACGGATTTCGCGTAGCGCCTTGAACGCGTCGCGTCCGCTCAGAAACGTGTCGGTAATTATCACCGACGGCGAAAAGGTCTCAGCGACTTTCATCCCGGACGCGCTGTTTTGTTCGGCCAGGACTTCATACCCCAGCGCCTTCAACTGTTCGCGAAGACTCTGCGAATATTCATTATCGCTATCGATGATGAGGACGCGACCTTTCATCAATTTCAGTTTAGCACAGCGGCCAGCGTCGCCGGTTGAGAGGTCCCGTCAATCCCTAAACTGTTTGACCAATGCTTCAGCCAACGCTTGGGGACGAAGCGAGACGAGTCTTAGCGACTGCGGGACACCAAAATTTTCTGCCACTGTCGCGGTTCGATCGTCAAGCACAAGCACCGCGACGTTTCTTAACAAACGCCCTAAATTGTTCGTATCGAAGACGCGGGCAAAGTCTGTAACCTCTAAATCATTCGCGAAAACGACCGCATCCACGCTGCCGGTGAGCAACATGGTTTGCAGCGCAATCAGCCGAGTCATATCAACCGTGGCCACGGTTCGGTAAGCGGTGACTACGTCTGCTCGTGCTTCTGCGTCCTCAAATTTGTTCTTTAGGTAATCGCGACCAATCGCCGACTGCGGAATCAGAAAATTCACCCGTTGAAGTAAGTCTCGCCCGCCGACGTAAGTCGCAATGCTTTCGATAACTTCATTCGCATTGGTTTTCGTGGCAACCACGTCCATATGGACTTTCGATTGTTCCAGCGCCACGGCAGCCGCTTCGCCAATCGCGCACACACGCAGCGAATCGAGGTCGCTGACGACCTTGCCCCGCTGTTCAAAACGCGAAAGAAAGAAACTGACCGCGTCGGCGCTGACGAAAATCAACCAGTCGTAACCGAACAGGTTCTCAATCGCCTCATCGAGAGACGCGGACGTCTCGAGAGGCTGGATCGCAAGTTGAGGCCATGTAATGGTGATGAAGCCAACTAGTTGAAGAGCTGCACTGATTTCTGTGGAACCTGGAGCAACCAAAATGGTGCGATCACCGGCCTTCGCGCTTACTGTCTGATCCGGCATATGACTATCTGTTGCGGCGGTGACGCTCGATGCGCCAGGCAATTACGCCAATAACAAAGATGGCGATGAGCAGGATTGTTCCGGTGCGGCCAACCCATTTCACCAGCAGCGGCAGACTTTGGCCGAACAAGAAACCTAGCAGCGTAATCACGACCGCCCAAATAACCGCGCCGGCAACGTTGTAAGCAAAAAACACGCGCCAGGGCATTTTGCGCGACGCGCCGGCAAGCAGCGCCGCAAAGACTCGCAGCCCGGTGATGAATCGTGCCACGAGAATTGTTTTGTTGCCATGACTCTCAAAGAAGTTCTCCATGCGCTCAAAGCGCTTCGGTGTGAGAAAAAAGAAGCGACCGACGCGCAGGAGAAATCCTCGGCCATAATGATGGCCGATCGCGAAACCAATATTGTCACCGACGACCGCGCCCACCGCGGCCGTCAGCATTACTCGAATCAAATTGAATTCGTCTGGGTGACTCGCAGCAAAGTATCCACCGACCAGCAGAATCGTTTCACCCGGCACGGGCAGTCCCGCATTCTCAAGCATCACGCCAAAGAATACGGCCCAGTAGCCGTAAATCAGCATGTAGTGTTCGATGAGGTCGAGCGAGTTGTGAAGGAAATCCATTATCGGCAGGCAGCGCGAAACGTCCGCCGCGATTCTAATGGGGCAGCGAGAGACGAGCAAGGTTGGATCCGACGAAGAAGGCGTCTACAATGCCGTCGTCTCTCCACAACGTCTCAACAGCGTCGGATGTCAGACCGACAGTTTCCGAGGGAATCTCTTGAAACAAATTCTGCTAGTGCTTGTCGCCCTAACTGTGTTCGCGTCGGCGAATGCGCAGTCAGCGAAGCCGCAGCAGTCGCCTACCCCACAGAAACCTGCCAACGTTCAGGACACCACCGCGGAGATGCCCTCTGAACAAGATCTGGAAACGCTCAAAACCGAGACCGACCTGGTAACTGTTCCCGTTATCGCGAGTTCGCGCAGCGGAAAATACATCGCCGACCTGACCAAAGAAGAATTCAAGATCAACGAAGATGGAGTGCCGCAAGAGATCGCTTTTCTCGCAACAGTCAACGCGCCTTTTCACGTCGTGCTGTTAATCGACACCAGCGGCAGCACTAAAGAGAAGCTGCCGATGATTCAGCGTGCGGCGATTGCTTTCATCGAACAGCTCGGCGCGGCGGACCAGGTGAAAATAATCTCGTTCGATGACAACGTGCGCGACTGGAATGACTTCACTTCAGACAAGGCGTTGCTGCGCAGTGTGATTTCGAAAACAACTTCTGGCGAAGGAACGAAGGTTTATGACGCGGTTGAGCTTGCGCTGAACAATTTAAGAATAATTGACGGGCGGCGCGCCGTCGTCATCTTCACCGATGGCGTTGATTGGCACAGCGACCGCGCGACTCTCGAAGGCACACTGAAAAATCTTGACGAAACTGGCGTGATCGTCTATCCGATTCGCTTTGATACTCGCGCTGAAACCGAACGGCTGGCGCGCGAACAGGACGCGCAACAGAATGGCGTGGGACTGCCGACAAGGGACGTGATTCGCGGCACCGGTTCGCCACCCAGTACGACCCCGTCAACTTTTCCCAGCGAGGATCCGAGTTCCGGTCCGCCTGGTCGTCGGGGTACCGCTCTGCCTGAAATCATTTTTAGCCGTCCAAATATTCGGCGAACACAGGATCCGCAAGGCTCGCCGACTGATCCTTTTCCTGATGCGACGAACCGCCGGCCGCCAGTCGATCCCGGCCCTCCTACGAACAAGCGAGAAACGCATGATGATGCGATCAAAGCGATGCTCGATCAGGCGTACTTCATGGCCGACAGTTACCTTAGGGAGTTGGCCGATCGTTCCGGTGGTCAGATTCAACGCGCCGACACGCTGGCGATGCTGCCGCAAGCATTCGCCGCAATCGCCGCCGAGCTTCGCACGCAATATCTGCTGGGCTATTACCCGACCAATCGAAACAAGGACGGCAAGTATCGCAAAATCCAGGTCAAGACATCTCGAAAAGACGTTGCGGTCCGCGCGCGACCTGGTTATCGCGCGCTCGACAGTTCGCACATCCGTTAGTTTGCGCGCGAAAGCTGTGTTATACGATTGACCGTGCCCAGCGGTCTTGCGTCCAATCCCGATTCAAACATCACGACACTGCTCCAACGGCGAATCGAGGCCGGCGACTTCCCTTCTGCGGCCTATCTCGTCGCGGAAAATGGCCGCGCCGTTTTCGCTGACGCCCTCGGCGATGCGTCCCGGGAACCTGAGCAACATCCAGCGACTTTTGAAACGATTTATGATCTTGCGTCGCTGACTAAGCCCCTGATTACCGGTCTGCTTTGCGCGCGCATGGTTGAAACCGGCGCGCTCCGGTTGGACGCCGCTATCGCAAAGTATCTTCCAGAGTTCGACACTGGCGACAAGCGTGACATCACCGTCCGGCAGTTTCTGACGCACACGTCCGGGCTGACGGCATGGCGACCGCTGTACTTGCTTGCTTCGGACAAAGACGATGCGGTGCGAGCTATCGCGGATCAGCCGCTCGAGTGCAGGCCGGGCGAACGAGTGATTTACAGCGACCTCGGTTTTATCGCGCTCGGCTTTCTGCTTCAGCGCATCGCATCGGTCTCGCTAACCGAATTAGCGACGCGTGAAATTTTCCAGCCTTTGAAACTTCGGCAGACATTTTTCAATCCGGCGGCGGCCATGCGCACCGGAATCGCAGCGTGCGAGAGCGGCAACGCATATGAGCGCGACATGTGCGAACGCGACTCTCCGGAAAAGACTTTCGGTGGCTGGCGCACGAACATAATTTGGGGTGAAGTTCACGACGGCAACGCGTTTTTTCTCGGTGGCGCGGCCGGTCATGCGGGGCTGTTTTCAAATGCCGAAGAGACTTTGCGGCTCGCGAATCAGTTTATCGGCAGTTTGTCCGAGCTGCTTTCGCCCGACGCATGCGAACTGTTTCGGCAGAACATGACTGACGGATTAAACGAAGCGCGCTCTTTTGCCTGGCAGCTTGCGGCAACGAAAGACTCGACTGCTGGACCGGCGTTGCCGGCTGATGCTTTCGGTCACACCGGTTTCACCGG
>Ga0114129_10003115_pt1 | contig 23263 bp, 13 predicted proteins | sample RhiMetdeltSRZDD1_FD_80071 | JGI IMG/M metagenome (GOLD analysis project Ga0114129, IMG submission 80071) | Populus rhizosphere microbial communities from Tennessee, USA - Rhizosphere MetaG P. deltoides SRZDD1 (version 2) (version 2) | ecosystem: Host-associated > Plants > Roots > Rhizosphere >...
GGCTGACGACGAGACTCTATGCCGTCGTTCCTTTGAACACGTGGGCTCGGTTGCGAGACACGATCGCGGCCAAGACGTACGGCGCTGACGGCCGTGGCGACCTGTGGTTCCGGATTGGCGGACTCAAAGGGTTCGTCGACGGGTCCTTGGGTTCGCATACCGCCGCATTTCAGGAACCGTTCACCGACGCACCGAACGACCGTGGTCTGTTCGTCAACACGCCCGAGAATCTCTACCAATGGATCTCGAACGCCGACAAGGCGCAGTTGCACGTCATGGTTCACGCCATCGGCGACCGTGCGAACACGACGTTGCTCGACATCTACGAACGCGTCGCTCGCGAGAACGGCTCGCGCGACCGACGATTCCGCATCGAGCATGCGCAGCATCTCGCCCCGGCGGACATCCCGCGCTTCGCGAAGCTCGCCGTCCTCGCGAGTATGCAGCCATATCACGCGATCGACGATGGGCGCTGGGCGGAAAAGGTGATCGGTCCCGCGCGGATCGAGACAACGTATGCGTTTCGATCGCTGCTCGATGCGGGCGCGACGCTCGCGTTCGGCAGCGACTGGTTCGTCGCGCCGCCGACGCCGATCGAAGGCATCTACGCCGCGGTGACACGGCGCACGCTCGACGACAAGCATCCGGAAGGATGGGTTCCGCGGCAGAAAATCAGGGTCGACGAAGCGCTGCGAGCGTACACGAGCGGCGCCGCCTACGCGTCGTTCGATGAGAGGGAAAAGGGCACCATCGCGCCCGGCATGCTCGCAGATGTTGTCGTCATCGATCGAGATCTGCGAGCGATCCCGCCGGAGCAGATTCGAGAAGCCAGGGTCCAAAGAACCATCACCGCGGGGAAGACCGTCTTTCAACGGTGACCGATGCACCCCGTCCCCGGTCGTTTCGGGTCTGCGCGCGATACCTGGAGCGTTCCAAGTAGCGGTCGCCTTGCAGGACGTGATACAGAACTCACGTTTTCGATACCCAAGGAGTCGCATGCACGTGACCTGTCCTCGCGTGTTGATGTCGCTGGTCTGCCTGTCCACGGTCGCCTGCGCGCATCCTGCCGCCCGACCGGCCGGGACGCCGAGTTCCCCTTCGAGGATGGCCATGAATCAGAAGCCGGCGCTGATCCCCTGGCCCGTATCCGTGGCGCTGGTCAATACCGAACGCCTGACGCTCGGAAAGGCTTTCGCAATCGAGGTGAGCCCGGCGGAGCAGGATCTTCAGCGAGTAGGTCGGGAGCTGGCCGAACTGATTCGTCCGGCGATCGATGCCACGATCCCGGTGCGCGACCTGTCGTCGACGCCCGCGCGCGACACGATTCGCCTTGAAATCGGTCCGACCAGCACCGATGTCGGCGACGAAGGTTACGAGTTGACGATAAGCGCGACCGACGTGCAGATTCGGGCCGCAAAGCCAGCCGGCGTTTTCTACGGGGTTCAGACGCTCAGACAGCTGCTGCCAGCCTCGGTCGAATTCCGCGCGGCTCGGCCGCATGCCCTCACCATACCAACCGGCCACATCGTCGATCGGCCGCGGTATGGCTGGCGCGGAGCGATGTTGGACGTGGCGCGCCACTTCTTCGCGCCGGCTGATGTGAAGCGATACATCGATCTGCTCGCGCTGTACAAGTTCAACCAGCTTCACCTGCACCTATCCGACGATCAAGGATGGCGCGTCGAGATTGCCGCCTGGCCGAATCTCACGACCCACGGAGGCAGCACGGCGGTTGGCGGCGGCGCGGGCGGGTTCTATACGAAGAAGGATTACGCCGATCTCGTAGAGTACGCGCGAACGCGCTTCGTGACGATCATTCCGGAGATCGACATGCCCAGCCATATCAATGCGGCGCTTGCCTCGTACGCGGACCTGAACTGCGATGGGAATGCACCACCTCTTTACACCGGGATCGAAGTGGGATTCAGCTCGTTCTGCGTGGAGAAGGACATCACTTACAAGTTCATCGATGACGTCGTGCGAGAGATCGCTGCGATGACGCCCGGCCCGTACTTTCACATCGGCGGCGATGAAGTGAAGAAGCTCACGCCGCCGCAGTACGCACGGTTCATGGAGCGGGCTCAGGACATCGTTCAGAAGAACGGGAAGCAGGCGATTGGCTGGGACGAGATCGCGCATTCGACGCTGCTGCCGACGACGGTCGTTCAATACTGGCGTCCCGACGCGTCGATCGCGACGCCACCCTCGACGAAACTCGTACTGTCGCCGGCAAACAAGATTTACCTGGACATGAAGTACGACGATCAGACTGTAGTGGGCTTGAACTGGGCGGGGAATGTCGACGTATCGGTGCCGTATGAATGGAACCCGGCGACGCTGCTTCCGAACGTCCCGGAAACATCGATCCTCGGCATCGAGGCGCCAGTCTGGTCCGAGACGCTGGTAATGATGAGCGACCTCGAGTTCATGGCATTTCCGCGCATTGCGGCGGTTGCTGAAGTGGCATGGTCGCCGCAGGACTCGAGAGAGTGGGAGGAGTTCAAGGCAAGGCTTGGCGCGCAAGCGCCGCGCTGGGCGGCGCTTGGCGTCAACGCGTATTGGTCGCCAAAGATTCAGTGGCAGCGCTGAGAAGGTTCCAGGGTTCCCCGTTCCAGGTTCCCGGTTCTCGCTCAGAGTTCGGGTTGCGATTCAGAGCCGGAATCCGAAGCGAGGAACCGGGAACCAAGGACCTTCCTCGACGGCAGGCCTACTTGGCCGCCGTGGAGCTTGCAACCTTGAAGCTCAACTCTGGGTCGTAACGAATGACGATCCGTTCCGTGTGAGTGATGATACCCGCTGCCTTCGCAGACAGCTTGGCTGCCCCCTCGGGTCCGAGCACCCTGATCGCCGCCGGACCCTTGTCCAGATCGGCGAAGCTGTTGACCAACGAGAGCGTCACAAATTCATTGCCATCCCCTCCAAAAACCGTCTGGCTCACTAGGTATCCTAGCGACTGTGCCTTCTTCTGTATTGGTAGAACATCGTTCTTGACATGGGTTTCGTAATCTGTGATGCGTCCGGGTGCAATCGAGAGACTACTGAGTACGGCGAGCTTCGGCGGATCCTTGCTCGTGGGTTGGTAGCTCAGGTCCGGACGCGTGCGGATGATGAAGGATCGGGAGCTCGCAATGAAGCGGCGGTTCTTCGTGCCATACGCGCGAGCGCCCTCCTCGCCAAGGGCCTTCACGATCGGGCTGGGTTCGTCGCGCACCGCGAGATTGGCCATTGGTGTCACGAATGCGATCTCGTAGGCTTCCCCGATTGCCGTCCGCCACGCGTCGCGTTGCGGGACGCCGCCTTTCTGCAGGGTGGGAATCACTTCCTTCTTCTGGAACTCCTCCCACTCGAGCGCCATTTCCGGTTTCACGTGGACGACGTTGATCCCCAGGAACTGAGGCGCCGCCGCTCCTTCCGCTTTCGTCTGAGCCGGCTTTTGAGCGGGTGTCTGCGCGCTGACCGCGTATCCGAGCCACAGCGCTACACCCAGCATCGATACAAATCCGCCCGACCGCCGAACCGACAAGACGTGTTTCATGCCAACCTCCAATACAATCTGCGAGTCACCGAGGGTTCTTCAGCGACTAGTCGCGACATGGCAAAGTCCGCAGCCACAGCGTGGCCTGCGATTCATTCTGTCGTGTAGGGACGCCTTGGTGTACTCCTGCTGAGATACGTTGTCAAGTATTTCCGCGGCGGACTAGTGCTTCGTTGGGGCGGGATGAAGCGAAACAAGCCGTCAGGGCCAGCACCGGAAACCGGGACGGGAAAGAAGAAGGTGCGACAGTTAAGGCCGGAAGCGCTCGATAGCCGATGTCAGCCGGCTTGCTCTCTCGCGCCACACTGCGAGTGCCGCTTTCACCTCGGTCCACCGCGCCTGCTCGGCACGGACGAACCGCGAATACGGCGCTACGCCATCGGCGAGCCGCTGCGTCCCACGCTCGTGCGCCGCCTGGAACTCGCTCTTCAGCGCGTCGACGAGCCTGGCGCGGAGGGCAGTCACCTTCTCGCGCATTTCGGCACGTGCCCGCCGGCGCTTCGCCGGGATGATAAGCAGGCCAAGCGCGGCGACGACGCTGGCAGCAAGAAAGCCGGTTACGTCGGCGGCAGCAGTGGTGGCCACTGCGGCGACGACGGCGCCGAGGCCAAGGGCTCCGGCGCTCATGGCGGCGGTCGCGGCGACTGCTACTCGCGCCCCATCGGCGATTGCCGCCGCCTCTCGCTGCCGATCGTAGGTTTCCACGACCCGCTGTGCCTCTCGCCCGACCGACTCGAGCAGCCGCGCGCGATCGGCGTGAAAGCTGCCGATGTCGGCGCCTCCCAGAATGCGATCCTCGTGCTCACGCTGCCGGGCCCCCAATCGCTGCGAGAGCGCCTGCCATTGCCGAATGTCCTGCTCGACGAGCCAGTCGATCAGCTCCGACACGCGTCGATCTATCTGCGCCGGCGCGTCGGCGACCACGCGCTGCTCGAACTCCTGTTGCACGCGCGATCGGTTCAGCAGGTCGAAGACACGGCCAACCCGCAGCGTGTCTTCGAAGTATTGATGTCCCCGCGCTTCCATTTCGAGCAGCACCTTTTCGACCCCCGTCGTCCGCAGCTCGAAGCCGCGCGCGAGATCGTCCCGATAGACGGCGAGCTGACGCTCGACGTCGGCGAGCACCGAGACGTCCGCCGCGAGGAGAGCGAGCCGTTCGCCCGCGACCGACTCGTAGCGGCGCGCCAGTGTTTCTCCGACGCCGATTGGATTCGTCAGCTTCAACCGGAAGCGGCCTGCATCGTCCAGCGTGTCGTGGATGAAGCGTTCCAGCGGTTCGAAGCGGCTGCCGGCCCACACTGTACTGTCGCCATGTTTCGCGCGCCAAGCCAGCCTCGCGCTGACCGGGAACACGTCCGGTGTCGTGCCGAGAAAGCGCGCACCTGCGTCTCGCACGAACGCGAACACCTCGGCGCGCTCGTCCTCGCTCTCGAAGATGTCCACCTTGTTCACGACGAGGACGATCTTCTTTCCCCAATCGCGAATCGCATCCAGGAACGTGCGCTCGGTCTCGGTAAAGGGACGGTCGGCCGACGTGATGAAGAGCACCAGGTCCGCGCGCGGAACGAAGTCGACCGTCAGGCGCTCGTGCACGCGGTTGATCGCGTTCGTGCCAGGTGTATCCACGATGTGGACATCGCGCAACAGGTCCACCGGCGCCGTGACGACATGGACGCCTGTGGCATCGACCTGATGCGACACACGATCGCCGTACCGAACCAGCTGAATCTGCGCGGTCGTCGGGGTTACGCCTTCGTCGAATACACGGTCACCAATAAGCGCGTTGATGAACGCGCTCTTTCCCGCGTTGAATTCACCCACGACGACGAGGAGGAAGAAATCGTCGAGTTGGCGGATGGAGGTGGCGAGCGTCCTGGCGTCCGATTCGGTCGCGGGCACGCGCGTCAGCAAGTCGCCAAGTTCCGACAACAGCTGGCGCGCCTCAGTCAGGTGTTGCTCAGCCGTCGCGCTGAGCACTCTGGATCGCAGTGTGGACACCTCCAGCGATTGTACCTGCCGGGATGGTCGTGCTAGGATTTCCTGCCAGTGAAGCGCAACCAAGAGCGCGTAGACCATGAAGCCCCTTGAAGCGCAGCTCGCCGAGCATCAGCGGACCGAGGAAGCCCTCGCGCGCCGAACGGCCGAACTCGAGGAAGCCCGAAGTTTCCTGGACTCGGTGCTGGAAAACCTCCCCGTGATGCTCTTCGTGAAGGATGCGCGCGACCTGAAATTCGTCCGGTGGAACAAGGCCGAAGAGGAAGCGTTGGGCATCGATCGCACGGCCGCGATCGGAAAGAGCGATTACGACTTCTTCCCACCCGAGCAGGCGAGCTTCTTCGTGGCGAAGGATCGAGCCGTCTTGAATGGCGGACAGATGGTCGAGATTCCCGAGGAGGCGATCCAGACAGCGCATCGCGGCCTCCGCTATTTGCACACGATCAAAGTTCCCGTGTTCGGTGCCGACGGAACGCCGAAGTATCTGGTTGGGATCTCAGAAGACATCACCGAGCGCAAGCGGGCGCAGGAGGAGCTGGCACGCGCGCGGGAGCAGGAGGTCGAGATCGGATTCAAGATCCAGCAGACGTTGCTGCTCGATCAACCACCCCGGGATCTGCCGGGTGTCCGTGTGGCGGCTCTCACGATCCCGTCGCAGCGCATCGATGGTGACTTCTACGATTTCTTCAAGCACATGGACAAGTGCCTCGACGTCATCGTGGGAGACGTCATGGGCAAGGGGATTCCGGCAGCGCTGCTCGGCGCCGCGACGAAGAGCCACTTTCTCCAGGCGCTCAGTCGGCTGATCTCTCTCGCCGCGCCGGGCACCCTCCCGGAACCCAAAGACATCGTCACGCTGGCACACTCGGAAGTCGCACGGCAGCTCATCGAGCTCGAGAGCTTCGTGACCGTCTGTTACGCTCGCTTCGATCTCGAGAATCGACGGCTCGATTTCGTCGACTGCGGCCACACGACGACGATTCACTTCCGGGCCCGCACAGGTACGTGCACACTCCTGCGGGGAGAGAACCTGCCTCTGGGTGTGAGCGAGCACGAGATCCACGAACAGATCCGCGTTCCGCTCGAAGCGGGCGATGTCCTGCTCTTCTATTCAGACGGTTTGACGGAAACACGAAACCATGCCGGGGAGCTTTTCGGCGTCGATCGCCTGGCTGAATGTCTTCGAGAGCATGGCCGGCTGGATCCGGAGGCGCTCATCGATCACATCCGCCAGGCGGCGGTCGCGTTTTCAGAGTCGGACACATTCGGAGACGACCTGACGTGCGTCGCGGTCAGGATTGAGGAGAGAGAGATCCCACTCGCGCGCGCAGAGATGGAGATCTCGAGCGATCTCCGGGAACTTGCTCGTGCGCGCGGCTTCGTTCGAGAGGTGTGCCGCACTCTTCCGGGTCCGCCACTGGGCGAAGAGGTGGTGAATCAGCTCGAGCTCGCGATCACGGAAGCGGCCAGCAACGTGATGCGGCATGCGTACGGGGAACGGACCGACCAGTTGATTCAGTTGAGTGCGGAGGCATTCGATGACCGCATCGTTCTGCGGCTTCACCATCTCGGCGAGACCTTCGACCCGTCGGCCGTGAAGCCCCCCGCGTTCGATGGCAGTCGGGAGGGTGGCTTCGGGATGTACATCATCGAGCAGTCGGTCGACGAGGTGCGGTACGACCGCGACGAGCGCGGAAGAAATCGCATCTCACTGGTCAAGCATCGCCGGGCTGGCTGAGAGAAGGAGCGCGTCATGGAAATGGCAACCGAAAGAGCCGGTGACGTGACAATCGTGGTCCTTCCCGGCGAACAGCTCGATGCGAGCAACGCGAAGGACTTCAAGCGAGACATCGGCGCGCTGCTCGAGCCACGCGGCAAGGTCGTGTTCGATCTCGGCGGCTTGCAGTTCATCGATAGTTCCGGCCTGGGCGCGATTCTGTCCTGTCTCCGGCGGCTGAACGCAGACGGCGGCGACCTGAAGCTCTGTGGAATGTCGAAATCGGTCCGCGCCCTGTTCGAGCTCGTGCGCATGCACAAGATCTTCGATATCTACGGGACGAAAGAAGAGGCTATTCGAGCGTTCGAGGAGTAGCCGCCCGAAGGCCGCATTCCATCTCTGTCGCGCTTCAGCCGAACATGCGTAGACCAATCGTGAGGAGGCCGAGGAACGAAAAGAAACCACAGATGTCGGTGCAAGCGGTCACGAACACGCTCGACGCCACCGCCGGATCCGCGCGGAGCCAGCGCAATGTGAGCGGGATCACGCTCGCGACCAGCGCCGCGATCAGATAGTTGACGAGCAGGGCCATCCCGAGAACGACGGCCAGCAGTCGTTGTCCGTGCAACAAGTACGCGCCGGTCCCGGCGGTGAGTCCAAGCGCCATGCCATTGCCACCGGCAACGGTCAGCTCCTTCAAGAGAATCGGCCGCGCGTGCGCGAGGCTGACCTGCCCCAGCGCCAGACCGCGGACCATCACCGTGAGCGTCTGAACGCCGGCATTGCCTCCTTGTGCGGCGACGATCGTCATCAGCGCCGCTGCAATTGTCGTGGACTCGATGGTCCCCTGAAACAACCCGATGACGCTCGCGCTCACGCTCGTCGTGATCAGGTTCAGACCCAGCCACGGCAGCCGGCGTCGAATCGTACGGACGGGGGAGTCGAAGACAGGTTCTTCCTGCCCGAGACCGGACAGCTTCGCGAAATCCTCGTTGGCTTCCTCTTCGAGGACGTCCACCACGTCGTCGACCGTGATCCGGCCAAGGAGCGCGCCGCGCGGGTCGGTGACCGGCAACGACAGGAGGTCATACTTTCTGAAGAGTCGAGCGACTTCCTCCTGGTCGGTGTCGACGGTGACCGAGATCACCTGCGGATCCATTACCGCGTCGACCTTCTCTCCCTCTCGCGCGAGAATGAGCCGAGCCAATGGGAGCACGCCCAGCAAATGAAATCGATGATTGACGACGAACACGTTGTGGATGTCGGGCACCGCACCCGCCAGCGTCCGTACGATTTCGATCGCCTCCTCGACCGTGGCGCCTTCCAGTACTGCGGCGTACTCGGACTTCATGAGGCCGCCAGCCGTGTCAGCGGGGTAGCGCAATAGTTGCTGTATCCGCGCGGACAGCGGTCCGGGCAGGCCCTCGAGGATGCTCCGCGCGCGTTCCTTCGACACGGCGGCGAGCAGATCGGCTGCGTCGTCCGAGTCGAGATCCTCCAACATCTGCTGCAGCCGCTCGACCGACAGAGTCTGGACCATCCGCTCGCGAGCGAGCGGCGACACCAGCGTCAGGACTTTTGGCGCAACGTCTGCCGGCAGTGCGCCGAACACTCTGTTCCTGGTCTCGAACTGTTCGAGGACGTTGATCAATTCTGCCGCATCGGCCGGATGCAGCGATGCGACCGTTTGCTTCAAGTCGTCGTCGGTTCCCGTTTCCGCGACAGCGATCAGGCGCTCAAAGTTGGTCTCTCGTCCGATCGGACTTCCCGCTGTTTCGGTACTCATGGTCAGACCCCTGGAGTTCAGGCGGATTCAGAGTACGCATGGATGTGGATCCGACTTTACCAGCACGACGGGGCGAGAGGTCCGGGTTTCGACCCTCAGTTCTGGCGAGGGTCAGTCACCTGGAACCGCGCAAGGGTCGCGCTGTTTCTCCAGGAACGTCCATCTCGCGCGAGCAGCGCATCCGCCGAAGCGGGTCCCCAGGTGCCGGCTGCATAGTTGGGAAAGGATTGCGAGACGCGCGCGGCCTGCCAGTTTTGCAGGACCGGTTCGAGGATCTGCCATGACAGGTCGACCGCATCTCGCCGGTTGAAGAGCGTCAAGTCGCCCTGCATCGCATCGAGCAGCAGGGTTTCGTAGGCGGTCGCTGGAAACTCACCGAACGCATCGCCGTACGAAAAGTCCATCAGCATCTGACGGACGTACATCTCGGGTCCAGGCGCTCTGGCCGCAAGCTTCAAGGAGATGCCTTCATCGGGCTGGATGCGAATGGTCAGGACGTTGGGCTCGATCTGATCCTGCGGCGTATCGCCGAAGAACAGATGCGGGACGCGCTTGAACTCGATGGCTATCGACGTCATCTTCTGCGGCATTCGCTTCCCGGAGCGCAGGTAGAACGGAACGCCGGCCCAGCGCCAGTTGTCGACCATGAACCTGATTGCGGCGAAGGTCTCGGTCGCGGAGTCAGCGGCCACACCCTCCTCGTCGCGATAGCCGGGCACCGGTTGGCCGTTGATCGCGCCGGGCCCGTACTGACCGCGGACGGCGAGCTCTGCGAGCCGTACGGCGTCGATGGGTACGATGGACCGGAACACGTCAGCCTTCCGATCGCGCACGGATTCTCCATGGTGGCGCACCGGCGGTTCCATCGCGACGAGCGCCATGAGCTGCAAGAGGTGATTCTGGAACATGTCCCGGACACACCCCGCCTCTTCGTAGTAGCGGCCCCTGTGCTCGACGCCCAACGTCTCGGCAGCCGTGATCTGCACGTGATCGATGTATTGACGATTCCAGATCGGTTCGATGATCGAGTTGGCAAACCGAAACGCAAGAATGTTCTGGACGGTGTCCTTCCCGAGATAGTGATCGATCCGATAGACCTGATCCTCGTCGAGAACGCTCTGAATCGTCTCACTGAGGCGCTGCGCGCTGACGAGATCGCGCCCGAATGGCTTCTCGATGATGACGCGTGCCCAGGCCGCGCGCGATCCGCCGCGGGCCGCCAGGTCGTACCGGGAAAGGTTCTCTATGATCGTCGGAAAGAAGCTTGGCGCGGTCGCGAGATAGAACAGCCGGTTGCCCGAGCAGCCATGCTCGATGTCCAGTTCCTGCAGCCGTGTGCCAAGCTGCCGGTATCCCTCGGCGCTGTCGAAGCCCGCCGTGATGTAGTGGACGGCCGGCACGAACTCGGCCCAGAGCTTCTTGCGAAATGCCAGAACCTCGGGCGACTGCCTGACCCGTTGCTCGAGCTGCGCCCGGAATTCGCTGTCAATCATCGGCGTCATCGCGTAGCCGACGACCGCAAACCCGGCCGGGAGGAGATCCTGACAATAGAGGTTGTACAGCGCCGGTATCAGTTTCCGGCTGGTCAGGTCACCGCTGCCGCCGAAGATGACCAAGGCACATCCAGTCTCGGGTCGCCGCAGGAACGGCCCGACAGGCGCTGGACCTTCCAATTCAGCCGCGATTGGCCTTTCCATGTCCGTCGACGATCACGCCAGTCAGGCGACGGTCTTGCTCCCTCACCATCCGGTAGAAGCTTACACGCAACTCGAACTGTGTCGCATTCGATCGCCGGGGAGTGGTCGCGGTCTGGCGAGATCGACTCAGTCCATGCCGAGAATTCTATCGCCGCCGGCAGCGGCAAAGGCTTTCACGGCCAGATCGTGTTCGTGCTCCGCACGGCGGAGTACGGCGACGAACTCCGGCAGGCCCCGCACCGGATCGAGCCATTCGTCGGATGCGAGCAGCGGATAGCACCAGAAGCCCGCCCCAGTCGCGCTCTCCAGAACGGCGACGGCCTCGTCCGCGGCGCCCGCATACGCCAATTGGCGAGCGAGATAGTAGAGGCCCTCGGCGTCGCGGAAGCCGGACGAGACGATAGCCTGAATCGCGGTGATCGCCTCGGCCCGCCGACCTTCGAGCAACGCCGCGAACGCTCCGATGATCTGCTGGAGCTTCGGCGGCGCGTGCTTGACCCGGTCCGCAAGGAACTCCAGGGCCTCTGACACTCGACCGAGCGCGACGAGCGAAAAGACCGAGACAACCGGTCCGCCCTTCGTGTTCGCCAGCACCGCGTCGTGCTTGCCCAGCATCCAGAGCGTGTGAATGACCGATGTCTTGACCGCAGGATCGAGACGACGCGCTCGCGCATCCGCTCGCAGTGACGCGCCGAGCAGGCCGCAGTACCGGCAGGCGTAGACGAGTCCGGCAAACAACTCCGGATCGGTGCTGCGACGGCTGGCCTGGCCGAGGAGCCTCACCATCGCGTCGCGCGCGCGGCCGGCGTCGATATCCATCTGCGCCGTCAGGTTGTGCGCCAGCGGCAACTCCGGATTCAATTCGAGCGCGCGCCGCAGGGCGGACTCCGCACGAACCAGGTCGTCATTGCTGCCGCCGCCGAGCTTCGCGATGAGTCGATGCAAGCCGCCGAGGCGCGCCCACGCCGGCGCATATTGCGGATCTTCCTGAACGGCTTGCTGATAGAGATCGCGCGCGATCGCCCAGCTCCTCGGATCGGACGCCAGCTCGTTGGCGCGAAGGTAATACTCGTACGATCGTGCACTCGCCGGCGCATCGTGCGAGAGCATTCGCTGTTCGCGCGCGGAGAGCGGCAGGGACAGCGACTCGACGATCTGACGAGTGAGATCGTCCTGGAGCTGAAAGACGTCGTTGAGGGTCACTTGCGCTGTGTGAGACCAGAGCAGCCGACCGCTTTGCGCCTCCACGAGTTGCGTAGCCACGCGCACTTGCGCGCCCGCACGCAGCAATGTACCTGTCACGGCCGCGTCGACGTCCAGCTCGGACGCGAGCGTGCTCAGATCGGGTCCGTCCCCCTTGAACCGGGCGGCCGCGAGGGTCGAGCGGACCACGAGCGACTCGAGGCTGCCGAGCGACGCGGTGATGGCGTCGGCGAGGCTGAAAGAGAGAAAGTCGATCTCCGGGTCAGGGCGGAGCATCCGGAACGGCAGTACGACCAGCCGCGTCACCATTCGGGCGGCGGGCGTCTCGCCGGAATCGGCGAGCCGCAGCGCAGCGCGAATCTCCTGCGCCATCGCTGCGGCGTCCGGATAGCGGTCGGTCGGCCGCTTGGCCGTTGCGCGATGGATGATCCGGTCGACGGCCGCGAGCGCGGGTGAGCCACCCACGGACGGAAGCGGCTCGTACATGACGCTGTGGAAGACCTGCGCCGCTGTCTTCCCGGGGAACGCGGCCTTGCCCACGAGCAGCTCGAAGAAAATCGCCCCCGCCGCGAACAGATCGGATCGCGGGTCGAGCGGATCGCCCGTGAGCTGCTCGGGTGACATGTAGTGCGGCGTGCCCATCACCGTTCCGGCAATCGTGATGTCGCCATGTGTCAGGTCGTCGACCGCGTGTACAGCGCGGGCCAGACCGAAATCGAGCAGCTTGACGCCGTGTGCCGTGAGAAAGATATTCGACGGCTTCAGGTCGCGGTGCACGAGCCCTCGGGCGTGTATCGCGCCGAGTGCCGACAGCATCGCCATCGTGATGTCGACGCTTTCGGCCAGCGGCAGCGGCCCCAGCGCGAGCCTGGCCGACAGGGACTCTCCCTCGAGTAGCTCCATCGCGATGAAGAGTTCGCCATTCGCCTCGCCCACCTCGTACAACTGGCACACATTGGGATGCGACACGCTCGCAGCAGCTCGCGCCTCGCGCCAGAGACGCGCTCGTGTCTGCGGATCGCTGCTGGTCCCTCGGACCATCTTGATCGCGACGCGTCGCTGGAGCCGTTCGTCAGCGGCGGCATACACGATCCCCATCCCTCCTTCGCCGAGTTTCGAGACGACGCGATAGTGGGCAATCGTGTCAGGCATGGATGGAGCGATTCTACACGGGCCCAAGGCCCACTGGCCGGATCAGAAGCCTTCGGCGTGCGAGTGGCTGTTCCGGCAGCCTTACCCGCTCTGCGGCTTCAGGTCGATGGTGTAGACGTCGGAGCTCCGGCGTACACGCTCGAACAGCATTGTAGCGTTGCGAGCAGAGTAGTTTTCTCGTTTCGACGATCACTGCGACTCGTGAAACTCGATCGGTCGTTCCCGCGCCACGTGGTTATCGTCGAGCAATGACGACGAACTCGCTTGGATCGCTCCCGGCGTTGCTGAGCGTGTACAAGGCATTCGCCGGCAACACGCGCACGTCGCCGCGGCGCACACGCACGGCCCGCGAATACCACGATTCAGCGGACCAGATGTAACCGCCGCGCAGATAGACGACGATGGTGTCGTTCTGATCGATACAAAAAGGGTCGACGAGCGTTGTGGCCGGATGCCGCTCCTTTGTGACGCTCAGACCGAGCCTGTCAATGACCGTCTGGAACTTGACGGGCTCGTAGCCATAGAGCGGCCAACCGCTCGCTGACATCGGCCATACCGCGCTGCCGCTGGCCGCGTATGCTGGAGGTACCCACGGCGCTGCCACGCCCCGGAGCGGTGGTTGTTTGAACTGAATGATGACCGCCTCGAACCGCGCGGGGCCGTGGTTCTCCAAGTCGATCGGACCGGGTTCCTGCCATGCCGCTTCTGCCTTCGGCATGCGGCCATTGAGGTCCGCGGTGAGAAACACAATCACTGCACCTGACGAGGACTCGGCCGTCGTGCGCTGCCCCGGCGACAGGATCACACGAGCGACACGCACGGCGTCGTTCTCCCATTCGACTTTGTACGGCGGAAAACCCGGTTGTCGAGCGGAGGGCAGCTGCTGCAGAAGACCGACGTTGAAGGCGAGAATCGGTACGATCGCGAAAGTCCCCATATTTCACGTTCATGTGGTCGGCGGATGATCAGGTCCTTGCAGGAGAGACTGCCCGTGAGTCTGATCCTCCGCCAATGCTTGCCATTTCATCGACCGACCTCAAAAGCTCACGCGTACTCCGAACTGCGCCGCTCTCGGCAATCCGGTGCCCGTCGGGATCGACGGTCGCACTGCGCCGAAGCTGCCGAAGGTCGTGGGGATGAGACTACCGTTCGGCAGCCTCGATACGCCCGCCAGCACCGGGCTCCCGTTGGCATCTCGAAGTCCGCCGTCCGACGTCAGGGTGAATCCCGCAGGCAGCGTGCTCAACGTGGGCAGTATGCCACTGAAGGGTGTCGATGGCAGTCCCAGAGGGCCAACCAGATTGGAAATGTTGAACACGTTGAAGACCTGCGCGGTCGCTTCGATTCTCATGCGACCCGGCAGCTTCAGCAGGTACGAAAGCTGGACGTCGGTCGAGATGAACGAATCATCGAAGCGCGTCCCGTCCGGCAGCTCCACCCCATAGGGAAGCCGTTGGTTGCGCGGGTTCAACGTTCCGGCGAGCGTGCGATTGTAGTTACGGATCGCGGCGTTCAGAGCGCCGACGTCGGTAATCTCTCGCCCCAGCGAACCGCGGCGTGTTCCCGGCAGCAGGTCGCCGTTGATCCCGTCGCCGTTGAGGTCGGCCGAGCCGACGAGAATCGACGCCGGTACGCCACTGTACATTGTCGTGATCGACGAGAGCCGGAAACTCTTTGGAAGTTCAACGATGCCGTTGAAGGTCAGGCGGTGCCGGCGATCCAACGGAGCGGTCCCGAAGTTCGCCTGCACGTCGCGATTGACGAGCGTGCCACCCCCCAGGCCGAGGCCGTCCGCGGTTGTCGTTTCCAGCTTCGACAACGCGTAGCCGACGCTGAACTGATAGTGGTGTGCCATGCGCTTATCGACCTTCATCGTCAAGGCGCGATACCGCGAGTAGCCGTTCGACGTAACGACCGTGACGGTGTTCGTAGGCGGCCGTCCGTCGCCGAGCGTGATGGGCGCGCCGTTGCCGGGGAAGAAATTCGCCGCGTCGAGATCGCGCATGAACTCGTGCTCCGTGCGGCTATAAACGTAGTTGACGTCGATTACGCTCCCGAACGGCAGCTCGCGCTGGATTCCGGCGTTGAACTGTTTGGAGTAAGGGGTCTGGAGCTCGTTGTTGATGACGAGGCCCGTGCGCGTGATGTCCAGCGTCGGTGTGGTCGAGGCCGGCGCCGCGACGTAGACGGCCTGCCCCTCGAGAATGATCGGAATGGCGCTGCCGAGTCTCGTGCCGGAAGCAAGCGCCGGAGAGAAGTCGAAGTCGACAACGCCGTCGCGGTTGAAGTCCTGCGGCCCGCCGGTCGGTGAGCCGGCGGTGAGCGTGATCGTGTCGTTGCCGGAGTTGAACGGCGCGATCGACGCCCGCTCGTTCGTGACCAGATTGCTGACGCGGAGCGCGTAGTAGATGCCCGCGCCGACGCGGATCGATGTCTTGCCGTTGTTCCAGGGATCCCACGCAACTCCGCCGTGCGGAGCGATGTTGTTGTGATCAATAGGCGTTGCGTCTGTGCCGCGCGGCAAGAGTGGCTGGACGATCACCGGCTTGTCCAAATCGTTATCCAGCGGATGCGTGTCGACCTCGTACCGCGCGCCATAGTTGACCATCAGGTTCGGCCGCATGCGCCACGTGTCCTCGACGTAGCCTGAAATACGGGTGTTGCGGTGTGCGTTGTCCGGCGTGCCTGGAATGCGCTTGCCGTTCTTGTTGCCGACCGTCACGTTGATGAACGGCTGGTTGACGATGTCCGCCGGATTGCGCGAGGCGGGCGAGATCACGTTGAACGTCGGGAACCCCGAGACGTAGTTCGTCACGCGAACACGGTAGCGGACGATGTCGGCGCCGCCGCGGATCGTGTGGCTGCCGAGCGCGTAGGTGAGATCGTCCCGAAACTGTCCGAACAGCTCGAACGTGGACTGCGGCGTAATGTTGTCCGGCCCCGTGATCAGTCCGCCATCGTCGGTGACCACGCGCACCCCTTCGAGCCCGGCAATGCCGACCGCCTGTGCCTGTGCGTCGGGGCGCAGCACGCGGTTCTTGAAATCCGTAATCGCGGCACGGAAGCTGTTCGTGAGCCTCGCCGTCAGAACCGTGTCGAGTCCCCCGGCAACCTGGTTCGTGGTGTTGGAATTGATGTTCCCGCTCGACGGCAGCCGATTGCCCCCGAAGTTGCCGAGACTCGAGTTGTGATCGCGGCTCCATCGCACGAAGACGTCGTGCTTCTGCGACACGCGCCAGTCGCCTCGAAGCGTCGTGGAGAGCAGGTCGAAAGGCGCCATGTACGATGTCAGATCCGGGAAGTACGGTGTGCTGATCCCGATCGCGGCGCTTTCGTTCGTCTTCTCGACGTTGGCGAACCAGAACAGGCGGTCCTTGATCGCCGGGCCTCCGACGTGTCCGCCATATTGCTCGCGATCGAAGTCGGGAGCGGTGGCTGCAAAGCTCGGCCGCGCGGCGTAATCCGAACCGCGGCCGAAGAGAAAGCCGCTGCCATGGAGGTCGTTGGCGCCGCGCTTGGTGATGATGTTGATCGCGCCCGTCGCACTCAGGCCCGCCGACGGATCCGAAGAGGAGACCGACACCTGGAATTCCTGGATGCTGTCCTGCGAGATGTTGAGCGTGGTCGTCCCGACGTGCTCGTCGACAGCGTCGATCCCGTCGATTGTGATGCGCGCCTCGCGGCCGTTGCGGCTTCCAATCGACACCCCGGTGTAGCGACTCTTGGTGGGATCGAACGCGGCCCCCTGTTGAATCTCAACGCCGGGCTGCACCCGCGCGAGCTCGAGGTAGTTGCGTCCGTTCAACGGCAGCTCGTTGATTTGTCGCAGGTTCACGACCCCGCCGACGGTCGTCTGCGACGTGTCCACGGCGGCGCTCGCGCCTGTGACTTCGACGCTTTCGGTCACAGCCTGGACCGTGAGAGCGGCATCGACCCGGGTGGTTTGGCCGACCTCGACGACCACGCGCGGGACGCTGAACTCGGCGAATCCCTGGGTGGTGATCTTGAGCAGGTACTCGCCAGGCTTCAGTGTGGCGATCGTGAAGAATCCTTGGCTGTCCGAGGTGCTGCTCCGAGTTGCTCCGGATGATAACGAGGTGGCACTGACCGTCGCGCCAGACACAAACGCCCCGCTTGGATCGGTGACCACTCCCGAAATGCTTCCGACGGGTGCCTGCGCGAGCGCTGGCGACGTTGCGATCGCGAGCGTGACAAGTGTTGCAGCCGCGATCAGCAGCGCCTGCGGCGCAGAACTGAGCTTCGAGCCGGCGGGCGTCATGGTTGGCCTCCGCGAAAAGACGGAAAGAGAGCGCACGAGTCCAGCGAGCGATTATCGACGTGAGACCGCGGCGACTGTCAAGGAAGTTGGGACGAATTGCTGAGTGCCCGGCGGGCGCGCGAAGGAAGCGCCTGGATCGCGACGAGGCTGAAAGGCAGCCTTCGTCGCGATTGTGAGACTGCTACTTGACTACTCGCTGGAAAATAAATGTTCGAATCACGGATCGCGTATTGATCAGGTTCGGCGGGTCGGTGCCCGCATCGTTGTCTTCCTCCGCGTTCGCCGCCGCATTCACGTCGCGGTTGTCAGGTGGCTGGCCAGCGAGTGCGGGCGGACCGGGGGATCCCAGGTGGCGCCGTTGTCGGTCGAACGGCTTACGGCGATGTCTGCTCCATTCGGGCCGTTCTTCTGTTGCCATCCGACGTACACGCCGTTGATATCAGCAGCAAGGAAAGCATCCGCAAAGGTCCGGAAGACTGGCGGCGTGCGCGAGGCGACTTGTGAATAGTCCACGAAGCGCGCGACCTGGACGGGTCGCCCGAACGTCGCGCCATCATCCGTTGAACGCGCCAGGTAGATGAAGCTGTCCTGCGGGTTGGTGTTCCCGGGGTTGTTGTCAAAGGTTCGCCACGCAACGTACACGTCGCCATTTGGCGCCGTAGTCAGATTGCACCCCTGCATGTTCCGCACTGGCCCGAGGTCCGAGATCTGATACGAGTCACCGTGATCCGTCGAACGCGCCACTTTTAAATGACTCTGGAAGCCCGTGAACCGCGCCCAGCAGACGTAGACGTTGCCATTCGACGGATCCACGGCCAGCGCTTCCTTGTCTTCTTGACGGCCCAATCCCACCGTCCCGCGTTCGACGACAAACAGTCTTTTGATATTGCGTCCCCACGTACCTCGCGACCGCAATCACATTAGTGGCTTCCTCATCGAAATCCGGGCGTCCGGGTGGCTGCCGCTGGAAGGCGATGAACGCGTAGAACAGGCGGCCGGCGCCATCGAAGCCGAGCCAGGGATCGCTGGCGGCCTGATTGCCTCGCACCGGTGAGGCGAGCCCTTCGGGAGACGTATCGCCCGGATACCCCGGAACGGGCGCTTCGAAGCTGAATGACTGGCCGCCATCGGTCGATATCGCAAGGCTCTGCCATGCATCATTGGAGACGGGAACCGTCCGGGAGTCGTTCATGCCGACGGCGATGAGTAGCGGGTTCGTCGGATCGAGGGCGATCGAGGGCTCGTTCTGTTGGAACACGTCCGGGGGGCCGCTCGATGCCGTGAATGCATCCCCTGGAAAGAAGTCGTGCGCCTGGAAAGAAGTCGTGCGTGGAGACACGGACATTCGCACCCGCAAGAATGGGCGGGTCCGCAGCAAATACGTACGGGATCAATCCGACGGTAAAGGCGACGATGGCGAGACCGATCAACCATGCAATTCCGCGCGCACGCGACCCTGGTGCCATGAGGACCTCCTGCTGAGTGATAAAACAGCCCACGAACAGCGCCGGCGACTTAGAAGGAGGTCGATCTTAACGCGAACGGGTCGTGCGGCTACTCGCTGGCCCAGTGACGCGAACGGCGGCTCTACCGGCGAACAGCGGCCTGACGATCGCCTCATTCGTGCCGAAGTGCGGTGAGCGGGTCAACCTTCGTTGCGCGGCGGGCCGGCAGGTAGGCCGCCAATGCCGCCACCAGTGCAAATCCTGCCGGCACCACGGCGAAGGTCGAGGGATCGAGCGGGGTGACGCCGAACAGCATCCCTGCGAAGTATCGTGTCGCGACAGCGGCTGCACCCATTCCGAGCGCTACGCCGATGGCCGTCAGCCACATGCTCTGGCGAAGCACGAGCGCCAGTACCTCCAGCCGCGCTGCACCGAGGGCGGTCCGGATGCCGATCTCGCGCGTCCGTTGTTCCACCCCGTATGCGACAGCGCCATACAGACCCAACATCGCGAGCAATGCGGCGACCGCACCAAAGAATCCAGACAACATCGCCACCAGGCGCTCACGGATCAGTGAATCACCGATCTGAGCCAGGAATGGTTGAACGAGGACGACACTCTCGGGTACTAACCGGCTTACCGCTTCGGTCACGGATCGCGTCGTCACAGCGCCATGTCCGATCGCCGCCCGGATGACGACGTTCATGTACTCGAGCGGCTGCCGCTCCTGAGACGCTGGAAAGAAGGCGATGGGCTCGAATGGCTCTCGAAGACTCGTGTATTTCGTGTTTGCCACGAGGCCGACAACTTCGTACGTGACCGGTTTTGCAGCGGCCGATCCAGCTATCTGAAATGTCGACCCGAGTGGGTTTCGCGCGCCAAGCAGATCATGTGCGAACGACTCGTTAACGATGGCGACACGCCGCGAGCTCAGCGTGTCGCCCGGCGTGAAGTCCCGTCCCGCAAGGAACGGCGCTCCCATCGTTTGAAAGAACGCCGGACTGACCCTGTTGAAGGCGGTCTGCTTCTGATGCTGAACACCATCGATCACGACGCGTCCTGTCCAGGACTCGCCGGTCAGCGGAATCATTCGGACAGATGCGACCGATTGCACGCCGGGAACCGAGCGGAGGACGTCGAGCAGACGCGCCTGCAGTTCGAGCCTCTTCTCCACGGACACATGGCCGCGCTGATAGTCGATGACCGCCATGGCAACGCCGTCCAGATCGAATCCGCTGTGGGCAGTCGTCAGATTGTGCAGCGTCCGGACGAAGAGCAGGGCCGTCACGACGAGCGCGAGCGATAGAGCGACCTGGGCGACCACAAGGCCGGCGCGTGCGCGGCTGCGTGGCCGGGCGGTCGCTGTACGAGCTGTTGCCCGCAGGAGAGCTTCTGTCGACTGGCGGGTCGCAAGGACCGCAGGGATGACGCCGAACAGCATGCAGGTGACGAGCGTTAGAACAGTTCCGAAGAGCAGCACGCGCCAATTGGGATCGAGATTGAACGTAACGCTGAAGAACTGAAAACCGCTGGTACGCAGGAGCCCAACCAATCCCTCGCTCAGGGTCGGCGCCAGCAACATTCCCGCGGCGGCGCCACCGATGGCGAGGAGCACACTCTCGGTGAGCAACTGCCTGACGACTCGTCCGCGCGAGGCACCGAGCGCCAGGCGAACTGCGATCTCCCGTTCCCGGGTTGTGGCGCGGGCGAGCAACAGTGTTCCGATATTCGCGCAGGCGATGATCAGTACGACGCCTGCTGTCGCCAGTAGCACCCACAATGGTGTCTCATACTCTTCTCGCACCGTTCCGGATACGCCCGTCGACGCTGGAAACGCTTTGAGTACGGAGCCAAGATACGCCTGCGCGACGTCGGGCGACAGTCCGGACGCCACGGTGGTGTGGAAAATCCCGGACGAGATCGAGGCAAGATGGTTTGACGCATGTTCCAGCGACCATCCCGGCGCCAGACGACCAATCACGGTCAGCCACCACCAGCTCCGGTCATTCAGCGCGCTCTGTTCAGGGTTGAGGATCCGCTCCGCGCAAATCGGCGTCGCCACGTCGAAGATCCGTCCGACCTCGAGCCCGGTGAACCCTTCCGGCGCGACACCCACGACGTCGAACGGATGGCCGTCGAGGATCAGCGTCTTTCCGATGACGGTCGCGTCCCCGCCGTACTGCCGGCGCCAGAACGCATACCCGAGGACTGTGGCTGGCGAACCGCATCCAGGCTGATCGTCGCTCGACGTGAACAGACGCCCCAGATGCGGTCTGACACCGAGGACGTTGAAGAAGTCACCGCTCACCCAGAGGCCCTGGACGAATTGCGCTTCGCCGCGACTAGAGAGGTTGACCGGGTACGCGCCCCAGGCGACCACTCCGGAGAACGCCTCTTGGCGACGCCGCAACTCTTCCCAAAGCGCGTTCGTGAAAAGTGGACGTCGCCCTGCGAACGTCCCGATTCGTCCGCGCGTGGGATCGGCCATGCGTACTTCAACGAGCTGGTCCGGACGGTCCACGGGCAGTGGTCGGAGCCGCACGGCGTCTGCGAGCTGGAAGATGGCTGTATTCGCTCCGATGCCGATTGCCAGGGTTGCGATCGTGACCGCGGACAATCCAGGCGCCTTCCCCAGACTCCGCAGCGCGTAGCGGACGTCCTGGCAGAATTGCTCGACGATCGATTCCGTCATTCCACTCCGCCTCTTGTGCTCAATCATCATTGCGCGGAAGTCACGCACGATAACGCTTGTTCTCTACTTCTTCAAGACCAACCCGGATGCAAAACGAGCGGTCCGCGTGAAGGCGGACACCATAGGAATGGTTCCTCAGCCTCACGCTCGTCAACGCCGTCCGGCCGGCCTCGATGCTGGGACCGAAGCGTTACAGAAGACAGCCCACTCAGAACCCAGGGCAGCGTCAGAATCGTGATCCTTCCGCGCAATTCGTATGTGCGAGTCACGTCAATTCCGTCCGGTAACCGACCACACGCTGCGAAATCCACGTGCTTTTGAAGAGTTGTGTCCTGCGCCCGGGCGGAATCAGAATTGTTTCGCTCCCTGGTGGCATGGGGATGTTCTCGACCGCCTCGGACGTCGCCGTCGACCTCGGGACGGTGAACACGTGCGTCTACACGCAGGGTGCCGTCGCCCTGAGCGAGCCTTCGGTCGTCGCGTTCAACACCGCTCGTGGCGCGATCGAGGCAATTGGAACGGACGCTCACGGCATGCTGGGGCGCACGCCTGCCAACATCACGGCGGTCTGGCCGGTGCGCAACGGCGTGATTGCCGATTTCGACGCGGTCGAGAGGATGCTCGCATACTTCGTCCGGAAAGCGCGGGGTCGCACCAGTTGGCGGACCCGGCTCGTGATAGGTGTGCCGGCCGACAGCACGCAGGTGGAGCGTCGTGCCGTCAAGGAAAGCGCGAAGCGGATGAAGCCACGTGACGTGCGCCTGGTGGACGAGCCGATGGCCGCTGCGATTGGCGCCGGACTGCCGGTAACGGAGCCCACCGGCAACATGATTATCGATATCGGAGGCGGGACCACCGACATCGCCGTGGTCTCGCTCGCTGGCGTTGTCTACAGTCGCTCCTTGCGCCTGGCGGGTGGTGACATGGACGACGCGATCATCCAGCACCTGAAACGACACCATAATCTGCTGATCGGAGAACCCACGGCCGAACGGATCAAGTGCGAGATCGGATCGGCGGCGCCGCTGGAAAAACCCTTGTGCATGGAGGTGAAAGGGCGTCATCTCTCCGAGGGGGTCCCGCGCACGGTCACCGTCAATGATGCGGAAATCCGGGAGGCTTTGTCCGACCCGATCCGCGCGATCGTCAAGGCCGTTCGTGAAGCGCTCGAGTCCGTACCTCCGGAACTGTGCGGTGATATCTATGAGCGCGGCGTTATGCTCACCGGCGGCGTCGCGCTCCTCCGAAAGCTGGACCAACGCCTGCGCAAGGAAACCGGCCTGCCCGTCATGGTGGCCGAGGAGCCCCTTGCCACTGTCGCGGTTGGTGCGGGCAAGTTGCTCACCGACCCGGATCTGTTGCTCAAGGTCGCCGCCGCCTGAGGTTGCGAGGCCAGACCCCGGTTCGCCTCCTCAATCAACTCCATCGCTCGTTCGGTGTTCGTCCAGCCTCCAACAGGAGGGCGTGAGGTCGCCCAGAGCTCGTTCCGTGAGGATGCGTAGCGACACTGAGCTGCGGTTCGCCTCGAAATCATCGTCGCGTCGCACAATAGATGTCCTTGTCGCCGAAGCTGTCACCGCGATCACCCATCCAGCAGATCTCCTTGCCGCCAGCGCGAATCGTCGGCAGCCCGCTGAAGCACGTCGGGCAATTGAGCGTATCGAGGTAGATGCGCGGGCCCCAGGGCACGCCGTCGTTCTGGCGTTCCAACACGTACAAATGGTTGATCGCACCGGGCGCGAACGGGTTGTCAGTGCCTGAC
>Ga0114129_10003116_pt1 | contig 23262 bp, 22 predicted proteins | sample RhiMetdeltSRZDD1_FD_80071 | JGI IMG/M metagenome (GOLD analysis project Ga0114129, IMG submission 80071) | Populus rhizosphere microbial communities from Tennessee, USA - Rhizosphere MetaG P. deltoides SRZDD1 (version 2) (version 2) | ecosystem: Host-associated > Plants > Roots > Rhizosphere >...
ACTGTGAATGGCGCCTTTTGCATTGGGGGTAAGCCGGGTAGGGGATGTGGCTTTGTAACCACTCATTTCAATGTCGAGCAGTAAGGTAAGCCTGTCATTTACTTTATACGACACACTGGGCGCCAGTAAAAAATTTTTACTGAAACCGGCATCCTGGAAACTGCGTTCATTGTGAACGGCGCCATTAAATCTAAAGAGGGCTGTTTTTTCCTGGTTGAGTGGTGTATTAATATCCAGTGTTATCCGGTTAAGGTCCCAGCTTCCTCCTGAATAAGAAACTTCCCCTTTAAAAGTTTCAAAAGGTTTTTTGGTAACCCGGTTGAACAGGCCGCCAAACGAAGAAAGCGTGCTGCCGAAAAGTGTGGCCGAAGGGCCTTTAATAACCTCAATGCGTTCGAGGTTAGCCGGGTCTATGCTGGTGTAAATAAATCCGCCTACGCCATTGCGAACCAGGTTGGCCGTAGTAAATCCTCTTGAAGTAGCTGTACTTCTACCCTGGTTATAAACAATAGGAATACCGGCTCCGGGAATATTTTTAAAAGCGGAATTATAATCGGTTATCAATTGTTCTTTCATTAATTCTTTACCCACTACACTGTACACCTGTGGATTTTCTATATTCTTTAATGATAGCTTTGATACATCATCACTTTCCTTTTTGGCAAACCGGTTGCCACCACTTATCACTACCACTTCTTCGAGTTTTTGTGACGACAAGTTTATTTCAATGTTCAGTGAAACGGTTTTGTTATCGGGCACTTCTACTGTTTTCGAAACGGTTTCAAAGCCAATTAAAGATACCTCCAACTGATAGGTTCCGTTTGGAACATTCTTAAACAGGAATTCACCACTTTCATTGGTAACCACGCCTTTTGAGGTCTCTTTTATAATAACCGACACGTTTGCGGCAGGTCTGCCATCGGAAGTAGTTACTTTTCCCTGGATAATACCGCCACCTTCATTTGTATTTTTTGCAAGTGATATAATATTTATAAACATCAATAACCCAAGAAGAAAAAAGAGCCTTGCCATCCTGTTTGTTAATTTAGGTGTGTTCAAATTTTGCACAGGCAAAATTAATTTAGCAGAATAAAGCCAGCTATAGCGATCGGGAAAAAGTTTTACGGAAAAAGGAAATCAACTAAAACCATAATATCAATTATTGGTGGTTGTTGATGCTATGATCTCAAACCCGCCATTAATGGCAACTAAACTTTATATGTATCTTTTTTGTCATTTGCTGGCATCTGTTAAACAATTTTTCTATTTTCACGACCATCATTATTTGTATAACCAAAGATTTTTATTATTCCTTAAACAAATTGACATGAAAAATCTGTTGATGACCCTGCTGGTCCCTATGCTGTTCTCGTTTTCGTTTTCACCGGTTGCCGAGGTTACCCCACCTGCAAAAGGCAAGGCTGTCGTTTATTTTGCCCGCACCTCGGCCATGGGTATGTTGTTTAACTTCAATTTTTTTGATAAAGATAAATTTGTCGGGAAGTTTCACAGCACCGGGTATTTACGCTATGAATGCGAACCAGGGGAGCATGTGTTTTGGGCCCGGGCCGAAAACACCGATTTTATCACGGCTGAGCTGGAGGCTGACAAAATTTACTTCGTTTTGGCCGAACCTCATATGGCCCTGGCAACAGTTCGTGTAGAATTACGACCTATTGACCCCAATAATAAGAAAGACGAGAACCGGGTTGAAAAAATAGTAAAGCTCATTAACAAAAAAGTACCCGACGTTACCTCTCCCGAAGAAATGGCCGAAGAAGAAAAAAAGAAAGAAAGTATTGCAGCGGCGATCAAAACTTACGAGGATAATAAAAAAGGGAAAATAGACAGGCTCTCGAAAGAGATGTTCTACGAAAAAAAATAATCCTGAGTTCCGGCACTTTTTTGAAAGCCTTCCCGAATAAGTCGGGAGGGCTTTTATTTTTGCACGCTTATCAGCAAAAACAACACGTTTATTGCCGAAAACGCACGCTTATTAAATGGTTGGGCGGGTTCTTAGTTTTCTTTCGATCTTTCCCCTGCATGAAATACGCGCCTGGCCTTCTCCTGGTTCTGCTATTCGCTGTTTGTTCCCGCAATTGCGCGGGACTGATGGCGCAACAAAACCCATCCGGCCGGCCGGTGGTGATACAAGGGACTGTTGTTTCCGATGCGCCGGCGCCCTTTGCTACGGTAGCGTTGCTGCGTGCCCGGGATTCTTCCGAGGTGACCCGTACGGTCACCGATTCATCGGGCGGGTTCTATCTGAAAGTCAATACCGGGGATGCCTGTTTTCTGGCAGTTAGCCATGTGGGTTTCCTCACAGCCTGGTCACCCGTTTTCAATCCGGATACGGCGGCAGCCGGCGTGCTGCTTTTTTCCATCCCGCTTCGGCAAAATGCAACCCTGTTAAAAGGAGTGGAGGTAACGAAGACGCCGGTGATCGAGCGAAAGCTGGACAGGATAGTCGTGCGTGTCGACAATAATATCGTCGCCGCCGGAGAGTCTGTTATAGAGTTGCTCAGGACCTTACCGGGCATCGTCATCGATGGCGCCAACAATATTTATATAAAAGGAAAATCGGATATACGGGTAATGATCAACGGCAGAGAGACTTACCTGAAGGACGATCCCCTGAAGAGCTTACTGGCGGGCATGCCTGCCAGTAATATCCAAAAGATAGAGATCATTTCCAACCCGCCTGCCAGATATGCGGCTGAAGGGGCAGGAGGGATCATCAACCTTATTACCAAAACGAGGGAAACGCCAGGTGTATCGGGCAATATTTATTCCAGCTATGCCCAGGGCGTATACGGAAGGGCCACTTCGGGCGCATTGGTGAATTTCAAAAATAAGCGCCTGCTGCTTACAGGCTCCTATGACCTCACCCATGGCACGGGTTTTTTTGATGATGACGAAACCCGGAAGTTCCTGTCTTCATCTCCGGTCATTACCTTCCACCAGCAAACGCACCGTCCCGCTACCGCTACGAACCACTATTATAAAGCTGGCGTTGACTGGAGCATGGCGCATAACCAGCATATCGCTGTTTCCTTCGATGGAGCCGTGTCGGGAACAAGCAAGCCGTATGGCGCCACCCTGCAGGTGTACCATGACCCGCATGCCATCGACAGCTCATTTTTCATCGACAATCTTACAAAGAGCCATTATTCCAACACCAACCTGAATGCCGACTATACCCTGCGTATCGACACTTTAGGCCAGGTACTCGCGGCCAACTACAGCCATTTGCAATTTAATACCCGTGACACCAACAGCTATCACTCGCTTTTCTTCAACAGCAATGGTGAAAATCCCCGCCCTCTGCAAATGGATGGTTCCTATAATAAAAATACCATCCGTGTAGATGCGTATAAGCTCGATTACAAAAGAAATTTGCCGGCGAAGGTCCTGCTGGAAACAGGCCTGAAGTACACTTCCTCCGTTACCGACAACGACATCGCTTTCTATACCTTTCAAAACGGATCGTATAAGACAGATACCAGCCGTACCAACCATTTTATTTATACCGAGAACATCGCGGCTGCCTATATCAGTGCCCGGAAGAACTTTAAAAAGCTGGATGTTCAGCTGGGACTCCGTTATGAGGATACCCGTGCGAAGATTGACCTGATCACCGACACCCTCGTTATTCACCGTAAGCTGCACAATCTTTTCCCCACCTTATTCCTCGAATACAGGATCTATGACATCCATAAGCTGAACTTTACTTCCGGACGGCGGATAAAGAGACCGGATTATGCTTCCCTGAACCCGTTTGCTTTTTATTATGACCCCTTTTCTTATTCAACAGGCAACCCTTACCTGCTGCCTCAATATATGTTCAACAACGAGCTCACCTATACCTATAAGGAGGAGTATAGCCTTAGCCTCGGTTATTCTGCCGCCACTAACCTGCTCAACCAGATCACTGTACAGAACGATACCACCAAAACAGTGATTTACAAAAACGAAAACATCAACAGCAGCAGGAGTCTGTACCTCGACGTATATGTGCCATGGACAATCGCCCCGTGGTGGAGCACCAATACCGACGTGAATGTAACCTATACATCCATCAAAGGCAACGCAGCCTACGGCGTTTTCAGCAATAAGCGCACAGAAATCAGCATCAGCAATAACCATAATTTTACTTTCGCGAAGGGGTATACTGCTCAGGTCAACATTCTCTATTATGGTCCGAGTGTATATGGCGTAACTGTATTTAAAGGCAGAGAACGGCTCTCGTTGGGCTTGAAGAAGTCTTTCTTCAAAAAAAGCCTGACGGCGACACTGCGCGTTACCGATCTTTTTTACACCGATAAAGTGCGTACCACTACCACTACGCTGAACCAGGACATAGCGTTACGAACTGTGCGTGATACGCGAAAGGTAGGTATAACACTCACCTACAATTTCAGGAGTGGCGCGAAGTTCAACGAACGGAAGGTGCAGTTCGGGGCGCAGGAGGAAAAGAACAGGATGAGTATTACGCCGAAAACGAATTAGGATGATTTTCCCGCCCTCATTTTTTTCTTCCAGAAAATATAAGATAAAATACCGGGCACAAACCATACCAGCATGAAAAGCATCATGGGGTCAAAAGTTTTGGCTACTGCAATACCTGAATATACAGCGCCCAGAAGGTCGAAAAACAAACCGGCATAAGCCCATTCTTTTATTGTTTTTAGTCCGGGAATTAAAATAGCAATTGCTCCTAACAGCTTGGCAAAGCCTGTGAATGGAATAAAATATACCGGGAAACCCAGCGCATCATGAATCAGCTTCTTAGCATCCTCGTTTACAAGTATGCTGCCATAAGCAGAAAATAGCATGAGTGCTGCAAATAAAATGGTAAACACCCAATAAAGAATGTTGATGGTTTTCGTTTGCATAATGTTAGTATGGTTTTACTGCATTTATAAAATAGCTTGCTTCAAATTGTTATGAAATATACAAAATTTATAAATTGAAAGCTTTCTCCTGATACACGTAGATATTTTAGTAATGGACATTTTATTGCCGAATGTAAACGGGCTGGAAACAGTAAAAATCATAAAAGAACGGTATTCTGAAATTAAAGTGGTGATTTTATCTATGTGCGCAGATATGGAATTGCTATGTGATTTACTGGATGCTGGTGTTTATGGAATTGTGTCTAAAACGGATGAGCCCGAGGAATTAATTCGTGCTATATTATCTGTTGCCGAAAATAAGATATATCGCAGTCGGCTGTTTACAGAAGTGTTATATTGGAATAAACAGGTTAACATTAAAAGGGATTCCGCTTCAGGGAATATATTGCCTGCCCCAGGGAAATATTGAAAGAAGCTTTATTGATATTGGAAAAGAAATTGACTAATATAATTAATTAAAGTGCTTATTATGAAAATTCACATTATGGGAGCCTCCTGTTCAGGGGTTACCAGCCTGGGACTTTACCTGTCTTCCACACTTAATATACCTTATTTTGATACGGATGAGTTTTTTTGGGAAAAATCCGATCCTCCCTTTACGATCAGAAGAGATCCCCAACAAAGAAATGAAATGCTGTGTGAAACACTGCAACAGCATGATAGCTGGTTCCTGGGTGGTTCAGTTATTAACTGGCAACTAAATATTGCCTTTGACCTGGTGGTATTTCTGTGGTTGCCCAACAATATAAGGATACAGCGACTGAAGGACAGGGAACTGGAACGATATGGGGATGTAATATATAACGACCCGGCCAGAAACAAACAGTTTACTGAGTTTATTAACTGGGCGTCGGGCTATGATGATAAACCCGCCAGGGGAAGAACACTCGCTGCTCATGAAGCCTGGATGTATAATGCCGGATACCCAATACTGGAATTAAGGGGTGATTTAAGCATACCTGAAAGGGCGGCCATGGTACTTGATAAATTATTACAGTTGCAGGGTAGGGGAAACGGTATTTTAAAGAAGGAATAAAATGACTTATTTATCCAGGACGTTTTCGAGCCTGATACATTACCGTAATTACAGGTTATTGTTTATTAGTCTTACTGTTTCACAAATAGGCACCAGTTTACAGGATATTGCACAGTCATGGATAATTCTTGAAAAAACACATTCGGCGAATGCCGTTGCTATTTTAACGGCATTGCTTTTTTCTCCCTATGCCATTTTCGGATTGATCAGTGCGCCGTTATTAGACAAGCTGTCACCACGCCGTACAATGCTGGTGTGCCAGGTGTTTTCTGTTATTTCGGCGCTGTGTTTATCTTTTCTGTGTTTTACAAACCGTATAGATGTGATTAGTTTGTATTCATTTGCCTTGTTTCGTGGTTTTATTGTTGTGATCAATAATCCTGTGCGGCAACTATTAATCAGGCAATGTGTGGAAAAAGAGCATGTACCCAATGCCATTGCTTTAAACACTTCCATTTTAAACATCGCAAAGGTAGTGGGTCCCGCTTTGGGTGGTTTGCTGCTGGCCTACGCCGGCGCAGGCTATTGTTTTTTGCTGAATGCATTGACCTACCGTGTTGTGATTCGCAGCTTGATGGCCATGAAAGATAATGAACTGACATCTTATACAGTGCACCAGGTCAGTCAGCCATTGTTTAGGAAAATTAAAATGGCATTATCTCACCTGGGATCGCATCCAAAGTTGTCGGTAGTTTTTGTGATCCTGTTTTTCATTTCTTTATGCTGTCTCAATTTTTCAGTGTTCCTTCCGATGATATCGCATGACCTGCTGAAGGCAGATGCGGCAGCCTTCGGTTATGCAAATGCCCTATTTGCGTTTGGTGCATTTTCGGGTGCTATTATAGCAGCCTATGAGGCAAAACCAGGCTTAAAAAGGATACTGGTATCCGGCGCCGGTATGGGTATTGTTTTTATACTGGTACCTTTTATAAACAACATTGTAGTGATAGTATCTGTTTTCAATCCATAGGCACTTACGTTGCCTGAGCCGCTCAGGCGGATCGTTTGTGTTTTGGCGGCGCTAAAAAGCAAAAGGGATTGTAAGATTTTCATATATCTTATATTGATCAGAATTTGATATTCAACTTCTGAGAAACAAGTTTGTTGTCTTTATAGTACTCGAAAAACCATTCTCCGTTCTTCCTGAAAACGATACCGTTCGATGCGCCGTCTTCGGCTATAAAATAATCCTGCATGGAAGTTTTGAGCAGTGTCAATACTTTTTTGGGTGTGGTATCGATCAACTGATAGCCGTTGGAAGTAGCCTGAGCATATAAGGTTCCTGTAGTTTCGGTTACTGTAACCGGTGTGGGCGCGGGGGCCGGAACCGGAGGCGCCACAGCAGTCTGTTGTGGCTGCATAACTGTTGTGCTGTCATATTTATACGTCAGTGATGAGAACGCATCTCTTAAAGCTTCGCTGTACGCAGCCGGCCATTCTTTCTCCCTGCTTTTACCCACCTTGCTTTTGAAGATGATATTGCCCTGGCAGTCCTTCAACAGCAGGGTTAGGCTGGTAACGAAGACTCCTTTTTTCTCATCCAGGTCAGCTTTGAGCGCATTACACTTGTTGGCAGCTAATTGAGGTGGCAATTCTGCATTACCCATGAAGGCTGTAAATCCTTTATCTTCCAGCAGCATTTTTGTCAACGTATTCAATCCATACTGATTATCTGTTCTGAAGAAATCGAACCGATCGGGTACAAGTACATATTTGTAATTGTTGATGCTGCTTTGTGAATATGCCGTGACGGTAAATAATGCCGAAATAAATAATGCAAATGCTTTCATATGTGCTTCGTATTGTTACGAAAATATACAAAACTTACAACTTGAAAACTTTTTCCTGACCGGCTATTTTTTGAGTTTGAACCGGCATGCGGGCAAACCGGCCGGCCGGAAGGCCGGGGACCAGGAGAATAGTTCGCCGGGAGTTCGACTGTAGTTCGACAGGAGTGCGTGTTATAGGGGTATAGTGTGCCCCATAAAGTATCGGAGTGTTGGCGAATATAACACGTATTCGGGCCGGATTGTACCCGGTGTTGACCCATTGTTAAAATAGTCGTCTTTCCACTCCAGGGGAATCTTTAACTTAACAAAGAGACAGTGAAAGAATAAAAGCAAAAAGCGCCCCGATTGCTATCGGAACGCTCTTTTTCGTATATAATCTCATGTGACCTTACACTAAATCAAACCGGTCTAAATTCATCACTTTATTCCAGGCTGCTACAAAGTCATTCACAAATTTATCCTGAGCATCTGCGCTTCCGTACACTTCTGCAATAGCTCTTAGCTCTGCGTTAGAGCCAAACACAAGATCTGCACGGGTGGCTGTATATTTTATTTTACCGGTGACACGGTCGTTGCCTTCATAAATTTCCTTGTTTTCTGATACGGCTTTCCATGCAATGCTCATGTCGAGCAGGTTCACAAAGAAATCGTTGGTAAGCTGGCCCGGACGTTGCGTGAAAACTCCATATTTGGAACCATCAAAATTAGTGTTCAATACCCGCATGCCGCCTACCAATACGGTTAACTCAGGCGCTGTTAATGTGAGTAAGTGTGCTTTATCTATCAGCAACGCTTCGGTTGAGACAAAGGATCTTGATTTGCGGTAGTTGCGGAAACCATCGGCTACAGGTTCCAGATAGCCTACTGAGTCAACATCGGTTTGTTCCTGCGAAGCATCCATACGGCCAGGTGTAAACGGAACTGTGATCGCTTTTCCTGCATCTTTCGCTGCCTTTTCAACACCCGCGCAACCGGCCAGTACAATCAAATCGGCCAGTGAAACTTTTTTGCCATTTGACTGTGCGCCGTTAAATTCTTTCTGAATGCTTTCCAGTTTATCCAATACTTTTTGCAACTGACCCGAATTGTTAACCTTCCAGTATTTTTGAGGAGCCAGGCGAATGCGGGCGCCGTTCGCTCCACCGCGTTTATCAGAACCACGGAAGGTAGATGCTGAAGCCCAGGCTGTGGACACCAGTTCAGATACGCTCAATCCCGACATCAATACTTTTGCCTTCAGCGCTGCAATATCATTTTCATTGATCAATACATGGTCAACTGCAGGAATAGGGTCCTGCCAAAGCAGTTCTTCTGCCGGCACATCAGGACCCAGGTAACGTGCACGGGGACCCATATCACGATGCGTTAATTTAAACCATGCCCGGGCAAATGCATCTGCAAATGCTTCGGGATTTTCTAAAAAGCGCCTTGATATCTTTTCGTAAACCGGATCAAATCGTAACGAAAGGTCGGTCGTAAGCATGGTTGGTACATGCTTTTTTGAACCATCATATGCATCAGGAATAATACTTTCTGCATTTTTAGCTACCCACTGGTGCGCACCGGCCGGACTTTTGGAAAGTTCCCATTCAAAGCCAAACAGGTTTTCGAGGAAGTTATTGCTCCATTTGGTGGGCGTTTTCGTCCATGTTACTTCGAGTCCGCTTGTTATGGTGTCGGCGCCTTTACCGGAACCATAACTGTTGGTCCAGCCCAGGCCCTGCAATTCTATGCCGGCAGCTTCAGGCTCTTTACCTACATGGGTAGCAGCAGGAGCGGCGCCATGGGTTTTGCCAAAGCTGTGTCCGCCTGCTATCAGGGCAACGGTTTCTTCATCGTTCATTGCCATGCGGCCAAACGTATCACGGATGTCTTTAGCGGCAGCAATGGGGTCAGGATTACCATCAGGACCTTCGGGATTCACGTAGATCAATCCCATCTGCACGGCTGCAAGCGGTTTTTCGAGGTTGCGGGAGTGGATATCACCATCCGCATTGTCGTCAGACGACACTACGCCATGTTCCTTTGGCACGCCGGGTGAACCATGCGCATAACGGATGTCGCCGCCCAGCCACGTAGTTTCAGCGCCCCAATACACATCTTCATCCGGTTCCCATACATCAGGGCGTCCGCCGGCAAAGCCAAATGTTTTAAAACCCATTGATTCCAATGCTATATTACCGGTAAGGATCATCAGATCAGCCCACGAAATTTTGTTGCCATATTTTTGTTTGATAGGCCAAAGCAATCTGCGGGCTTTATCGAGGCTCACATTATCGGGCCAGCTGTTCAAGGGGGCAAAGCGTTGTTGTCCGGCGCCTGCACCGCCACGGCCATCACCCACTCGATAGGTACCTGCACTATGCCAGGCCATGCGAATGAACAGGGGGCCATAATGACCGAAGTCGGCCGGCCACCAGCTTTGTGAGTCGGTCATGAGGGCATGAAGGTCTTTTTTCACCGCTTCCAGGTCAAGACTTTTAAAAGCTTCGGCATAGTTAAAATTGTTGCCCATGGGGTTTGATTTGGGCGAGTGCTGACGCAGGATATTCAGCTTTAACTGGTTGGGCCACCAATCGCGGTTCCTGGTGCCGCCACCGCCAACATTTTGTTTCAGGCTGCCATTATGAAACGGGCATTTACTGATGTCGTTAGATTCTTTTTCCATTTTTATAAGTTTATCGTATTGAATGAACTATTGATTGCACCTGTTATTTGTTCAGGGGCCTAAAATTAGGCTATTGGGAAGATAAGAAATATCAATTAATTCTATATTTCAATAGTTAAAACCTATAATTGAAAGAATGCGGTCCCGGGCACTAATATAAAAAAGCCTTCCCAACAAATCGGGAGGGCTTTTTTATACTGTATCACTTGAATTTAATTACTGAACTGATAAGCCATTGCAAACTCTTGGGCAAAATCCTGTAAGGTCGTTCCGCCTTTTGCTTCGGTTTTGTGTTTGTAGTAATCTTCCATAATACTGCCATCACGCAATGCAGCGCCAACTTCAAGCATATAAACCTTTACCATCGGTGCTGAAAAACCGTTTTGAACCATAGCGCCCAAAAGCTGTTCATCAGAAAAGGCCATCCAGTTAACATCAGGCTTACCAACTGCATTACCTAATGTTCCGGCAATTTCAGATCCGTTTTTTTCATCGCTTACAATGTATTGAATTTGCTTACCTGAAAACGATAAGTTGTTCAAAGCATTAAATGCAACATCGGCAATATCTTTCGGGTGTGTAAGCGGAAGATTTACGGTTCCGTCGAAATTATTTCCCAGCATGTTCTGGTGCTTTATCATTTCGATAGCGCCATAAAAATTAGTCATAAACATTCCCGGCCGCAGGTGCAGCACGTTTACATTTTCCAAAACGTTCAATTGCTGTTCCCCATAAGATCGTGCGCCCGCAGCGCCTGCACCATTTGCAATATGCGCCCCGATGCTGCTTAGGTTAATTACATACTTTATTCCGGTTTCGCTAACCGCTTTTGCATACTGTTCGCCAATGGTTTTAACGTATTGTTTTTCCTGTTGCTCGTTAGTGGCCCCTGTACCCGGCGGTATCATCAGGTAAACTGCATCGCTGCCCTGAAACGACTTTTTGATAAACGCATAATCTTCTATGGAACCGATCAAAGGGATTGCATTCAGTTTTTCAATTTCCTGAATTCTGCCGGCATTAGAGCTTATGACTTTTACTTCGTGACCATTCGCCACTAATTTTTCGATGAGAACACGACTGATATTTCCCAAAGAACCTGTTACTGTTACTTTCATGTGTGTATTTTTATTCGTTTAAATTTCTTACACAAAAGTAAATGAGTACTTACTTTTATACAAGTACTTACTCAGGAGTATGTACATGTATAAGAGATCAAACGATACATGCTTAGTTAGTAATTATTGGAGAAACTATTTATTTAATAACTACTGAAATAAAACGGAAAGCATATAAAGCATTATCATATATATCAGGTGAATGCATCTAACATTCGGTTATTGTGTTTCTTGCGCCGCGAAATAATCCCTACTTCATAAAATCCGATATGCTATGAGAACACTTTTACGCTTCACTGATTTATATAAGAAAGACTTTACCCTAATCCTGCAGGCGCCAACCTTGTTTTACAAATGACCGATAACAGTTTGCTGAATACCCTTGTTAAATTGTACGATGCAGGTGGCAGGTTGGTGAAGGAACTTCGTATAACCAGCCCGCGGCAGCAAATTGATTTGCATAATATACCCAGCGGCGTTGTATGGCTTCAGCTTTCGAACGGTAAAGTATTTACGGTTGTAAAAGAATAAACGTTATTTCTTCAAAAGCGTCCCGGCAATTCGGGACGCTTATTTCATATTTATTCATTTCTTTTTTTTAAAAAGGTGTAAAGAAATTTTAAATAATCCGTTTATGCCGGATTGGTCATGAACAGTTGGATAAAAGTTTCCATCTGCTGTTCTGATTCCCGGGTCATAATAAGTTTGATCGAACAGGTTGCGGATATTCAAACCTGCACTCACCCGTTCGTTAAATAATTTATTTGTACTAATAACAAAGTGGGTGATGAAATATTCATTCACCTTTCCCAGCGGATTGGTTGCAGGCATTGAACGTGGCGAACATAAGAGCAAATACAGCCTGCAGTGATCTGAATTCATTTGGTAAAGACCAAAATACAGCGATTTTTTTTCTCGTTGTTATTTTACCATCTGCCATGATACAGTAACTGTAAACACCTTTTCTCCAGTTCCAGGTATTAAGGGTAATGTTGTACAGATGAATATCCCGGTCCGGGTATAATACCCTCCATTGGCCGCATGGCCTATATCGGGTTTTCTGCGACATTTTAAGGGTTGAGCTTTAAAACTGAGAAACCATTGCAAAGCCGGGAAAAAACCAGAAGTGCAATGGTTTCTTTTTATACCAAAGCAAATTGTTCTATTCTTTTAAGAATGAGTGACTTAAGTTTGAATACCCACCCAATTTAACATATTGCATTTCCCCCGTTCGGCAACCAATAGATTTTATTATTCGTTATATTAATAAACGATTGTATATGAAAAAGCAATATTTACTGCCATTGTTTATTATGTGGGTATTGGTAGGTGCATTCGCAAGTCATTGCAGTAAAGGAGGCGGGTATGGTTCGTCTGATAATACAGGGAATAATACAGGTTCTAACAGTGCCACGGTGATCATGCAATATAATAACTTCTCGGTAAGCAGTCTAAAAGTGGCAAAGGGAACAACTGTTACCTGGACCAATAATGACAATACCACGCATACAGTTACGGCGGATGACAACAGTTTTAACAGCGGTGACATTAAAGCAGGAAATTCATTTTCGAAAACATTTAACACACCTGGTACTTTTCCATATCACTGTGTATATCATGATATGATGAAGGCTACTGTTATTGTCAATTAGTGGATTCGGTGAATGCTGTAATGTTTATTGGAGAGCATCATGAAATGCAATTTCAGACAGATATTTCCGTTATAGCATGTTCAACTGATTCATAAATAATCCGGCCATTACCGGCCGGATTATTCATTTGAAAAATTCAATAATTCTTATCCCTTGCCGCTACCAGCTTAAACACTTTGCCGGTATTTCCCTGCGGACCAAGCATTGAAGAAACGGCGAGATAAATTTCACCATCGTTGTCCTGTCCAAATCCCCTCAAATAGTATCCTACATCATCAGGACGACTGTCGACCGTTTTATTTTGACGGGCTGTGTACAGCGCCATAGAAACTGTTTTCAGCGCATTGGTCCAGGAAATTCCGGTATTGGCATCATTACCCCCCCGAAACATTTATTCACGCAAAAAACCGGTCTGTTAGTTTGTTTGCGGCCGGTGTTCATTCTTTTACTGCTACTGCGGTTTTATTCAGGATCAGCACAGGTGGTATTGTATGTAGATGATTGAACAAAATAAAATTCAATAGCCGGTCAGGATACTACCTGTTCCGTACTTCAGCCACATAAAGCGGCTGCTAATTTGCCATTGATCTTTGATAGGAAAGTGAAAAGGGGTTGAATGCAGGAGAATGCCGCGTAGTTTTATAACTATGCAATAATTATTATTGCGGGGCGAAAATACAACCAAATAATATATTATGCAATAGTTGTATGTGAACGCAGGAAATTTGTATGTGAGTGAGCCTATGTATATTGCAAGCGCCGATTAATGTACTTATCTTCCGGCACGTTGTGGCACTAACAGAGAACGAAATACAGGATGAAGTTGTATTGATGCAACAGTTCCGCGCCGGGAGCGAGGAGGCGTTTACAACGGTGTACCGGCGTTTATACCGGCGGGTGTACTGGTTCGCCAGGAAATTTGTTGAGGAAAAGGAAGATGCCCGTGACCTTACTGCAGAAACCTTTGTTCAACTCTGGCAGCACAACAATACTTTTCCCACCCTTGATGCCGCAGCGGCATTTCTATACGTAACCGTTCGCAACAAATGCTATAATTTGCTAAAACACCGGCAAATGAAAGCCGGCCGCCGCGAAGAACTGCTTCGCCAGCTCAACGAACGCGAACAGGATGATTTCTTCGAAGAACAGGTGCAACTACAACTGGTTAGCCGCATTTATGCAGAAGTAAATAAACTGCCTCCCCGTATGAAGGAGGTTTTTTTCCTTTCTTACCGCGATGGATTAAAGCCGGCAGAAATTGCCGAACGGCTGCAGATCAAAGTACAAACCGTAACCAATCAGCGGGTCACTGCAGTGCGCCTGTTGCAGGCGGCGCTGGGCAAAGACTTTATGCTATCCTCACTACTACTGCTGCTGAAATACCATGATCAGTTCTGAGGCACTTCGCGCCTCTCTTTTTTGGGCTAAGAGGGTATAAGAGTAGAAAGAGAAAAAAAGAGATCTTTTTTATTTCGAAATTTCATTATTTATGCAAGCACCGAAAATTTAAAAATAGAATATCTCTTTTTTCTCCTTTTCTCTTTTGTGCTCTTAGTGCTACTGCATTATTGGAGCCCGCAAAAAAAATTTAAAAAAACTTCATTTTGGAATGGTTGATCGGGGTTGTTCGATTGTAGTGTGTTTATATGATGACCATTAACAACCTTATTGATCTTTTAACGAAGCACCTGCAGGGCAATTTGTCTGGTTCAGAGCAGGAGCAGCTTAGCCAGTGGCTTTCACAGTCGGAGCGTAACCGGCGTTTGTTTGAATCTGTCAATGACGAGGAACAATTGCAGCAGCTGGTGCTGTTGTATCGCGAAGAAGAAGAAGAAAACAATGAAGCCATTATTCTGTCAAAGATCCGTCAGGGTATAGGCGCAGAAATAACGATGGCCCCTGTTCGCAGGTTAAGTAAGCTGTGGCGTTGGGGCAGGGTGGCCGCCCTGGTGCTGGTACTGGCAGGCGTTGGCGGCTACGGCTACTTTTTGCTGAACCGTACAAAAAGCCTTCCTACTGAAGTGGTGGCCAAAAAACCGGCAGACATCCCTCCGGGACATGAAGGCGCCATTTTAACATTGGCCAATGGCAATCAGGTGGTGCTCGATAGCCTCGGAAACGGAGTAATAGCCACCCAAAACGGAACACAGGTATCACTGAAAAACGGAGCGCTGGCCTATACCATGGATGCCGGCCAGGCTGCACCGGTTTACAATAATCTTACAACGCCTAAAGGCCGGCAGTTTCAGCTGATTTTGCCCGATGGAACAAAAGTGTGGCTAAATGCTGCCAGTTCGATCAGGTACCCTACGGTTTTTTCGGGTAGCGAACGGCGGGTACAGGTAACAGGTGAAGCATATTTTGAAGTGGCGAAAAATGCGCACCTGCCCTTTATCGTACAGGTCAATGATCAGGCGCAGATACAGGTATTGGGAACGAGGTTCAATGTTAATGCATACAGGAATGAACCTGCCATTAAAACCACTTTGCTCGAAGGGAAAGTGAAAATCGTGAATCGTGAATCGGCAATCGGTAATGCTTTTGAACAGCAGCAATCTGTAATATTAAAGCCTGGTGAGCAGGTATCAATATCCCATACATCCCAAATATCCCAACCAATCCCAGTCCAGACAGACAAAGCGGTGGCCTGGAAAAGTGGTTTGTTCAATTTCGAAGATGCCAGCCTTGAAGAAGTGATGCGACAGCTTGAGCGCTGGTACGATATTGAAGTGGTTTATGAAAAAAACATTCCTGATATAACGTTCGGCGGTAAAATGACCAACGATGTGAGTTTGTCGGGTTTACTAAAATCGCTGCACGACATGGACGTGCACTTTCGTGTAGAAGGCCGTAAACTGATTGTATTGCCATGAAATAAACAGCGTATAGCCATCCACCATCGGCGTACCGTACCCATAATTCAATTCATTATGAAAAGGATCAACATAATCATATTACTGTTACATATAAACAAACAAATAACACATGTATAATTCAGTTAAATCATTTATTGCGGTAGGTTTAATGACCGGCACCTGCATATCCCTTTCGGCGCAAACCGCTTTCAAAGTAAAAGGAAGTATAAAAGATACTTCCAGAAATGGCGAAAAGGTTACGCTCTCTTATTTCAATGGCGATAAAAAGTTGTATACACAGGCCATAATAAAGGATGGCGCCTATACGATAGAAGGCACGTTGACTGATCCCGCCAGGGCAACGCTCACCATCAATTCTACAAAGAAAGTGCGGGCAGTGACCCCATGGGCAACAAATGAAAAATGCGAGTTTTTTATAGAAGGCGGAGAAGTGACTGTTGATGGATTACCATTGGCAATGGCTGTTATCAATGCCCCCGGTAAATCACAGAAAGATTTTCTGGCGCTGCAGGCAACACTGAAACCTTTTCATGAAAAGGAAGTGGCATCCTACAACGACATGTTGCGTGCGATCATTGCGCGTGATACGGTAGCAAGGAATACACAGCGCGCCATCAATGACAGAAGTAAGCAGCAGGTCGACAGCGTTGAAGTAGCGTACATTAAAGCCAACCCGGCATCGCATGTATCACTGGGATTGCTTCGTGAAAAGGTCACTGCAAAGTCACTGGCCGAAGAAAAAGAAATACTGTTTGCCATGTACAATAAACTGGCCGGTGCTTTGAAAAAAACAATGGTCGGTAAACAATTGGGAGATCTCATTGAAGCCGCTTTTAAAGTAGGGCCGGGCAAACCATCTGAGGATTTTGTGCTGAACGATACACTGGGCAATCCTGTTCATTTATCTGCTTTCCGCGGAAAATATGTGCTGCTCGATTTCTGGGCTTCGTGGTGTATCCCTTGCCGCTATGAAAATACAACTTCAGTGGTAAAGGCTTACGATCGTTTCAAAGATAAAAACTTCACCGTGCTCAGCGTATCGCTCGAAAAGCCGGGCGACCGCAAAGCGTGGGTGGCTGCCATTATCAAGGATAAACTTACCTGGCCGCAGGTGGCAACACTGACCCCCGAAGAAAACAGCGACCTGAGAAAGCTCTATGGCATTCAGGAAATTCCGATGAATTTCCTGATCGATCCGCAGGGAAAGATCGTGGCGGTTCATTTACGGGGAGAGGCGCTGATCAAAAAGCTGGAAGAGATATTGTAAGCTCAATGCCGTTGCACCACATAGACACATAAGGGCACATAGAAAAACACATAGAAAAGCCTATGTGAAATCTATGTTTTCTATGTGCCTATGTGGTTAGGAGGCGGGTTATTTATTTCATGTTCATTTTCATCAATGCCGGATATATTCTCAGATACACCTGTACCGCCATAGGATTTTTTCCATAAAAAACGTTCAATGACTCTGGTGCTCCGTAGTAACTCCAATGCGCACCGACTGCGACCCTGGTTTTGTGCAATTCCAGCAGGTCATAATTGGCTCCCAACGTGATGGCATGAATGCCAAACACATTATGCTCTTCATACATTGGCTCAAGAACCAGCTCTTCGCCTGATTTTTCGTTGAACTCATACCTGGTATATATAGCAGCCTTTTTCTTTCGCCAGGTTCCTTCCACCATAAATGCATTTTCGCCCTGATGCTCTTTTTGTTTATTTAATCCCCAAAGAGCAGTAGCATCCAAACGGCTTTCGTTACCCATATCAATGCTGTAAATGGCTGAAGCGGTAGTTTTGTATATATTCTCTTCGGGGTGCAATTCTTCGGGGCTTTTTAAATACCCATGCGAAACCTGAAAAGCCCAATTCATGGAAGGATTAAAGGAAAGCCGCCCGCTCCACGAATCGAATCGGGGTTTATCAAAGTTATAACGATCCTCATTGGGCTCTCTACCCGTAAAAGATGATCCTTCGAGTTTAAATTCGCCTACACGTACACCTGCGGTAATTACTCCAAAAGTTATATGAGTGGCATCTACCCAATGATGAGAAATAGGAGAATTTGGATTATCCAGCGATGAAGGCCGGTGCATAAAAGCAACCGGTCCGAGAGCCGGCTCCCCAGGATACCCGACATAAACAAATGCATCAATATCTTTTGTAAATGCATGCGCATAACTAACAGATAATTCAGAGAAAAGATCATGTGGGTGTTGCCTGTCAATCAATGGTTGGTTTTTATAACTTTCACCCGTCTGATATAACAGCGGATATCCCTTGCCGCCTTCAATGACAGGATCGGGCGAAAGCATGGAACTGAAATGAAAAAGCCCTTTTTCACCAACCTTTCGCTGTCCCATAAGCATAAACCAGGTAGGAGCATCAAACCGGGAATCGCCTCGCTTGTCATCGTTATTAAAATTCTGGTTATTATAGCGCAGGAATATACTTCCGTGCACCATATACATCCATTTTCCTGAATGGATCATATATCCGTACATCGGCGAGGCATCAGGTAACCAACCCGTTCCTGAACCGTTGCGGTTCATTGGCAGATTCAAAGAAAGTGCATGCGTCATCGGTACATCCATGGGATGCATGCCTGTATCCATATTCATGGCATGATCGCCGTGCATATCGTGCATATGTTGCACAGACATTGTGTCTTTTTTAGGCGCCTTTGTTTTTGCCCCCGGTGCTTTTATTTTTGCTTTGACCGTAGAGTCCTGCTTTGCAGGCATCTTGTGGTGTTCATGCTGAGCGAACAGGGATAGTGACATGCCCAACAATACCAGGGTCAGCATTATAATCTTATTCATGTTTATATTTTATATTTCCATATACTTTGACCGGTAAAATAAAGGTGAAAGCATAACAGCATGAACAATAAATATTATACCAACCTGGTTTATAGTTCTTTTTAAAACGAACCGATTGTAAAGGGGATTTGATTCTACAAGGTAACCGTCCTAATAACAACTTTACCTTTTGCACGCCCCGTTTCTACATACGCCAAAGCATCATTGGTTTGTTCAAATGGAAATACCCTGTCCATAACTGGTTTTATAACACCAGCATCAATAAGTGAAGTAATTTGGCTTAACTGATTTCCCTGTGCCCTCATAAAAAGAAATGAAAAGCCTACATTCAGCCGTTTTGCTTTTTTTCTTACTCCGGCGTAGCGGGTTACTATCGCCCGGGCAGCTATGTTCTCCATATGATTTAGGTTGCAAAACAAAAAAGTTGGTTACATGACCGCTTTGTTGGCTAATTACAGTCTATAAGTTCGGGTTTTCATTGAGCAGGTTGGTAATTACACTGTTCAGGTTCGGGTTTTCACGCTGAAGGTTTATGATTACAGGTATTAAGTTGACAATCTCCGTCTTCAGGTTGACAACCCCCATCTCAAAGTTCCGAAGCAAAAATCCAAAGTTGCCAAACAAAGCACCCCGGCATCGAAGTTAAACAGTGAGAACAGGAAGTTGAACAGCGGGATCACGAAATGTTACAGTGAGATTACGAATATGCACAGTGAGATTATGAAGTAGTAGAGTGAGATTACGAATATGCTCAGTGAGATCATGCAATAGTACCACGCAGTCACCAGGAGAAGCAGTTAAGTTACAAAGTAATGTAGTAAGGTTACCATGCAGGAAAGTTAAGTTATAATGTAATACAGCGAAGTCATCAGGAGAGAAAGGAAAGTCAGTAAGTCATTTCTCTGGGTTGTGTACCTGTAACTCAGAGAAGGACATTCGCCTGCCGGTCGAAGCTACATTTATGCTTTGTCTTTTGAGTTTTATCAGCCTTTTGTAAATCATTTCCAGGCCACAGTAATCAAAGCTCTCATCGGGGCTTTCATTGGTGAGGCTCCAAATTTTTCAGCAAGTTCTTTCTCTACCGTTTCTTTTATTTCATTTATCCATGCAGGGTTACGTTTCATGATTTCATTATAAATCATTCCTCCCTGCGTAAGACCGTTTGCTGCTTCTCTTGCGCTTGGGCTCACACAAACTTTTTCAACTCTTTCAACTACGATTTTCGAAAAACCAGTTTGCTTTAGATCTCTTTTAATTTCTTCATCATCATTCATAGAAAAAGGAAGCCTATATGTTTCGGGAAGTGTTTCTGTAAGATATTTTTTTGCAATCGTTCTGTAAACATAAGAAGCTGCATTGACTTCAAGTTTGTCCCAGGTTGAAAACAACAGCATTCCGCCAGGTCTTAATACACGATATGCTTCTGCAAAAGCTTTTGACCTATCGGGAACGAGCATGTAGCCGAAGCAACAAACCACAAGATCAATGGTGTTATCATTAAAAGCCAATTCCTGAGCATCTATTATTTGCCAATCAATATTGGACGATCCTAATTTTTCTTTGGCAATGGCCAACATATCCGGACTTATGTCAGAGGCAATAAGCTTCGCATCAGAAGGGATAACGTTTCGTAAATGCCGTGTAACGCGACCCGTACCGCAGGCGAGTTCTAAAACGGTCTGAACACCAGACGTGTTAATGCGTTTTGATACTTCTATTGCATAAGGCTCGAAGAACATAGGTGCAAGGAACTCTTCGTAATGACGAGGAATAGAACCTGTAAATTCAACAGCGGGATGTGCGTTACTATTCATAAAACTATACCTTTAAGAAATGGTTCTTTTCTCCATTTCCTGAGAATTACAAAACAAAAATAGGATAAATCTAAATTATTCAATAAATTCATTGAATATCCTCCATTGGCTTTATCCGCATTATGAATTACTTTCTTTTTAAACAAAAATATTTATCGCCCGCTACTTCAACGCCTAATATAAATGGGGTAGGCGAAGGATCAGGATAATCATCGCCCCGGCGACGCATTACATCTGCAAAGTTCACTCCAAAGGCTTCAATTTTTATAAGAAGCTCTCCGGCCTTTGGTGTAGGGGTTGGTACATCTTCATAAATAAGAACTTCATGTCCACCTGTTTGGTGAAATCTTACTGCTTTCATTTTAGATAATGTTTTTGATTAAATATTTTCAGGATGGTTACTACTTACCTGATGTATCTGATTCTCTTCAGGAATATTTTTTATTTTATTTTGATAACAACTTTACCTTTTGCACGCCCTGTTTCTACATACTCCATAGCTTCATTGGTTTGTTCAAATGGGAACACCCTATCCATAACCGGTTTTATGACACCCGCTTCAACAAGCGAAGTAATTTGGCTTAATTGATTTCCCTCTCCCTTCATAAAAAGGAAGGAAAACCCTACATTAAGACGTTTTGCTTTTTTTCTTGCACCGGCGCTCAAAAGGCGCATTATTAATTTCAGGAACCAGGGCGCTCTGATTGCTGATGCAAAAGCGGGGTCAGGTGGACCAGAGATAGATATAAGTTTTCCACCAGGCTTTAATATTCGCAGCGATTTTTCAAGTGTTTTTGCATCCTGACTGTTCAGCACTACATCGTAATCTTTCAATATTTTTTCAAAATCATCTTTCCTGTAATCAATTACAATATCTGCACCGAGACTTTTGACTAAATCAATATTACCGGCACTTGTTGTGGTAGCTACAGTGGCACCCAAATGTTTCGCCAACTGAATGGCAAATGTGCCCACACCTCCGGAACCTGCCTGGATGAAAACTTTTTGCCCTTTTTTAAGATTTGCTTTTTCAACCAGTGCCTGCCATACCGTTAAACCAACCAACGGAATAGAAGCTGCTTCTTCCATAGAAATATTTTTTGGTTTTAGTGCAACATCGTTTTCATTGATAGCAATGAGTTCTGCAAAAGTGCCAATTCTATGGTCTGCCGGTCGTGCATACACCTCATCACCAACTTTGAATTTGCTAACTCCTGAACCAACCTGGGTAACAACACCCGACACATCATGTCCCAAAGTAAATGGCGTTTTATAAGGTAAAATCATTTTGAATTCCCCATTTCTGATTTTTGAATCCAAAAGGTTCACACCTGCAGCATAAATCTGAACCAGTACATCATTATCTTTCACTATCGGGTCTGCAATTTGTTTTAGTTGTAATTTTTCTTTTTTCCCGTAGCGTTTCAATACAAATGCTTTCATGTTATTTGTTATTATTTTCAATTATTTCGCAGCATTCACATTTTTCAGGACAGTACTTTCAAGTACGTTATAGGCAAAACGTTGCAGTGTGAGAATCATAGAAGCGCCTTTGCCGACAGGATAACTGTATTTGGGAGCTTTTTCATTTATAATTTTCAGGACCGTATTTATAACAGGTTCCGGCCCTGGAGCATTCTCAAATTGGGTTTTAGTATAAGCTGAAATTTTTTGTCGCAATACATCATAATCTTTGATATCGCCTGTTGCGGCAGTTGCGCTATTACCAATATTTGTCCTGAAACTCGAAGGTTCAACCATGCTTACCTTTATATTGAATTGGTTTAATTCAAGGCGCAAGGCTTTGAAATATCCTTCCAACGCATGTTTTGAAGCTGCGTAATAAGCGACATTAGGAAGACTTACCAAACCGAGCAGAGAGCCAACAGTAATTATTTTGCCTTGTTTTTGCTTTCTGAAATAAGGCAGCAACTCGTTTGTAAGTTTAACAGTTCCCCAAAAATTGGTTTCAAATTGTTGTTTTCCTATTTCGATAGAAGTTTCTTCTGCAAGCCCTGTTACCAGGTATCCTGCATTATTTATCAGCACATCCAGCTTATTGATTTGACTGAACAGTTGCTTGCCAAAAGATGCGATAGAACTATCATTCGCAATATCCAACGCTAATAATTTAAAAGGCAGTTTAGCCTGATATTTTTGCGGGTTGCGGCTTGTACCAATTACATGGTAGCCGATTTGGTGAAGTTTTTTGGCGATAAGAAGGCCGAAGCCTGAAGAAGCCCCAGTTACTAAAATTGTTTGTTTCATTTCTTATTGTTTTGTAATTTTACTTGCAAATTGCAAGTGCAATATACAACTTACTTGCAAATTGCAAGTTGTTTTATAAAATACTTTGTTATGAAACTCAAAAAAAGGTCAGATTGTCCCGTTAGTAATTCGCTCGATATTTGGGGAGATAAGTGGTCTCTGCTGATTATCAGGGACCTTATGTTTGCAAAAGAGTGTACCTATGGGGATTTGCTAAAGTCACCGGAAGGAATAGCCACTAATATTTTAGCATCCCGGTTGCAAGCTCTGGAAGAAAACAAGATCATTGAAAAATTAGA
>Ga0114129_10003117_pt1 | contig 23255 bp, 25 predicted proteins | sample RhiMetdeltSRZDD1_FD_80071 | JGI IMG/M metagenome (GOLD analysis project Ga0114129, IMG submission 80071) | Populus rhizosphere microbial communities from Tennessee, USA - Rhizosphere MetaG P. deltoides SRZDD1 (version 2) (version 2) | ecosystem: Host-associated > Plants > Roots > Rhizosphere >...
CGAGAACAAGGGCCTGCTCGGCGCGACGAAGGTCGGGATCGAGCTCGACGCCGCGGCGCCGGACGCGCTGGCCGCCGCGCAGCGAGAACGAAACAGCCGTCGAACGCTCTCCGGGGCCGAGACCTACCTCGACCGGTCGCTCCACTCGATCGCTGAAGGCGCCACGTACCTCGAGCCCGAGGACATCCTGAAGCTCGGCGAGAAGGTCCCCGAATTCGACGAGAAGCTCGAACAGCACGTCACCTCGCGGAAGTGGATGACGGAGCGCCCGGCCGCCGTCACGAACCGCTGGCGCGGGCGCGGCATCGCCGCGATCATCGGCGGCCTCGTCGTCGGCTTCGTCGGTTTCAAGGTGCCGATCAGCGGGCTCGTCGTCGTCGCCTTCGGCCTCGGCCTCGGGGCCGTGGCGATCATCATCATTGCCGGCTGGATGCCCGCCGTGACGATGCCGGGCGCGATGCTGCGGGCGATGCTTGCCGCCTATCGGCGGACGCTCGAAAAGACGATGGCCCAGGCCCGGACGATGCAGCAGGTCGTCGATGACGCAAAGCTGCCGTGGCTCGAGACGCCGGACCAGGCGGTCGTCTGGGGGACCGCTCTTGGCCTCCAGCACAACATCGAAACGGTCCTCGAACGAACCGTCGAGGATGTTCGTGGCGGCCACGCCACCGGCACGCCGTACTTCCCCGTCTGGTACGTCGGCAGCGGCGGCTCCCCCGCGACCGCGTCGAGCGTCGCCGCGGGCGGTGGCGGCCTGTTCTCGAGCTCCGGGCTGCCGGACTTCGGGGGCATGATGTCGACGCTCGGAAGCGTCGGTAACAGTCCGTCATCGAGCGGTGGTGGCGGCGGCTTCGGTGGTGGCGGCGGTGGCGGAGGCGGCGGGGCCGGCGGCGGCTTCTAGGTCCTACACTTCCGGCCGATGGGCGCCACCGACACGATGGAATCGTTCTTCGAACGGCTGAACGCGGGTGAGCGCGAGGCCGCGGTATCGCTGATGGACGAAAAGGTCGAGATGCGGATCCACGTCGGCGACAACGCCCGCACGCTGCGCGGCGTGGAGCAGGTAGGCGGCTGGTTCCTGCGTGCCGAGCCGGGCTTCAAGATGATCCCCGGCGAGGAGCGCGACCTGGGCATCACCTACCAGGCGGACGTCCTGGCGGTTCGCCCGGGGGCGCCGTCGCAGCACCTTGATGCGGCGTTCCGCGTCGAGGCCGGCAAGATCACGGCGATCAACCTCACGCCGCGCTGACGCGGTTCGGTCAGGGCGCGGTGGACGCCGCCGGGGACGGTGAGCCGGCGTCAGGGATCTGCGTCGGGATCGTGGCCGGGATGATGATCTCGTCGCCGATCTTGATCTCATCGACGTTCGTGATCTGTGGGTTCGCGGCCCGCAATGCCTCCAGCGTGGTGCCGTAGCGCTGAGCGATCCCGGACAACGTGTCGCCGGACTGGACGACATAGATCTGCTGGGTGGGTGCGGGCGTCGACGTTGGCTCGACCGAGGCGCTCGGACCGGCCGAGGCCACACTCGACGGGCCGGGCGTGCCGGTCGCGTCCGGACCGCCGAGGCCGATGAGGCTTGGCAGGAAGAACAGCGCGACCGCCGCGAGGGCGACGGCGACGATGCCGAGGAGTATCGGCGGCGGGCTGATCGTGGGCAGCCCGACCCGAGCTCGTAGCGACGGGTAGGCCTCCATGCGCCGCGGCCGCTCCCAGGATGGCGCGTCGGGATCGATGGGCATCACCGGCCTGCGGTTCTGTGCGGCAGGACGAGCCATCTGCGGCACGGGCCGACCCGCCATGTCATCCGCGTCCGGTGGCGGGCTGGGCCGCGCCGGCCGGGGCGGCCGCGCGTCGGGGGTGATCGCGGGCGGAAGTGCTGCCGCTCCCGCACCGGCAGCCAGCGCCTCCGCTGACTCGGCCTCGGCGATCGGCTCGCCGGCCGCCAGCCGGTCGGCCATGCTGCCCGACAGCCCACCGCCACCGGCGGTCCGGGGGTCGCCCGCCCACGGTGGCGGGGCAGACCACGGTCGGGGCGGGTTGCGCTGCGAGCTGGCATCGCCGGCATCGTCCGGGGCTGCGTCGGCCGCCGACCTGGCGCCGGCCGCGGCTGCGGCGGCTCCGGCTGCGGCGGCCGCGGCTCCGGCTGCTGCGCCTGCGGCCGTGCCCGCACCCGTGCCCGCGCCGGCCGGCGACGTCGCGGACCCGCCCCTGGCCTGCGCGGCCTCGCGTCGCGCCCAGTCCTGGAACGTCGGACAGACCGGAAACGCTGACGAGAGGCAGTACGCCTCCTGGTGCGCGAGGGCGCGCGGCGCCGGCCGAACCTCCGCGTAGCAGCGGTGTCGATGGTCAGGGCTGGCCGCGCGCGCGTCCCGATCGTCTTCGAACGCGACAAAGGGACAGGCCGGCGCGCCGTCGACGACGGGCAATCCTCGCTCGGTCATCGGCGCGATGATAACCGTGGGTTGCGCCTCGCTCGTGGCGAACGAGGCAGGTCTGGTGTGGTTAGCGGTGGTTTGGGACCATCGGCCGGCCGGCCCCGGGACCATGCGGGGATGGCCCACCGCGGCTCCGCGGACCTAGCGTGACAGCGTTCCAACTCCGAAACGGGAGCTCCGCCGATGGCCCGCCCCGTGCGCCTCGCGCCGCCTTCGCCCCTGGCCCGCCTCCTCGCCGTCACTGCGGTTGCGACGGTCGTCGCCGCCTCGGTGGCCGTCGCCGCCCCGGCCGTTCCGGTCCTCACCGAGCAGGCAGGCGCCGAAGCGCCGCTCTCGAACGGTCAGCTCGCTCGGCGGCTCTCGGCGGAGATCTACGGCTACCTGCCGTACTGGGAGATCGACAGCGGCGTCGACGCGTACCTGCGCTACGACCTCCTGACCGACATCGCCCTCTTCTCCGTCGGCTTCAATGCCTCAGGCGCGATCGTCACGACGGCCACGGGCTACTCACGAGTGACCGGCAGCACGGCCGCCACGATCGTGAGCCACGCCCACGCCGCCGGCGTCCGCGTCGATCTGACCGTGACCTCCTTCGGCTTCGACAAGAACGCGGCCTTCTTTTCGAACCCGACCGCGATGTCGAACGCCGCCGCAGCGATCGCCACGCTCGTCAAGAACGAGGACCTCGATGGCGTCAGCCTCGACGTCGAGCTGCTCGAGAACGCGTACTTCGCGGCCTATGGCACGTTCGTCGGCCAGATCCGGACGGCGCTCCGGGCCACGAACCCGAATGCCCGCGTCTCGGTCGCCACGAACGGCAGCATCTCGGGCACCGGGATGGCCAACCAGGCCCTCGCGAACGGCGCCGACCGGGTCTTCATCATGGGCTACAGCTACCGGACCGAGGGCGCGAACCCGGCCGGCAGCATCGCGCCGGTCATTCGAACGGACGGCGGCAAGAGCCTGACCTGGACGCTCAACCTCTATCGCGACAAGGGCGTCCCGGCCAACCGCATCCTCATCGGCCTGCCGTACTACGGCCGGAGCTGGAACACGACGACGGGCGCGCTCCATAGCCCAACGACATCGTCCGCCGGCGTCTTCATCCCCAGCGATGACCTCGCCGCGATCCCGGCCGGAACGCCGATCCAGGACGACCCGGTCGAGGCGTCGAAGTGGTTCGCGGTCCAGGACCCGGTCACGCACGCCTGGACGCAAACCTACTTCGATGACCCGATGACACTCCGCACGAAGTACACGCTCGCGGCCTCGCGCGGCCTTGCCGGCGTCGGAATCTGGACGCTCGGCTATGACCGTGGCGTGCCCGGCTACTGGAACTCGATCAGCGCGATCTTCGGAACGACGCGGGTCGCTGGGGCGGATCGGTACGCGACCGGGGCCGCGGGTTCGGCCGAGGCGTTCGCATCCGGCGCCGAGACGGTCTATGTCGCCTCAGGCTGGGCCGGTGCCGAGGCCGTCGCGGGCGCGTCCGCCGCCGGCCGAATGAACTCGCCACTGCTGCTCGTCGGGCCCACCGTGATCCCCGCGTCGGTGAGCGCCGAGCTGACGCGGCTGAAGCCGCAGCGAATCATCGTCATCGGCGGACCCGGCTCGGTCTCGGACGCTGTCGTGGCCACGCTGCAGGGGTTCGCACCGGGCGGCGTCAGCCGGTTGGCCGGCGCAGATCGCTATGACGTCGCCGCGGTGATCAGCCGCAGCGTGTTCCCGGGGACCGCGGCGACCGCGTACGTGGTCAGCGGCCTCGGGCCGGTCGATGCGATGAGCGCGGGTCCTGCTGCTGCGCGCGACGGAGCGCCACTCTTGCTCACGACCGCGAGCGTTCTGCCCGAGGCGACGCGCCTCGAGCTCGTTCGATTGCAGCCCGCGAAGGTCGTCATCGTGGGCGGCACCGGGGTCGTGGCACCGGCCATCGAGGCCGCGATCGGCGCCGCACTGCCCGGGGTCCAGATCGTCCGGCTCGCGGGCGCCAATCGGTATGCGACGGCAGCAGCTGTGGCTGCAACGTTCAACCACAGTCCCCTGGTGCTGTATGTGGCATCGGGCCAGAGCTTCGCGGACGCGCCGGCTGTGGCCGCTGCGGGATCACGCGGCGCCCCCGTGTTGCTCTCTGCGCCGACCATCTTGCCCAGCGCGACGCGCGTCGCGATCGAGTCGCTCGCCCCGGCGCGCGCGCTCGTGGTCGGCGGGCCTGCGGCTCTTTCCGACGCGGTCTTTGCGGCCATCCGCAACGCCGTGGCCGTCGCCAGCTAGCCGATCGACTGACGAGGCGAGCCGCCGCACGTTTGACAGGCCTCACGCCCGGTTCGACACTCGCGGAACCATGGAACGGCCCCGCGAGCGCCCCGAAGGAGGCCCGATGTCCCGCTTCAGCCACTGGCTGGCCCCGAAGACCGTCGTTCGCGGTCACTGCGACCTGCCCTGCGGGGTCTACGACCCGGAGCAGGCCCGGATCGAGGCCGAGAGCGTCTACCGCACGATCGAGAAATACCACGCGAGCACGGACGAGCAGTTCAAGGCCCGCGCGATCGGGATCAAGGAAGAACGCGCCGAGCTCGTCAAGCATCACCTTGACGTCCTCTGGCACGACTACTTCAAGCCCGAGCACCTCGAGGCCTACCCGAACCTCCACGAAACCTTCTGGAAGGCATCGAAGGCGGCATCGAAGACGAAGCAGTCGCTCGAGCTCGACGACGCGAAGGCCCTTCTCGGCCTTATCGACGAGATCGACGAGATGTGGAAGGGCACCGGCGGACCCGGCAAGACCCGCCTGAACGGCCGGCCCGGCTGAGCCAGCCGCCGGCGGCTCCGATCGCCCGCCCTCGGCCCGCGTCCCGGCCCGCGTCCCTCCGCGAGCGCCTGCGCGGTCCGTGGCGGGTCCTCGTCGAGGAGCCCTCGATGCTGCCGGCCGCCGCACCAGGCGACTGGCTGCTCCTCAACCCGTTGCTTCGGCGCTGGCCAAGGCCCGGCACGATCGTCGTGTTCCGCGACCCGGACGACGACGGGCTCTCGATGAAGCGCGTCGCCGGCGCTCCCGGAGGGACGGTGCCGTTCGCTGAGGGCTATCTCCGGCTTGCCGAGGACGAGGCGTGGCTGCTTGCGGATACTGACGAGGCCGCGACGGCTGCCGCCGGCTTTGGGCCGCCGCGCGATTCCCGGCTGTTTGGCCCGGTGACGGTCGATCGGCTCGTCGGGCGCGCGCTCTGGCGCTACGGCCCGCGCGCACGCATCGGCCGCGTCCGCTGACGCTCGGCGGCGCGCCTATCCTGTCGACGTGAGCCCCGAGGCGCCCTTCGATCCCACCGCTCCCCTGCCCGGCCCGCCGGATCCGTGGGCCGAGGGTGACACGCCCACACTGCGCGATGGCCCGCCGTGGCACATGACCGAGATGATCGCGGCCGAGCCCGCGGTCGCGAAGCGCGTCCTGAACCGGCTCGCGGATTCCGCGGGCGCGGCGGCGCGCGTGGCCGAGGCGGTGCGAACGGCCGCCGCGGCCGGGCGCCCAGTCATCGTCGTCGGCTGCGGCACGAGCGAGCACGGCGCGCTCGGAGTCGCTGGGATGCTCCGAGATGCGGCGGGCGCGGCGGGCCTGCCCTCGCAGCCGGGCGAAGCCGGCGCCGCGATCCCGATCCAGGCCTTCGAGGCCTCGCTGGCGCCCGTCAAGGGCGGGCTCGTCATCGGCGTCAGCCACGAGGGTGGCACGTGGGCGACGATGCGGGCGCTCGAGGCCGCCCGCGGCGCGGGCTCGAAGACCGCGTTGATCACTGCGAGCGACCGCTCACCGGCCGCGGCCCTGGCGGATGAAAGCCTGGTCATCGCGACCGGCGAGCTTGACCAGAGCTGGTGCCACACGATCGGCTATCTGTCGCCACTGCTTGCGGGCGCCTCGATCGGAGCCCACCTCTCGGGCACCGTCGTCGACATCTCGGCCGCCGTCAGCCTGCTCGGGACGACGTCCCCGATGACCGCGGCCGCCGAAGGCATCGCCGCCGCGCTTGCCGGCGTTCGACAGCTCCTGGTCATCGGCTCCGGCGCCGACCGCACCGCGGCTCGCGAGCTGACACTCAAGGTCGAGGAGGCGTCGTGGCTGCCGAGCGCGATGCGCGATCTCGAGACGTTCCTCCACGGGCACCTCCCCGCGACCGACGAGTTCACGGGCCTCGTCCTCGTCCTCGCCGAACGCCGCGGACGTACAGCCCGGGTCAAGCGCGCACGGGAGGCGCTGGCCGCGGCTCGCGAGCTCGGGCATCGAACCGCGGCGATCCTTTCAGCGGAGGCTGCCGCCGCGATCGAGCAGGACCTCACGCCGGCCGGCCGGATCGTGGTCGCTGACGCGCCAGGCCTGCCGCCAACGGTCGCCGCCCTGCTCGGGACCCTCGTCCCGCTGCAGTTGATCACCGAGCGCATCGCCCGCGTCCGTGGCACGAACCCTGATCCGATCCGCCGCGACGATCCGCGCTACCTCGCCGCCGCCGAGGCCTCCAGCCCCGGCTGACCGGGCCGCGCAGCCTTCAGTCGGTGCCGATGAACGCCTCGGCCATCAGGTCGACCATGTCGAGGTCGCGCGGGATGAAGTCCTGGAGCATGAGCCGCTCGATCCCGGCCTCGGCGTAGCGATGGACCATCGCTCGGGCCTCCTCGGGCTCGCCGTAGATCCAGCGATGGCGCCGCTTCGCGAACCACTCCGTGTCCGTCTCCTCGGTGCCGAGCATCTCCATCAGATCGTTCGTCCGGCGATCGACCTCCGCGGCCGTTCGGCCCACGAGCGCCGGCACCATCGCCGAGCGCGTGAGCGACGCCGGGTCGCGGCCGATCGCGCGACAGGCCTCGTCGAGCGCGGCGGTCTTCTCGGCGACCCGCTCCGGTGACGACGACGTGAGGTTGAACTCATCCGCGTAGCGCGCGCCGATTCGGAGGCCGCGGGGCGTGCCGTCGCCGCCGCAGATGATCCGCGGCCGGACCACGTCGTTCTCTCGCGGACGCCCGGGGACCGCGACCGGCCGCGGGTGCAGCCGCGCGGCGGTGACCGTGACGTGCTTGCCCTCGAAGCTCCAGCCGTCCGGCTGGGTCCACATGCCGTGGAGGATCTGAAGCTGTTCCTCGAGCATGTCGGCGCGGAGGTTGATCGGCGGGAACGGCAGTCCGTGCTCGGCATGCTCTTCGTCGTTCCAGCCGGCCCCAACGCCAACCTCGATCCGGCCGCCGCTCATCTCGTCGACCGTCGTCACGAGCTTCACGAACTGGCCGGGGTGCCGGAAGGTGACCGGCGAGACCAGCGCTCCCAGCGAGATCCGCGACGTCTCGCGGGCGAGGCCAGCCAGGACCGCCCAGGCGTCCGTCGTGGGGTGCCCGGCGGGTCCCGGAAAGCTCGTGTAGTGGTCGGAGCGGAAGAACGATTCGAAGCCTGCCGCCTCGGCCCGCCGAACGATCGCCAGCTGGTCGTCGTAGCTGAGGCCCTGCTGGGCCTCGATCATCAGCGCAAACCGCATCCGATCGATCCTCCATGCCGAGCGAACGATTGCCCTTGACGGAACCATTCAGGTAGCTAGAATGGTTCATGTGACACGAACTATCGCAGCGGGCGTGAGCCCGGACGACGCGGCGGCGGCCGCAGCAACAACGATTCGATCGCCGAAGGCGGCGGCCGTCGACGCCATCCTGACAGAACTCGGCGGCGCGATCCGCGATCTCCGTTGCGCCTCGATGGAGGGCACGCTTCGAACCGGGGTCAGCATGACCCAGATGCACGTGCTGTGGCTGCTCACGCATCACGGAGCGATGGCGATGAGCCGCCTCGCAGACCTGCTCGATATCTCGCTTTCGAACGCGACCGGCCTCGTCGACCGCATGGAAGAGCGCGGCCTCATCGAACGAAGCCGGGTCCCGGATGATCGGCGGCTGGTCCTCGTCCAGCCGTCTCAAGCGGGGACGGATGCGCTGACGTCAAACGAGGGCCTCAGGCGCGAGCGCCTTCGAGCCGCCCTCGGTCGCATGACTGACCGCCAGCTCGAACGCGCGCGTCTGACGTTCCGGGATTTCCGGATGGCCGTCCAGGCCGAGCTGGGAACGACCGGGCCCCACCGCCACCACTTCGTCGACAGCGCCGACTGACCGTCGGCGCCACCAGTCACCCGCAACGAGAGGTCGTCATGGAGTCGTTTCCCGCAGAAGTCGCCGAGACCCCGTCAGTCGCCGAGGACCCGGCCCTTGGCCTGAGCCAGCGCTCGAAGCTCGAGATCCTCGGCGCGGTCCTGCTCGGCATGTTCCTGTCGGCGCTGGACCAGACGATCGTCGGACCGGTGATGCCGCGAATCGTCTCCGACTTGAACGGCGTGGACTACTACACGTGGGTCGCGACGATCTACCTGCTCACGAGCACCGTGACGGTGCCGATCTACGGCAAGCTCTCCGACCTCTACGGCCGGAAGCCGATCCTCATGGGCGGCATCGGCCTGTTCCTCATCGGCTCTGCCCTTTCCGGCGCGAGCCAGGAGATGTGGCAGCTCGTGCTGTTCCGGGGTATCCAGGGCCTCGGCGCCGGGGCGCTCTTCCCGATCGCGCTCGCAGTCATCGGTGACCTCTTCACGCCCGCCGAACGCGGCAAGTACCAGGGCCTCTTCGGCCTCGTGTTCGGTGTGTCGTTCCTGCTCGGCCCCGGCCTCGGCGGGTACATCACCGACAACGCCAGCTGGCACTGGATCTTCTACGTCAACATCCCGGTCGGCCTCGTCGCCCTTGCGGTCATCTGGCGGCTGCTGCCGAACATCCGGCACACCGAGCGGGCCGGCAAGATCGACTGGCTCGGCGTGACGACACTCGTCCTGGCGCTCGTCCCAATCCTCATCGGCTTCACGATCGCCCAGAACAACGGCTTCGGCGATCCCTACTTCTGGGTCTGGACCGGCGCCGGTCTCGCGTTCCTCGTTGCGTTCATCCTCGTCGAGCGGCGCGCGGCGGACCCCGTCATCCCACTCGGCCTCTTCCGGAACCGGACGTTCTCGGCGTCAATGGTCTCGATCTTCTTCGCGACCTTCGGCTTCGGCGCGTTGATCATCTTCCTGCCGTTCTACTTCCTCATCGTCGAGGGCGTCTCATACACGGAGTCGGGCTACCGCTTCCTGCCGTTCATGTTCGGGCTGATCACGAGCTCGATCATCTCGGGCCAGCTGGTCAGCCGGACCGGCCGCTACAAGCCGTACATCATCGGCGGGATCCTGATCCTCATCGTCGGCCAGCTCCTCATGACGAACCTCCGCGTCGGCACCTCCGATGTCTCTCTCGCGACGTGGATGTTCATCTCAGGCCTCGGCATTGGCCCGACGTTCGCGGTCTTCACGATCGTCGTCCAGAACGCCGTGCCCTTCCAGCAGCTCGGAGCCGCAACGAGCGACCTCACGTTGTTCCGCCAGATCGGCACGACGATCGGCATCGCCGTGGCGTTCGTCGTCTTCCGGCTGAACCTCACGTGGGATCTGCTCCGCGACCAGCTCATTGCGGCGGGCGCCCCTGCCGCTCTCGTACCGACGACGCAACCGGCGGGCTTCGACATCGCCCAGCTGACGAACGTCAGCGCGGGCGCGGGCTCGAACCCGCTCGGCCAGATCCCCGCGGAGTTCCTGCCGATCTTCGAGAGAGGCTTCCACAGCGCGCTGACGATCGCGATCGCGAACAGCATCTGGCTCGGCGTCGGGGCCGCGATCATCGCTGTGGTCTCGGCGTTCTTCCTCAAGGAGATCCCGCTTCGAACCACGCTCGGCGCGCGGACTCCCGCACCAGCGGCACAGCCGATGCAGGCGACGCCCGCCGCCGACTGACGACCACGACCTCCGCTCCTCTACGGCCCCGGGCACTGCTCGGGGCCGTTTCACATCTGGCGACTACGATCGGGGCCGATGGACACTCGAACGGACGCGCGCCTCGCTGGCTACCCGCCGCATCTGACCGCGATCGGTGCGGCCGAGGCGCCGTTTCGGACGGCGCTTGCTGCGGCCGAGCTGCCCGCGGGGACGATGCAGCGCGTGACGTACGGCGAGCTCGACATCCTCCTTGCTCACACCTCCGACGGGATCGTCGCGACGGACGATCGCTGCCCGCACATGTCAGCCCCGCTGTCGATCGGTGTCCTCGACGCGTGCGAGGTCGACTGCCCGCTCCACGACGGCCGGTTCGACCTTCGAACGGGTGCCGCCGTGCGCATGCCGACGACCGGCGGGCTCGATCCGGACGGTCGCTACCACCCGGTGTGGGCGCCGGAGGGCCGCGAGCCGAAGCCGGATCCGCCGGGCAAGAAGGCCGAGGCGCGCCGCCTGACTCGGGTGCGGCGGCTGCGCTACTACCCGCTCCGGATCGTGGCTGGTGTGATCGAGGTCCGGGTGCCGGAATCGCCGGCGGTCTAGCCCTGGCGAGCTCTAGTCGCGGCGGCGCATCCCGCCCGCCGGTCGCGGATCCTTGCCGCCCGAGGTCCGACGGACCATCTCGACGACCTCGTCCGGGTCGTCGGTGATCTGCAGGTAGTCGATGTCACTGGCGTCGATCGCCTTCTGCGCGAGGAGCGTGCCTCGGATCCAGTCGAGAAGGCCGGCCCAGTAGCTCCGGCCGACGAGGACGATCGGGAAGTGCTCGATCTTGCCGGTCTGGATGAGCGTCAACGCTTCGAACAGCTCGTCCATCGTCCCGAATCCGCCGGGCAGGATGACGAACCCGTCGGCGTATTTCACGAACATCGTCTTGCGGGCGAAGAAGTAGCGGAATTCGACACCGAGGTCGCAGTACGCGTTCAGGTCCTGCTCCTTCGGCAGCTCGATGTTGCAGCCCACCGACAGGCCGCCGCCCTCCTGGCAGCCGCGGTTCGCCGCCTCCATCGCGCCCGGCCCGCCGCCGGTGATCACGGCATAGCCGGCCTCGGCGAGCTTGCGGCCGATGCTTCGGGCGAGGTTGTAATTGGGCGCTCCCTCCTCGACGCGGGCGCTCCCGAAGACGGTGATCGCGGGCCCGAGGCTGGCCAGCGCATCGAAGCCCTCGACGAACTCGCTGAGGATCCGCAGCGCGCGCCACGGATCCGAATGGAGGAAGTCCGGCTCTTCGGGCCGCTTGAGGAGGCGTTCGTCCTCGGTCGTGCTGCCGGTGTCCTCGGCCATCATCTCGACGGCCTTGCCGCGCATGACCACGCGGCCGCTCCGTCGGTGCGCCTCCACCCGGTCCACGCCGCCGGGCGCCGCCAATGGCTCGCCGACGTTCGGCGGCGTCGGTGCGCCGGACGCCGCGCGTTCGGACGGCTTCAACTCGTCGTCGGTCACCAGGTGGCCTCGATCCAACGCTCAGGGCTCAGGCTGGCATGCTACTCGCGTGGGACGCACACCCGAGACGCCGTCGGCGCGCCGTCCGACCCGGCTGACGCTGGCGATCGTCGTGACCGCAGTCGGGATCGTCTGGATCGGCCAGGGCCTCGGGCTGATCCGCAGCCGCAGCTTCATGACCGACGACCCAACCTGGGCCTGGATCGGCGCGGCCGTTGTCATCATCGGGGCGGCGCTGCTCGTTCGGAGCTTTCGCATCCGCCGCGGCGGGTAGCCAGGCCGGCGGCGCGGCGCCTTAGTCCACCTCGTGTAGCTAGGACCGAGGGCGAAGCGGGATGGTAGAGATCATCGTGGCGCAATCGGCGGCGCAATTGCAGCAGGTCAGGGAGCTGTCGCGAGGGTATGTCGCCTGGCTTGTCGAACTGGATAAATCGCTGGGCGTTTACGACCCCGACGTGTTCAGAGCCTATGGCTACGAGGGCGGCGAGGCCCATCTGCCTGGCGAATACGGCGCGCCCGATGGCTGTCTGCTGCTGGCCGTCGTCGACTCGAGACCGGCCGGCTGCATTGCACTACGAAAGTTCAGCGAGAGCACTTGTGAGATGCGGATGTTGTTCGTTCATCCGAAGTTCCAAGGGCTCGGGGTCGGCAGGGCGCTGGTCGTCAGGCTGCTGGATCAGGCAAGGACGATGGGCTATTCGTCCATGTGCCTCGACACGTCGCGCCACATGGTCAGTGCTCACCGCTTGTACGCCTCGCTTGGCTTCCGGGAGGTTGGCCAGTACCACGACCGACAAGACAGCCTCAAGGACATCAAGATCTTCATGGAGAGACGGCTGCTCTAGCGTCGTGCCGCGGGCTTAGCCCGACAGGGTCAGCCGAGCGAGGCGGCGGCCATCGCGCGCCAGGCGACGTCGTCCTGGCCGACCGCGAACGAGTTCCCGAGGCGAACGAGCGGCAATCGGATCAGCCGCTGATCGGCGAGGAGCCGCTCTCCAAGGTCCGCCTCTGACATTGAGAGGTAGCCGAGCCCGAGGTCGCGCCATACGCGGCCCTCGCGATCCGCGAGCGCGTTCGCGCCGAGCCGCTCCACGAACCGCCGCAGCTCGCCGGGCGCGAGCGCTCGCCGTCGGATGTCCGAGTACTGCACCTCGACGCGCCGCTCCTTGAAGAAGCGGAGTGCGGCCCGCGTCGCTGACGAGTCGTCGCGCCCGAAGACGATGACCGGCCCGCTCACTGGGCGGGCTTCGAATCAGGGGTCGCGGCCGCCCGGACGGGCTCGAGCGCGACGATCGGGATGTGATATGTCGCCTTGCGCCGATAGAGGCGATACCCGGGATACCCGGCCGCCGCGCGTTCGAACGCGATTTCGTAGGCGTCGCCCGATAGCTCCCGCGGCCGGACCACGAACCGACGACCGCGCGCCTGCACATCGACCCGGGCGGCCTCCATCAGGTTCAGGTACCAATCGGGGATCCGGCCCGAACCGCCGCGCGAGGCGACCACGACAAGCGAGCCATCGGGCGAGCCGACCTCCGTACCGACCGGGAACGCATACAGCGCCACCGGCCGCGGCGCGCCAGACCGGCGCCCTGGCACCTGAACGAGGACGGTCTCCGCCCCGAGCGAACGCCCAAGGATTCCCTGCCCGCCAGCACGGCCGTAGAGCCACGGGTGAAGCCGCCGGTTGAAGCGCGTCGTCGAGTACCAGCCGATCAGGCGGTACGCAATCACGGGCAGCCGCGGCACGCGTAGGAGCGTAGCCGGGCGGGTACCATCAGCGCGATGAGCGTCTGGTTCACGGTCGAGCTCGAAGACAGGCCCGGCTCGCTCGCTCGCGTCGCCCAGGCGCTCGGCGAGCGCGGCGTCAACATCAAGGCGATCGTGGGCGTTGCCGAGGACACGGACGGGGCGCTCATGCTCGAAACCTCCGACGCGAACGCGACCCGCGAGGCGCTCGGTGCCCTCGGCGTCCGCTTCGAAGAGCACGCCACCGGCGGCGGCATGGCTCCGAACCGAACCGCGGTCGCCGACATGGGCCGCGGCCGGGGCTGACCCGGCACCGCCCCTACGAACTGATCGGAATGGCCCGCGGCAAGGCCCTCCCCCCAACGGTCGCCGCGCGCCTGCTCCTCGACGATGTCCCGGCCGCCATCCCGGCGCTGTGCGCGAGTCTCGAGAACGTGGGCGCCAAGCTGCGCACCCTGTCGACCGTCCGCCGAATGGATGGCGCGGTCGAGATCGAAATCGAGGTCGAAAGCGTCGATGAAGCGGGCCTGACCGCCGTCATCGAAGGCGCGCCGGGCGTTCGAACCTCGAGGCTCACACGATCCCTGGACAAGGTCTTCGGCAAGCGGGTCATCGTCATCGGCGGTGGGGCGCAGGTCGCCCAGGTGGCACTCGGGGCGGTGACCGAGGCCGACCGACATAACCTGCGAGGCGAGCGCATCTCGGTCGACACGATCGGGCTGGTGGGCGAGCAGAGTATCGCCGATGCGGTCCGGGCGGTCGCGGACCTGCCGCGGGCGAGGATCCTCGTCCTCGCGGGTTCGCTGATGGGCGGCGACATCACGCGCGCCGCCCGGGAGCTCCGCGAGCACGGCATCCCGATCATCGCGACGAACATGGCCGGCTCTGTCCCGGAAGCTGCGGACCTCGTCGTCAGCGACCCGGTCCAGGCCGGCACGATGGCGGTCATGGCGATCGCGGACACGGCGACCTTCGACCTCGAGCGCCAGCGCGGCCGCCGCTACTGAGCGGGACTGACCGATGCGCATCGCGACCTGGAACGTCAATTCGCTGAAGGCCCGGCTCGACGCCGTCAACAACTGGCTCGCGCGCGGCTCGCCGGACGTCCTGCTGATGCAGGAGACGAAGCTTTCGGACGATGACGCGCCGGTCATGCCGTTCGCGATGGCCGGCTACGACCTCGTCCATCACGGCGAGGGCCGCTGGAACGGCGTCGCGATCGCGGTTCGTCAGGGCACCGATGTCTCCGAGGTCCAGACGAACTTCGACGACCGGCCCGTCCGCGACAGCGGTCCGGGCGCCAGTGGCGACTTTTCCGAGGACGATTTCGACCCGTTCGACGAAGCGCGGATGCTGAGCGTCCGCCTCTCGCCACCGGGGAGCGACCCGTTCCGGATCGTCAGCCTCTATGGCCCGAACGGCCGCGTCGTCGATTCGCCGTTCTACCGCGGCAAGCTCGCATGGTTCGATCGTCTGCGCCGGTGGCTGGACGAGACGCGGGATCCGACGGAGCCGCTGATCCTCGGCGGCGACCTGAACATCGCCCCGACTCCGGACGACGTCTGGAACGAGAAGGCCGTCCACGGCGGCACCCACGTATCCGAGCCCGAACGGGCCACCTTCCGGCATCTCCTCGACTGGGGCCTGACTGACGCCTACCGGGCGAAGAGCGACGCTCGCGGGCGCTTCACGTGGTGGGACTACCGCGCCGGCAACTTCCACAAGAACTTCGGGATGCGGATCGACCACCTCCTCGTCACGAAGCCGATCGCCGACCGCCTCGTTGCCGCGGAGATCGACCGCGAAGCCCGAAAGGGGCCGCCGATCCCGTCCGACCACGCACCTTTGACGATCGACCTCGACGAACCCGGCAAGCCGTTCGATCCCGACTGGGACGGCGCCCTGCGGCGGATCGCGCTCCGGACCCGCTGAGGCGCGGGCGCGGCGCGGCGCGGCACGGCACGCCGGTTAGGCGGTCGCCTTTCGCGTAGCGAATGTAACGAGCGAATGTGCGGCTGCTACTGCCGGTTTCCTGCGCGTCGTGAAGGGATCCGGTCACGTTCCTCGTCAGACGAAAGGAACCGACACAGTCGGCCGCGAATCGGCTCCATACATTCGTCTCGCGAAAAGCGGGTGAGCGGACGCCAGCCAGACAGCCAGCGTGGCCGCCCGACGGCGGGTTGCGCCTTGCGGGACGCCGCGCGTTCGACCGAGGGGGCGGACCCTAGGCTCGGCCGAGCATGACCGCCTCCTCAGTGAGTGCGCCAGCCGCGCGACAAGCGCCCCCCGATGGCGCGCCGGAGATCAGTCTCCGGCAGGTCACGAAGGCTTTCGGCAGCGTCACCGCCGTCGATGACCTCTCGCTCGACATCCGGGCCGGCGAGTTCTTCTCGCTCCTCGGGCCGAGCGGCTGCGGCAAGACAACGACGCTGCGGATGATCGGCGGCTTCGAGGAGCCCACGAGCGGCCGGATCGAGCTCCGCGGACGGGACGTCACCCGAGACCCGCCGGACAAGCGGCCGGTCAACATGGTCTTCCAGAACTACGCCCTGTTCCCGCACCTCAGCGTCTTCGAGAACATCGCGTTCGGGCTCCGGCGCCGCAACGTGCCGGCGCAGGAGATTCGCGAGCGCGTCGCCGACGCCCTCGCGCTCGTCCACCTGCCCGGCTACGAGAACCGCAAGCCGAACCAGCTCTCCGGCGGCCAGCAGCAGCGCGTCGCGCTCGCACGCGCGCTCGTGAACCGCCCTAACGTCCTCCTCCTCGACGAGCCGCTCGGAGCGCTGGACCTGAAGCTTCGCCAGCGACTCCAGCTGGAGCTGAAGCGCATCCAGACCGAGGTCGGCATCACGTTCGTGTACGTGACCCATGACCAGGAAGAGGCGCTCACGATGAGCGACCGGATCGCGGTGATGTCCGCAGGCAAAGTCGAGCAGCTCGGAACGCCCGAAGAGCTGTACGACAGGCCGGCGACCCGCTTCGTGGCCGATTTCATCGGCCGGACGAACCTCCTGCGGGGCACCGTCCGAGGCGTCGATTCCGACCGCGCAAGCATCGAATTGACGAGCGGCGAAGGCACAACCACGATCGCCGGCGGCCTCAGAGCCGGCGACTCAATCGAGCTGTCCGTTCGACCCGAGGTCGTGCACCTTCGAACCCCGGGTGCGAAGGACCGTGCGCTCCATGGCCGCGTCGAGCAGGCGGCGTATCTCGGCTCGACGTTCTCCTACCTCGTTCGAACGGCGGGCGGGATCGAGCTCACCGCCCACAGCCCGAAGCAGGACGGCCGCCTCGCGGTCGGCACCGATGTCGACATCGATTGGCGGCCCGAGGACGCGCTCGTCCTCGCCCGCAGTCTTGCCAACGAAGCCACCGGGGAGATCGCAGCAGAGGAGGCCACGTCATGAGTCACGCCTACGACGGGTCCAGCCTGGACCTCGAGAAGCGGCTCGTCCGCTACATGGTCGAGCGGCGCATCTCGCGACGCTTCCTGCTCGACCGGATCGCGAAGGTCGGCGCAGCCGCGGCGCTCGCGCCGGTTCTCGCCGCCTGCGCCGGTGGGGCCAGCCAGGCACCTTCCACCGCCCCGTCCACTGAGCCTTCGACCGAGCCATCGACCGGCCCGACGCCGGTGCCGACCCCGGAATCCGAGCTCAACGTCTACAACTGGCTCGACTACATCGGCGAGGGCGTCATCGAGTCGTTCGAGGCCAAGTACCCGACCATCAAGGTCAACTACGAGCTGTTCGACGACATCTATGCGGCATACGAGAAGCTTGGCGATGACGGCGGCGGCTACGACGTCTCATTCCCGATCGGGGTCGACGTGCCAGCCTTCCGCGAGGCCGGAACGCTGCTGAAGCTCGACCAGTCGCTGATCCCGAACCTCGCCAATCTCGGTGCCGAGTGGGCGGACCCCGGCTACGACCCCGGCAACCAGTACTCCGTGCCGTACATGTGGTGGACGACCGGCATCGGCTACGACAGCACGAAGATCACCGACACGCCAACGAGCTCGAACGCGCTCTGGGACCCGCGTTACAGCCAGCACATCTCGCTCATGGACGACTACCAGGAGACGATGGGCCTGACGCTGATCCAGCTTGGATACTCGGCGAACACGACGGACACGAGCGAGCTCGACGCAGCGATCGCGCGGCTGAACGAGGGCAAGCCGCTCGTTCGCACGTGGTCGAACGACACGATCGCCACGATGACCCAGGGCGACGTCTGGATCGGGATGATCTGGGGTTCGGACACGTACCAGATTTCCCTGGAGAACGAGAACATCGCCTACTACATCCCCGAGGAGGGCGGAGTCCGCGGCTCGGACACGATGGCGATCTACTCGGGCGCCCAGCATCCGATCGCCGCGCATCTCTTCATCAACCACCTCCTCGACGCGGAGGTGAGCGCGATGAACACGAACTTCATCGGCTACATGGGTCCGAACGCCGCGGCCCAGGAGTTCATCGACGAGGCGATCCTCGCGGACCCGGCGGTCAACCCGGACAAGGCGATCCTCGACAAGCTCGAGGAGCTGCTCGACCTGCCGAACGCTGTCGACGAGGAGTACCTGGACCGCTGGCAGGCGTACCGCGGCGGCTGACCTGGCCGTCGCGCGCCGCCTGGGGCCCCTGGCTGCGATCGGGGGTTGGCTTCGAAGCGTCGTCCTGCTGCTGCCAGGAGTCCTGTGGCTGGCCGTCTTCTTTCTCGTCCCGCTCGTCTTCATCTTCGTCGTCAGCCTGGGTACCCGGGATGAGCTCCACCGGATCGTCCTCGACCCACTGACGCTCGCGAACTACGAGAAGGTCTTCAACCCGATCTTCCTGCCGACGATCGTCCAGTCGCTCTACCTGGCGACGGCGACGACGGTCTTCTCGCTCGTCATCGGCTTCCCGATCGCGTACTGGATCTCGCGCTACGGCGGCCGCCACAAGACGCTGCTGCTCGTCATCGTGATGCTGCCGTTCTGGACCAGCTACCTGATCCGGACCTATGCCTGGATGATCGTGCTGCGCGACAACGGCGTCGTGAACCAGATCCTCCAGGCAGTCGGCCTGACGCACGAGCCGATGATCCTGCTGTACACGGACTTCTCGGTGATCCTTGGCATGGTCTACGGCTTCCTGCCGTTCACGATCCTTCCGCTGTTCGTGTCCATCGATCGGCTCGATCCGAACCTCGTCGCGGCCGGACGCGATCTCTATGCCAACGGGCGCCAGGCGTTCATCCACGTCACGCTCCCGCTCGTGAAGCCCGGCCTGGTGGCCGCGGCGCTGCTGACGTTCATCCCGGCGATGGGCGACTTCGTAACGCCGGACCTGCTCGGCGGTGGCCAGGTGGTCTCGATCGCGAAGGTCATCCAGGAGCGCTTCCTCGAAGGCCGAGACTGGCCGTACGGCGCGGCTCTCGGTTTCGTGCTGATGATCCTGACGCTTGGCGGCACGCTCCTCGCGCTTCGGACGCTTCGCCGGGAGGTCGTCGCCGGATGAGCCGGGAACGAAACCCGCTCCTCAGCGCGTTCTCGTACCTGGTCTACGCGTTCCTCTTCGCGCCGATCGTCGTCCTCGTGATCTTCAGCTTCAACGACTCGCGGCGGGTCTTCGTCTGGCGCGGCTTCACGACCGAGTGGTACGGCAAGCTCTTCGCGAACGAGGACCTCCTCGAGGCGGTCGTCGTGACGTTCCAGGTCGCCGCAGTGGCGGTCGTCGTCTCGACGGTCATCGGCGCGGCACTCGGGCTCGGCCTGGCGCGGCTGCGCGGCCGCGGCCGCGGCGCCACAGAGACGCTGCTCCTGCTGCCGATGGTCACGCCGGAGATCGTCATGGGTCTCTCGCTGCTGCTGTTCTTCCTGCAGCTATTCGACGCGCGCGGCACATTCGGACAGCTTTCGATCGCGCACATCACGTTCTGCATCTCGTACGTGGCGATCACGGTGCGGGCGCGGGCCGCCGGGATGAACCCGCAGCTCGAGGAGGCGGCACGCGACCTCGGCGATTCGGCGCTGGGCGCGCTCCGCCACGTCACCCTGCCGCTGATCATGCCGGCGATCATCGCCGGCGCCCTGCTCGCGTTCGCGCTCAGCTTCGACGATTACGTGGTGACCGTCTTCAACGCGGGCCTCGGCGTCACGACGCTGCCGCTCTACATCTACAGCGCGATCAAGTTCGGCGTCTCACCCGAGATCAACGCGATCAGCTCGATCATCGTCGCGATCACGGCGATCGCACTCTTCCTCGCCTGGCGCCTCGGCAAGCTGAGCGGCGCCGCGAACCGGAGCGTCGCCGAGGTCTAGGCGGGGGCGCCGCGGAGCGGCGACCAGCCGCGCCCGAGGGGGCGGCCGACGATCAGGTTGAGCTAGGCCCCGGGTCGCTTGTAGTAGGCGTGAAGCGGGCTTCCGGTCGTGGCGTCAATGAGGGCGGCGACGTATTCGAACTCTGGTTCGGAATCGGATGGGCCCGACTCCACAAACACGAGCCATACAGGACGACTGCGAAGGCGTGGACGGTTTGTGGGGTGGGAGACAACGACGAGTTCTGTAACCAACTTCCCAGGGTTGTCGAGGACGCCCTTCAAGAAAGCGACAGCTCTGCGTATCACTCGCCGGTCGAAGGCACCCTCAGGTAGCCCCTCGAAGACGAAGCCCATCTCGATGAGGTCCGAGCGCGCGCGAACCAAAGGCGCTTCCATTGCGCCCTACCTTAAGCGGAGGCGCCGCCCCACGGGATGCGCTTCTTCGGGTCGAGGAACGGGATCGCGGCGGACTCGGCCGGCCAGCGGGCGCCGTCGGCGGCCTCGACCTCGAGCGGCGTGCCCGGGCCGGAGAGCTCGATCGGCAGCCAGACGTAGCCGATGTTCGTCTCGAGGCGCGGCGACCAGATGAGGTCCGTCACGGTGCCCACGGGCGCGCCGTTGTGCAGCGCCGGTCGCTTGTCCGCGATCTCGAAGGGCAGCGCCTCGCCCGGGACGGTGATCCCGACGAGCTTCCGCGACACGCCGCGCGCCCGGATCTCCTCGAGCGCGGCCTTGCCGATGTAGTCGGCGTCCTGGGTCTCCACGAGACGCTCCAACCCCATGACTTCGAACGGGTTGTTCGCGATCGTCATGTCCGAGCCGTAATTGAAGATGCCGGCTTCGATGCGCCGCGCCTCGACCGGCGCCACCGGCCGGATCGAATGCTCCCGCCCAGCGTCCATGATCCGGTCCCAGAGGTCGCCGCCGCGCGAGGGATCGCGCAGGTAGACCTCGTAGCCGACCTCGCCCGTCCATCCCGTCCGTGAGATGACGACCGGGATGCCGTCGACCTCGGCCTCGGCGCACCAGTAGTACTTGAGATCCGCGACCGCATCGCCGAAGAGCTGGCGAATGACCTGGCCCGACTTCGGGCCCTGGACCTGGACCGGGTAGACCTCGGGCTCGCGGACCGTCACCTCCAGCCCCGAGTTGATCGCCACGCCGCGGGCCCACAGGCCGGCATCAGAGTCAGCGAGCGCGAGCCACCAGCGGTTTTCCTCGATCCGCAGGAGGACCGGGTCGTTCACGATCCCGCCGTCCTCGGCCGTGATGAGGACGTATTTGCCCTGGCCGACGGCGCACTTCGTCAGATCGCGGCAGGTCAGCCGGTTCGTGAACTCCGACGCATCTGGGCCGGTGATCTCGACGATGCGCTCGACCGAGACGTCCCAGATCGTGACGTCGTTCAGGAGCGCCCAGTATTCCTCGACAGGGTCGCCGTAGTAGCCCGGCAGGAGCATGTGGTTGTAGATGTCGTACGCCGAGCAGCCGGCTTCGAGCGTCTTCTCGAAGAACGGCGAACGCCGGTACCAGGGCCCGAAGTAGAGCGTGGTTTCGGTCGCGGGGATGCGGTTCCGGGTCGCCATGGCCGACATTTCGAACCTCTCAGGACACCGGGATGCGCTTGTCGGGGTCGACGAACGGCATCGGCACGACCGTCGCCGTCCGGCTCCCCCACTCCGTCTCGACGCGGACCTTCGTCCCGAGCGACGTCTTCTCGACTGGCAGCCAGCAGTAGCCGATGTTCCGCTTCAGCCGCGGCGAGTAGATCGCGGACGTGACCTTGCCAACGTGGGCGTTGCCATCGAACGCGGGCCACTTCGTGTTGTTCAGCGCCGGGAACGGATCGCCGTCGAGCTCGACCCCGACGATCGCGCGGCTGACGCCCTTCGCCTTGATCTCGCGCAGCGCGGCGATCGAGATGCAGGCGTCGTCCTCGAGGTCGAAGCTGATCAGCCGGTCCAGCCCCATCTCGAACGGATTGTTCTCGTAGGTCATGTCGGCGCCCCAGTTGAAGATCGCGCCCTCGATCCTTCGAATATCCGACGGGCCGGTGGGCTTGACGTTGAACGGCGCCCCGGCCTCCATGACCGCCTCGTACAGCGCGACGCCCTTCGACGAATCGAGGAGGTAGATCTCGTAGCCGACCTCGGACGTCCAGCCGGTTCGGGTCACGACGACGGGGATGCCGCGGATCTCGGCGTGGCGGAACCAGTAGTACTTGAGGTCGAGGATCGAGTCGCCGACGAGGGCGCGCATGAGGTCCTTCGACTTCGGGCCCTGGACCTGCATCGGCGAGACGTCCGCCTCGCGGATCGTGACGTCGAGATCCGGGTAGGCGTTCTTCAGGCCGCGCGCGAAGAGGAGCGCATCGGACGACGCGAGCGCGAACCAGAACGTGTTCTCGTCCATCCGCGTCAGCACCGGGTCGTTGATGATCCCGCCGTCCGAATCGCAGATGAGGACGTACTTCGCCTGGCCGACGGCGCACTTCGAAAGGTCCCGCGGCGTCAGCAGCTGGGCGAACTTGAAGCCGTCGGGGCCGCTGATCTCGAGACAGCGCTCGACCGAGACGTCCCAGATCGTCACGTCGTTGAGGAGGGCGTCGAACTCCTTCTCGAACGTGTCGAACCGGATCGGGAAGTACATGTGGTTGTAGACCGTGTATCCGAGCGGGCCGTAGCGCTGGGTCGCCTCGTAATACGGCGTGCGCCGATTTCGGGCGCCGCGCTGGACCTGGCCCATGTCGAACTCGGCCATCGATTCCTCCGTTCAGGACGGCTCCGGGGCGGCCCGTGGCATTCCTCAGCGGGCCCGCCGGATTGTCAGACGGGCGGATTCCAATGCCTCTCAGGTTGCGCCTGATGGTCCGCGCCGTCCCATCGCGCGGGACGCCGAACGGGCGGACAAGGGGCCCGTCGCCAGAATGGCCGCGATGATCCGGACGACGCCCTTCCACGAGCGGACGAGCGCGCTCAACCAGACGGGGCTCTGGGAACACTGGTCGAATCACCTCACCGCGGTGAAGTACCAGCAGTCCGAGAAGTTCGAATACTTCGCGATCCGGAACGGCGCCGGCCTGTTCGACACCTCGCCGCTGTACAAGTACCGCTTCCACGGACCGGGCGCGGAGCGCTACCTCGCTGGCGTCATGACGCGCGATCCGCGCATCGCGGTGGGCCGCGCCCAGTACGCGCTGTGGTGCGACGACAAGGGCTTCGTCGTCGAGGACGGCGTGCTCATGCGCGTCGCCGAGGACGACTTCCTCCTGACGGCCGCCGAGCCGAACCTCGCCTACTTCCGCGACCTCGCGGACGGCCGCGCCGGCACAGGGGTCACCATCGACGAGGTCACCGATGAGTACGGCGTCCTCTCGATCCAGGGCCCGCGGTCGCGCGAGATCCTGGGCTCCGTCGCGCCCGAAGCCAACGCGCTCCCCTACTTCGGGCTATCGAAA
>Ga0114129_10003118_pt1 | contig 23250 bp, 18 predicted proteins | sample RhiMetdeltSRZDD1_FD_80071 | JGI IMG/M metagenome (GOLD analysis project Ga0114129, IMG submission 80071) | Populus rhizosphere microbial communities from Tennessee, USA - Rhizosphere MetaG P. deltoides SRZDD1 (version 2) (version 2) | ecosystem: Host-associated > Plants > Roots > Rhizosphere >...
CGTTGACTACCGGCCCATCGAAGAACGACGAGAACCGCAAAAGCTGTTCCTGCACGATATCGTGGCCGGGAAGCGATTGGCTGCCATCGAGGACACAGTCAGCATTGGCGCTGCTGCCCAATACATGCTGGAGACAGGGACCGATGCAATCGCGATACTCGATTCACAAAACCGCCCGCGCACTGTGGTGACCGTGAACGCTTTTCTCAAGTGGGTAGAGAAAGGCGGGGGAGATGCAGAAAAACCGATAGCAAACATTGTTGACGGCCAACCCCTAACAATGCCGTCAAACGCGTCCCTGACCGAGGGTGTTCTTGCAATGAGCGCGTCAGACACAGAGACGATCGCAATCACGGCCGATGGAACACCCTCTTCGCGGCTGCAAGCAATCGTGACCGCTCGCGATCTCGCGCCGGTCTTCGGGGATCAACCTATAGCGATTCTCGGCGATATCCGCCGCGCGGCGAATGTCCGGGATTTGCGGGATCTTAATCAACGAGCACGATTGTTCACGCTCCGCTATCTCACCAGTGCGGTGTCGTTTGACTGGCTGGCGCGTTTTACTTCGTTAGTCGACGCCGGCATTCTGAAACGTCTCGTCGCACTCATTGAGGCAGAAGCGTTACCCGCTTGTTGGTGCTTCTGCGGGCCGGCCGGCCGAACAGAATCCGTAACCAGAGTCACACCTTGGCCCCTCATGATTCTCGAGGACAATCATGACGCTACCCTGACGCTCAGCGTTCAACAGCGCATGTTAGACGCTCTCGGAGAATGTGGTTATCTCCCGAACGTTGAGAGCCCTTTCGAACCACGTTTTTATGCAGCCACCGTGTCTGAATGGAAAAGCCGATTTGTGACTTGGGTTCGCGATCCGATACTCCAGCAAATGCATCGGGCGCGGCCATTGTTTGATTTGCGCGCGGTGGATGGCAGGCAATCTCTGTGGCAGGCGGTTGCAACAACGGTCAGGGAGAACGTGACCCGTGAGTTTTTGTATGTGCTCGCGAACGATTGCCTTGCAAGCTTACCGCCCTTGACGTTCTTTCAGGATGCTGTCGTGGACGAGTCGGGCGAACACTCGGCGGTTTTTCGTTTGGAACACAGTGCTCTGCGGCCACTCGTGGACGTTGGACGCGTGTTTGGTCTCGCCGCCGGCAAAGCACTCGGTACGTCGACAGTCGAACGGTTTGTGATGGCTGGTGCCCTCTTGCCCGAACGTGCTTCGGTTTTTCGAGAAGCGTCGGATACGCTGCGTGTTGTACTGTGGCAACAGGGACGTATTGGAATCAGCCAAAACAGCGACGGGGCCGAGCTGCCGCCCGCTCTTCTAAGTCGGCATGATCGCCAAATTTTGAAAAGTGGATTTCGCTCTATTCTCCAGTTGTTGGAACTCACCGCAAATCCGCAATGGCTTGACGCATTGTGACCGCACTTCCGTTCATCGACCGGTACCGACGATGCTTTGACGCAACATGGAAAGATGACGTCCATATTGACCAAGTTCGGTTCGTTATCCTCGATTCAGAAACTACAGGTCTCAACCCTCGTACGGATCGCATCGTCACAATTGGCGCTGTCGCTGTTCAGGCCGGCGAGATCTTGCTCGAAGACTCGTTTGAGGCTTTGGTGAAGATTCCACGCAATACCGCCGCCGTAATCGTCCATGGGGTGACTCGAAACGAAAGTAGACAGGGAATAGAGGAACACGAAGCTCTCGAACGGTTCCTGAACTACGTGAAAGACGCTGTGATCGTAGGGCACCACATCGGTCATGACATCGCCACATTCGATGCCGCCTACGAACGGCATTGGAACTTCCATTTATCGAATCGCTGTGTCGACACAATGGAGCTTATGCTGCATCTGGTTAAAGATGGTGCTTTCGCTGACCGGCCTCCCGTGCGCCGATACACGTTGGATGCGTTGTGCGAAATTTTCGGCGTGATCCCCTACGACCGTCACACCGCGGCCGGCGATGCTTTCATAACGGCACAGGTCTTTCTCAGGCTGCGCCGGATGGCCCTTAAATTCGGCCGGGGAACGCTCGGACGATTCAGTGAACCGTTTGAAGACGAGTAACGCTAATCGAGATGTTGAATTTTTATTCTGTGTAGGTTTGAAGAAGTTGCTCCATCAGATTACGGTTTATTCCAAGGCTATTTCAACGAGCAAAATGGTGATATACCCTTAGGAACGGATTGGGTATCTGAGCAAATGAGCCAGCGAGTGGCTCATTTGCGCTAGGGGTCATCCCGATGAGGTCCGCCATCGGGTGACGCCGGTTTGAGCCTCACATGGATGGGCTATTCATAGGGTGCAGTTCGGACCCTGGGCTTTTCGGTACGCTTCTGCCCGATGGTCGGACCAAGGAGGTCACGCATAGTAATGTCGCAAGCGGCCAAGTTGACTGCGAATTCCGCTCCGGTAACAACTTCGACGCAATACGACGGAATTGAATTGTCGATTATCGTCCCGACGTTCAATGAACGACACAATATCCAACAATTGATCACGCGGCTGTCAGCCTCCCTGGAAGATGTGGCATGGGAAGTCATTTTTGTAGATGACGACTCGCCCGACGGAACGGCTGACCTCGTCCGCAGGATCGCCAAAACAGACCGCCGTGTTCGTTGCTTGCAACGGATTGGTCGATGCGGATTGCCTTCGGCTTGCACTGAAGGGATGCTTGCCTCCTCCGCGCCTTACTTTGCCGTAATGGACGCGGATATGAAGCATGACGAAACGTTACTTCCGGACATGCTGGCTCTACTAAGAGAAGGCGCCCTCGACCTCGTTGTAGGTAGCCGTTATGTTGCGCACCGGAGCGTGGGGGAGTGTGCCGCATCCAGAACGATGCTGGGCCGTCTGGCTACAAAACTGAGCCAGTTGTGCTTACGGATCGATCTTACGGATCCTATGAGCGGGTTCTTTATGATGCGATCCGAATGCCTGCATAGTGCGGTGCGCCGACTTTCGGCGGTGGGATTCAAAATCTTGCTCGATGTCTGCGCATCTTCACCCGAACCACTGCGATCTCGGGAACTGCCGTACGTTTTCCGGCAACAACTTGTTGAAGAGAGCAAATTAGATGGTCTGGTGGCCTGGGAGTATCTAATGGTGCTGCTAGACAAACTACTCGGGCACGTCATCCCAGCCCGATTCATCTCGTTTGCAATGGTGGGAGCCGTTGGTGTCATCGTGCACATGGCTATTTTGACGGCGTTATTCCGTTGGGAACACGCACCATTTGTGGTCGGACAAGCCGGCGCAACGGTCGTTGCCTTGGTCAACAATTTTGCCTTGAATAACATCCTAACCTACGGGGATCGTCGGCTCAGAGGATGGGGTTTGCTTCGCGGCTGGATCTCATTCATGGTGATTTGCGGCGTGGGTGCGTTCGCGAATGTAACCATCGCGTCGTACCTGTTCCGAAACCATACGGACTGGGTATTGTCCGCTCTCTGCGGGATCCTGGTGAGCGCAGTCTGGAGTTACTCGATCACGTCGATGTACACCTGGAAGGCGCCTCAAAGGGCGTGAATACAGCCACCACTTTATGAATCGGAAAGTTACTTGTCAGTCCGTGAGCTGTACTTGCGCCAATTTTCCATCAACTAGATGTCGGACTGACCCGCGCCTCGTCGAGAACCAGACTGAAAAGCGAATCCAGGCATCCATTCCCAGTTTTACGCGGTGTTCGCAACTTCTCAGCGAAGGCGGGCTAGCGTCGGCGACAATCTGCTGAACTGCGCATTGTAGCGAACGGCAATCGTGCGCCCCCAGCAAAGTCTCAACGGAAACCAAATTGCAGGAAAATCCGCAAAGCCGCCAACCGCCGGCTTCACGGAGGACAAATGGTGTTATCCCTTGGGCTGATTTTGATCTTTGCAGGAAGCGCTGCAACGGCCTACTTCTACTACCATGCATGGCTGCGTCAATCCACAAAGAGGAAGGTCGATTCGAAGATTGGACGATTAGTTTAGCGCGCCCCAAAAAACACCTCGCGTAGTTGAAACACTGCCCGACAGCCGCCGGTGAGCTTTACAAATATTTACAGCCCTCATTCCTTGTAAACGTAACCATCCTTAAGCGCTTACGTATTAAAGTACCGGAGGTTTCGGTGCGCTTCTTCAATCGTTTCGTCATCATCTGCGGTCTGGGTGTCGTCAACATCCTGATGCTGGCGCAAACGCGAGAGTCTACGGCCAACGCCATTATTCAAGGAACAGTCCAGTCAGCAAACACGCCTCTTCCCGGCGTCGCTATAACTGCGACAAATCTGGCGACGAACGAGAAGGCGATCACGACGACCGATCTAAACGGACGATATCAACTGAAAGTCGCGCCGTCCGGAACCTACAGCGTCGAGGGTTCGATGGCAGCGTTCGCATCGGCGACAAAACAGGTCGAGATCAATGAAACAGCCTCGGCGATACGCGTTGATTTTGATCTCGTGCTGACCTCGCGTTCCCAACAGGCAATCGCACAGAACCGGCCGACCGTGGGTTTCCGTGGCAGGGGCGCTCAAAGACTGAACGTTCAACAAACAGCACCCGAAACTCCACAACAAAACGGCGAGCAGGAACTCGCGATTCAGCCGCCAACCGAACTTCAGGCACCCGGTTTTGCTGCCGATGCCGCGACGGAATCTGTTGCGGTTCTCGGCAACACGGCGGAAACCACGTTCGGGAACAATTTCAATTTTGATCGGCAACAAATCGACCAGTTCATTGATCAGCAATTCGGACCGCCAGGCGGACTCGAGGGCCGCGGCGGCCGTGGTGGGACCACCGAAGGCGGAGATATAGCGCAGGCTGGAGGTTTCGGTGGCTTCCCCGGTGCCGGTGGTGGTCGCGGCGGGGGGGGTCGCGAGGGAGGCGGCCGAGGCGGCAGCCGTGGCTTCGCTTTCGGCCGTGGCGGTAGAGGTTTTGGCTCAACCACGCCGCGTGGGAATTTATCGTACACGCTGTCGGATTCAGCTCTGGATGCCGCTCCCTACTCGCTTACAGGACAACCGGTAACTAATCCTGCCTACACTCAGAATCGCTTTTCCGCGACGATAGGTGGGCCGCTTGTGATTCCAAAAATCGTAAAATCCGAGAGGACTAACTACACTTTCACGTATACCGGCACCCGCAATCACAATCCCTATGATGTGTTTTCTACCGTTCCTAGTTTGGCAGAACGGAACGGTGACTTCTCACAATCAACGATTCGCAACGGTTTCAATGCGGGCCAACCTGTGCAGATCTTCGACCCGGTAACTCACACGCCAATACCAAACAACACTCTGCCTCAATCAATGCTCGACCCGGCAGCTTTGGGACTCATGAAGTTTATTCCAGAGCCGAATCTTCCTGGCTCGGTTCAAAACCTTCACTACATCACTTCGACTGCAAACGATTCCAATGACTTCAATGTCAGACTCAACCACACTTTTGCAAACCCACAACAGCAGGGTGCTGCGGGTGGTCGAGGTGGAGGCGGCAGGGGTGGAGGCGGCTTCGGTGGCCCCTTTGGCGGACGTGGCGGCGGACGCGGTGTGCGCGCGAACAACATCAACTTCGGCTTGCAGGTGCGTTCGGCCTCGAACGTTCTCAATAATCCTTTTCCAACTGTGAGCGGCAGTAATTCCCAGTCCGGTCTGAATGCCACGTTCGGCTACATCCGTTCATTTGGAAGATTGGCGAACACGCTGAACGTGAACTACAACCGTAATCTCATAGAGGCACTTAATCTTTACGCGTTTCGAGTGGACATCGCCTCGAACCTCGGAATCACCGGTGTTTCGCAGAATCCGTTTGATTGGGGACTTCCAAATCTGTCCTTCACAAATTTCAGTGGCCTCAATGATGTTCGATCTTCGATGCGCCGGGATCAGACGCTGCAGTTCTCGGATGGTATGCTCTGGAATCGCGGACGGCACAATCTCCGGTGGGGAGGGGATTTTCGAATACAGCAAACGAACACGCATTCGAGCCAAAACTCCCGCGGAACTTTTATTTTTACCGGGGCTGGCACAGCAGAGGTCGTCAACGGCACCGCCGTTCAGGGCACGGGTTATGATCTGGCCGATTTCTTACTTGGATTGCCGCAACAGACCTCGTTGCAGTATGGGAATCTTACGTACAACTTTCGCGGCGGCTCCTGGGATGTTTACTTCCAGGATGATTGGCGGATACGTGGAAACGTGACATTGAATCTCGGTCTCCGGTACGACTACGCGTCGCCGTACACCGAAAGAGACAACAAAATTGTGAATCTTGATGTTTCGCCGGGTTTCACTGCAGCTGTGCCCGTGTTGCCTGGTCAATTGGGTCCGTACAGTGGAACGTACCCGAGCAGTCTGGTTAACCCGGATCGGAACAACGTGGCACCGCGAGTTGGCGTCGCTTGGAGACTCAACAATCGAACCGTCGTCCGGGCCGGTTACGGCATTACATACAATGGCGCAGCATATGCGGCGATCGCATCCCAGATGGCCAATCAACCGCCCTTTTCGCTCACACAAACCAACATCGATTCGCCTTTGCTGCCTTTAACACTACAGAGTGGATTTCCGGCGACGACGAATACAGTCACAAATAACTATGGCATCAATCTTAACTATCGTATTGGTTACGCACAGCAGTGGAACCTGGATGTGCAGAGGGATCTTCGCAAACTGGGTTTGATACTCAACCTCGATTACACGGGAACGAAGGGAACTCGGCTGGATGTCATCGAAGCTCCCAATCGCACTTCAACGGGGGTTCGAATTGCTGACGTTCAGCCTTTTAATTGGGAAACGTCCGATGCCAATTCGATATTGCACTCCGGCTCATTGCGCTTACGGCGACGTCTCGGGCGTGGAATATCCGTTGGCGGCACCTATCAATTCTCAAAGTCCATAGACAATGCTTCGACTATTTCAGGTGGAGGAGGGGGAGGAACCGTCGCGCAAGACGCTTTTAATCTAAGTGCGGAACGCGGCCTCTCAAGCTTTGACCAAACCCACCGGCTGAATGTCGACTACAACTTTGAGCTGCCGTTCGGAACGAACAAACCTTTTTTGTCTGAAAGATCACTGCTGAAGACATTTTTCGGAGACTGGCAGTTGAGTGGAAGTTGGAACATTGCCTCCGGAACGCCAACGACCGCTCGAGTACTCGGCAGCTATACCGATGTTGCCCGCGGCAGCAACGGCAGCCTTCGCGCCGATGCCACTGGCCTGCCGGTAAGCATTTCGAACCCGGATGTTAGCGCATGGTTCAACACGGCAGCATTTGCCGTACCGGCAACCGGGCAGTTCGGAAACGTCGGAAGAAACACGATTCGAACGCCGGGTACATTTGTGGGGAATCTTTCACTGAACAAAACATTCCCATTTGCTGACGGCAGGTCTATAGACATTCGAGGTCAAGCGACAAACTTCTTGAACATGCCGCAATTCAGGGGGATCGATACGACAGTGAACTCTCCGTCTTTTGGAAGAGTCACAACCGTGGGGCCGATGAGGAAGATCCAAATTATGGCGCGATTTAATTTTTAGCGAACGATCGATGATTATAAAAAGTGTCGTACTTTGCGTTCTAATCGCCGCTCTGTTGCCAATCAATGTGGCCTCGCAAAACTCCTCGACTCCGGCATCGACATCATCCCCCAACGGACAGTTCACTTTAAAAGCGTCCACAGAAGTGGTCCTCGTGAACGTCACCGTTCGAGGCAAGAACGATATGTTCATTCGAGATCTGAAGTCAGGAGACTTCACGGTACTCGAAGACGGAAAGAAGCAAGAGATCGTATCCCTCGACGTTGAAAACACGGACAGTGTGGTAACCGCCGAAGCGCCGAAAACTGAACTTCTTGGTAACTTGAACCCCGCCCCCGGAACCGCAGCACCATCGAACCCGCCGCGAGCTCCGGAGACTGAGCTCAAGGATCGCAGGCTTATCGTACTGTTCTTCGACTTGACAGCCATGCAGACTGAGGAAATCGAGCGTGCCGCAAAATCGGCAATGGATTATGCCGACAAGCAAATGGCGCCGGCGGACTTGGTATCGGTGATCACCTTGTCCAACTCGCTGAAAGTGGATCTCGACTTCACATCGGACAAGGCAGCCCTTAAAACAGCTATGACTTCATTGATTGGTGGGAGCAATGAGGGTTTCACGAATGGCGCTGCAGCCGATACGACGGACACCACCGATACTAGTGACGCCGCAAGCGGCTTCACTCCCGACGAAACGGAATACAACATTTTCAACACGGATCGCAGGCTGCAGGCACTCGTAAATCTCGCAAACGATCTGAGCGTCGTCCCTCAGCGAAAATCGGTCATCTATTTCAGTGGTGGAATGGAACGCACGGGTGTTGAAAACCAAACACAACTCCGCCTTGCTATCAACGCTGCAAGCCGGGCAAACCTTTCGTTCTATCCTGTTGACGTCCGTGGCCTCGAAGCAATGGTGCCCGGCGGCGCTGCATTTGGTGGCGGTGGAGGTCGCGGAGGCGGGGGCGGCGCGCGAGGCGGGGGCGGCGGAACTTCTGTTTATTCCGGCCGCGGTGTCCTGAGCCAGTATGATTCGAACTTTGCTTCGCAGGAAACGTTGGTCACACTCGCAAACGACACGGGAGGTCGCGCGTTTCTCGATTCGAATGACTTTGCCCCGGCCTTCACGAAAGTTCACGAAGACACGTCCTTCTATTACCTCCTGGGTTATATCAGCAGCAACACTCAGCGGGACGGGCGATACAGACGTATTACCGTTCGCGTGAATCGAACCGACCTGAAGGACGCAAAAGTAGAGTTCCGGAAAGGCTACTACGCTCCCGCAGACTTTCAGCATTCGACCAAAGAGAGCCGCGAGCAGCAGCTCCAAGATCAGCTGATCTCGGACGTGCCAAGCAGCGATTTCCCCGTGTATCTGTCTACCGGTTACTTCCGTATGGGAGACAATCGATATTTCGTGCCTGTCTCAGTCGTCGTGCCTGGATCTCAGATTCCCTTCACACGCGCGAGTGAACAAGATCGCGCCACTCTGGACATCATTGCAGTCATGCGCGATGAAGCGAAGCGACCGTTCGGCACGATTCGTGACACGGTAAAGCTAGCGGTGAATACATCACAGGATGTTCAACGAAAGAATGTTCAATACGACGGCGGATTCCTGTTGCCCCCCGGCAAGTACACCGTGAAATTTGTGGTACGTGAGAATCAAACAGGACGCATGGGATCGTTCGAGGCTGAAACGACAGTGCCGGACTTGAAAGCCGCTCCCGTAAAAGTAAGTTCCGTCATTCTGTCGAATCAGAAGCAACCGGCGAAGCAGAAGAATAACCCGTTAGTCCGGGAGGGCTCGCAAATTATCCCAAATGTCACTCATGTATTCTCGTCCGGGCAACACCTCTATCTCTACTATGAGGTTTACGATCCGGCGAAACCGGCTGAAGCTGACGAAAAGGCTACGGCTCGAGTGCTGACCAATGTCGCGTTTTATAAAGGTGCGGTCAAAGCTTACGAGACCCCGCTCGTCCAAGCTGTTGACGTGAATGTTCCGGAACGAAAAGCGACTGCGTTTGAGCTGGATGTACCCTTAGAGGAACTGAAACCCGGTTTTTACACGTGCCAAATCAATGTCGTGGACGACGCTGCCGGAAAGTTTGTATTTCCACGGCTCGCGCTGTTAGTGCGCTGATTGATCACAACCCAACCTGCGAGGACAATCGCGACAACACCTGCGGAAAAACTGCGACAATCGCCCCGATTAACATGAAAACGGCTCCAATGGCATGCGAAATCCATTTGCCATGCGGGACAATTTTTTCGAGCAAGATGAGAGCACCTACGGCAGCCATCCAGCCGAGATGCATGAGACCCATCACGAATAGGATCATCATCAGTCCCCAACAACAACCGAAACAGTAGAACCCGTGGGTTGCTCCCATGCGCAAGGAACCCGATTTACCGTCATGCCAATGTTCGCTTATGAAGTGCAAGGGGCTCTGACAATGCTTGAGGCAAGCCCGCTTCAGACCTGTCCATTGATACAGACCTGACACGATGAGAGCCAGGCCTGCTGCGCGAATGACGGCTGGTTCACTGCCCGGCCAGGTGTTACGCACCTGTCCGATTCCGAGGTAGGCCGCATAAAACAAGGTTCCCGTGGCCGTCCACACAAGAAAATAACCCAAGGCAAACAACAGCGTTCCTCCATGGAGCGTTGGAGTTCTCTTACGAAAGATGGTTCGGTGGAGGAGCAGCGTTGGGTAACTCGACGGCAGCATCATTGCGACCATCATCACAAGCCACATCCCTGTAAAGATAACGAAGCTTGTTACTCCAGCCGATCCCGCCATGCCAAGCGACATGGGAACGCCTGCTTGCATCATGCGTCCCATGTTGTGATAGCTGGAATATGTCAGCAGCCACGCTGCAACGCTAAGGAAGACTACGACCGTAAACAGCGTGACTCTCACGGATCAAGCCTGCAACCCTTCGTGCGTATGATCGACGTCTGCCAAACTGCTGTGGGTGTTTTTTAGATCGAACTTGATTTGCCCTGTTCCCTTCAGGACCACTGTCTGCGCGGCATAAAACTCTTTGTATTCCATCCCATTTGGCATTCTGATGATTACTTCCTGCTCTTGATCCGTTGCAGGAATAGTCAGAGGACCCGAAACAGTTTCGAGAACGCCGGGAACGCTCACTCGCGCTCGCCTGTGCTGCTTATCGAATTCCCATGTAATCGGGACAAATTGGGGCTGGAGGACCGTTGTTACTACCGATGAAAGAACTTCGAACCAAGCATTTCCTGCCTTGCCGCTAAGGACTGTCAGCAGAGCCGTTCGCTGCTCTTCGGAAGCTCTTTGATCGATAAAAGGCTCAATAGTTCCATTACCTTCATGAAGTGCGCCGGGCCACGAGTACAGAACAACCCAATTTAGCCCATCAAGTTTGACATTACCGAAAAAGCCTTCGAATATATGCATCCCTGCCATTCCGATACACCCTTTTCCGGGGTAAGGAAAACCAACTGTGTCGCAGGGGCAATTTGGTATGCAGTTGCAGTTTTTTATATATTGAGCTTTCATTCGCCAAGGGACGCCAGCCATGTTGCCTCCTCAATCCTTGAAGAACAAGAATGTACACCACCCGAAGATACGAGTCACGCGGCGTAACTGGATTGGACGTGCGGTAATCCGTCGAGAACATCTATGAACTGATTCATGAGGGATTGGCATTCAATGCAGCACACGAGGTGCACGAAATTGTCGTCTGTGAGAGTGCCAGTGCCGCTTGTGTAGTTCCATAGTTCAAGTGCAGGCACGTGCGATTTTTCTTCTCCCATAACCATCTTGGACTGCCCGAACAACCGGAAGGAATCATCTGGATTCCCGGAAGAAAGACGCGTGCTGCCCGTCTTTTAGACCGGCACCGTATGAGAATGTAAATCCCAAAACGTGGAGTATGCTGAATCGCGCCTCAATCCCGGCATCCATAAGCCACTTCGGCGACATTGCGGATTTTGCGGTGTCTAAAAACGGACCGGCACTGAGGTCGAACCAGCCCGAATCCCAAATCTTCCGCTGAAAATCTGAATTGGTCAGCACAAAGGCTTGGACTGCGTTTGCGGCGTTCTTTTGACCATCGACGGTTGCCGCATGTCCTCGCAGGTAGAAGTCTGAGTCGCGTTCGACGCCTAAAACAAAATTCTCGTCAAAAGGCTGGCGGCCGAAAACATGGCCGAGGCGCAATTCGGACGTTAAGTCTCGCCAGCGCATCGATAACCCGCCCGATAATGTTGCAAAACGAGTCCGATCCCCCGAAAGCAGCTTTCCAGCTTCGATCCTCACACTGGAGTCCAACTTGAATTGCCGGACGGGATCGCGCACGAACGTGCGCGTCGAGGAACCGAAATACTTCAGAGCGACGCCGTCTGGAAGCGAATTTGAAAATTGTCTGTTCGAGATGGCCGCTCCCGTTTGCCAACTCCAGCGGGCGCTTGGTACGGAACGGATTTGTAGCGATCCTTCCGTCTTTTGCATACGAAAACCACTCGTTGGGCTAAACCAGTTCTCGTTTCGCGCATCCAGCGTTGCCTGAATACCCCACTTGGGATCGCCTTTCAGAGGCGATTCAATGTAAACGAAGGCACGACGTTTCTCAGCGTCCCAACGTAGCAATGAAGCGGCGTTTATGGCCTTTCCGTGCAAGTTCGAATATTGGGGCCGCACAGACTGAAACGGCAGGCCGCGAATCCACGAAAGCCAGTTCGCACCGTTCCTCTCGGCTGCATGCAGAGTCACATTAAAACTTTCGTCGTTATCAGGCGAGAGTTCCAAGCGATATCGCGAAAACACGTGCAGCGAATTCAGTCTCGCCTCTGTCGCTTGAAAATCACTCAACTGGAGAATACTGCCGCGCGAAAAACTGAAAGCACGATCCAGGAGAATGGGGTCCAACTGTAGAGGTGGATCGATTCGGATGTCTTCGATCGTCGGTTTGCCGGCGCGATTCCAGTATTTCAAAGCCGCTTCGTCGTTATTTTGAAGAAAGTGGACAGTAGCGAGAAAGTCATTCGTATATGTGTCCGCGGCGTTCAGCCGGAGAGCTGATGCGAGATGGTCGCGTGCTTCGGATAATCTGTTTTCCCTAAAAGCCTCGGTCGCAAGGTCTAATTCGGGAACCGCGAGCAAGGTCCAGTTCTCCGTTGCTCGCCAACTCGATTCGAAATCCTCCCGGGATAGCGAAAGCAATTTACGTTGCGCGGGGTCGTTGACGAGGACCAAGTTCTGTATAGAGTCGATACCGGCCACCACAACGTAGTGCAGCGGCACGCCTCGCGCATTTCGTTCAAGCGAGACGATAAGTGGGCGACCTTTCGAAACATGCTGCTCGAGTTCTGTCCAATCGCCGCGGAAAGTGAAGACACGATATCCGTGCTCTTCGAAATACTGCGCCATGTCGTGGGCGTAAATTCCCCCCGCATCGCTGGAATAGAGCTGGCGCTGAATGTCGGAGACCGTCGCCGCGCTTCCCGGCTTCCAATACTCCAATATCATCCAGATAGAAGCCGACCCGCACCCGTCCTTGGGTTGCTGGATGAATGGGACGTCGATCCAAAGTGCCTGCTGAAGCGTAAGCAGCAGCGTTAGCCATGGCACCGATTTCACGCCTCAATAATGATCAAAATGATGACCGCTGTCGCCAATGCAATGACGATATAAGTCAATTCCTGATTCGTGAGAGCACCTGCAGCAAAATCCTTTTGAATTTGGTTGGTACGGGCGGCCAGACGGGCGAGTTCCTCCGGAGACAAAGTCGCTATCGCGTGGTCAACTTTCTTGTAATCCACCTTGCCTGTTTTTAACGTTGCTCGCACGCTTTCGCTGGAAAAGAAGGACCGCACATCGTCCAGGTTTTTTTGCCTGGCCTGAGCTGCGGTGACAACAGCCTGATGCAGGTCCGAAGGCGAAACCAGCTGTGCCTGTCCAGCTATAAGCTGCGGAGTCACAATAGACAAAATCAGAAGTAATACACAAAAGCGAACGCGCATGGTTCTAATCTCCTATCAGTCGGCGAAGATGGGTCGATATTTCGGGTCACATTCGAGTCCTACGGCCGGATCATCAAATGCTTGATAATAATTTAAGGGGATTTTCCACGCTATTCGATTATTGCCATCAAACTTGCACGTCTAAAGTGCATAGAGGAATTTTCGTATGCCGATCGAAATTCGCCGCAAAGACTTGAAAACATTGGTTGCACAGGGTCGAGCACAGCTCGTCGAAGTACTGCCTCCGGCAGAATTCAAGAGAGAACACCTACCACAGGCCATCAACCTTCCATTACAGGAGATGTCGGCTACAACCGCGAAGATTTTGCGAAAAGACGTCGCAGTGATTGTTTACTGTGCCGATTTCCAATGTGACCTCAGCGCACGAGCCGCATGGCGGCTTGAGAGCATGGGTTTTCAGGAAGTGTATCGGTATACCCCTGGCAAAGCGGACTGGCTCGCTGCCGGCTGGGAAACGGAAGGGGAGCAAGCCAAAAAGACGCGAATTCGCCAGATGATCCAGAGGGATGTCCCAACTTGTTTACTACGCGAACGTCTTGAGGATGTGAAGAGCCGCCGGCGTCCCAACCAAGATTTGTGCGTCGTCGTGAACGACCGGAACATTGTGTTGGGAGTCATTCGAGGAGAGGCATGGGATGCCAATCCCCTGGCGCGAGTTGTCGATGTCATGCAGCCGGGACCTCGGACAATCCGGCCGGACCTGGAACCGAAGGAAGCGCAGAAAATGCTTCGAAACTACGATGCACCTAATGCCATCGTGACGACGTCGGATGGCGAATTGCTGGGAATTATTCGAATAGCACAGAAAAAGTCCCAGAAAACACATAAGGCTGCATAGACCTTATTGGTTTGTGGAGGTGTAAATGAAGGTAAGCGAAATCATGACCACTAATGTTGAATGCATCTCGCCGGACGCCGGAATGACCGAAATCGCGAACAGGATGAAGACGTTAGATGTCGGATTTCTAGCTATTTGTGAAAACGATCGGCTCGTCGGCACGATAACCGATCGCGATATTGTCATTCGTGGAATCGCTAGTGGAAAAAATCTTGATACGCTTAAAGCCCGCGGCATTATGAGCGATGACGTTTTTTGGTGCTACGAAGATGATGCCATCAAAGATGTTGCCGGGAAGATGCGGGAAAAGAATGTCCGCCGCATGGTAATCCTTACGCGTGACAAACGTCTCGCGGGCGTGGTCTCAATTGGGGACATCTCGAAGGTCGAAGAGAAGGAGTCCGGCAAGACGCTGAAAGACATTACTGAAGCCGCATAAGCAGTAACCATAAAAGCACAGAAGGCACACAAGACAAGGGGCTTGGTGCCTTTTGTGCTTAGCGCTCCCTATTATGTTATTTCGAGACCTTCAGAAGCTCGACCTCAAAATCCAAAGTAGAATTCGCAGGAATAACACCGCCTACTTCGCGTGAACCATAGGCGAGGTTCGGTGGGATGATCAGTTCTCGTTTTCCCCCCACCTTCATTCCCTCTACTCCTTCATCCCATCCTTGAATAACTTGTCTCGCGCCGAGTTTGAACTCGAAAGGCTTGCCGGCGTCCACTGAGCTATCAAACTTCGCGCCGCGCTTGCCACCGGCGAATAGCCAGCCCGTGTAATGAACCTGCACGGTATTTCCTTTCATGGCAACGTCGCCCGTACCTACCTTTGAATCCTGATACTGCAATCCACTATTAGTCGTAGTCATTTTGGCCTGCCCAAATGCCACCATCGTAAATAGAAGCACTGTTACTAGTCTGATTGTCTTTTCCATGCCTCACAGTCTACGCGGTCCCTACACCATTGACACAGGGTTTTCCCACCCGCACAATCAAATTTGCGTGCGAAAGTGGCGGAATTGGCAGACGCGCTAGACTTAGGATCTAGTGGCTCACGCCGTGGGGGTTCGAGTCCCCCCTTTCGCATTTAAGAATATGAAGGCAGAGCTAACTGACGTCAGCGAGTGCAAAAAGAATCTTGAGATCGAGATTCCCCAAGAAGTTGTCGATCACGAGATCACCCACATCGCTCAAGAATTTGCGCGGCGCGCCCGGGTTCCTGGTTTTCGGCCGGGCAAGGCTCCCATTGGTGTCATTAAGACCAGATTTCGCGACGAGATCGTCTCGGAGATGATGCAACACCTCATGCCGAAATATTTTGGCGATGCGGTTGACGAACGCAAACTCGAGATTGTCCAGGCTCCGCATTTTGAATCTGTGGATTACAATTCGGGCCAAGCGCTACGATTCAAGGCCGTCTTCGAAGTGTATCCAAAGCTGAATGTGTCCAATTACGTCGGAGTTCCTGTCGATGAGGTTGCTTCCGAAGTGGGCGACACCGAGGTTGAGGCATCACTGAAAAAACTTCAGGAAGACATGGCTGAGTTAGCACCCATTGAGGACGACCATATCATCCAGGAAGGTGACTTCGCCGATATTGGCTACAGCGCCACCATCGCCGGTAGCGACGAACCCCCGGTTATCGGGCAGAAGGCAGTTGCAGAAATCGGAGGGCGTACTACTGTCAAAGAATTTACAGAGAATCTTCTCGGCGCAAAAACAAACGACGAAAAAACTTTCACTGTAAATTATCGGGCCGATTACCCGGAAAAACGCCTCGCGGGGAAAGCTGTCACCTACAACGTGAAGGTTGAGGGGGTTAAAGTAAAGGAAGTTCCCGAGCTGAACGACGAGTTGGCTCAACGGTTCGGCGAATACAAGACTCTGGATGAGTTGAAATCTAAGATTCGGGTGGATCTGGAGAAGCATAAGCGCGAACACGCTCAAGAACAGATGCGTGAAAAGATGCTCGAATGGCTCGAGGACAATAACGAGTTCGAACTTCCGCAAGCGCTCGTTGAACGACAGTTGCAAATCCGGGTGCAGCGGCTTTTGCGAGATCTGACGCGGCAAGGCATTAATCCGGAGCGACTGGATGTCGATTGGGGTAAAATTCGAGAGGATCAACAACAGCAGGCCACTCGTGACGTAAAAGGATCGTTGATTCTTGAGCATATCGCTCAGAAGGAAAACATCGCAGTCGCACAGGAAGAAATTGAGGCCGAGATAGAAAAGATTGCCGCAGAAACCAATCGTCCCAAAGAAAAAGTCAAAGAGGTACTCTCGAGGGATTCCGGTTTGGAACGGTTACAGGGACAAATCCGCAACAAAAAGACGCTAGATTTGCTACAAGAAAAAGCCCGCGTTAATCCCGCAAAATAGTTAGTCAAATTTACTCATTGACCCGTTCATGCACTGGTTGAAAAATGTAATTGATTGGAAAAGTGAAATGAGCCAAGAACAGAACACTCTGATCCCCATGGTCGTCGAGCAGACAAATCGAGGCGAGCGTGCGTATGACATCTACTCTCGGTTGCTACGCGACAGCATCATCTTTATAGGAACGCCAATCGACGACAACGTTGCTAACTTGGTCACGGCGCAATTGCTCTTTTTGGAAGCCGAGGATCCGGAACGCGACATTTCGCTCTACATCAACAGTCCCGGAGGTTCCATATCTGCAGGATTGGCGGTGTACGATACGATTCAGTTTATCCGTAACGATGTAACAACTATCTGTGTTGGTCAGGCGGCAAGCATGGCTGCGGTTCTCCTGGCGGCAGGCACACCGAAGAAACGCTTCTCATTGCCTCACTCCCGCGTTCTTATTCACCAACCTTGGATGAGCGGACTGCAAGGTCAAGCGACGGACATCGACATTCATGCGAAAGAAATTCTTCGCATTCGTACTATTTTGAATAAAATTTTGGCACACCATACCGGACAGTCGCTTGAGCGCATCGAAAAGGACGTCGAGCGCGACTATATCATGACCGCGGACCAGTCTAAGGAATATGGTATTATCGACGAGGTCATTTCCAAGAGAGGATAAAAGCCTTGTCAGACGTGGGTTTCAGCCCATTTTCTTTTTGATAGAGAGGCACCTTTGAAGAAGAACAGCGACGACGTGTTGCGATGTTCATTCTGCAACAAGAGCCAGAATGATGTTCGTAAACTGATCGCGGGCCCCACTGTCTTCATCTGTGACGAATGTGTCGGCGTTTGCCAGGACATTATTGATGAGGATCAGAACTACGAACCATCTCCCAAAAACGTACACCTCCCAAAGCCGCCAGAGATCAAAGGATTCTTAGATCAATACGTCATCGGCCAGGACAAGTCGAAAAAGAAACTTGCTGTCGCGGTTTACAATCACTACAAGCGGATCGAGCTTGCCCGTAAGAAGTCTGACATCGAACTGCAGAAATCCAATATTCTTCTCATCGGACCAACTGGTACAGGCAAGACGCTTCTGGCTCAGACTCTCGCGCGTCTTTTAAGCGTTCCGTTCGCCATCGTGGACGCAACAACGCTTACGGAAGCCGGCTATGTTGGTGAAGACGTCGAAAATATCATCCTGCGGCTCATTCAGAATGCGGGAGGCGATATCGAGCGTGCCCAGACCGGCATCATCTATATAGACGAGATCGATAAGATCGGCCGGAAGGACGAAAATCCATCGATCACCCGCGATGTTTCTGGAGAAGGTGTACAACAGGCGCTCTTAAAGATGCTGGAAGGAACCGTTGCCAACGTTCCTCCGCAAGGCGGCCGAAAGCATCCTCATCAAGAGTTTACACAGGTCGATACGACGAACATCCTCTTTGTTTGCGGCGGTGCATTCGTCGGACTCGAGAAAATAATTGAACGCCGCTTAGCTGTACGCAGCACAATGGGTTTCCATGGCGACGTGCGGGCGAAGTCTGAAAATCCACGGTCTGCTCTGCTTGAACAGATGGAACCGGAAGATCTCATCAAATTCGGCATGATTCCCGAGTTTGTCGGTCGCGTACCTGTCGTTGCGACATTGCATGATCTCGATCAGAAGGCACTGGTGGATATTCTCACACGTCCGAAGAATGCGCTCGTCAAACAGTACCAGCGCTTGTTCGAGTATGAGAACGTGAAACTCAAATTCGCCGATGATGCACTCGAAGCCATTGCGCTGGACGCAATCAAACGTAACGTTGGCGCGCGAGGCCTTCGCATCATCCTTGAGGAACTGATGCTGGATTTGATGTACCAGCTGCCGCAACAAAAAGATCATAGAGAACTAACCATCACAAAAGAGATGGTCGAAAAGAAAGAAATCCAGCTGCCCTTCGAAAAAGCAGGATAGCGGGACCGTACGAACCTAATGTCAACAAAGGAAAAATACGAACACGCCAAGCTGCCGATGGTTCCAATCAGGGACGTCGTGATTTTTCCTTTCATGATGGTTCCGTTTGTGATCGGCCGTGAATCCTCGGTTCAAGCGCTGGAGGCTGCATTACGCGGCGACAAGCGCATCTTTCTTGCGACACAACACGATGCGACGATCGATAATCCAAAGCCGAACGAGATTTACCAGGTCGGCACGATTTCCAATATCGTCCAGTCTCTGAAACTACCGGACGGGAATACAAAGGTGCTCGTCGAGGGCATCGAGCGCGCGCGCATCCTCCACCTCAACGAAGAAGAAGGATTCTGGAAGGCAAACCTTCGGCTTTCCCCATTTCGTACTCAGTCCTTCGCTAGCTATGACGCCCTGGCGGTCCGGCTTAGCCAGCAGTTCGAGCAATACGTCAAGTTGAGCCAAAACCTGAATGCCGACCAGGTGCTCTCTGCGATCAAAGTCGACGACATCGCTCGGCTGGCGGATACCATTTGCGCCAATATGGTGTTATCGATCGAGGAGAAGCAGGAACTGATCGAGATCTTCAATCCCGTCGAACGATGTAAGCGATTGGCAGACATTCTCGACGTTGAGATCGAAAAACTCCACGTTGACCGTTCGGTTCAAAATCGCGTGAAACGTCAAATGGAGCGGGCGCAGAAGGAGTATTACCTCAACGAAAAGATCAAAGCCATCCAGCGCGAGCTGGGCAAAAAAGACGAAAAGTCCGAAATCGAAGAATTACGGCGGAGAATCGAAGTTTCCGGAATGCCGAAGGACGCGCTGGAAAAGGCGCACCAGGAATTGAAACGGCTCGAAATGATGCCTCCGATGTCCGCTGAGTCGACTGTCTCCCGGAATTATCTGGACTGGCTATTGGCTGTGCCCTGGAAAAAGAAATCGCGGGAGATTCGCGACATCGAGATCGCGGAAAAAGTCCTGAACGACGATCACTACGGTTTGGAAAAAGTCAAAGAACGCATTCTGGAGTTCCTCGCGGTCCGCCAACTCGTGAAGAAACCTAAAGGCTCCATTCTGTGTTTCGTCGGACCACCGGGTGTCGGCAAAACCTCACTTGGCATGTCCATCGCACGCGCAACGGGCCGTAAATTTGTTCGTCTGGCTCTCGGCGGAGTGCGTGACGAGGCCGAGATACGCGGCCATCGCCGAACCTATATCGGCGCCCTACCTGGTCAGATCATTCAGATGATCAAGAAGGCTGGAACCGTCAATCCGGTTTTCCTGCTCGACGAAGTCGATAAGATGAGCATGGATTTCCGCGGCGATCCGTCCGCCGCACTCCTTGAAGTATTGGATCCTGAGCAAAACTCAACCTTCCAGGATCATTACCTTGACGTGGAATATGACCTCTCGCAAGTGATGTTCATCGCCACAGCAAACGTGCTGCACACGATCCCGCAACCTTTACAAGACCGTATGGAAACCTTGAGGCTTCCGGGATATACGGAATACGAAAAAACTGAGATTGCCCGCCGCTTTCTCGTGCCGAAACAGCTTGAAGCGAACGGTCTGAAGGCCCAAAACGTCTGTTTCACAGACGAGGGCATCCAGGGGGTGATCCAGCATTACACACGTGAAGCGGGCGTTCGAAATCTCGAGCGAGAGATTTCGTCCATTTGCCGCAAAGTGACACGCGCTGTGGTCAAGGACAAGTCGATGGCAACCGTGACAATCACCGGCGAAAATGTAGTTGACTACATTGGTATTCCAAAGTACCGTTCTAACCGTCACGAATCACAAAACGAAGTTGGATTCGTAACCGGTCTTGCATGGACTGAGGTTGGTGGCGAGATCTTGGCGACCGAAGCCACCCTGATGGAAGGCAAGGGTCAGCTAACCTTGACCGGAAAACTTGGCGATGTCATGCAAGAATCCGCTCAGGCCGCAATGAGCTATGTGCGGTCTCGGGCGCAAATGTTTGGAATTCCCAAAGATTTCTACCGTCGGCTAGATCTCCATATACACGTTCCAGAGGGTGCAATTCCAAAAGATGGTCCGTCAGCCGGAATCACGATGGCGACGTCCCTGGTAAGCGCTCTCACGCGGATCCCGGTTCGGGGTGACGTTGCCATGACGGGAGAGATAACTCTCCGGGGAAAGGTATTGCCGATCGGAGGCGTTAAGGAAAAACTGCTGGCCGCGCATCGCGCCGGAATACGAACGATCATCCTTCCAAAAGACAACCAGAAGGATCTCGCAGAAATTCCGCCGAATATCAAAGACGATTTTACGGTACACCTCGTCGAAAATATGGACGAAGTCCTCAAGATCGCACTCGCGCATGAGCCCACGCCACTGATGGAAGAAGGAGCGGAGGTCGCGTTTCCGGCTCCTATCGGAACAGATGGGGATCTTCAAGAGTCGATCATGCATTGAGGAAATGTATTCTGGGTCGGAGGAAAACGTCGGAAGGACGCGAATTTTTACTCCGTCTCGAAATTGCACCTGTTAGAATGGGAACAGACTCCGGCCTCTCGACCGCCACTCGTGAAAATCAGTTCCGCCCGATTTATCAAGAGCGCAATGCGACCGGATCAGTTTCCCCGAGATCAGCGGCCTGAGGTTGCGTTTTGTGGCCGATCGAACATTGGCAAATCCAGCTTGTTGAACACACTGGCAAATACCTATGGATTGGCTCGCACAAGCTCATCGCCTGGCAGAACTCAGACGATCAATTTCTTCCTGATCAACGAGCGCATGTATTTTGTCGATCTGCCGGGCTACGGATATGCAAAGGTGCCGAAAGCCGTGAAAGCAGAATTGGGTTCAATGGTCGAGCGCTATCTTCGAGAACGGCCCCAGTTGAAGCTGGCGGTCATTCTCGTGGATAGCCGAATGCCGCCGACGGAATCCGATACAGTGATGAAGCAGTGGCTGGACCGTGAACAAATTCCGAACACGGTGGTTTTGACCAAAACAGATAAAATTTCGCGAAATCAGTTGAATCAAGCGCTCCAACAAAGCGCGTTAACACTAAACACCAAGGAGATAATTTCATTTTCGGCAGTGACAGGTTTTGGAAAGGATGAACTCCTGGACAAAATCCGAACTGCTATAGATCACATCCCACAGTGAGAAAAACCCACCTATGAGTTCAAAAAAATTCGTTGCTCCAGATCGCCCAGAAGGCGCAGCCACCATGGATATTGCGCAGCTAAAAGAAATGAACATTTCCGCGCTGACGCAGGTAGCTAAGGACCTCAACATTCAGGGAGCTTCCGGAATGCGGAAGCAGGAACTGATTTTCAAGATCTTGCAGGCGCAAACCGAAAAGAGCGGCTTCATTTTCAGTGAAGGTGTTCTAGAAACACTGCCTGACGGATTCGGATTTCTCCGAGCGCCGGACTATAACTACCTACCGGGCCCGGATGATATCTATGTCTCTCCCTCGCAAATCCGGAAGTTCGATTTGCGCACCGGAGACACCGTCTCAGGACAGGTGCGACCGCCAAAGGACGGTGAGCGTTACTTCGCCTTGATTAAGGTCGAAGCCGTCAACTTCGAACATCCTGACGAAGCGCGAAACAAGATCTTTTTCGATAATCTTACACCGCTATATCCAAACGAGCGGCTAAAGCTCGAAACACCCAGCAGCAAAGATGCTCTGTCTGCGCGCGTCCTCGACCTGCTCACGCCGATCGGTAAGGGACAGCGTGGCTTGATCGTGGCACCCCCGCGGACAGGAAAAACCATGCTGTTGCAGACTATCGCGAACTCCATCACAGCCAATCATCCGGAAGTGATTTTGATCGTGCTGTTGATTGACGAGCGCCCGGAAGAAGTGACTGACATGCAGCGTTCCGTGAACGGCGAAGTTATAAGCTCGACGTTTGACGAGCCAGCCTCACGCCACGTGCAAGTCGCGGAAATGGTTATAGAAAAGGCAAAACGGCTCGTTGAACACAAGAGAGACGTCGTCATTCTACTCGACTCGATTACTCGCCTTGCACGCGCCTACAACACCATTGTTCCGCCTTCCGGTAAAGTGCTATCAGGCGGCGTGGACTCCAATGCGCTTCAGCGCCCCAAGCGGTTTTTCGGCGCCGCCCGCAATATCGAAGAGGGCGGTAGCTTGACCATCATCGCTACGGCATTGATCGATACAGGAAGCCGTATGGATGACGTCATCTTCGAGGAGTTCAAAGGCACTGGAAACATGGAAATCGGTCTCGACCGGAAACTTGTCGACAAACGCGTTTTCCCGGCTATCGATATCAATCGCTCTGGAACTCGTAAGGAAGAGTTGCTTGTTCCGAGAGATGAATTAAACCGGATCTGGATCTTGAGAAAGGTACTGAACCCCTTGTCCACGGTCGAAGCTATGGAGCTTCTGCTGGACAAAATGGGTAAAAGCAAGACGAATGCGGAGTTCCTCGCTTCGATGAGCGGCGGTAGATAGCGGATTCAACCGTAGGCGTGGTCACAGGCCGCGCCTACAGGTCAATCGTCGATTCTTC
>Ga0114129_10003119_pt1 | contig 23242 bp, 21 predicted proteins | sample RhiMetdeltSRZDD1_FD_80071 | JGI IMG/M metagenome (GOLD analysis project Ga0114129, IMG submission 80071) | Populus rhizosphere microbial communities from Tennessee, USA - Rhizosphere MetaG P. deltoides SRZDD1 (version 2) (version 2) | ecosystem: Host-associated > Plants > Roots > Rhizosphere >...
CAACAACTACCTGTACGACAACCCGGGCTTCGGCATCTCCATGTACCCGGACACGCAGAACGCGCTCATCGAGCACAACGTCATCGACGGCAACGGGTACGAGAACCGCGGCAACGTCACCTTGTCCGGGGAGGAGGCGGGCGGCGAGTACGACCGCGACTACGCCTCGGACAACAACCTCCTTCGCAACAACATCGTCACGAACTCCCGCGCCCGGTACAACATCGACTCCTACTATCCGACCCTCCAACCCAGCGGAAATCTCGTCACGAACAACTGCGTCTGGAATGCACCCTGGGGCAACACGACCTCGGAAGGCGGTTTTGCGTACGTGGCCAACTTCGATCGTGACCCGCTTTTCGTCGACCGCGCCGCCAAAGACTTCAGGCTGCAAGCCGGAAGCCCCTGTGCCGGGATGGGCCCGATCGAAGCCGTCGTCGACTAACGCTGATCCGGCCGAAACGATCGCCCGGCGACGAACGAGCTCCGCGCGACGGACGACAACGCCACGCACGTGCCGAGCATCAGCCAGAGTTGCTTCTCGTAGTGGTTCGTCGCGAAGAAGTACGCGACGAGCATGGCGGCCGTGCCGATCACGACCGCGCGCGAAAGCCGCTCGCCCTCGACGTCACCGTTGCGCTTCAAGGCGCGAACGGCTCGAACGCCGACGACCAGCGTCGAGGTGATGATGCCGAGAAAGGCGACTAAGCCCAGGAGGCCGAGCTCGGCGAGAACCTGCAGATACGAGTTGTGCACCAGCTCCCCCTCGCTGATCAGATCGACCCTCGGAAGGTTGATCGCTCGAACGGTATAGAACGGCTCGACAACCGAGAAGTTCCCGGCCCCTACTCCGAGGAGCGGTTGATCCGAGACCATCGTCCCGGCGACCGTCCAGAGGGATTCACGATTGGATGTGTTGTCGGGCGAGAGGATGGTCTGAAATGCGACCGGTGCGGTGACGAGGGTGTAGAAGAGCGTCCCCGCCACCACGACCGTGCCGACGACCACGGCCGCGCGTCTCCGCAGGTCTCCAGAGAAGACGAGTGCCAGAAGGAGTGCGACCCCGAGCGCCACGAGCCCTGCCTGGGAGTCCGTTCGCAGAAGGACGACCCCGAGCAGCATGGCGATCGGGACCAGCGCCCAGCGAATGAGGCGGTCCCCCAGCGCTGTGAACCCGTACGCACAGAAGACCATGCTCGGAACGACGACGGCGGCAAGCTCGTTCGGATCGTCGAAACCGCCGGACAGGCGGGCGTCGTTGACCGACGCGTCCGCGGAGTACGTGCCGAAGAACCCCAGCATGGCAGCGAACAGCGAACCGGCAACGAAAGCCCCGAGCACCCACGAAAGCCGTTTGCGGTCGGAAACGACGGAGTACGTGATGACCAGCAGGAGCACGCCCTGGACGAGACGGAAAGCGCTCGAGAATGCAGCGCCGGACTCGGTCGCCCAGAGCATCGATGCCGCAGCGAACGCGACCAGCGCGATTGCGCTCCACGCCACGAGCGGATGGTCGGCGAAGATGAATCGCATTTTCGTGCGCCGGTCGAGGAGCCTGAAGAGCCAGACCGCGGCGATCACCGCTCCGCCGAGCTTCACCGGCGTCGTCAACCCCATCGACTGCAGGCCGGTCGTCCGATCGAAGAACGTGAGGACGACGAAGACCGCGAGAGCGGCCCCTAGGTTGAAGAGGGCGAGCGCGGCGAACCCGGCGGCGAAGACGCCGGCGAGCGCGAGCTGAGGGGCTACCGGGGCGAGGAGCCCGATACCAACGGCTCCCATCGCCAGCGCCGAGACCCCCAGCCACTGTGGCTCCGAGACCGTCGAGGCCCGTGCGTCCAGCACTGACTACCCGTCGGTCTTCGCGACCGACCCGGTCGTGCTCGACCCATCGACGATATGCGAGAGCAGCGTCTCGAGCGACTCGGTGGTAGGAGTGAGGCCGACGTCTCGTGAGCGGTCTTGCGACGTGACCACGAGTCCCGCAGGCGGAACCGGATGCTGGGAGAGGAAGCGATTGAGCTCGGCAAACCGATCGCGGCGGCTGTGGCCGAGACGCACGGCGATGAGGATGATGTCGACTGCATCGACGAGCGCAAACGCATCCGCGAACTCCGTCAGCGGCGGAGAGTCGATCACGACGACGTCGGCCTCGCCCTTGAGCTGGTCGATGATGTCGGCGATCCGCCTCGGCTCGAGCAGGTCGATCGGGCGCGCATCACCCGGGAGGAGGAGGCGTAGCCAGTCGCCGTACCCGGGCGCGTCGACGAGCGCTTCGTCGACCGACGTACGGCCGAAGAGAAGTTCGGCGAGCCCGCCGGTCTCACCCTGACCGAAAACGGCCCCCACCGCCGGCCGGCGGAAGTCGGCGTCGACGAGCACGACCCTCCGTCCCCCTGCCGCCAGCGCCTTCGCCAGGTTCACCGAGGTCATCGTTTTCCCCTCGGCCTTGATCGCGCTCGTGACGAGCACTGCGCGCGGCGATTCGCCGCCCACCCCTAGCGCCGTCAGGTTGGCGCGCAAGGTCCGATAGCCCTCCCACAGGTCGGCCGGAAGCGACCCCTTCCCGCGAAGGTACGAGCGCACCACCCTTCCGCGGGCGCGAGGAATCCGCGCCAGCACCGGGAGGTGGCGGAGAAGCTCGTCCTCGCTGCTCATGCGCGGATCGAGCGTCGCGAGAAGGAGCGCTCCTCCCACGCCGAGGAGCAGCGCGGCGAGGACGGCGACGGCAATCGTCAGCACCGGCCGCGGCCAGGACGCGGATTCAGGCGGGACCGCCTCGCTCAACAGTTGGATCGTCGGGTCCGCCGCGCCGACCGAGGTCTTCAGCGTGGCGAGTTTGTCCTGCAGAAGGAGTCGCTGCTCATCGGTGCCCGCGGGGCCGAGCGCGTCCAGCTGTGCCTCGACCTGGTCGATGCGCGCGTTCAGCTGGCGCTGGAACTCTGCCTTCCTTCGTTCGCTGAAGACGTCGGCGAACGTGTTCGCAAGCTGGGCCGCGGCTTCCGGTGATCCCGCCTCTGCGATGATCGAAACGATGCTGCTCTGCTCGAGCGGCCTGATCTTCACGGTGTCGAGAAGGTCCTCCCGCGAGATCCCGAGGTTGAGCCGCTCGATGACGGCGTCCGTCGTCGCCGGCGTCGTCATGATGCGGCCGGCGGCGTAGATGCTGCTGCTGGGGTCGCGGAAGAGCGTGATGCCTTCGAATGCGCCCGTCGAGTCGGCGAATGGTGTGACGAGGATGTCCGCCTCGGCCTCGTATTTCTTGTCGGCCGTTGCGATGAAGGCAACGGCGCTCGAGGCCGCCAGGACGACGAGAGCGAGGATGAGCAGCCAGCGGCGGCGCAACGCGCGCAGGTACTCGCCAGCTTGGCTGCCGTGCTCCTCCTTGAAGAGGTCGTCGCTCATGGTTTGGGTTGCCGCCGCATCAAAAGTCGCCCGGAAACCGGGCTTTCTCGAATGATACTGAGGCCGCTTCCGTCCATACCCTACGGAAGTCGGGGTTGGCCCCGCCTAAAACGCTGGTTCTCAGGAGCCGGTCAGCTGGATGACCGCGACCCAGGCGTGCTTACGCACCCGCGGCACATGCTCGAAGAGCCAGCCGTCGAAACGCTCGAGCGCACCGGCGACGGGGGGGAACAGCCGCGAATGTGCAAGCGGAGCCGCCGCTAGCGACGTGAGGTGGAAGAAGCGCACGTCGACGTTACCGAACCGCTCATACATGGCGCCGAGGTCTTTCATGAGCAGCGGGTGCTCGTCCGCGGTGCGAAGCCGCGGGGTGAGCGTGCGGTAAAGGTTGATAATCGGGTTGTGACCCAGCGGCTCGAAGAAGAGCGCTCGGCCGTTCGGCCGGAGGACGCGCGCGACCTCGGAGAGGGCCTTGTCGAGGTCCAGGTGGTGGATGATGGAGATCCCGCATACCACATCGAAGGAGTCGTCGGGGAAGTCGAGGGTCTCGGCGTTCATCTCGAAGAACTCGACGGAGTCGAGCCCGGCTGCTGCCGCGCGCTCTCGAGCGTGCTCGATGCGGACGCCCGAGATATCGATGCCGGTGACGCGCGCTCCGAGATCGGCGAGTGTGAAGGCACTACTTCCCTCGCCGCACCCGTACTCGAGCACTGCGCGGCCGGGCGCAAGTACCGCGAGCTGCTCGGCGAAGAAGCGGTGGCTCGACGCTGTCACCTCGTAGTAGCGCTCGACCCGGGCCCACCGAGCGGAGTCCGCGTCGTGAAACTCACGTTCGCGTTCGTATCGTGCGTCAGCTTCCATCACAGCGTTCGTCGGAACGTACATGCCTGCCGCTAGGACGCCAAGAGAGGCAGCCATCTCCTATCCGAACGACGAGGTCGACGCGGACGGCTCCGGAACGGCCCGGATTCCCCCTTCTCGGCGCGGCACAAGGCGCGTCCGTCGAACCGCCGGTTTCGCATTCCTCGCACTCGTGGCCGTTGCGATCGCCGGGTTCGAGATCTACCTCCGGACCGGCGGAAATTCACCGGAGCCGGCGGATGCCGTCGTCGTTCTCGGGCCCGGCCGGGATGGGGAGAGGCTTGAGCGCGCGCACGAGCTTCTCGACGCGCAGCTTGCCGACACGTTGGTCGTCTCGATGGCACGCGGCGGCCAGCGCGCCGCAACGGACGCCGTCTGCGCCGACGAGCCGGCTGAGATCGAGGTGATCTGCTTCAGAGCCGACCCGTTCAACACGCGCGGCGAGGCCCGGGCTATCGCCCAGCTCTCCGCGGCCCGCGGGTGGACGAAGCTCCTCGTGGTCACCTCCGACTACCACGTCAGGCGCGCTCGGCTCCTGTTCGCCCGCTGCTACGACGGCTCTCTCGCGGTCGTCGGCGCATCGAGCGGCGGCGACCCCGACGTCGTCCTCACCGACGCGCACGAGGCGGCGGGGCTCGTCTACGCGAACCTCGTGGCCCGAAGCTGCTAGCTCGAACGCAGGCGGCGGACCTGAGAGCGCACGCGCCGGGCCAGCGGGCGGCCGTACGCGTAAGCGGCCCACTCGGCCGCCCCGAGCGGCGACCGGGAGAACGCCTGCACGAGCTTCAGGTCATACGCCGTCCGTGACCATTCGAGCTTGAAGGGGTCGTCCGCTCCGAGGAAGTCGAATCTGCTCAGGCCGGTCGCGAATGCCCATTCCAGAAGAGCGCGAAGGAGCAGCTTGCCGGGAGCGTAGCGACGGTACTCGGGGTCGTAGCCTCCCTTGAGGAAGTAGTACGTGCCCCGCGCCTCGAAGCCGTACTGGAAGGCGACGGCCACATCGCCCACACGCAGAAACGAGAGGCGAAGCCAGCCGTTCTCGGCCGCCCAGTCGGCGAGCTCCTCGTAGAAGCGGCGCGTCTCGTCCCGCGAGGTGACCGCTGTTCCCCGCGCGGCCTTCCACCCGGACGGTTCGAGCCGAAACCCTTCGGCGAGAAGCTGTGCCCGCCCGACCGTCCCGTCGCTCACGTTCAGCCGCACCGGGCCGAGCTCTTCGAGTCGGCGGAGCCGGCGGTCGAGGTCCCGACGCACTCGGCCGCTCAGACTGTGCTCGTAGTCCTCCCACGACCCGTCGATGACGAGAAACGGCGAGCGCTCGTAGGTCGTCGTCACGACCCGGTACCCCCGCGCCGCGGCCGCGGCCTCGAGCTCTCTGGATCCGACGTGATCTGAATCGACGTACTCGAGGGTGAGGGTCCGCGGGCGCCGCTCGAAGAGCCACGTGGCGAGCTCCTGGGCGGCCCTTTCATTCTTGGCGAGCAAACCGAAGCGCGGGGTGTGGTCGTTCGTCGCCGAGTGGAGCCGGTTCGGGGAGTGAAGCAGCGGGAGCACGGCCAGGGTCTCACCGTTCGCCCTGTTCTCGACCACCCACGGCGTTCCCGATCCGAACGCCGCCCACCACGCCCGAAACCAACCGGGTCGTTCGAACGGAGACGCTTCGCATTGGTCGGCCAGGTCATCCCAGCCGGCGGAGATCTCCCCGAGGTCAGCGTGAACCGTGATCATCCGCCCGCCCGGCTTCCCCGTTTCGGCCTGGCAGCGCGCACGGCATCAACGATGCGATCGAGGTCAACCGAACGGAGCTCTTGGTGAACGGGGAGCCCGATGATCTCGCGTCGCAGCGCCCGCGCCTCTGGGAATTCGTTCACCGGCAGCGATGGATGAGGAACCGACCAGAAGTCGAACGCATGGATGCCCGCGGCTGCGAGCGAGCCGAGCACCTCGGGCTTGGCGACCGTGGCCACCGGGAACACGAAGGGCGACGCACCGCTCGCAAGCTCCCGGAAAGGAGTGGGGAGCAGTTCGTCAAGGCTGTCTCGCAGCCGTTGGTAGTTCGCTCGACGCTGAGCGGCTGGGTCATCGCCGCCGACAAGCCGGAGAGCCGCGACCGTCGTCCGCGCGGGCCCGAGCGTCGGATCGCCGAGCGCGAAGTCCTCGTCAGGGGTGGCGGCCGAGGCGTCCACCCAAGTCGCCCCCTTCCGTTCGAGAGGAACCCGCGAGCGAACCCAGGCCACATGCCGGCGAGCAAGCAGCCCGAGGCCGAGCGGGCGGCGAGTCGGGCCCTTTCCAGCGGCGTTCGGTGCGACGAGAGCCGCGCCGTCCGGCAAGCCGTACGTCTTGTACAGGCAATAGACGGCAACGTCGCCGAACGAGCCGACCGGTCCGTCCGCCGTCCTCGCGAGCCACGCCTGGGCCGCATCCTCGATGAAGACCAGCCCGCGCTCGCCGCACCACTTCCGCCAGCGTGCGGCCTCCTGTGGGAGGCCGAGGTAATGAATGAGAAGAAGCGCGCGGGTTCTCGGTCCAACGAGCGCGTCCAGCTCCTCCGCGTCGGGAGCGAGGCCCGCGTTCCCGGCGTAGAACCGGCAAGTCAGGCCGGCGCGCACGAGCGCCTCGACCTCGGATCCGTGGTGATACGCCGGCACGAGGATCTCGTCGCCGGCTGAGAGGCCGGCCGCCCGCACGCCCTGAAACAGCGCATGGCGACCCAGGGAGTACAGACGGCAGCGGCGATCCGCCAGCGGGAACGGGGGTGCCCCGCGACGCCGCCCGGCGTAGATCGACGGCGGCAGGGGCGGCCAGACGTTCAGTCGCGTTGAACGCGCCGAGCGCATGTCGTTGTCCATCGTGATGAGTTCAGGGCGCCGTTTCCACAGGCCAGCGGCGGAGAAGCGGGGCGACCGCCCTGCGCACGCGGTCATGAACCGGCGCCGGAAGACGGTGACCGATCCGTCGCAAGCCCACGTCGGCGAGAACCAGGGCCCGGGCGGCGTGCGCCGGTCGAACGAGCACGAGCGTGCGGCGTTCCTTCGCGGCCGTCGCGAAGCGTTCCTTGAACGGCTCGTTGCCCAGGAGCATGTCGTACTCGGACGCGCCCTCGTCGAACGCGGCCTCGATCGTGTGCGCCAGGAGCAGAAGCCCGGGGCTCACGCGCGACCACGCAGGGTCGAACCCCGCCTGGTAGTACAGGTACCGGCCTCCGATGCTCCAGCCGTACCAGGCTGCGATCGGTTTCTCGTCGACGTCGAGAAACCAGAGCCGCAGCCAGTCGTGCTCCCGGGCGTCGCGGGCGAACTCCATGTGGAACTCGCGCGCGCTTTGCGAGCTGAAGATCGTGCTTCCTTTACCGGCCCAGCGTCTTGCGTGGAGGTCGAAGAGCGTGTTCATCGCGTTCTCGAGGTCGTCGCTGTCGCGACGGAACCGCACAGTGCCCAGCCGCTCGAGCGCGCGCCGCTTACGCCCGAGCTGGCTCCTGAGGTTGCGGCTGCGGCCGGCCAGGTACTCGTCCCACGTCTGTTGCCGGAGCGGGATCGACAGGTACACGCTTGGATGCTCGTGATAGCGGATCGCCTTCAGCGAGACCGCGTTCGAGCTTGCAAGGGCCCTCGTCCACGGCGCATCCTCGTCCACGTAGTCGGCAGCGATGATCGCCCACTCGTTCTTCAGGTTGCCGAGCGCCTTCGCGACTTCCCGTGCAACCGTCTCCTCCGCCGCCTGCGACCGCGCCACCGGCTGATAGTAATCCCCGTACTCGGCGCCGCCGAAGCTCAACGTCGGAAAATGTCGTCGCTGCGAGAGCACGAGCGGCATGAGCCCGACCAGACCATCGCGATCCCTCACGGACATGACGAACGGCGTCACTTCGTCGCCGAAGCACCGCATCCAGGCCCGGTACCAGTCCGGCGTGATGAAGGGAGCTCCGCGGGCTTCGGCGAGCGACCGCCACTCACCCTCGATCCGCCCGAGAGCCGCGGGGTCACGAATGAGCTCCACGCTCGTGGCGCCGTCCGGAACGGCCGGGCGACCACGAGAGCCCAGCGCGCCGGGCCGATGCCGGAGGGCGTCCCGAACCGAGTTGACGTTCACCTGACGCCAGGTACGGTCTCCGGCGTGGACCGGATCTCGATCCGGATCCACCACCTCGTGGGCGACGGCCTGCAGCCAGTACGCGCCCACGAGCGCCTCGAGCCGCTTTTCGTCCGCGTCCAGCCCGAGGCGCTCGAGGTACGCGCGAACACGGTTGTCGCGGGCGAGCCGCGCCGGCGGCAGCAGCTCGGTCACGATCGCCTCCCCGAGATCCCGACCTGTGAGCTCTCGGACCGCCGAGACCTTGAGATGGAGGAGGTCCAGGAGGGGAAGTCGGCCGGGTCCGCCCCCGGGCCAGTCGACGACGCCCGTCAGCGTTCCGTTCTCGGACAGGACGTTGCCGTTCCAGAAGTCGCCGTGGCCGAAACCGCGGGTCAGCCCTCGCGTCTCCGCTGCGAACCACTCGGCCAGCTCACGCACCTCGTCGGCCCCCGCCGCATCACACAGGCCCGCGACGATCTCGGCGTGCTCCTCGATGTGGAGTGTTGGAGCGGTGCTGCCATCCAGCGTGTGGAGCTCGACCAGGAAATCCATGCAGTCCTGCTCGAGCGACGGCGAGAGCGTCGGCCGCGCGCGAGCTCCAGGCAGCGCCTGCTCCACCGACCAGACGGCGAGACCGCTTCGTCCCGAAGCGAGCGTCCACGGCACCCGCTCCGCGATCGTCGCCTGCGGGTTCGCTCGTGCGAGGAGGCGCAGCGTCTCGACCTGTTCCTCGATCCGCCGCGCAGCGGGCCCAACGGCCACCCGCAGGACTGCGCGCTCGGTCCTGGCGATGATGACGCCGGATGCGCCGAGGACGTAGCCGTCCAACTCGAGCCTCGAACCCACGGCGGACTCCGCAGCAGCGACGACCTCTTCCAGGATCGTCCGATGCCGCTCGTTCTGCGCCACCACCACCGCATTGAGCGGGAAGCGGTGGGCAAACTGCCGCCCGTTCCCGGCGGCCGAGCCGAGCGTGATCCCGCGCTCCCAATTGAGGACCTCGACGGATTCGTAGCCTCGTGCGGCGAACCCCCGGCGAGCTGCGGCCGTCTCGCGGCGCAGCTGGGCGGCGGCGACGAGACGCCGGGCACCGCGCACGATTCGTCTCCGGTCGACCGGCTCGCGGGCGCCGATCTCGACGATCGCGCAGGACGCGTCCCCAGCCAGCCAGGCGGGCGTCCCGATCTCGACATCGGGACGCTCGTCGACGATCTGCCCGCCGGCATCGGTGATGGCCACGGCGAGCTCCGGGCCCTGGACGCGAAACGTTCTCGCCCCTGCAGGAATGACCGCCGCAAGCCAGCCGTGCCGAGGATGAGGACGTATAGTCTCCACGGATCCTCCGCCCTCCGATAGTAGAACACAGGCGCCGAAGCAGATGGCCATACGCGGCGGTAGGGGGCTGACCTCCTCCCGCGAACGCCTCGGCGTGTACCTGGATGCCGTCTACTGGGTCGACGGAAACGCCGCGGCCGATCGGGTCTCGACCGATCGCTCGTTTCTCCTCTTCGTGGTCGAGGTCGGAGAGCGTTTCGACCGCCTCGTCCTCTTCGGCCGGACCGTCCGCGACGAGGGTCTCGCGGACTACGTCCTCCCCCCCGAGGTGGCGCTGGTCGAGCTCCCCCACTACGCGAACCTGCGCCGGATCGCCTCGGTGGCCCGCGCGACGACTGGGACGATGCGGTTGTTCTGGCGGAACGTCGGGGGCGTCGACGTCGTTTGGCTCTTCGGGCCGCATCCATTCGCGGCCGCCTTCGCCTTCCTCGCGCTGGCCAGGCGCAAACGGGTCGTTCTCGGCGTGCGCCAGAACAGCGTGGAGCTCTACCGCAAACGGGTGTCGGGGTGGAAGCGCATCCCCGCGCTGGCCGCAGTCCATGTCCTCGACGGAACATTCCGCCTGCTCGGTCGTCGGGCGCAGGTCACCGTCCAGGGGCGCGAGCTCGGCGAGCGCTACGGGGCCCCGCGCGGCAACGTCCTCGAGCTGGCGGAGTCGGTCGTGCGTGCGGCCGACATCGTCGACCCCGCGACCGGCGGCCGGGGCGTCACCACCGTCGACTTGCTGACAGTCGGGCGGCTCGAGACGGAGAAGAACCCGCTCCTCCTGGTCGACGCGCTCGCGCGCCTTGAGGCAGCCGAGCCCGGCCGATTCCACCTCACCTGGGTCGGACGCGGCCCGCTCGAGACTGAGGTGACGCAGCGAATCCGTGAGCACGGGCTCAGTGACCGCGTGACCGTGCGCAGCTACGTCCCCTTCGGGCCCGAGCTCCTCGACCTCTATCGGCGCGCCGACCTCTTCGTCCACGTCTCGCTGAGCGAAGGGTTTCCCAAGGTGCTCATCGAAGCCTACGCCTCGGCCACGCCGATCGTCGCCACAGACGTCGGCGGAGTTCGCGCCGCGCTGGACGAAGGCGCGGCGGGTCTCCTCGTGCCTCCGGCGGACCTCGACGCACTCGTGGAAGCCATCCGCCGGCTCGCGGACGACCACGAGCTTCAGGACGCCTTCGTAGCGCGGGGCCTCGAGCTCGTTCAGGGCTTGACCATGGAGGCGCAGGCCGACCGCGTCGCCCGATTCATCGCCCTCGGTGGCGGGCACGAGCCGACCAGGCCCCAATGACTGCGCTGGGCAGTCGTCCCGTCGTCGTCTCGCCCCATCTCGACGACGGCATCCTCTCGCTCGGCGCCACGATCGCGGTAGAGGCACAGCGTGGCATCGCCGTGGACGTGCTGACCGTCTTCGCCAATGACCCGGCTTCGCGGGCGCCCGCGGAAGCTTGGGACCTTGCATGCGGGTTCGCGACGGAGGGTGAAGCGGCGGCAGCTCGGCGGGAGGAGGACCGCCAGGCGTGTGAGCTCGTCGGTGCCATCCCCAAGTGGCTCCCGTTCGCCGACTCGGAGTACGCACGCAAGCGCTCGGATTCAGCGGTGTGGGAAGCCCTCGCTCCGCTTGTCTCCAACGCGGACCCCGTCCTCCTGCCTGGCTTCCCGCTCGCGCACCCGGACCACCTCTGGCTCACGCGCCTGGTGGTCGCGCGGCGGGCAGACACGCAACGGGTCGGGTTGTACGTCGAGCAGCCGTATGCAGCATGGCGCCTCATCGGCCGGGGGCGGCGCGAATGGGCCGCGCCGGGTCTGACGCTTCGGCGCGGACTCCTGAACGCAACAGCGATTGCGCTGCGCACGCATTCGGGCCGGGCGATGCAGCAGCCCAGCGCTCCCGAGAATCTGGTGAGCGACGCCTCGGAATTGAACTGGACCGCAACGCAGCCTGACGCCCGCGCGCGCCGACAGAAGCGACGAGCCGTGGCCGCATATCGATCTCAGTTGGAAGGTTTCGGAACGCGCTCGGGAGCGGTGATTGCGCTCTACGAGCACGGGTGGCGCGGCGAAGGGCTCGCCTGGCTGCCGCCTACTCGATGACCTCAGTCTGAGCCCGCGCGCTTCGCGCGCGGAGGCTCGCTGACAGCCGGGCGAGATCCCCGGGGCGCGGGACGAAGTCGGCTCCCCGCACCCGGAGCGTGCGGCTGAAGATGACGGCCACGGCGATTCCTCCGGCCGTGTACGCGAGAGTCGAGGCCAACGCCGCGCCTAGGCCGCCGTAGCGAGGGATGAGCAGGAGATCGAGGCCGATCGTCGCTCCGAAGGCGATCGCGAGGGCGGCGTTCGCGAGCATCGGCTGGCGCTGTGCCGTCAGGGCGTTGCCGAACAGCTTCATCGCGGTGATCCCAAACGCCCCCGGGGCGAGCACGCGGAGGTCATCGATCGACCCGCGGAACTCGTCTCCGAAGATGGTGACGCAGAGAATCGGCGCAGCCACGATGAGCACGATCACGACGGGAATCGTGACCAGGATCGCGATCCGAAAGACCACGGCGACCCTCCGGCCGGCTTCCGAGGCCGAGGCCCGCGCGACGTCGGGACGGAGGACCATCCCAAGTGCCTCGGGGAGGTAGAAGAGCGCCTCCGCCCACGCCACGGCGACGCTGTACAGGCCGAGCTCGCGCGTCCCGGCAATCGAGCCGAGGAGCCACTGGTCGAGCCGGTAGTTCCCGGTCTTCATCACCCGGCCAGCGTGAGCACGCAGGCCGAACGCGAACGACTCACGCGCGAGATCGCCCTTCGGCCTGCCGAAACCGACAAGCCGCCGGTGGACGTACGCGGCGAGCAGGGCTGTGGCGAGCAGCTGGCCGGCCAGCCACGCCAGGAGCGCGGTCCCCACTGTGATGAGCCCGAGCGCGGCGAGGAGCGCGTTCACGGCGAAATTCAGCACCACTGCCGCGAGCGTCGCCACGTTCGCAACCGTGAAGCCGTAGTCGGCCCGGACGAGGAACTGCAGGTACAGCTGGATCAGGAGAATCGGTATCGCGACGAGGGCCACGACGAGCAGGCGAGGCGACGAACCGGCCGCGATCCCCGGAAACAGCGCCATCAGCAGCGCGACGAAGCCCGCCGCCAGGGCGCCGAGGACGAGGCCGAACGCCAGCGAGTTGCTCGCAAGCGCCCTCCGCACCCTGGGCATCGTGGCGGCCAGGTTCGCGTGGGCCTCTTCCACGCCGAACGACGACAGCGCGGCGGTCAGCATCGCGACCGTCGTGAGGAAGGCAAGCTCTCCGCGCCCCGACGGGCCGAGCTGCCGCGCAGTTATGAGGACGTTCGCCAGCGAGAGGGCGGCCGCAATCATGTTCGTCCCGAAGGTCGCGGCAGCTGCCGACGCGAACGCCCGGCCCTGCACCCGTGGCTCGTGTCTCTCCATCGAGTCCTAGTGTCCTCTCAGCGCCGCCGGACGGCATCCCACTATCGGCAGCAGACTCCGGCGTATCCTTCCGCCGGTGGAGCCGAGGGTCTCAGTCATCGTGCCCGCCCGCAACGAAGCCGCGACGATCGCCGCGTGCGTCACGTCGATCCTCGCCCAGGAGGTCGAGGGCGGCCTGGAGGTCCTCGTCGTCGATGGAATGTCGTCCGACAGGACGGCCGAGCTGGCAGAGGCGGCGGGCGCGGTCGTCGTGCCGAATCCCGACCGGGTGACCCCCGCAGCTCTCAATCGCGGGCTCGAGGCGGCTCGAGGTGACATCCTCATCCGCTTCGACGCCCATTCCGAGATGCCGCCGGAATACATCGACCGGTTGGTGCGCGCCCTCGGTGAAGAGGTAGGCGCCGTCAACGTGGGCGGCTGGGCCCAGGTTCGCGGCTCCGGGCCGTGGAGTCACGCCATCGCCGCCGCGCTCCGCTCGCCGGCGGGGGTGGGCAATCCGCGCCTCTGGCGCCGCCCGCCGCCCGGGACTGGCCGAAGGGACGTCGAAACCGTTCCGTTCGGGTGTTTCCCGGTGGACACTCTCCGGCGGGCAGGAGGCTGGCGTGAGGATCTCGTCCGCAACCAGGACTTCGAGCTCAACCACCGGCTGCGACAGGCGGGCGGCCGTATCGTCTTCGAGCCTGGAGTGTGGTTCGTGTACCACCCACGGGAGTCGGTGACGGCACTCGCCAGGCAGTACTGGGGCTTCGGACGATACAAGGCTGTCACGCTGGCTATCGCCCCCGAGTCGCTCAAGTGGCGCCAGCTCGCGCCGGTCGGCCTGCTCGGCCTGGTGGCGCTCGCGGCCGCGCCCACCCGACTGGCCCCGGCGGCACGCACGCTGTTCGTAGGGTATGCGGCGCTCGTCGCGGTGATCGCCGGCCGGGCGGATGGAGGCTGGCGCACCGCCCCGGTACTCGTGACGATCCACCTCAGCTGGGGCGCCGGACTCCTCAGCGGCCTCGGCCGGCATGTCCTCGGCCGGGTTCGCAGACCGCTGTGATGGCGTCCGCGCCGCTCGTTCTCTGCTATCACGCGGTCTCCGACCGCTGGGCGGATCCGCTCGCCGTGCCCGCGCGTGTCCTCGTAACGCAGGTGCGCCGCCTCCTCGGCCGTGGCCTTCGGCCGGTAGACGCCGCAGAGATCCTCGACAGGCCCGCCGGAAGCTTCCACGTGACCTTCGACGACGCCTATCGGAATATCGAGCAGGTGCTTCCCGAGCTTCGCAGCCTGGGCGCCGGCGTCACGGTGTTCGCCTGCTCCGACCTTGCTTCCGACGGCGCGCCGCTCGAAGTCCCGGAGGTTGCCCCGCGCGCAGTGGGTCACGAGAAGGAGATCCTGACCATGGACTGGGAGGCGCTGCGCCGAGTGGCGGCGCTTGGCGTGGAGATCGGGTCCCACACGCGCAGCCATCCGCATCTCACACGCTTGTCCGACGACGACCTGCAAGCGGAGCTGACCGGCTCGCGCGAGGCTCTCGAGGCAAACCTGCAGCGTCCGTGCCGCTTCCTCGCCTACCCCTACGGCGAGATGGACGAGCGCGTTCGCCGGGCCGCCGAGGACACGGGCTATGCCGCAGCCTACGGCCTCGCCGCGGACACGCGGCTCGGAACGTACGGGATCCCTCGCGCAGACGTCTACCGGGGCGACGGCCGGGCTCGCTTTCGGATCAAGACCTCGCGGCTCCTGCCCTACGCGAGGGCGGTCGCCCGCCTGGTTGACTAGAGCGGCCTCACGGCGCCGAAGCGAGGTCTCGTTCGGGGAGTGAGACCGGCGCGGTCCGGATGTGCTTGATGACATCGGCGAGGATGAGATCGAGCTCGAGTGACGGTTCCCAGCCGATCGCCTCGCGGATCTTTTCCACGGCCGGCATCCGGTGAAGCATGTCCTGAATGCCCTGCCCGTACACCTGCTCGTAAGGGATGAAGACGAGCTCGGACGACGAGCGGGTCATCTCCATGACACGCTTGGCGAGGTCCAGGATGCTGATCGGCTGCGGCGACCCGACGTTGTAGATCTGGCCGGAGGTGTGCTGCGCGTCCATGAGGCCTGTCAGCGCGCGAATGGTGTCGGCGACGTGGCAGAAACACCGCGTCTGCGTGCCGTCGCCGTGGATCTCGAGCGGGGCGCCCGCGACCGCGCGCTCGACAAAGCGTGGGATCACCATCCCGTACTGCCCGCTCTGCCTCGGCCCGACGGTGTTGAAGAGCCGGGCGATGACGCAGTCGAGGCCCCGCTCCTGCTGGTAGGCCAACGCCAGGAACTCGTCCATCGCCTTGGAATCGGCGTACGCCCACCGGCGCGCCGTCGTGGGGCCGTAGAGCCGTCGCGCCTCCTCGTCGAGCGGTCGCTGCTCTCGGTGATCGCCGTACACCTCCGAGGTGGACGCGATCAGCACGCGCTTGTCGAAGCGGTTGCAGTATTCGAGAACCGTCTCCGTGCCCTGGACGTTCGTGACGAGCGTGTGCACCGGGCGCTCGACGATCAGCTTCACGCCGACGGCCGCAGCGAGATGGAAGACGACGTCGCACTTGTACACGAGCTCGTTGAGGACGGACGGAGAGAGAACCGAGTCGACGACGAGATGGAAGTCCCAGCGCTCCTTCAGGTGAGCGACATTCCGCATCGACGAGGTCGAAAGGTCGTCCAGCGCGTAGACCTCCCAGCCGTCGTCGAGCAGGCTCTCGCACAGATGGGAGCCGATGAACCCGGCACCTCCAGTGACGAGCGCCTTCCCTTTTCGCTGGCCGGAATGCCTCCGGTCGGCCGTCGCGCGGTCGGGTGCCGTCCCGTTCTTGCCCTCGGTGGAATTCACGCTCGGTCCTCCGCTTCGTCGCGTGTTCGAGGGCGGCTCTGCCAACGCCACCTGACCGTCACGCTTGTGCGCACGGTCGCCAGATCCGCAGTCATCGAAAGGGCCGCCTTTCGCTAGTCGTCGATTCGCCGCATGTTAGACACCACGATGCGCGTGTCCAAGCACAAGAGCTAAGCACAGGGGCACGAGAGTTTCAAGCGGTGAGAGCGCCCGTCGCGAGTCCGAGCCCCGAGGCTTTCGCCACCTCGCCCGCCGTCAGCCGGCGGTCGTTCCGTGCGAGACGGGCACCGTCCCGCCGCGCCGTGTCCCGATGCCAGGCACGGGGTGTGCCTTCGGGTCAGGCGCAGAGCTCGCGCGCCACCGCCGAGTAGATCTCCACACAGCGCTCGACGCTGGCGAGATCCACCCATTCCTCGACGGCGTGGGCGCCCTCGCCCGCTGGGCCGAAGACGACCGTCGGGATGCCCGCGGAGGAGAGAAGCGCGGAGTCGGCCCAGAACGGGACGCCGACGATCTCCGGCCCGCCCGCATGGCGGGAGACGAGCTCTGCGATCGGCTCGTCGGCCGGCGTCTCGAACGGCTGGCGCGCGACGACGACTCGGATCTCGCCGTCGATGTCACCCAGGAGCTCGCGTAGCTCGCCCTTCACGTGCTCGACCGGCTCGCCGGGGATCGTGCGCCGCTCGCCCTTGAGCAGGCAGCGCTCGGGATAGCTCGAGAACTCCTGGCCGCCCTCGATCACGGACGCGTGGAGCGACCCGCTGCCGAGGAGCGGATGCGTCGGGTCGGCGCGGAGCCGCCGGTCGAGCACCTCGATCCCCACGAGGACGTGGCCCATGCGGGCGATGGCGTCGATGCCGAGATCGGGTCTCGAGCCGTGAGCGGCGCGGCCCTTCGCCTCGATCTCGAAGCCGACGAAGCCCTTGTGCGCGAGCGCGAGGCGCATCTCCGTGGGCTCGGAGACGATCGCAGCGGCGGCGCTGTAGCGCTCGGCGATGCGCGCCGAGCCGACGCTGGCGACCTCTTCGTCGGCGACCGCAGTGACGATCACGTCCCCGCGCAGCGCCGCCCCGGCGGCGTCGGCCCCCGCGAGCATGATCGCGGCCAGCCCCGCCTTCATGTCGTACGAGCCGCGGCCGTGGAGGCGCCCGTTCTCGACCGTGGGCTCGAACGGGCGCTCCATGCCCGCAACGCCCACGGTGTCCATGTGGGCATTGAAGAGCAGGCTCCTCCCGCCGCCGGACCCGCGCGCGATACCGACGGTGTTGAAGCGTCCCGGTCCCACCTCCTCGATCTCGACCTCGAGCCCGGCGTTCTCGAGCCAGCCCGCGACGAAGCGGGCGATCTCGCCCTCGCCGGCCGCCCCCTCGACCATGTCCGGGTTGATCGAGTCGATGCGGACGAGGTCCGCGATCAGCTCGGCGACCATCAGTACGGCTGGACGAACTCGACCGGCGCGCCGTCGACCTCGATGAAGCCCACCCGCACCTCGCCGAAGACGTCGAACGGCTCCGCGATCACGTTCCCACCCGCCATGGCATCCTCGAGGCTGTCCACGAGGTAGGCGACGTGCGGGACGGCGCGGACGAGCTCGGCCTCGGGGCTGTCGGGCTCGTACCAGAGCCACTCGACCCTGTAGGGATGGTCGCCCGGGCTCGTCAACCAAAGCCGCTTGGACTCGAGGAAGCGCATGCCCTCGCGCTTCGCGGGCGCGGGCACGCCGATGTGGTCGAACTGCACGGCGCGATACTACTGAGCGACTTCGGCCGAGTCCGTGTCCTCGAGCTCGCGCTCGATGAACTCGACCTCGAGGCGTTCGATGCGCTGGCCGTCCACCTCGACGACGCTGAAGCGCAGGCCGTCGTACGCGATCTCGTCGCCCGGCTGCGGCGCCCGCCCCAGCTCGCCGAAGACGAAGCCGGCGATCGTGTGGTAGTCCTCCTGCGGCAGCACGGTGCCGAACTGCTCGTTGAAGTCGTCGATCGAGAAGGTGCCGTGGATGCGGATGTGCGTGTCGTCGACGCGCTCGATCGAGTCGTCGGGAAGGTCGTACTCGTCCTCGATCTCACCGACGATCTCCTCGAGCAGATCCTCGAGCGTGACGATCCCCTGGACGGCGCCGTACTCGTCGACCACGAGCGCCATGTGCTGGTTCTGGCGTCGGAACTCCCCGAGGAGCGAGGCGAGGTCCTTCGTCTCCGGGACAACGTGCGCCGGACGGACGATGTGCTCGATGACGACGTTCTCGATGCCGCGGTCGTAGAGCGCCTGGAAGAGATCGCGGACGTGCAGGATCCCGAGCATGTCGTCGAGCGAGTCGCGGTAGACGGGATAGCGCGTGTACGGCGAGTCGATCACCGCGGCGAGCGCCTCCTGCGGGGGCAAGTCGATCGAGAGGGCTACGACCTCGGGCCGCGTGACCATGACGTCGTGAGCCTCCTTGTCCGCGAAGTCGAAGACCTTGTAGAGCATCTCCTCCTCCGCGGCGGGAATCTCCTCCGTCTGGGCCACGATCAGGCGGATGTCCTCCTCGGTGTGCATCGTCATCCCGGCCGGCGCCGGTTGGACGCCGAAGAGCTTCGCGATCGCGCTCGCGGACTTCTGGAGGACCCACACGAGCGGGTTCGCCACGCGGCCGAGCCAGTCGAGGGGCACCGCAAGCCAGACGGCGAGCCTCTCCGCCCGTTGGAGCGCGATCGATTTCGGCACGAGCTCGCCGAGGACGACGCTCAGGTACGTGAGGAAGAAGAACGACAGGAGGAAGGCGACTTCCTCCGGCATCCAGTCGTCCAGGAGGCGCGTGAGGAACGCCGCCCCGATGGCGCCGAGCAGGATGCTGAAGACCGTGATCCCGACCTGCACGGTCGAGATGAACCGGACCGGCTCGTCGAGCATGGAGAGCGCCGTCCTGGCGCGGCGGTTGCCGCCCCTGGCCATCTCCTCCAGGCGCGGGCGGCGCGCCGTCACGAGGGCGTACTCGGCCGCGACAAACACGGCATTCCCCAGCACGAGCAGGAGAATGATGAGGATGCGGAGGGAGTCGCTCACGCCTGGTCGCCCCAGGCGTGGGTACTAGGTGGTATCTCGTCCAAGTCTCGGACTGAGGATAGCGGAGGGATCAGACCGATTCGCCTGCAGCAATGGTCTGGAGCGGCTGCAGGTCGGCGTCCAGGACGGCGAGATCGGCGCGGAAGCCCGGCGCGACCCTCCCGCGGTCGTCCAGCCCGAGGAGCTGCGCGGGCACGAGGCTCGCCATCGTGGCGACCTCCTGCAGGCCGAAACGGGCCATGTGCGCGACGAGCGCCGCGCCCGTGCGGTCGCCGCCGAGCAGGGAGCCGTCGGGGCGATGGGCGGGAAGCGGGACGAGATCGCTGGTGAGGGCGATGCGCGACGGCCCGGCGAGGCGAACCGTGATCTCCTCGACGAGCGGGTGGAGGTGGCGCCCGTCCGCGATGAGGCCGATGGTCGCGCGCTCGTCCGTGAGCAGCGACGGCACGGGCCCGGTCGTGCGGGCGCGGAGCGGGCGCATCGCGTTCCAGAGGTGCGTGGCGAACCGCGCGCCCGCGTCGAGCGCCGCAACCGTCGTGAGCGCGTTCGCCCGCGTGTGTCCCAGGCCGACCACGACTCCGGCGTCCGCGAGGCGCTCGGTCGCCTCCAGCGCGCCGGAGAGCTCGGGCGCCAGCGTGACGAGGCGGACGAGCCCGTCCGCGGCGATCCAGTCGCCGACGAGCCCGTCGTCGACCGGCAGCAGCTCCTCGACCGGGATCGCCCCGGCCGCCTGTGGGTTCAGGAAGGGCCCCTCCAGGTGCAGGCCCAGGCAGAGCGGATCGTCGGGTGGGGAGACGTCGCGGGTGGCGAGCAGGTATCCGGTCACGCCCGTGCCCGCGAGCCCCGCGGCGTCGTATACCTGCAGGTCGATGAAGCCCGGAAAGACGAGCGGCTCGCGCGCTCCGCCCTCGTTCCGCTCGACCGTGGCGATGCGATCGCCCTCGATCGCGACCGAGCCGGCGTAGACCCCCTCGACAGGGTCAATGACAAGTCCCTCTAAAGTGTGACGGCTTCTCACCCGATCTATCATCGTGCCTGGGGAGCGAGCCGCAATGTCTAACGAAATCACCTGCCTAATCGCCGATGACCACGAGGTCGTGAGGGAAGGCCTGCGCCTTTCCCTCTCCCGCGCGCCCCAGATCCGCGTCGTGGGCGAGGCCTCGGACGGCGCAAGCGCCGTCGCAGTCGCCGAACGGCGCCGCCCGAACGTGGTCATCATGGACGTGCGCATGCCCGGGATGGACGGGCTCGAGGCGACGAAGATCCTCGCCGACCGCCTGCCCGGCACCGCAGTCCTCATCTTCACGGCCTACGGCGAGCGCAGCCTGCTCGGCCGCGGCCTCGAGGCCGGCGCCAAGGGCTACATCCTCAAGGAAGCACCCCATTCGACTCTGCTCAGGGCCATCGAGAAGGTCGCGAGCGGCGAGGGCTACGTCGATCCCGCCCTCATGCCGGCCCTGCTCACCCGCGAGCGCGAGGAGATGCTCACCCAGCGTGAGCGCGAGATCCTCCAGCTCCTCGCCGACGGCATGTCCAACGCGGACGTTGCAGCGCGCCTCTTCATCAGCCAGGAGACGGTGAAGAGCCACGTGAGGCATATTCTCGCCAAGCTTGAGGCGGACACGCGCACCCATGCCGTCGCCATCGCGCTGCGGGAATCGATCATCGACTGAGCTCACCACCGGTTGACGGTGGACGGTCGCTTCTCCCGTAACGCTCGTGGCATCCTCGTCGGCTGCACCGTCGGCGCCGCGCTCGTCGGCGCGCTCGGGCTCGCCTTCGGAGAGGCGGCGATCGCAGCGGGCGGCCTGGTCGCCTCCACGACGTTCTTCGGCGCGTTCGCGCTCTACCTGATCGTCACGGAGCGCAAGCGCCACGAGTTCGCCGAGGACGAGCTCCAGGCCCAGACGACGTTCCTCGAGTCGCTCGTCGACTCGATCGCGGCCGTTTCCTCGACACTGAACGCGACCGAGATCCTCGACCGGACCTGTGACGAGGCGCGTCGCCTCTTCGACGCCGAGACCGCCCGCGTCCTGCCGCCCGGCCACGTCGGCGAGCCCACGTCCGGGGGCGAGCGCATGATCGTGCCGCTGGCCGTGCACGGCGAGCTCCTGGCCGACCTCGAGCTGACGCGGCCCGAGCAGTTCCACCGCTGGGACCACATGCGCGCCACCGTGCTCGCCGACTTCGCCGCCCGCATGGTCGAGAACTCCCGGCTGCTCGAGGAGGCCCGCGACCGCGAGGCCGAGCGCGAGCGGCTGACCGAGCGGCTCATCACGGCCGAGCAGGACGAGCGCCGGCGGCTGTCGCTCTTCCTCCACGACGGCCCGCTCCAGTCGATGTCCGGCATCGCGCTCATGCACGACGCCTCGCTCGCGGCGCTCCAGGACGGCCGTCACGACGACGCCGCCAAGATCATCGAGAACTCGCTTCAGAAGGAGCGTGACACCATCCGGGTGCTCCGCGACCTGTCCTTCGCCATCGAGCCGCTCGTGCTGCGCGACCAGGGCTTCTACGCTGCCGTGCGGGCGCTCGCCGACCAGATCGAGGGCACGCACCGCATCACGGTCATCACGCACGCCGAGGCGGGCGAGCGGCTCGGCGAGAAGACGCAGGTCGCGCTCTACCAGATCATCCGCGAGTCGCTGAATCAGGCCGTGCGCCGTCGGCCGCTGAAGATCGAGGTCGTCCTGACCGAGCGCGAGGACGGCGGCTTCCAGACCGAGATCACCGACGACGGCGTCGAGGAGCGGCGCCGCGCGTCGATCGAGGCGATCGACGAGCGCGTGAAGATCCTCAACGGCCGCCTCGAGATCGACAGCGGGGAGCACGGCGGGACGCTCGTGCGCGTCGTCGTCCCACCCTACGTCGCGGCCACACGCGGCGGCTAGACTCTCGCCCGCATGGCCGACAAGCACCTGCTCTTCGTGACCAAGCCGACCGGCTACGAGCTCGTGGAGCGCGACGGCGATCCACCGACGCCCGGCGAGGCGGTCGAGGTCGAAGACGTGAGCTACACGGTGACGAAGGTCGGCCCCTCCCCGCTCCCGCAGGACGACCGTTCCTGCGCCTACCTCCAGGCCGCGTAGGCCCGGGTAACCGCTTTTTACTCGACCGCGTCCTCGGCGGCGATCAGTCCGAGGACGAGGGCTGACGCCAGGGCGCTGGACCAGCCGCCGGTCGAGATCCCGCCCACGTCCGCGCCTGCGGCCCACAGACCGTCCGCGGCCCGCGCCCGCTCGTCCACGCGGATGCCCCCGAGCGTCGTCGTGATCGCGGCGACGACCTCGACCCGGGTCGCGCCGTCCACGCGCTCGACCGGGGCGCCGGCGCTCCGGGCGGCCTCGATCACCTCGCCGACCGTTCGCTCGCGGACGGGCTCGCCGAGAGCCTCGTCCGGGACGACGTACCAGGCGCGCGCACCCGGCTGGCGGGCCGTCCACTGGGCCACGTCGACCTCCGACCAGGTCCGCGCCTCGTAACGCTCGCCCCGGGCGTTCTCGACGATCGCGTGACGGGCGTAGACCTGGGCGAGGGGCACGAAGTCCTCGGGCTCGATTCGCGGCGCGGCGGCGAGGTTGCGGCCGTAGAACTCGTCGAGGCCGACCGACGTCTCGGCGCCGTGCGCGAGCGCAAGGCGCAGGCCGTCGCCCGCGCTCCACGGGTTGGCGCGCAGGACGAGGGCATCTGCCTCCGGGGTGACGTGCCGGCGCACGAGCTCTCGGTCGCCCTGGAACCCGCCCGTAGCGAGGATCGTGGGGACGCCCTCGGGGACCTCGACGAGCGGCTCGCCGAGCCTCACCTCCCTCGCCAGCGCCTCCGTGAGCCCGCGCGGCTCGAAGCGCACGCCGGTCGTCCGCGGGTTGCCGGTCTCGCGTGTGACCAGGGGCGCGCCAAGGGACTCGAGCCACGCGAGCGCGTCGTCGAGCCGCTCCCAGACGAGGCGTTGGAGCGCCGGGTCGCCGCCCGGGCACTCGGCCCTGAACGCCTCCCACTCCCGGTAGCGCCAGACGACGCAGGAGGAGAGCAGCATCGACCCGCCGGGCCGGTCGCCCTTCTCGTGGACGACGACGTCGGCCCCGAGCTCGCGCGCGCGGGCGGCCGCGACCAGGCCGGCCATCCCGGCGCCCGCGACGACCAGGTCGGGCACGGGCCTGGCTAGGTGAGGGAGAACGTCGGCTTGTGCTCGACGTACTCGAGCTTGATCTGATCCGGGCCCCAGACGAACACGGCGTAGGTGTTCTCGGCGTCGACGA
>Ga0114129_10003120_pt1 | contig 23234 bp, 18 predicted proteins | sample RhiMetdeltSRZDD1_FD_80071 | JGI IMG/M metagenome (GOLD analysis project Ga0114129, IMG submission 80071) | Populus rhizosphere microbial communities from Tennessee, USA - Rhizosphere MetaG P. deltoides SRZDD1 (version 2) (version 2) | ecosystem: Host-associated > Plants > Roots > Rhizosphere >...
ACCGTCGACATGGCCGGCAACGTCAAGGAGTGGGTCTGGAACGAGCGGACCGGCACCGGCAAGCGCTACATCCTCGGCGGCGCGTGGAACGATCCGGACTACCAGTTCGTCTACTCGGATTCCCGGTCGCCCTTCGACAGGTCCGACACGAACGGGTTTCGCTGCGTGGCTTACGGCGGCGGCCCGGCGCCACCGACCTCCCTCGCGCCCGTAGCCCCGCTGGCCCGTGACTACGCCACCGAGCGGCCGGTGGCCGACGCCGTGTATCGGATTTACGCGGACCAGTACAGCTACGATCGCACGCCATTCGACGCGCGGGTCGAGTCGACCGACGACGCCCCACCGCATTGGCGGCATGAGGTGGTCAGCATAGCCACCGTGTACGGCGCCGAGCGCATGCCCGTCCACCTCTATCTTCCGAAGAATGTGAAGCCGCCCTACCAGGCGGTGCTGTTCTTCCCGGGCGCTCTCGCGATTGGCGCACCGAACAGCCCGGATCTCCAACTGAACACGTTTGGCATCGACTTCATCGTCATGAGCGGTCGCTCCCTGGTGTATCCGGTTTACAAGTACACCTACGGGCGGAGCGACCCACGGGTCGCGTCTGCATTGCCCCAGACGCGAGCCCACACCACCTGGGTGCAGCAGCTCGTGAGCGATGCCAGGCGGGCGCTCGATTATGTCGAAACGATGCCGGACATCGACGCCACCCGGCTGGCTTACTACGGTTTATCGTGGGGCGGGCAGGTTGGGCCGATCATTATCGCGCTCGACCCGCGCATCAAGGCGGGTGTCCTGCTCATGGGAGGTCTTGGCACCGCCAAGCCGGCGCCCGAAGTTGATCCGTTCAACTTTGCGCCCCGCGTGCGAGTTCCCGTCCTCATGTTGAACGGCGACCAGGACTTCATCTTTCCGCTTCAGACGTCGCAGCGGCCCCTGTTCGAGGCATTGGGCACGCCGAGCACGGATAAGAAGAACGTGCTCTATCCCGGCGGGCACGAGATCTTTGTGACCCAGCACAGCCAGATCGTCCAGGAAGTCGTTGGATGGCTCGACCGCTACGTCGGCCGCGTGCAGTAGCGTGCCCACGCTCGCGACTATCACTAGGGACCCACACTGGATTGGCCCCGCGATCCCGCCGGGTGAGATCTTGGCCGTTACATCGCGTGGGGTGACGGTCGAACCGTGACGAAGACTCCGAATCCCGGAGCCAGTCGGCCTGAATACCTAGATGCGAGTGCCGGAGGAACAAGGCTTAGCCAGGCGGTCGCGCCGACCCCCGCCACGACCCCCTCCAGGCGTTGAAGTAGCGCACGTACCCGCTTTGTGCCTTCCCGACGCCGAAGACCGTCGCTGGTGCTTCATGAACGTGCAGGTCATGGCCCGGTTTACCAACAACCTCGATCCGACCGAACCAGGAATGCCGCTCGTGGATTGTGAACGTGCTCTCGAGGAGAACGGCATGCGTCACAAGATCGACCGCGCCGCCGGGAATCACTTCGCGACCAGCGTTGACGCCGTACGCAAGCGTCGTGGCCCACACATGGCTCCAGTGATCCGATGGTATGTTGCCGATGCGGTTGCACGTTCCACATCGCTCCTCGGCTGCGGCGCGAACTCCGCTTCAGCGGCGTGAAGGTGTGTGACGTGCGCCGATAGCGCCACGAAGCCGCTCGTGATGGTCCAGACGTGCAGGTCGTGAACGTTCGTCACGTGCGGCAGCTCCAACAGCGACGCGTGCACCGCATCCACGTCGATGTGACCAGGCGCACCCTCCAATATCACCGCAACGCATTGCCGAATGAGAGACCAAGAAGAATAGATGACGAGCAGCCCGATGCGCCATGCGTTTAGTGATGGGGCATCTAGAGCTCGAAGGTCATCACGGCGAGAATGACGAGTGCGAGCAAGACGACAGGACCGTGACGAAGTCGGGTTTCCTCAATCGCATCAGCCCTCAGTCGGACGCCTCGTCGTGACGCGCACGATGTTCCAGCCGGTGGGTGAGCCCGTCAGCGAGATTCAGGCACCGATGGCGATGGTGATCATGTTCGGTCTAGTGAGCTCGACGGCGCTGAACATGATTGTGGTCCCGATCCTTTACGAACGATTCGGTCGACGCCGTTCGCGCGTCGCATCCGAGTCTCTGTGACCCAAGCCCTTCAACTCGTGCGGTGCAAGACCGCGATAGCGTAGCTCTCGCTTGACTCTGAAGTGCACTTCAGAGTTCATACTCGTATGCGATGGCTGACTGCTGCGAGGGGACCATGGCTGAACCTGATGCGCGCAGCTGTCCTGTCTGCGGGCAGCCCGGAGCGGCAGTTCAGCTCCAGACGGTGAAAGCCCTGCTGACGGAAATCGCGCTGAGGCGAGTTCAGCTGACGCATTATCGGTTCTGCAGCACACACGCGTGCCAGATTGTCTATTTCGGAGACGCCGGCGACCGCTTTGACACCGAGGACATCCGGGTGCCGGTCTGGCAGAAGCAGAATTCTGGCTCGCGGAATCTCTGCTATTGCTTCGGAGAAACGGAAGGAGTTATTCGCGCCGAGCTCGCTCGGAGCCGACGGACGGAAGTTGTCGATCGCATCCGCGAACACATCGCCGGCCAGCGGTGCGCCTGCGAGATCCGGAACCCGCGTGGCGTGTGCTGCCTCGGTGACGTGATCGCGGCAGTCAAGCGCATCGACCGAGATCGCTGAGGGAAGGACGAGGAATGGAGTCCTCACGAACGTACCGCATCGGTGAGATTGCTCAACAGACCGGCGTCTCCGTCGAGACGCTGAGGTACTACGAGAAGCGCCGCCTGCTGACCGCTCCACCTCGGACGGAGGGCGGCTTCCGCCTGTACTCGGACGATGCAGCGCAGCAGGTGAGATTCATCAAACAGGCGCAGTCGCTCGGGTTGACGCTCGACGATGTGCAGCAGCTGGTGACCGGGCGCCAACGCCGGCCACATGTGGCGTCGTGTCGAAAGGTCCGTGAGCTGCTGACACGTCGCATCGAGGATATCGACGCTCGCATCAAGGAACTGCGGGAGTTTCGGCGGACGCTGCATGGGCACTTGGTAGGTTGTGAACAGGCGCTCGCCGCTGCCGGAGATCCCGCGTGTCCGACGATCGAAGCGCTCGAAGGATCGCCGAATGGCCGGTGATCAGAATCCGCAGCAGCGTGTGATGCCCACACTGCGGATCGCTGACTACCCCAGGAGCAAGCATTTTTACGTCGATTGCTTGGGATTTCAGATTGATTGGGAACACCGCTTCGAACCAGGCTTCCCCGTGTTCATGCAGGTGTCCCGCGAAGGGCTTGCATTCTTTCTGATCGAAAGGCTTTCGAAGGGAGTAGTCCGGTCAGCCTGATCGCCGCCATCATGTCCGCCGAGCCGCCATTCACCGAATTGCAGACGCTGTCATTGCCCGGCTTCGACTATCTCGTGAAGACGTGTTTAATGAAGAATCCGGGGGACCGCCGCCAGACTGCACACGACGTGGTTCTGGAACTCCAATGGATTGCCAATCAATCTGGGGTCACCACGGCACCCCTGCGCGCTGAGCGCCGGCGCTGGAAATGGATCGTCGCAGCGGCTGTGCTGGTTTCCGCATCGGCCGGACTCACGCGAAATCTGACGATGAATACGCCGTTGCGGCAGACGATGAGAGTCTCAGTCCTGCCACCGGAAAACGAACCGGCCGTGAGTTTCCCCGCGATTTCTCCGGATGGCAGCCGTCTGGCCTTCAGCGCTCGTGGACCCGGGGGGGAAATAGTTTTGTGGCTTCGCCCGCTGGAATTCTCGACATTAATCCCAATCCCGGGGACAGAAGGCGCCAACGATCCGTTTTGGTAGAGAGACGAAAGGGGCTCGCACCCGATCGCGTGCAAGCCGAGGTGTCGGCTATCCGCGATGCGCTTCTGAAACGCCACGCCACATATATCGACACGAGTGAGAAGCCCGTGGCCTCCTTCGAAGCGCTCGTCGCGCAGGTTTACAAGGAGATAACCGGCAAGGAATTCCCGAAGAAGCGGCGCTCGAAGATGCGCGGCGCCAGCACAATCGTCAGCACGGAATCGGCGATGCGCAATGAACGCCGGCCACTGGTGGGGCGCGGTTCTGGTCTTATCGAAGGAGCGCCCGGTCCACAGCCGCACCGGGATTTCATTGAAGTTTTTGGTGAGACTGCCCTCCGTTGAAGCAAAGGGGCGCTGGCGGGAGCGGGGCAGGATGTTGCGAGGGGAGTAGGTCGAGCTCAGCAACGGCCATAGCTTCCCCAGGAGTCCTGCTGGTGCTGCCGTATAATCGCCGCACCTCCGCTGACAATGAGCCGCGCCCCTGGCACCCGGATCGCCTCATGCGAGGTTGTCTCGGCTATCGGCGCGGGCAGCATGGGCGAAGTGTATCGGGCCCGCGATCCGCGCCTCGGCCGCGACGTTGCGATCAAGGTCCTGCCATCGGTTGACATTGAGTTGAAGGCGCGCTTTGCGATCGAAGCCGGGGCGATCGCCTCGCTCAGCCAAGGTTCGGTCATGACACCGTACGCCGATGAGCAGCCGACGGCTTCGGCAGAATCCGACTCGACACGGTCGACATCGGGGGGCGCGCGTTCACCGGTGGCGCACGCGTGGGACGCACGCATTCAGTCGATCCTCGACATTGAAGCACTTCTGAGCCGGAGGCTGTGGTTCTTCGCTCTCCTAATCGGCGCCTTCTATACGCTCTTACTCCCTGGGACGTTGAAAACCTTCAGTGATAGCGAATCCGCGCTCTCTCTTCGGGTTTATGAGGGTTTCAAGTGCGTGGTGTTACTGACTGCAGCTGGACTGTTCTATATTCTCCATAGGCGGAGGTCATTGACGCTCTCGCAGCTGCGAGGTATCGAACTGGTGTTGTTCGGGCTCGTGCTGCTGCAGTTTGCATGGGTGGACTACAGAACGTTGTTCGTTCGCAAGCTGCCGTCCGCCATCGCCGCTGGGCGCGCCGACGAGTTTGCGCTTATCGTGGTCGGAGCACAGCTGCTGACGTGGTTCGTGCTGATCGTGAGTTATGGAATCCTCATCCCGAATGCCTGGCGGCGCTGTGCGTTGGTGGTTGGCATCATGGCTTCCATTCCTGTCGCACTGACCGCGACCGCAGGGCTGATTGGAGACGGAATCCCTCGGCAGATGAGCGGCCGCTACCTCGCGGCCCTGTGCACCTGGCTCGGCATGATCGTAGCGGTTGCGGTCTATGGGTCGCACCGCATCGAAGTTCTGCGGCAAGAGGCGTACACCGTGCGGCGTCTGGGGAACTACCGACTGAAGGAGCGTCTCGGCGCAGGTGGAATGGGAGAGGTGTATCTTGCGGAACACGCGTTTCTGCGGCGCCCGTGTGCCGTCAAACTGATCCGACCTGACCGCGCCCGGGACTCGGCCAGCCTCGCGCGGTTCGAGCGTGAGGTCCAGATGACGTCGACGCTGACGCACCCCAATACGGTCCAGATCTACGACTATGGTCATGCAGACGACGGTACCTTTTACTACGTGATGGAGTTCCTCCCCGGCTTGACTCTCCAGCAACTGGTCGAGCGGGAAGGTCCGCTGTCGGCCGGCCGAACGATAAGAATTCTCCGACAGCTCTGCGGTGCGTTGCGCGAAGCGCACGCCGCCGGCCTGATCCACTGCGACGTCAAACCGGGAAACACGATCATTTGCGATCGCGGCGGCGAGCACGACGTCGCCAAACTGCTCGATTTTGGTCTCGTTCGCACGCTGGGATGGAGGCAGGAGGCTAGACGATTCACGGAGCGCGGTGTTATTCAAGGCACTCCTGCGTTCATGTCGCCCGAGCAGGCGCTGGGAGGCGATCTCGATTCACGCACCGACATCTACAGCCTCGGAGCCGTCGCCTACTTCTTGCTAACTGGCGAGGCTCCGTTTGCTGGAAGCTCCGCGGAAGTGAGGCTTGCTCACATCTGCGACACCGTTGGATTTCCAGAGCGTGCCAAGCTCACCGTTCCACACGATCTGCAGGCCATCATCCTGCGGTGCCTCGAGAAGGATCCCGCACGCCGATTTCAGCGCGCCGACACTCTCAATGTGGCGTTGGCGGAATGCAGAGCGGATGACTTGACGGCAGACACGCGGCCGCGCACTGAAGCGGGACTCTCGACTTGACCATTTATCTTCACCGGCGGGCCCGGCCAGTTCCCGCGGACGTTTACGAGCTCACAGTTCCGCAATATGACACCCTTCGGCATTCAAAGCATCCAGCCGTATCTCGCTTCGGGACCGCCCTCACTCCTCAGTAGTGAATACGCCGCCGCGTTCAACGACGTGTTCTTCGATGATAACTTGACGTTGCTGCTCAGGCATCCACGTGCTCGCGCGATGTCAGACGCGCACAGTCGCTGTACGGTCGAATCGTGCTCGAACACGATAGTGGCTGTGAATCGGATCTTGGTGCAGCGGAGGTTGCTCTTTAGAGCACGTTGAGGAATGTGGCGCGCACGCTGCGTCGATCAACAGCTGTGTGAAAACGTGCGAGGACCCGCTGTGGCCCGCCGGAATGTCGCAATCGATGCCGAATCCTCGGCAGCATCCTGGCGCGCGGGTGACTGCAGCAGGAACAGGTGATGAACATCTGCTTCATGCGTCACGCACTTGCTCGGCGGCAAGGGCCGTTCCGACAACACGTGCACGAATCTTCTGGAAGGCAATGTCGCGCGACGTGGAGGCGTCGTCGGCGAAGGGCGAGAACCCGCAGTCGTCGGTCGTGCCGAGGAATTGCGCCGGGATGTATTCGGCGGCACGGAGCGTCCGGTCCCGCACCTCTTCTGACGTCTCGACGAGCGGATTGATGGGATCGATGACGCCAACGAACACGATGTGATCGGGCCGCCGGTGCTCTCGAATGGTCCGAAGGACGCGTTCCGGGTCGCGTTCGCTCGCCATCTGGACGTAGAACCGTTTGACGTGCAACCCGAAGAGCGCAGGTAGGAGCCCAGCGTATTCCACGTCCGCGCTGTGCGTCGAGTCGCGGTCACCGCCGGGGCAGGTATGAACGCCGATCCGCTGTCGGTCCTGATCCGAGAAGCGATCCAGGACGCGATTGTTCAGCGCGATGAACTGCTCGAGAAGCGCACCTGTGGGATCGAGCTTCAGCGACAGGCGCCCCTCGGTGAAATCGATTTGCACGTTGTGCGCACCTTGCTCGAGGCACAATCGGATATCGGCGGCGGCTTCGTTGACCAGATCGGTGAGGAACGCTTCACGGGGATACCCCCGGATGCCGGGCTCGGGGTACAGCAGGCTCAACGCGGACGCAGAAATCACGGCCTGTTTCACAGGCAACCCGGTCAGCCGTTTCGCCTTCGCAACATACAGGGAGGCGCGTGTCGCGTAGCGAAAGGGTCCGGTCGTGAGGCGGGGGAGTTGACGCGTATGCCCGTCTGCGAACGGAACGACAACACCATCTGGCGAGAGTCCGCTCATGCCATCGAGGGGGTACGTCGCGAAGCTCGATTTGGTCTGTTCGCCGTCGGTAATGACCGGTGACCCCGTTTCCTCGAACCGTCGGATCGTGTCACGTAGCGCGTTGTCGGCGATTTCGTTGAACCGTTCGACGGACAATCGCCCGGCGTGTCGCTCAGCCCAGGCCGCGACCAGATCAGACGGTCGCGGGATGCTCCCAATCGGTTCGGTAGGTATGGATATCAGTGAAGCCATTGTTTGTGCTGCCGATCAGTCGACTGCAAGAACTGATGGGTCCTGTCGCTTTCGGAAACCTGTGAGCGACGATCATAAGCCCCTCCCCGCGCTCTGGCACTAATTGAAAGCCGCTAGATCGGCAGTTCATGCCTGCGGCTCGGGGACGGGATCTCTGTTGGCTGCGCTCTTCTGGTTGAAGTCCGAGGTTCGGCCTCGGTTTGTGGAACTCTATCGCCGGGACATTGATCATCGAGCTGAGCATGTTTGCGTTTGGCATATGAGTCTACGTTCGCATAACCCGCCCTCGCGATGGAATCGGCCGCTGGTGTCTCACCGCTATGGTTCTTGTCCTGCTTGCGTTGTATCTATTGAACCTGACTGCCGGGCCGCCGCCGAATGTTGCTGCTGTCTCGCTTGTCGGAATCATTGGCGGTGCGCTCCTGTTTCTGTGGAGCTGGTGGACCGACCGCCACCGCGAAGCGGTGATGCTGTTGCGGCCGTGAGGCCGAACACCACCGTCCGTCTCGTATCGTAATCCGGCACGCACCGAGAGATCGTCGGTGAATGGCAGATCGACTCGCGCGTCTCGGAGGAACCGAACGTTTGCATCGCCCCACGACTGGGTCGGTGTTGTACGGCCACTTTCGTCTATGAATACCGTGTCGACCAGATACCAGGGCGTCTCCGAGTCGTTCAGACTGCTGTGTGCAGATTGTCCGCGGGATTGTCTGTCTGCCCGGGCGATCTCGTAGAGGCTGGGAACATGAATGACGATGCCCTATCGGATCGGCGACGTGCAAACGAGGACGATTACTTTCGCAAGCGTGACCGTGAGCTGATCGAACGGATGCGACGACGCTCGGAGCGCGAGGCCGCGCGTGAACGCCTATCACAGCGTATCCATGTGACAGACGACGGTCTCGCGGACCGCCTGGAGGCGCTGGGATTCTCCGACGAGACGGTGCCATTGCTTCACCTTGCGCCGCTTGTGCAAGTTGCGTGGGTTGAAGATAAGGTCTCTCCCGACGTGCTGCAACACATCATCGCGGTGGCACGCGAGCACGGCATCGAGGAGCTGTCCGAGGCCGATCAGCAATTGCGGGAGTGGCTCGAAAGCAAGCCATCCGATGCCGTATTTGACACGGCACTCTGGGCGATCGCGGCAATGCTCCAACACCGATCCGTGAGCGAGCGAGAGCGTGACATCGTCGATCTGCTCGAGCGCTGTCGCGCGGTGGCTGCCGCGTCTGGCGGGGTCCTCGGCTTCCGCAAGATCTCCAGAGCCGAACGCGAGCGACTCGATCACATACGCAATGTCCTGAACACAGGACGCCCGTCCGCATCGTCTGAGTAGGCGCTGGTCGCCAGCGGTGTCGACTATAGACTGAATGCTGGCCGCTCTACATCCGCGCCAGGAGGATCCGTGACGCCAAGCCGACGTGGACGATTCATCTTCGTCGTCGCGCTGCTCGGACTGGCTATTCCGGCTGGTGTCGAGTTCTACACGGACTGGTTATGGTTTGGCGAAACTGGATATCAGAGTGTCTTCGTCCGTAAACTCGCGACTCGAGCGTCTCTCGGTTCCGCGGCAGCAGCACTCGCGTTTGGGGTGCTGTTCATCAATGTCCGGCTGGCGCTGCGCGGCCTCGGGCCGCGTCGTGTGGTCCTTTCGACGCGCGAAGGGCCGGTGGCGATTGCCTTCGATCCCCACCAAGTGCGAGCGGTCGCCACCGTCGTCGTGGCCCTTGTCGCGCTGCTGCTTGGCTGGTACGCCTCGAGCTATTGGCTCACCTGGCTGATGTTCCAGAACGGACAGCCGTTTGGCGAATCGGATCCGGTGCTCGGTCGAGACGTCGGGGATTACGTATTCCGCCTGCCATTCCTCGACGCATTCAGCGGGTTCCTGCTGGCCCTCGGGGTTCTCTCGGGTGTGGGGGCGGCCGCGGTGTACTTGCTCACTGGCGGTCTTGCCCGCAATCCAGACGGTGGCGTTGCGATGACGGTCGCTGCGCGACGTCATCTGGCCGTCGTTGCCGGATCATGCCTCGTCGTGCTGGCGTTCGCGGCCTATCTCGACGTGCCCCAGCTGCTTCACAGCCCTGGCGGGGTGATTCACGGCGCGACGAACGTTGACGTTGCGATCCGGATTCCGGCGCTCCGCCTGCTGATCGTGGTGTCGCTCCTGGGTGCAGCGCTGGCCTTCTATCAGACGATGGCCACCTCGTTGTGGCCCGTCATCACGGCTGCCGGCCTGTACGCGGTCGTCTCGGTCGGTGGCTCCGTGGCTGCGTCCATAATGCAACGCTTCGTTGTCGCGCCGAACGAGCTGGTTCGAGAGACGCCGTTCATCGAGCACAACATCGCCGCCACTCGCCGCGCGTTCGCGTTGGACGACGTCGAAGAGCGAGAAGTGTCGGGCGACGCTGTCCTGTCCCGTGCGGACATCGAGACCAACGAGGCGACGCTCGGGAATGTCAGGCTGTGGGATCACGAACCGCTGTTGCAGACGTTTGCCCAGATTCAGGAAATACGCACGTATTACGATTTCGTGTCCGTGCACAACGACCGCTACATGGTCAACGGCGAGTACCGGCAGATCATGTTGTCGGCGCGCGAACTCAATTCGGAAAGCCTTCCCAACCGGAATTGGATCAACGAGCGGCTGACCTTCACGCACGGGTATGGGCTCACGCTGGGGCCGGTCAATCAGGTGACACCAGAGGGCTTGCCGGTACTGTTCATCAAGGACCTGCCGCCCCAGTCCTCGGTGGATCTTCAGGTTGACCAGCCGGCAATCTACTACGGACAACGGTCCAGCGATCACGTGTTCGTCCGCACGAAGGCCCGCGAGTTTCACTACCCTAAAGGGGAAGACAACGTCTATACCACGTACGACGGGGAAGGCGGCGTGCCGCTCTCGAATCTTCTGCGACGGGCGCTCTTCAGCCTCCGGTTCCGGTCGGCGAAAGTGTTGCTGAGCGATGACATCACCGACGAGAGCCGCGTCATGTTCCACAGGCGCCTGTCGGACCGCGTCAGACGCATCGCGCCGTTCCTGCAGTACGATCCGAATCCGTATCTCCTGATTTCAGACCGGCGTCTGTTCTGGCTGCAGGATGCCTATACGACGACGACCCGTTACCCGTACTCCACACCGGTTGCCGACGGCACGAGCTACATTCGGAATTCCGTGAAAGCCACCGTAGATGCCTACCACGGGACGACGGTTTTCTACATCGTCGATGCATCGGATCCCATCGCCTTGACACTCGGGCGAATCTTTCCGGAACTCTTCCGGCCGCTCACCGATATGCCCGCGGACATCCAGAGTCGACTCCGCTACCCAGAGGGCATCTTCAGGGTCCAAGCGGGCATGTATGCCACGTATCACATGACGAACCCGGCGGTCTTCTACAACAAGGAAGATCAATGGGACATCCCCTCGATCGCCGCAGAGCCGCGGGCGGAACCGATGCAGCCGTACTACACGATCATGAAGCTCCCAGGTGAAGCGGCGCCGGAGTTCATTCAGATGCTGCCCTTCACCCCCGCGCGCAAAGACAATCTGGCCTCATGGATGGTCGCGCGGAGTGATGGTCAGCACTACGGACGCATGCTGGTCTTCCAGTTTCCGAAGCAGAAAGTGGTCTTCGGGCCGCGGCAAATCGTCGGGCGGATCAACCAGGATCAGGTCATCGCGCCCCAGATCACACTCTGGAACCAGCAAGGCTCAGAAGTGCTTCAGGGCACGTTGCTTGTGATCCCAATCGAGGGTTCGCTGATCTATGTCCGGCCGTTGTACTTGCGCTCCGCTGGTGGTCGAATTCCGGAGCTGAAGCGCGTCATTGTCGCGTATCACAATCAGATTGTCATGGAAGAGACGCTTGACAAGGCCCTGAATCGTCTCTTCCCTTCGGGTGAACGCATCGTCGCCCGCGCCGCTACAGACGCCGGTGCGACGACTGACGGTTCGGACGCGGTGGCGCCGCCGGACGATGCGGCGCTCGCCCGAGCCCTCGAACATTACCAGCGGGCGATGAAGGCGCAGCGCGAGGGCAACTGGGGCCTATATGGTGAGGAAATCCGGCGGCTCGGCGAGGTCCTCGAACGCAGGAACGAGAATCGGTGACATCCTGAAACCAGCGCGCCGAGCCATCCGGGTGAATTCATTTCACGCCGTCCGTCGCACGACCGTAGCGATTCTCGCGATCTCTCTGTAGAAACCCTGAGGTGGTCAGGAATCTGATCACTCGCTCCGCCTCATCGCTCTCGAGATTCCAGAGCCGGCAAAACTGATCGCGAGTCAGCTTCATGCCGGGCATTTCATTGAACTCACCACGGATGGCATTGATGACGTCTTCCGATGCATTCCGCAGAGCCGCGCTCATTGCTCTCTCTCCTGATCTGGTGTGCTGATCGTCAGGTCGACGAGCCGTTACTTCCAATCTGGCCGATGAGCGCGACTTACGACGTCTGGTTACCGAGTCGGCGCGCGATGTTATCGAGGCGTGTCTGTATCTCGGAGCGAGGCAGCCAACGCCCGCGCACCATTACACCAGATTGGCGCGCGACGTTGGCGAGATCCTGCAGCGGGTTCGCGTCGATGAGAATCAAGTCAGCGCGCTGGCCAATGCCAACCGTGCCGAAGTCGTCCTGGGACTTGAAATGCTGCCCGACGTCAGACGTCCCGGATTTGATGATGTCATACGCGGTCATGCCCGCATCGGTCATCCGCTTCATCTCGCGGTGCACCGAGAATCCCGGGACGTTGAATTGCTGCGGGGCATCACTGCCAAGCAGGATCGGGACGCCTGCCGCGTGAAGCGTCCACAGAATGCGCAGTCGATTGTCGATGTACTGCTTCGCGTGCGTCGGATTGAACTGGGGATCACCCAGGCGTTTCTCGAGAGCCTTCGTCCACTGCTCGACCGTGCCGTGAGGCATATACCGCAGCTCGGGAAAGCTGGCGCGCGACTCCAGCGTGACGGGTCCGCGCAGTGTCTCCCAGACTACGAGCGTGGGAACCATCGACGCACCCGCACGCTTCGTGAGCGCCACGAGCTCCTGAAGCGCCTGTTCCTCCACTGGCTGTGTGAGACCGTTGAGCTGTTCCGCGTATCCATCGAGGTGGTCGAACGTGTGCTGTCCCATCTCCAGCGCATGCGTCGCACCGACCGCGGCCGGCACATGCCCTCCGAACGGGATGCCGATTGTTCTCGCTGTCATCGCCATCGCGTTGTACACCTCGCGGCTGAGGCCACCTTGCACCTTCAACAGATCCCATCCTTCTGCCTTTTGCTGATGGACTCTCGACGCGGCTTCTTCAGACGTCCGAACGGTCCTCCCGCTGAACGCAGGACCCGCCAGATAGAGGGTTGGCGCAATCATGTCGCCGCGCTTCGCGGCGTCGCGGAGGGCCAGTTGACCGGGCGCCCCCTGCATCCCACGCACGGTTGTGACGCCGTTTGCGACGTACAGAAAGAGCACGTCATCGGTGAAGTCTTTCGACGCGGTCGGCGGCGGGATGTGGCCGTGCATCTCGGCGAGTCCCGGCATCAGGTACTTGCCACGGCCATCAACACGGCCGGCACCTTCCGGCACGGGTGTGCTCGCGGCAGGGCCCATCGCGGTGACCCGCCCGTTTGTCACGACCACGGTGTGATCGGCGAGGATTCGGTTCGAGTCCATCGGCACGACGGACACGTTCGTGAACGCGAACGGCGCTGGTGTCTGCGCGCCAGACGCATGAAACGCGAGCAGGACACCCGTGAGCAGCAACGTGGTGAGGGCCGTCTTCATCGGATCGCTCCTGCAAGGCTGTCGGAAATGCGTTTCGACCGCTGTCGGCGCACGGATCGCCCGACCTGCCGCGTAAACTCCACCGAGCTGTCGCCCGCCTCCAGCGCGAATCGGCGAGGCGGCGGCCTGGCGCGCCCTCTCGGCGCCGACACGAATCCTGAAAGCAGTACGTGACGCGGCGGCAAGTGTGCTGCGGCAACCATTCCGGTGTTCGATTCCATTCGTCCGACCATTCACTGCACTCTAGTAAACGAGGCGGGCGAACGGTATCTGCTCGATGCGGTATTTCAGGCTCAAAAACTCCGTATTGACCTGGGCTGGCGGAAGACGCAGCGGTGTTACTCCTCACCTGCTCGAAGACGTGGACGCTGCGATGACGTGCGCGTGGGGCCCACGCGACCATTACGTCGTGTCTGGTGGGACCGGTATTTCGACGACGACGGGACTGTAGCCAGAACAGCGATTCTGTGCGGTGCTACGATCGAAGCATGGGTTCGCCGGAGACCTCCGAGCCGCACATCCCGCTGCGATTTCTCCTATCGGGCCATCGCGGCTCGCCGATTCGGCGCATCCTCCTCCTCGGGTTCTCCGCGATTTTCGTGGTGTGGCTGATCTCGGCTTATGTACTTGGCCGACGCGTGATCGATGCTGATAACCGAGTGGCCGCGATAACAGCGAAGTTCACCGAAAGTGAAGAGATGCTGTTCGCGGTGAGAGAGCGTGTGCTGCTGAGTTCGGTACTCGTGCGCGACGCAGCATTGGAGAGCCGCGCCGACGGAACCGCCCCTCAACGCGAACAGCTCCGGCAGATCCGTACGGATGTTGAGCGGAGGCTCCAGCAGTTCGTCCCCTATGTCGATTCCGCGGTGGAACGTGAACACTGGGCTCGGATGCGCGCGGAGTTGGACGAGTACTGGGCGAGTCTGGAGCCACTGCTGACGGGACAGGTGACCGGGAGCGCTGCGCAAGCCTTTCTGCGGGCGGCGATTCCGAAGCACGAACTGGTGCTCCGGATTTCAGCGGATCTCCGCATCTTGAATCAGGATGGCCTCCGCGAACAGCAGGCGGCGGTGACCGAATTGCACCGCGGTGTGCGTGAACGGATCTGGTGGACAGGTGGATTGACGGCGGTGTTTGGTTTCGCCATCGCGCTCATGGCCCTGCGGTACACGGGACGTCTCGAATCGTGGATTCGACAGCAGCATCAGCAGGAGCGGCAGCACAAACGCGAACTGCAGCGCCTCTCGACGGAACTCGAGGACGCCCAGGAGAGCGAGCGGCGCAAGATCGCGCGCGACCTTCACGACGAGATCGGTCAAGCGTTGATGACCATCAACCTGGATCTCGCCCTCGTCGACCGCAGCGGTCAGGTCTACGGGGCACCGGCCGCAGCAGTCGCGGAAGCGCGCGCCTCGACGGACCAGGCCATCAAGACGGTCCGCGACTTATCCCAGCTTCTGCACCCACCGATGCTCGATGACTTCGGCCTCGCCATCACACTCGAGGCGTACGTACGCGGGTTCTCTGAACGGGCCGGCGTCCGGACGGAGCTCGTCGTGGATCGCCTGGATACTCGCGCACCGACCGACATCGAAGTCTGCGCCTATCGCGTCGTTCAAGAAGCGCTGACCAACGTCGCGAAACACGCCCACGCGACGTCATGCCGCGTGTATTTGCATCGCCTGCCGCACTCGCTGCTGGTCACGGTGGAGGACGACGGGAAGGGCATGGCCGTTGCCGGAGGAGGCGCAGACACTCGACGCGGCGTGGGATTGGTGAGCGTGCGCGAGCGGGTAACACGTGTCGGCGGGACCGTCCACCTTGACAGCCTCGTTGGCAAAGGAACCCGGCTGACCGTGGAACTTCCGATCCCTGGTGTGGCGCCGGACTCGCAACATCGTCGCACCGAGACCGAACCATCGACCGCGGGTGCTGCGGTCAAGACCTAGCGATGAATACGCTGCGCATCGTCCTTGCTGACGACCATACGTTGTTCCGACAGGGCCTCCGTCGTGTGCTGGAGGAACAGCCCGGCTGGCACGTCGTCGCAGAGGCGAGCGACGGCGCTGAAGCCGTTCGCTTGACGCTTGAATCGGAGCCGCAGATCGTCATTCTGGATATCGCGATGCCGCGGCTCAATGGCGTCGAAGCCACGCGGCAAATCGGCCGCCGCCTGCCTGACGTCCGGATCCTCATCGTCAGCATGTACTCCGACGACCTCTACATTACGCAGGCGCTGCAGGCAGGGGCGCATGGCTTCATTCTGAAGGACTCTGCGGATGCCGATCTCGTCCGGGCGGTGCGGGATCTTGCCGCCGGCAAGTCGTACTTCAGTCCTGACGTGTCGAAGGTCGTACTCGACGACTACGTGCGGCATCTCGCCGATCGCGGCGTCACGGATCGATTCGACGCCCTCTCAGAGCGGGAGCGCGAGGTGTTTCAATTGATCGCGGAGGGCCACAGCAACAAGGAGATCGCTCACCTTCTGCATGTGAGCCCTGGTACGGTCGAAACGCATCGTGCACGAATCATGGAGAAGCTCGATCTCCACAGCGCCGCCGAGATCGTGCTGTATGCCGTGCGCAAGGGCGTCATTCGCTGAGTGTACGCCGCGCGTCCCGACTGCTATCAATCCGAGACCGAATACGCCACGATCAATCGCCGATCCAGGGATCGCCGACGGCAGCGGACGCTGAACATCACGCCCAGCAGGAGCGCCGACCCAAGCGTGACGACGGCGAGAACCTCCGGCACGTGGCGATCGAGCGCAATGCCACTCAGTCTTCGTCATCTACAGCGGCGCGTGGGAACGTACCAGCGTGTGGGTACCTGATCGTTCAGTGGCAAATACCGCCATGACCAGATACCAGGCAGAGCCGACGCCTGTCATAGTCGCACCAGGAGAGGGGGCCTTGGGACGACGGTCGACGGGAGGAGGGCTTGGCGTGGTGGATTGGCACCTCCCACCGAGGTGTGAGGACCGTCATGGAGGAATAGCGATCATGCCCAGCCTGACCGCCGCTTGGTGGCCACGATCAAGTGGCCTCACGTCGCGATTCAGGGCAGGGTATCGGCAGAATCGCGTCAAACTTCAAGGCAAACCCGAGAAGATCGTGCTGTTCAGCGATCCGGACACGCTTCGCGATGGACGTAGTGCTGGGTGGTCGGCGACACGCAGTGCCATCCGCGCATTCGAAGACCACAACATCGCCGTCGTGCTCTGGGGCAACGAGACGCGGTCGGAAATGGAGCTGATCCAGAGCGACCTGCATCTTCAGCACCCGTTCATCAGCGAGAACGGAGGGGGTCTGTTCATACCCCACGGGTACTTTCAGGATCTCCCTGTCGGCGCGCGAGCGGCCCCGAACTACCACGTCGTCGCCTTCGGCGGACCCTACTACCAGGTCGCGGAAGCTTTGCACGCCACGGCGCAGAAGCTCGGTGTCGACATCATCGGTTTCAGCGACATGTCAATTGAGGATGTGGCTCAGAGCTGCGAACTGTCATTGGCACAAGCCCGTTTGGCGAAATTGCGGGAGTACGACGAACCGTTTCGAATTCTCAGTTCAGATCCGTCGGAGTACAGCCGCATGTGCCAGGCACTCCGACGACTCGGGTTTCGGTGCTTTGCACACGAGGGATTTCATCACGCCACGGGTGTCGCGGACAAGGCACACAGCCTGAGGATGCTGACCTCCCTTTATCGCCGTGCGCACGCTGGCCGCGTGCTGACAGTCGGCGTGGCGAAGGAGCCGAGTGAAGTCAGCCTCCTTCAAGCCGTCGATATGCCCCTCGTGATGCAGAGCAACGCCGCCGATGTTGCTCCCCTCGGCCGAAAGATCCCGACAGCGCGATTCGTCGGCGGAGACGCGTGGTGCCAGGCCGTCCTGCAACTGGTCGACGGCAGATCGGGCGCGGAATCGGTCCCGTCGATTCTCAACCCGCGATCACATGGATTCGGATGGCTGCGGATTGACCGCAAGAAGCGAGACACATGACAGATCGACACGATTCACAGTGCGAGACCGAGCTGATCCGCGCGTACCAGCGCTGCTGAAGGAGCGGTATCCTGACGATCGACAGCGGGAAAGGCGGAACTCACCTTCCGCACCCTTGACGGTCATAGCGCCAGTCACGACGCACAAGTGACCGCCGCCCCGCTGATCGTCGATGGAACCGGCTCAGCGGAGCGAGAGGTGCTCAAACCGATTCACCAGGCGGCAGGCGTCGAAGTGGATGAGTGACGATTACTTCCTAATGAGATCCCGCAGCACCTCCACGACAACCCCCGGTAGTTGCTCCGGCTTGTGCAACACCGCGAACCCCCTGTTGGCGAAGATACGTTGCGCGTAGCGTGGCGCCTCGCGGTCGACGGTCAGGCAAAACACCGTAATCCCCTGAAGGCGTGCTTCGGCGACCGCCTGACGTGTATCTTCGACACCGTACCGGCCCTCGTAGGCGTCGATGTCGTTCGGCTTGCCGTCGGAGAGGAGCAGGAGAAGCCGCGATGCTGCACTCTCGCGGCACAACATGGCAGTCACGTGGCGCAGGGCTCCGCCGAGGCGCGTGTACCCGTCGCTGTCCAGCGCGGCAATCTGGCGGCGGTTCAGCACGCCGGGTCGCTCTTCGAATGCTTTGAGCCGCAGCACGTCTACGTGATCCGCTCCCTCGCTCGAGAAGGCAAACAACGCAAATCGGTCACCGAGTGCATCGAGCGCCTCGCACACGACCAGCATTGCTTCTTTCTCCACGTCCACGATGCGGCGGTTGGTGGAGACCCACGCATCGGTCGATGCGCTGACGTCCAACAGCAGCGCGACGGCCAACTCACGGCGCGCGGCCCGAGTCGCGACGTACGTTCGGCCGTCCGTGGCAACGCCCGCTTGCCGGTCGGCGGCAGCAGTCACGTATGCGGAGATATCCACGTCGGTCCCATCTATCTGCCGAAACAACCGGACGCGTTGCGGCCGCAGCCGTTCGAAGCGAGTACGCACGCGCCGCACGAGGCCGGCATGTCGCGAGAGGCTGTGCTCCGCCCAGGTGGCGTCGCCCAGCTTCGGTTGTGGCTGCCGCACGATCGCACCCGGCTGATGATACTGATTCGTACGGTAGTTCCATTCCGGGTATGAGACCGCACCACGTGCTTCGACAACGGTCGACAGGATGTGTTCCGTTCGGTTCGGACGCTCTTCCCCCCTGAGGACTTCACGCGGCCGTTCGGGCGTGCGCACCACGCGAGCCTCGGGGCAGCTCGGAGAGCGAATCGGGATCGGCGTCGTGCTGGCAGTCCGTCGGTCGCTGCAGCCCGAACGGATCTTCAACACTTTCCTGGGGGTCGTCCGCACGAGTGATCCACGGACCAGGTCTCGAATCGTCTTCGCCGTCCGCCGCCTGCCGCGGGCGAGGGGAGCGGCGCATCTCGACGATGCGAGACCGCCGATTGCGCTCTGCAGAGTCGTCGCGAATCCCCGCGTTCCTGACGGTTCCACCGAGCTGAGACGGTTCCAGAAATTCTCCCCAGTATGCGACCCGTGCGATTGGGCTTTGCGCCCCTCCCGCATATCTTCCGGCGACACGCTCGGCCCATTCCGCACACGCCTCCGCCGACGCGTATTCAGGTACGTCCAGCGTTCGGCAGCGGGGGGTGAGCCGAGCAACGCGCACGTCGCAAGTTCAACGGGGTCGGTCTGCTGTCGCAGATTCATCGAATGGCGCTGTCTCAGCGCGGCTGAACGTGCATCGGCCAGCGTTTCAGCCAGACCTGGCGCGTTCAGGGCAATCCACCGATCCACGACCGCCGCATCGGCGATTTTGAACCAATCACGTATCTGTTGACTTTGCAGGCCAGCGAACGAGCGCGCTGATCGGCGCACCAGCCGGGCAGTCTGCCCGACCGCGAGCATCTGGTACCTGGCGAGGGTCTGTTCGTGACTGCGATGGACCTCGAGGACAGGTGGAAGGTAAACCCGCTCTCCGTCAGTTGCGCAGAGTGCTGACTGCACCCGTCGACGCGAGCCGCCCGCGAGCCGCGACAACCAGGTGACCGTGGCAGGAGGTTCGATCGCGCGAATCTGAACAGGCGTGGCGAAGAGCGCCGACACGAATAGTTCAAGCCTGGTACGTATGGTTGCGAGGGGGATGGTATTTGATTCCAGCGCCGACGCGTGACGACGCCACAGATCGCGAGCAACCCGCGTCGCGACGTGTGCGCCTTCGAGGATCAGTTCTTCTGGTTCCGACACGGGATGTGCTACCTCTCACTGCCCGACGTGCCATTCGCGTTCCGAAGCCTCTCACATCGTTGCAGCCAGGAGGTCGTGCATCGCCGCCAGCAGATCCGCATCATCAGTAAGCGGGCCCAACAACGCGGTGCGGCAAGCCGTCCGGGTCGGGATCCCGCTCGCGACGAGACGCGCGGTCGCAACAATGAGCCTGGTGCTGGGAACCTCGGCGAGCCCTCTGTCCCCAAGCTGGCGCAGACGATTTGTCAGTGTGACGAGCATGCCTGCAGTGCTGCCGTCCATGCCGCCTTCATGCGCCACGATCTCGGCCTCCACGGCGGGCTGCGGGAAATCGAACTCGAGCGCGACGAACCGCTGCCGCGTACTGGGTTTCAGGTCCTTCAGGGCATGCTGATACCCTGGGTTGTACGAGACCACGAGCTGAAAGCCCGACGCGGCGTCGACGATCTCACCCGTCTTTTCCAAAGGAAGGAGACGGCGATCGTCGGTCAGCGGGTGGATGACGACGAACGTATCGGAGCGCGCTTCGACGATCTCGTCGAGGTAGCAGATTGCCCCTGCACGAGCGGCCATCGTCAAGGGACCATCGAGCCACACCGTATCGTTGCCGCGAATGATGTAGCGGCCCGTCAGATCGCCCGCTGAGAGATCGTCATGACAGGCGACAGTGACCAGCGGGCGTCCGAGACGCCACGCCATGTGTTCGACGAACCGCGTTTTGCCGCATCCCGTCGGGCCTTTGAGCATCACCGGGAGATGGCGGGTGTGACAGGTTTCGAACACTGCGACTTCGTCGCCGCTCGATACATAGTACGGAGCGCGTTCTGGCTGCAAGTTGGCGGCATGTTCGGGATGACGATGGCGTTTGCCGCTGCAGGTATCGGTCAGGTGTCCCTGGAACGAATCCTCGGTTTCGGGTAGCAGCACCTGGGCTCGATCCGGGGGCCGTATCGGCCGAACGCGGTCAATTTCCGGGCCGCTTCCAGGATTCTTTGAATCTTCCGCACAGGGACCGGGGTTCCGCGAGTTTGCGGCGGTGAGCGGTTTACCTCGGAGACAGGAAGCCACCTGATGACGGGCGCCGCTAGAACGCCATCGAACGGGGCGAGCGTGATGTGAAAGAATTGCACGCCACGCAAGCCGACGAGCAGGTGGTCGGACATCAACCGGAGGCGAACATGCCTGACTGGACGCGCGAAATCCGCCAGCGGTTGTCGTCTCTTGGCCTCTCACCAACGCGCGAGGCCGAGATCGTCGAAGAACTCTCGCAGCATCTCGACGATCGGTGGCGGGAGTTGAAGGCAGGCGGCGCCTCGTCCGATGAAGCCACGCAGCTGACGCTCGCCGAGTTCACGGGCGCGAACCGTCTGGTGCGGCACATGGCGACGCTCAGCCAGGCCCATGTGCCTCCCCCAATCACACCGCGAGCACCCGGCGGACAGCTGCTGGGCGATCTCTCCCGAGATGTGCGCTACGCGGTGCGCACCACGGCGGCCAGGCCCGGCTTCACCGCTGTCGCCGTCCTGTCGCTGGCGTTCGGCATCGGCGCGAACACGGCGATTTTCAGCCTGCTCGATGCCGTGTTGCTGCGTCCGATGCCCGTCTCGCATCCGGAGCAAATCGTGTCAGTCTACACGAGCGACTTCAGCAGCACGACGTACGGCTCGTCTTCATATCCCGACTACCTCGATTTCCTGCAGCGTGGTTCTGGCGTCATGGACATCGCCGCGTATCGTTTCTCGCAGGTGTCGATGAACGCAGGCGCCGATACCGAGATGGCATTTGCGGAGACGGTCTCCGGCAACTACTTCCCGCTGCTCGGCATACGCGCCACCGTTGGACGCCTGCTGGGCGCAGATGATGACCGGCCTCAGGCGCCGGCGGTCGCCATCATCAGCCATGCACTGTGGATGCGCCGCTTCGCTGCGGATCCAGGCGTCGTCGGACGAACGCTGCAGTTCAACGGCCAGCCTTGCACGATCGTTGGGGTCGTTCAGCGCCCATACACGGGAGCGCAGCGAGGCCTCTCGGTGGATGCATGGATATCGATCTCGGCGGCGAAAGTTCTGACGCCGGCGGAAATCACCTGGACGGAGGAGCGTGGCTCGCGAGGGCTGCTGCTTCTCGGACGGTTACGGCCCGGAGTCCCGGTCAAGCAGGCTCAGGCGGCGTTCGATGTGATTGCCTCGCAGCTCTACGCGGCGTACCCGCAGGAATGGCGCACGATCCGCGAAACCAGCCGCGCCATCAGCGTCGTCTCCGAGCGTAACTCGCGCGTTCATCCGGACCTCGGCGGCCCCGTTGCCGGGTTCATCGCGGTCCTGATGGCCGTGGTAGGTCTCGTGCTGCTGACGGCGTGCGCTAACGTCGCCAATCTGCTCCTCGCTCGCGGCACGGCGCGGGCCAGGGAGATCGGCGTGAGGCTCGCGCTGGGCGCGAACCGCGGCCGGCTCGTTCGGCAGCTTCTCACCGAAAGCGTAATGCTCGCCTCCCTCGGCGGTGTTTTCGGCCTGCTCGTCGCTGTGTGGCTGATGCAGGTGCTGGGGACATTCAAGCCTCCAGTTTCCGTTCCTCTCGTACTCGATCTGAGACTGGCTCCGTCCGTCTTGGCATTCACGGCAGTGTTGTCGGTCTCGACTGGGCTGCTGTTCGGTCTGGCACCGGCTCTCCACGCGTCGCGCAGCGACGTCGTCCCTATTTTGAAAGACGACAGCTCGACCGGTCGTCGCCGCCCGTCGCGGCTGCGCTCCGCATTCGTCGTGGCCCAGGTAACGTGTTCTACGCTGCTTCTCATCGGCGCCGGGCTGTTCATCCGAAGCCTCCAGCAGGCCCGCGCGATCGACGTGGGCTTCGACCCCTCACACATGGTTGTCATGTCGCTCAATCCGGCCCTGCAGGGGTATGACCAGCGGCGCGGTCGCGCGCTGTACGATCGAGTCCTCGCGACTGTCGGCGGCGTACCCGGAGTGTCGTCCGCGAGCCTCGCCGCGAACGTGCCGCTCGGGCTCGGCGTTTCGCGCCGCGTCACGGTCATCAAGGGATACCGGCCGCAACCTGGCGAAGACACCGAAACGGCTTACAACGTCGTCGGACCACGTTATTTCGACACCCTTCGCATCGCGCTGCTGCGTGGCCGTTCGTTCACCGAGGCGGACGGGCCGGACGCATCGCCAGTGGTGATTGTGAACGACGCGTTTGCGCGGAGATACTGGCCGAACGGCGATTCGCTTGGGCAGCGCTTGAGCGGCAACGGATCGCAGGGGCCGTTCAGAGAAATCATCGGCGTCGTTCGCACTGGGAAATACGACACGCTTGGAGAAGAGCCTCGCCCCTTTTATTACCTCCCGCTCCTTCAGGAGTATCAGGGCGCCGTCGTGCTGCACGTGCGAACGAACACGGATTCCCGCGCGCTGATCGCTCCCGTGCGCGATGCCATTCGAGGCGTCGACGTGGCGGTACCCGTCTTCGACGCAAAGACGATGGAAGATCAGATGCTGATCGCGCTGCTGC
>Ga0114129_10003121_pt1 | contig 23232 bp, 16 predicted proteins | sample RhiMetdeltSRZDD1_FD_80071 | JGI IMG/M metagenome (GOLD analysis project Ga0114129, IMG submission 80071) | Populus rhizosphere microbial communities from Tennessee, USA - Rhizosphere MetaG P. deltoides SRZDD1 (version 2) (version 2) | ecosystem: Host-associated > Plants > Roots > Rhizosphere >...
CGGCCCCACCGGACACGTCCACCCTGTAGGGGGCCGCGAACGACGGAGCCGTCACCAGCCCGAGGAACGGCGCCGTCGAGGGTGCACCGAGCGGGATCCATACTGCGCTCGGAACGTCCGACGCCGGCAGGGTCGCCGTCGAGCGGCTCGATACCGACGCTCGACCCTGCGCGTCCCCGAGCGTGGCCTCCACGCTCCCGTTCGTGCCCTGCACAGAGATCGCCACGAAGTCGGGGCCGGAAACAGCGACCCCGGAGAACGCATGCTCATACGAGGCCGCGCTCCCCCCCACCGACGGCGCCAGAGCGGCGCCCAGCGCGTGCGCGAGGTCGCGCCCCGCCCGCGTCTTCCGCAGCAGCTCACCGAAACCGGGATCGATCGGCCGGCCGCCGTAGAAGTCGAACGCGAGATCGCGGACGGCCGCCGCCACCGGCTGGCCGAGCTGCACGCGCAACGCCGCCTCGGCCAGAGCCATGGCCTTCTCGCGAACGATGTTGGCGTTGATGCCGGTCACCCCGGGGTTCGGCCGGTCCGGCGGCGCGGTGGCAATGCTCCAACCCTGCCCGAGCACGCGCATGGCGGCATGAACCACCGGCGGCGGCAGGAGATCGACGTTCGTGGGCATCACGAGCGTATCGGGCGACAGCGCCACTCCCCGCTCGCCGACGCTGAGGCTGAAGTTGAGACCGCCGGTGGCGGTACTGTCCGAGAATTTGAGGTAGCTCGCCACCACGGCACCGGTGCGCCGGCTGTCCATCACGAACTCGACGCTGCCCGCGTCGCCGACGGCGATCTCCGGGATCGTCATCGTCTCGCACGGATCCGAGGAGGGGCAGACGAGCTCGACGCCGCTCAGGGCCTGCGTGTTGAGGCGGACCTTGACCTCGTAGGCCGGTGAGCTGCCGATGTTGGTGACGGTGGCGAAGAACGAGAAGCGCTCGCCGTCGCGGACCACCGACGGGACGGTGAACGACATGTCGAAGTGCGGATTGCGCACGAGCACGCCGCCCCTGGCCTTGCCGACGACGGTGACGTCGCCGACGGACAGGCCGTGGAGATTGGCTTTGATGTCGAACTCGAGCTTGTGGTAACCCTCGAGCTCTGCCCGCACCAGGAACTCCGCCTGCCCCTGCTGGCCGGGACCGAGAACAGCGACGTCGTCGCCCGTGCCCGGGAGCCCATCCGGCCCCAGCCCGCGGACCGGCATCATCGCCGGCTGTGTCCCGTTGGGGAGCGGCGCCAACACCAGGGGCGGATCGGGGTTGGGTGGCGGCAACGTGATCGTCCCCTCCACGCGGTCCACGAGGAGCCCACTGCCCACCGGCGCCCCGTTCGCAACGAAGAGCTGCGCGGAGAAATGCTGCATCCAGTAGCCGACGTTGCCGGGAATGACGATGACGCTCGGAATCTTCGCGGCTTGTCCGTCGGGCAAGAAGAGATTCATGCTGCGCGGCGGCAGGCCGCTGCCCGGGACCTCCCACGCCTGCAGGAGCACGGGGACGATCGAGGGCATGACCGGCGGCAGTTGCCCGGGACGCTTCACCGGCGGCGGCAGCGGGATGGCGGGCGGGCTCGGGATGCCCTCGCGATCGAAGACGACCGGCAGCGAGATGGTGACCGGCACCGATTCCAGCAGCACGCCCAGCGTGAACTCGAACGTCAGATAGGAGTCCTCGGTGATCACGATGCCGCGGCTCAGGATCTCGTCGCGGGTCAGGGGTCGTGTCTTCACCGAGGTCACCAGGAGCTGATCAATGACCCGATACGTCGCACGGGAAGGCACGACGTCGAACACCGTTTGTCCGTTCGCCACGATGCGCAGGCTGGTCAGTGTGTATTCCCCGCCGATCGGCAGCGCCGGCATGGCCAGCAGGAACGGGTCGGGGAGCGCGGGGGCGTTCGGCATCGGCAGGCTGACCGCCTGCTGCAGTCCTGGACCCGACAGCTCGCCCTGCACGCTGAACGGGCCGCCCGCCAGGCGGCGGACGGCGTCGGCGTCGAGGGTGCGGTCGCCGGCGGTGACGTTGATCCGCACCGCCGAGGCCGTGCCCTTGGGCGCGATCAGCGTCTGGGGATCGATGAGGGCGGACACGCCGGCGACACCCAGCTGCGTCTCCGCGATCTTGTAGGGTTCCACGGCCGCGCCCGCGCCGACGGCCCCTTCCGTGAACAGAAGGGCCAGGGTCAAGGATGTGGCCGCGACTCTCAGCGAATGATGCAAGTTCCCTGCTCCGCCGAAGCCCCCGTTCTCCGCGATCAGGCGGAGTGGGGCGAAAAAAGACAGCGACAAGCGACCGCGTTCCCGACGGGCAGACGGCCTCCCTCGTCAGAACGCGTTCTGGACCTGGCTATGTACGCTTACGTCACTTGCAGATGAGCGGCGAGTCTACGGGGCGCCTCATAGTTCTGTCAATGAATGTTTTTCGGATACTGTCAAAATTCATCGCCTCAGAGTACTGCTTCACTGTTGCGCGGTTGTGACGCGGGCACTCGCGCAATAAAAAGCACTCACCCGATGAGCTCGTGAAGAAGTCGATCCAGTTGCGGGGAGGAACGCCTAATCCAGACAGAGCTTGCGGAGCCGAGCCCCCAAGCGGCGGCAGTCTACCACGATCGACAAGGGAGACCGACGCCGTGATCTCGTGAAGACGCGTTGCTTTCATGAACGCGCGAACTCTAGTACGCGAGCCACCCCGCGCAGCGCCCTTGTGACACTTCGACTGGTGTCCCACGAGAACTCTGCGGACGCCTCTTCGTCGTCATACGAGTCGTATCACGTGTACTACTTGTCGTATGACACATTGAAATCCGCGAGGGCCTTCCGGGCCGCCGGCGTACCGATCTGCTCGAGGGCGGCGGACGCTGCCTCGCGGACCCACGAGCTCGAATCGGCCAGAACACCGGCCAGGGTCGGAACCGCGGCGTTCGCGAGGGGACCCAAGGCGCCCAGGGCCTCCGCGGACTTGGTCCGCGCCAGCCAGTCCGGATCCTGCCGGACGGCCTCCATCAGCACCGGCATGACGCCGCGGGTCGCCGGCGCCAGCGCCACCAGCTGCCGGGCGGCCTCCCCATGCTCCAACCGCGTGGGGTCGGCGAGTTGGCCGGCAAGGAGAGGGACCTCGCGGGCGGCGAAGGCCTGGAAGGCGGCTCTCGCTTCGGGCGTGCCGATACGGTTCAAGGCCTCGGCCGCCGCGGAGCGCAGCATCACGTCGGGATCCTCGAGAAGGGGCAGGAGAACAGGGACGGCGGCGCCCGCTCCCCGGCCGATCTGCCCGAGCGACGTCGCGGCGGCGACACGTGCAGTGCGATCGGCCAACAGACGCACGAGACCCGGCACCGCGGGACCAGACCCGGGGCCGATCGCTCCCAGCGAGAACGCGCTGTGCTGCCGCACCCATTCGTCCGGATCGGACAGGGCGGCGACCAGGGCCGGCACCGCCGCCGCCGACTCCCCGCCCCACTGGTGCAGCCTCCACGCCGCGTCCCGCCGCGTGTCACGATCCGCGCTTCCGAGGCGCTTCACGAGGGCCGGTACCAGGTCGCTCTCGATGTGGCGCAGCGCGTCGGGAGCTCGCCAACGGTGCAGCACCATCATCGCGGCCAGGCGGACCTCCTCCGGGCCGTCTTTCATGCGGGAGACAAACGCGCCGACGACAGGCGCCGCGCGATCGTCGATGCGGCCGAGCGCCGTCACCGTCACCTGCGCCGTCCGAGCCGTAGCGCTCGCCACCAGAGGCAGCAGGTCCGGCACCGCCTCTCGCGCGCGCGGACCGATGCCACCCAGCGCCTCCGCCACGTACGGCTTCATGAACGGCTCGGCGCGTTTCAGCAGATCGCGGAGCGCGGGCACCGCCGCCCTGGCCTCGGGGCCGATCTCGCCGATGACGCGCAGCACGTGATACAGACCGAAGTCGCTCTGCCGTGCCAGCGGCTCGACCAGGGCCGGGAGGGCGCGACGGCGCAGCACCTCGAGGTCGCCGAGCCGATGGATCGCGGAAGCGGCCTGCGCCCGCACGTCGAGGTCCTTGTCGCCCAGGGCCGCAACCAGCGAAGGCACGGCCTCTCGCGAGCCGAGCGCGCCCAGCGCGTCGGCGGCGTAGTAGCGGACGAAGTGGTCGCTGTCGGCCAGTGCCTTCTGCAACGGGAGCCGGGCCGCCCCTGCCTCCCGTCCGATCGTCTGCAGGCTCTGCGCCGCCTGCATGCGTACCGGTGCTTCGGCGTGGGCGAGATCGGCGACCAGGAGGAGGACGACCCGGCGGCGCGAGTCGCGCGCCCCCGCGATGGCGATGGAGGAGGCCAGCGCGCGTACGACACGGGCGTTGGCCTCCGAGCGCGTGGGCTCGGCGGCGAGAGCGGCGTCGAGGGCCGGCGGCGTCTCCGGCACCGTCCGATACTTCCGGAGCAGCGTGGCCGCGGCCTCGCGCACGGTGGGATCAGGGTCGCCGAGGGCGGGGATCACCCCTCGCGCCAGAACCGGCGTGTGCTCGTCGACCATGATCCACGGACCGCGATCGATGGCGCCCAGCGCGGCCAGGCGGACCATGGAGTGGCGGTCCCGCAGCGCGGCCACGAGGTCCGGTATCGCCGCGAACGAGACCTCCGCCGGCACCTCGCTGCCGAGCAGCCTCGCCGCCTCCGCCCGCACGCCCTCGTGCGGATCCTCGCGCAGCGAGACCGTGAGGCGGCGAGTGGCCGCCGCCTCGGCGTCACCACCCTTCACGATGGCATCGAGGAGGCCGATCTCGAGCGTCGCCTCCGCCGCGAGACGCGTGCGCGAGCACTGGGTCGATAGAGGCCTGCCCTCGCCCGCCGCGAAGGCGTACACGAGGAATCGAGCGCCCGCGGGAAGGGCCGCCCCCCGCCGGCTCGTCACCTCGACGCGGTCGCCTTGGCGGGCGCTGCCCTTCCACGAGCGCTCGATCACGAAGAGCGTCTCCGGCTCGCGCCAGACGACGGATTCGCCTTCGACGGCGACGGCACCGGCGCGGCTCTCCGCCACCGTGCCGACGAAGACGGCCGCGCTCGCGTCGAAGGAAGGGCGCGGCGGGCCCGACGACGCGCAGTCGAAGGCTGCGGCGCGCGCCACCCAAAGGAGCATGAGCGGGAACACCAGCGCCCACGCCCGGCGTCGTCGACAGGTCGGTGGTCTCAGGAGCGCACCCCCCGGCTCTTCATACGCCCGACAGGGGCGCCGGTTTCAGCCCCGGTGAAGAAGAGCCTAGCTGAGGTTCAGGTCCCGGTGGCGGACCTTGACCGTGTACCCGTCCTTGCCGAGAGACGTACTGAGGGCGTTCGCGATCATCACCGACCGATGCCGCCCGCCCGTGCAGCCGATGCCGATCGTGAGGTAGCTCTTGCCCTCGCGGATGTAGCGCGGGATCACGTAGCGCAGGAACTCGGTCACGTGCTTCAGGAAGGCGGCGGTGTCCTTCTGCCGGCGCATGTACTTCACCACCGGCGCGTGGTTGCCCGACAGCTTCTTCAAGGTCGGCACGAAGTTCGGGTTCGGCAGGAAGCGCACGTCGAACACCAGGTCCGCCTCGGACGGCACCCCGAACTTGTAGCCGAAGGACGTGACGGACACGATCATCGGCGTCCCGCGGCCGCGCAGGTCGTAGTGGTCGCGGATGTACTCGCGGAGCTGATGCACGTTGTACTGCGACGTGTCGAGGATGAGGTCGGCCATCTTGCGGATGGGCCGCAACGCCTCGCGCTCCTCGCGGATGCCTTCGATGGCCGGCTGGTTGATGGCGAGCGGATGGGGCCGCCGCGTCTCGCTGAACCGGCGCACCAGGACCTTGTCCTCGGCCTCCAGGAAGAGCAGCCCCGTGCGCACACCCTTCTCGCGCACCTGCTTATAGACCTGCGGGAACAGGCGGAGGAAGTCGCGCTCCCGCATGTCGATCACGAGCGCGGAACGATGGAGCTCCTCCGTCCCCACGATGAGGTCGGCGAAACGCGGGATGAGGGCGGTCGGGAGGTTGTCGACGCAGAACCAGCCCATGTCCTCGAGGGTGCGCAGGACGTGGGTCTTGCCGGAGCCCGAGAGCCCGGTGATGACGAGGATCTGGGGCTGCGACCGGAGGTGGCGGGCCATCAAGCCTCGGGCTCGATGAGCCCGAGATTGCCGTCCTTGCGCCGGTAGAGAACGCTGAGCTTGGCGGTGGCGGCGTCGCGGAAGACGAGCAGGCCGTCGTCGGTGGCGTCCACCTGCAGCACCGCCTCGTCCATCGTCATCGGCTTGGCCACGAAACGCCGGCTCTGGACCACGCGACGCGCGGGAGCGCTGCCGCCGCCGTTGCCGTCGGGCGCGGCCGACACCACCCCCGTCCACACCGCCTCCGGACGGCCAGGGCGGCGCTTGCGCTCGCGCAGCTTGCCCACGCGCTTCTGGGCCTGCCGGGTGAGCTTGTCGACGACGGTGGCGAGCGAGGTGGCGAGGTCGTCGCTCTCCTCCGCCGCGGCCAGGTCGAGGTGCGGCGAGTGGACCGTCACCTCGGCGATCTGCCGGTGCTTTTCGCTGATGAAGATGACGTGGACGCGGGTAATGCCGTGCAGGACCTTGGTCAGCTTCTCGAGCTTCTTCTCCGTGGCCTTGCGCAGCGACGCCGTGATTTCCGTCTTCCGCCCCGTGATCTCGATCTGCACTGAACCCCTCGTCGTTTCTATTAGGAACGCGTCTCCATTGTCCTGATGGACGCGTTCCTAGTGCACGCCCTTCCGCAGGTTGGACGGCGGGATGCGGAGCTCCTCGCGATATTTCGCGACAGTGCGGCGGGCGAGGGGCAGGCCCTCGGACTTCAGCAGCTCGGCGATCCGCGAATCCGAGAGCGGGTGGGCGGCGTTCTCGTTGTCGATCATCTTGCGGATCTTCTCCTTGATCGTCACCGAGCTGATCGCCTCCCCCATGTTGGAGGTGATCCCGCTGTGGAAGAAGAACCGCAGCTCGTACACGCCGCGGGGCGTGTGCATGTATTTGTTGGCCACCACGCGCGAAACCGTCGACTCGTGCATGCCGATGTCGCCGGCGACGTCGCGCAGCACCAGCGGGCGCAGGTGCGGGATGCCGTGGTCGAGGAACGCGCGCTGGTGGCGCACGATCGACTCCGACACCTTGTAGATCGTCCGCTGCCGCTGGTCGACGCTCTTGAGCAGCCAGAGCGCGCTCCGCAGCTTGTCCTTCACGTAGTCGCGGGTCTCCTGCGAGTTCGACTCCTTGTCGTCGAGCATCCGCTTGTAGGTCGGGCTGATGCGCAGCTTCGGCAGCCCGTCGTCGTTCAGGACGATCTTGTAGTCCTCGCCTTCCTTCACCACGAAGACGTCCGGCATGATCGGCGTGGCTTTGTCGCGGCTGTAGCGCGACCCCGGGCGCGGGTCGAGGTTCTTGATGATCTCGACGTGTGTCGAAACCTCGTCGGGGGTGAGCCCCATCTGCTTGCCGATCTCGGCGTACTGATGGCCCTGGAGCTTCTTCAGGTGCTCGCGGATCATCACGTCGGTCGGCGAGTCCTCGAGGCCGACATGGCGGAGCTGCGCGCGCAGGCACTCGGTGATGTCTCGCGAGGCGATGCCGGGCGGGTCGAGGTGCTGTACCACCTGGAGGGCCCGCTCGACCTCCGCCATCGGGTACGGCCCCAGGTTCGCGATCTCCTCGAGCGACGCGCGCAGCATGCCGTCCTCGTCGAGGTTGTGGATGATGGCGTCGCCGATCTCGACGATGACCTCGTCGGAGCACGACATATGGAGCTGCCAGGTCAGGTAGTCGTAGAGGTCGGGCGCCTGCGTGAGGGTGTTCTCGAGGGGCGGCATCTCCGGGATCTCGGAGGAGCGCGTCCGCCGATGATCGCCGTCGTCCAGGTAGTCCTCGAAGAACTTCTCGACGTCGATGTCGTCGAGCGGGTCTTCCTTCTTCTGCTCCGCCTCCGGCGGCGTCTCCGTGGTCTGGTTGAGGCCGGGCTCGTCGGTCGCCATGACCTCCTGCACCGGTACCTCCTCCAGCATGCAGTTCTCCATCATCTCCTGCTCGAGGACCTCGGCCAGCTCGAGTGTCGTCAGAGGCAGGAGCTTGATCGCCTGCTGGAGAGACGGAGTGAGGATGAGCCTCTGAGAGAGGCGCGCCTGCAGTCCCAGCTTCGGTTGAATCGCCATCAGTCCCGTGGAGTGGCGGCCCGGCGATTTGTCAGGCAGGAGTGCTGTCGCATCAGGTTGCTCACGCCGGTCCGCTGTCGAGTTGGAACGACTCGCCCAGGTAGACCCTGCGCACCTCGGGGTCGGAAGCGAGCTCCCGCGGTGTTCCGGATCTAAATACTTCGCCTTCTCTGAGAATATAGGCGCGGTTCGTGATTTTCAAGGTCTCACGCACGTTGTGGTCGGTGACTAGTACCCCGATGCCGCGGTCCTTCAAGTGCGCGACGATCGATTGGATCTCCGACACCGCGATGGGATCGATGCCGGCGAACGGCTCGTCGAGCAGGATGAACGAAGGATCGGTGGCCAGCGCCCGGCAGATCTCGAGGCGCCGCCGCTCCCCGCCCGACAGCGTGTAGGCCGGTTGGCGGGCCACCGCCACGATACCCAGCTCCTCCAGGAGCATTCGGGCCCGCTGCCGCTGCGCCGAGGCCGAGAGGTTGCGCGTCTCCAGGATGGCGAGCACGTTCTCCTCGGCGGTGAGCTTGCGGAACACGCTGGCTTCCTGCGGGAGGTAGCCGATGCCGTTGCGCGCGCGCTGGTACATCGGCAGCTGCGTGATGTCGTTCTGGCCGAGGATCACCTGCCCGCTGTCGGGGCGGGTGAGGCCGACGACCATGTAGAAGGTCGTCGTCTTGCCGGCGCCGTTCGGGCCGAGCAGCCCCACGACCTCGCCCGTCCTCACCTCCAGGCTCACGCCGTTCACGACGACGCGCCGGCCGTACGATTTCGTGAGCGCGCGCGCCTGGAGGAGGGTCATGGTGTGCGGCTCCGCCTGCGGCCGTCCGCCGCGCGGCATGGGTCGCGAGCTCATGGTGTCGTCACCTTCATCGCCGGCGGCGCGTTGGGAGCCGCCGGCACGGGGGGAGCCGCGGGCGGCTCCTTCTTGAGGATGGTTTCGGTGCGCGCCTGCTGCCCCTGCACCTCGATCGCCTCGTCGTCGAGGCGGAACTTCACGACGTCGCCGCGCACCAGTTGCCCCTGCTCGTCGGTCAGGATGGCGTTGCCGGTGAGGGTCACCGTCTTCGCGTCGGGTCGATAGACCGCCCAGCCGCTGTTGGCCTGGCGCCGGCCGCCCTTGTCCATGGCTTGATCGATGCGGACCTTGGGTCCCGCCTCCAGGCGATCGAACCCCTGGCCGTCCGCGGTCAGGAACACTGTCGATTTCGGGCTGTGGGTCGTGACCTCGCCGTGAGTCATGACGACCTCGCCCTCGTAGTCGATCCTCCGCGTCGTCTCGTCGTAGACCATGTGCCGGGCCCGGGACACCACCGACACCGGCGTCTTCCCCGGCTCCGTCTCCTTCGCTTTCGGCGCGAGGCGTGACGCCACCTCGCCGTCGGCGGTGACCTTCGTCCCACCGTTCTCCACGACGATCTCCTGCCCGCGCAGCTCGTCGTCGCCGGAGCGCATGAGGGCATCGTCGGTGTAGCGGAAGACGCCGCGGCGGGAGTCGGAGCGGAACAAGCGCGCGGTGATCACGGTGTCGACGCCGGCCCCGAGGGGACCCGCCGCTTTCGCCCGCGGCGGGATGACGTGCCTCACCTCGCGGCGCGCGGCCAGGTTGCTCGTCTGCGGCTCGATGTCGATGGCGAGAGCGCTCAAACGGCTGCCGTGGCTGAGCTCGTGCACGGCCGGATCTTCCTTGAGCATCAGGAGGCCACCCGGGGTGCGGTGCAGCTCGTAACGGCCTTTCTGCGCAGTGGCCACCGCGCCCGGCCAGGTGAACTTCACGTCCTTCAGGAAGTCGCCGTTGTCGAGCTGGCCGGTGGTGGTGTCGAACCGCGCGACGAAGTTCTGGCACTCCATCGTCTTCACCGGGCCGCCCGCCTTCTTGTCGGTGGGCTCGCTGACGAAGCCGCTGTCCTTGTGTCCCTGCACCTCGATCAGGCGCCCGGCCTCGTCGAAGAAGAAGGTCAGCAGGCGCGAGAAGACGGCACGCTTCTCCGGCGGATCCTTGGGGCCCGGATGGATGGTGAGCCGTCCGTCCGGCCCGGCCTCCATGCGCTCGAGGGTGCGGTCCGGCCGGAAGAAGATGTCGAGCTTGGTGCCGGTCAGCTCACGCATGCCGCCGCCGCCGCTCTGATCGACGGCCCCCAGGCCGTGCTGGCCGACGAAGGTGGCGCGCACGGCGCCGATGGCCTCCGTACGCTGGACCGCCTCACCCGCTTCGTCGAAGTTGACGATCAGCTCCTTCGACCGCATCTCGTCGCCGTTCTTGCTCATCACGACGTCGCCCACGAACCGGATCGTCTGCTCACCGCGGTTCACGAAGGCGCGCTCGCTCTTGATGTCCGTAGTGCCGTCCTCGTCCTTGATATGCATGAGGACGTCGTGGTCGAGCTGGATCGTCCCCCCCGTCGAGTCATAGACGAGGCCTCGCCCGGTACCGGACACGTCCTTGCGCTGGAAGCGCACGGGCGCATCGCTACGGCCGATTCCCAGCTTGTCGTCGAACGAGAGAGAGTCGGTCTCGAGCTTGAAGCCGTCCGCCGTCGCCACCTTCACGTTGCGCTCGAAGCGGGCATTGCCGACTGCCGGCGTGTACAGGCACTCGTCGGCGACGATCGTGCCCTTCTCCTGTTTCCCCTGGGCCATGTAGGTGAAGCTCACGTCGGCCCGGGTCAGCTTGATCTCGCCCTGGTCCGTCCCCTCCCAGGACTTGGCGGCGACCTTCATCTCCCGCCCGTCCTTGCCGAGACGGATGTGCTCGTATTCGGTCATCCGGGTCTTCTGGCGGTCGGCGGGCACCTGGCCCTCACCGGCGGTCGGGGCCGTGGGTGGGGTCGAACGGGACCGGAGGCTGAGCGCCACCCAGGCCACGACGGCGACTCCCAGGAGGAGCAGCGCGGCCTGCACACGTCGAACAGTGGATGGCGTCACTTTTGCAGTATAGCGTGGACCCCGATCGGGGCCTATGGTTTATACGCGCGGGGTCAGCGCCAGCGCACGGTGTTCGTGTAGATATCCCCGTGGCCCGAGCGGACGGAGACCTCCATCGACCAGGCCTTCACGTCCGCCTTCCACACGCTGGGGACCTCGGCCAGGAGGGCCACCTGCTGGGCCGGTATTTCCTTCATCTTGGGGGTCAGGGCAGATTCCGAACGGACCCCGTTCAAGGCCGAGGCCACGCGCAGCTCGCGGATCTTGATGGTCTTCTTGCCGTCGTTGCGAAGGTAGACCTTCACGACGTAGGGGTCGCCGGGCCTCAAGCGCTTGGTCTGCACGTCGAACTCGACCCGCGCGGCCACCTTGGGCGCGGCTTTTACCGCCACCCCGCCAGGGTCGAAGCCCGCGGGCACCTCCCCGCCGGCGGTCTCCTTCGTCGCGACCTGCGTCTCGCCGCTGGCGAAGCTCGTCTCCCCCGTCACGAACCCGCGGCGGGCCGCATCGGCGGACACGGAGCCGTCCGGCCGCGCTGGCGGGGGCGTGGGTGACGGTTTCGCTGCCCTCGGCTTGGGCTTCCTTGCCGTCGGCGCCGCGCTGGGCTTCACCGTGGCCACGCCGACCGCCGTCGGCGCCGCGGTGGCGGCCGCCACCGCCACCGGCCTCGCCGGGGGCTCGACGCGCGCCCTTGCCGGCGACTGCACGATGATCTCCCCCGCGCCCGGACGGGGGGTGAGGGCGGCGGCGGCATCGACCGGCACCGGCGTCGCCGTCGGCGTGATCTCGGCGCAGGGCGAAGGCCGCGGGCACGGAGTCGGCGCGGAGGCCCACTTCGGCGGCTTCACGCGAACGTAGACATCGACGCCGAGCAGAGCGACGATCACGAGAAAAGCCAGTACCACCAGGACGCGCCGCATCCATCCTCCGGTGAACCGCGACGACCGATTCTAGCCTAGCCCCGTCACGACGGGCGACGCACGGTCGAACGCTGCATTTTGTCGACGGCGGCGACGTACCGGGCCGACAGATCGTCCTTCTTCTGGCGGCCCTTCTCCAACACTTCGCGTGTGAGCCGGGGGCGGTCGCCGGCTTTCGCGGCCAGGATGCGCTTCGTCACCGTGACATAGGCGTCGAGATCGTCGTCCGTCAGCTCGGGGAACTCGCGGCGCAGGCGCTCGGGGTCGACGGGCAGCACCATCAAACCTCGGTCTCGGGCTCGGGCTCGGGCTCGGCTTCGGCCTCCGCGTCCGCGTCGGGGATCGACGAGCGCACGACGGCGGGCAGGGTGTACGAAGCCTCCTCGAAGAAGTCCTGACCCAGCCGTCCCATGTTCCGGAACTTGTCGTAGCGCGCCGCCACGAGATCCGCGGGGGCCATTGCCTGCAGCTCCTTGAGCTCGGACTCGATGACGACGTCGAGGGTGCGGAAGAGCGCGTCGTGGTCGACGTGGGCGCCGCCCGCGGGCTCGGGCACGATCTCGTCGATGATGCCCAGCGCCTTCAAGTCGGAGGCGGTGATCTTCATCGCGGTGGCCGCGTCCTCCGCCCGCGCGGGGTCCCGCCACAGGATGGAAGCGCAGCCCTCCGGCGAGATCACCGAATACACCGAGTGCTCGAGCATGTTCACGCGATCGCCCACCGCCACCGCCAGCGCGCCGCCGCTCCCGCCCTCACCGGTGACGTTGACGATGATGGGGGTGGCCAGGCGCGCCATCTCGCGGAGGTTGTAGGCGATGGCCTCGGCCTGGCCGCGCTCCTCGGCGTCGAGGCCGGGATAGGCGCCCGGCGTATCGATGAAGGTGATGATCGGCCGGCGGAACTTCGCGGCCAGCTGCATCACCCGCAGGGCCTTCCGATAGCCCTCGGGCTTCGGCATGCCGAAGTTGCGGTAGATCTTCTGCTTGGTATCGCGGCCCTTCTGATGGCCGATGACGGCCACCGGGCGGTCCTTGTAGAGGCCGAAGCCGCAGATGAGGGCGGGATCGTCGCCGAAGCGCCGGTCCCCGTGCAGCTCGGTGAAGTCGGTGAAGAGCGCCTGCACGTAGTCGAGGAGGTACGGCCGGTTCGGATGCCGGGCGGTGAGCGTCTTCTGCCACGGAGTCAGGCGGGAATAGACCTCGCGCCGCTGGCGGTCGAGGTCGCGGCGCAGGCGGCTCGCCTCGCGGTCCTTCGCGGGATCGCCGGGATACTTGGCGAGCTCGTCGATCTGCTTCTGCAGCTCCCGGAGCGGAGCCTCGAAATCACTGTCCGCCATGTCGATCTCCTTAGCCTGCGGCCAGCACCGGCGCCGTGGCCGGGGCCGGTGCTCCGCTCGCGGGGCGCGCCGGCGGGCGCGGGGACGCGGGACCGTTGCCGTTGCCGCGGCTCAGCAACAAGGCGCCCGGTCCGAGCAGGCCCTCCACCGCGTCGCGCAGACGCGCATCCGGCTTGACCCGGAACGACGCGTTCGCGGCCATCGTCACGGCCAGAGCGCCCGCACGCACCAGCTCCAGCGAGACCGGGCACTCCCCCCGATGGGAGTCCAGGATCTCACGAAGCTGCTCGCCCTTCGAGCGGTTCCATACCGCCATCGGGATGCGCACGGTGACGTGTTTGGCTTCCATCATCTTGGCCTGGTCGAGGGGCATCAGCTCGGCGGCCAGCAGCTTGGGTTTCGCGTCTTCCTGGCCTTCCGCCCGGCCCTTCACGAGGACGATGACGTCGTCGGCCAGGCGCGCCGCGACCTCCTGGTACGTCTTGGGGAACACGAGCGTCTCGATGCTGCCGTCCAGGTCTTCGAGGACGAAGCTGGCCATGCGGTCGCCCTTCTTCGTCTTGAGCAGGCGCAGCGCGGTGATGATGCCGATCATGACGACCTCGCGCGTCTCGTTGAGGTTCGCGAGGCCGGCGGTGCTCGTCGTCGCCCACTGCTGGATGTCGGGCAGGTAGCGCTCGAGGGGATGGCCGGTGATGAAGAAGCCCAGCGTCTCCTTCTCGTACGTCAGCCGCTCACCCTCGCTCCAGTCCGGCGCGTCGGCCACACGGGCGAGCGCCTGGTGCGCCGGCTCGTCGTCGGTGCCCAGCATGCCGAAGAGGTTCGACTGCCCCTGCTCGCGGTCCCGCTGCTGCTTCTGCCCGGCGTCCATCGCCTTGTCGATGGCGGCGAAGAGCGACGAGCGGCGCTTGTCGAGAGAGTCGAAGGTGCCGCTCTTGATGAAGCTCTCCACCACGCGCCGGTTCACCGCCCGCATGTCGACGCGCTCGCAGAAGTCGAAGAGCGACTTGAACGGGCCGCTCTCCTTTCGGGTGACCAGAATGGCCTCGACGGCGCCCTCGCCCACGTTCTTGATCGCCGCCATCCCGAAGCGAATATCCTCTTTGGCCGCTTCTTGCGCGGGGGGGGACTGCGTCGTCCCCCCCAAGCCCCCTGCCCCCGCGCCGGGAGTGAGTCCCGTCGCGTGGGCGTTTTCCTGCACCTGGCGGGGAACGACGGAGAAGTAGATGTCCGACTCGTTCGCATCCGGCGGCAACACGGCGAGGCCCATCTCCTTGCACTCGCCGATGTACTGCACCATCTTGTCCGTATTCGCGCGCTCCGAGGTGAGCAGCGCGGCCATGAAGTACGCGGGGTAGTTCGCCTTCAGGTACCCCGTCTGGTACGCGAGCCAGGCGTAGGCCGCCGAGTGCGACTTGTTGAAGCCGTACCCGGCGAACTGCTCCATGTGGTCCCAGATCTTCTTGGCCTTCTTCTCCGCGTGGCCGTTCTTGAGGCAGCCCTCCATGAACTTGGCCATCTGGGCGTTCATGACCTCGACCTTCTTCTTGCCCATCGCCTTGCGGAGGATGTCGGCTTCGCCCATGGTGAAGCCGGCCAGGGCGACGGCGAGCTGCATGACCTGCTCCTGATAGACCATGATCCCGTAGGTCTCGGAGAGGATCGGCTCCATGGCCGGAATGTCGTAGGTGACCTTCGTCTGGCCGTGCCGGCGCTTGATGAAGTCGTCGATCATCTGCATCGGCCCCGGCCGATACAGGGCGTTGAGCGCGGTCAAGTGCTCCAGCCGGTCGGGCTTGAAGCGCCGCAGGATGTCGCGCATCCCGTCGGATTCGAACTGGAAGAGGCCTGAGGTCTTGCCCGCGGTGAAGAGCTCGTAGGCCTTGGCGTCGTCGATCGGGATCTTGTCGGGATCGATCCTCACGCCCCCCCGCTGCGCCTCGATCATCTTCACGCAGTTGTCGATGAGGGTGAGGGTGCGCAGGCCCAGGAAGTCCATCTTCAGGAGGCCGATGCGCTCGACGCCCTTCATGTCGTACTGCGTCGTGATGTCGCCGGTGTTGCTCTTGAACAGCGGCACGAACTCCACGAGCGGCCGCGGCGCGATCACGACGCCGGCGGCGTGGATCGACGCGTGGCGCGTGGTGCCTTCGAGGCGCCGGCAGACGTCGATGAGGTGTTTGACCTGCGGGTCCTTGGCGTAGGCGTCCTGGAGCGGCGGCGACTCCTCGAGCGCCTTGTCGAGGGTCATCTTCAGGTCCGGCGGGACCATCTTCGCGATCTTGTCCGCTTCCGAGAACGGCAGGTCCATGACGCGCGCCACGTCGCGCACCACGGCCTTCGCCTTCATGGTCCCGTAGGTGATGATCTGCGCGACGTTCTCGCGGCCGTACTTGCGGGTGACGTACTCGATCACTTCCCCGCGCCGGTTTTCACAGAAGTCGATATCGACGTCGGGCGGGCTGATGCGTTCTTCGTTGAGGAAGCGCTCGAAGATCAGCGCGTTCTCGATGGGGTCGATGTCGGTGATCTTCAGCGCGTAGGCCACCAGGCTCCCGGCGGCGGAGCCGCGGCCCGGGCCCACCGGGATCCCGTGCTCGCGGGCATAGCGGATGAAGTCCCAGACGATGAGGAAGTACCCCGCGAAGCCGACGCGGCGGATGACGCCGATCTCGCGATCGAGCCGCGCCTCGTAGTCGGACAGCGGGTACTTGATGCGGCCGGACGCCATCAGCGGCTCGATCGTCTTGCGCCGCTCCAGGAAGCCGTCGCGCGCGACCTTCTCGAAGTAGCTCTCGATCGTGAAGCCGGGCGGCACGTCGAACGCCGGGAGCGTGCCGGCCGCCTTCAGCGTGAAATCGCACATCTCGGCGATCTTCACGGTGTTCCGCAAGGCGTCGGGCTGCTCGGGGAACACGCGCGCCATCTCGGCCGCGCTCTTCACGTAGAACTCCTGGGTGTCGAACTTCAGCCGCTCCGTATCCTGGACCTTCTTGCCGGAGCCGATGCACACCAGGATGTCGTGGGCCTCGTGGTCGTCGTGTTTGAGATAGTGCGCGTCGTTGGTGGCGACGAGGGGCAGGCCCGTCTTGTCGCGCACGCGCAGGAGCGCCTGGTTGACCTTGCGCTGCTCCTCGATGCCGTGCTCCATCAGCTCGAGGTAGAAGCGGTCGGGACCGAAGATGTCGGAGAAATGCATCACCGACTTCAGTGCCTGCGCCTCGTTGCCCGCGCGCAAGTATCCGGCCACCTCGCCCGACAGGCATCCGGACAGCCCCACCAGCCCCTTCGAATGCTGGGCAAGGATGTCCTTGTCGATGCGCGGCCGATGGTAGAAGCCCTCCGTATAACCGATCGAGACCAGCTTCATCAGGTTGTGATAGCCGGCCTCGTCGGTCGAGAGCAGCGTCAGGTGGTTGTAGGCCTCGGTGATCCCCGACGCGTTCTTGTCGAAGCGGCTGCCGAGGGCGACGTAGATCTCGCAGCCGATGATCGGCTTGAGGCCTTTGTCTTTCGCGGCATCGTGGAACGCGACGGCGCCGAACATGTTGCCGTGGTCGGTGATCGCCATGGCTTTCTGTCCGAGCTTGCCGGCCTGCTCGACGAGCTCGTCGACGCGGCAAGCGCCGTCCAGCAGGCTGTATTCGGTGTGCAGGTGAAGATGGACGAACTCATCATTCATGGGCTGGTTTTCAGAGAGGATGACGCGTCAGGGCGGCTTAACTTGAGGCGCGATTATAGCCCTGTGACCGGACAGGCAAGGCCCCTTCTCTGGCCTCGGGCGAATCACCCGATGATAATTTTTCTCTTGATTTGGCGAATAGTTAACCGTACAGTCTTCAAGTCTTTTCTTGAGGAGTGCGGATGCGCAAAGACTCGATCGTCGCGGTGATCGTCGTAAATGCGGTTCTCGGCGGATGTGTGGCCGACATCCCCGACAGCCATCCGACGGAGGCGCAGGTCCAGTCTCCCGCGCCCGTCGTCATCCAACTCCCCCAGCCCGCGGGTCCCGCCCCCGCCGCGCCCACGAATCCTCCCCCGGGGAACAATTCCCCGGTGCTCGGCGGCAATCCGACGTCGGCGCCGACGAGCGCGCCCGCGCCCAGCTCGTCCTCGGGTTGTGGGTTGCCCCCGGGCATCGGTGACGGCGAGGGCTGCCCGCGCACGAGCGGGATGTTCATCGACGACATGGACCGAGCCCACCAGCTCGTGCAGTCCAGACACCCCGAGCTCCTCACCGGCGGCCGCGTCCCTACGCAGAACTGGAACGCCTATTACGCGGCGATGATCGAGGAGCTCCAGCGCATGGGGTACTGCGCGATCTTCGACGGCCACGATGTCGCCGTCAAGAACACGAACGCCTTCAACGAGCAGTACCACGTGATCCAATCGAACGGCTCGCCGCGCACCGGGGAAGGGTCCTATCGCGCGACGTGTCGGCCAGCGTGGTTCTAGGGCCGCGCTAGACGGCAGTCGTTGTCCGTAACCCATCCCTCCCCCTCCTGTATCGACCGGCAAGGAGGGATGGATGAGCGCAACCCGCCACTGGATGTCCGCCGCCGACCCCAGGCGCGCTCCGAGCCCCTGGTGGTACTTCCGCCGAGCGGTCTACGTCAGCCGCCGCGACTACTGGCGGATCTTCAAGGCATTCGTCGCCACGGGGGCCCCGATCGGCGCCCTCGGGTGGATCGCGGGGCAGCCGGTCCTTCTCCACACCGCGTTCTTCATGGCCGCGGCGGGGCTGGCCCTGCTCGCCTACTCGCTCCTCGGGCTGTACCGCATGTACGGCCATCCCGCCCGTGCCTACTTTAGGCGCCTGCTGCGCATGGCCCGCGCCGAAGGCGCGCGCGTGGTGGCCGACCTCCACCTGGGAACCTACCGCCATTCGTTCCAGCTCGCCGGCTTGCTGCCGGCGGCGACGATCCATTCTGTCGACGTGTGGAATGTCGAGGGCGCGCCGGCCGAGGCCGCGGTTCAGGACGTCCGCGATCTCGAGCAGGCGCCCTCCGCTCATCCCCGGATCCGTCCAGCGCGGGCGCAGCAGTTCCGCGTACCGCTGGGCACCGAGAGCTGTGACCTCGTCGTCCTCGGCTTCGGCACCCACGAGATCCCGCCCGGCGCACCGCGGGAGACCCTCCTGCGCGAAGCCAATCGCATCCTCAAGCCGGGGGGACGGCTGGCGATGTTCGAGCACGGCTACGACCTGCACAACTACCTGATCTTCGGCCCCGTCATCGACCACGTCACTCGCAAAGAGACGTGGATCCGACTCCTCCGGGAACATTTCGACGACGTCGTCAGCAGCCGCACGTCGCACGCGGTCGACCTCTTCGCGGGGACGCGCCGTGGGTGAGCACGACGCGGACGTCATCGTCGTCGGTGGCGGCATCGCCGGTCTCGCCGCCGCGCTGCGTCTCCAGGACCGCGGCCTGCGGCCTCTCGTACTGGAGGCGGGAGACCGTGTCGGCGGCCGAATGACCACCGACCGCATCGGCGGCTACGTCATCGACCGCGGCGTCACCCTGCTCGGGGGCCGCTTCCATCGTATGCGCGCGCTGGCCGGACGCATGGGCCTCGGGCCGCGGCTGTGCCCGACGAGCTTCTCGTTCGGCATCGCCGGGAGAGACGGCCGCCGTCGTTTCCGCGCGATGCGGCCGGACGACGTCCTCCGCGACAGAGGGCTCAGCTGGCGCGCGAAGCTCGCGATGCTGCGCCTCGGCCTGGACATCCTGCGACACCCCTGGTCGCTGACCCACGGGCACAGCCAGCGCAGCGGCGCCCTCGACGACAGCGACGTGGCCTCGTACCTGGCAGGGCTCGGGCCGGGCGGGACGGAGCTTCTGTGCGGGCTGCTCGAGCCGGGACTGACGGGACCGCTGGGAGGCGCGCTCCACTCCACGTCGCGCGCCGTCCTCTTCCAGACGGCGTGGAACGTCCTCATGTGGCCGGGCTGGAACCTCCGCGACGGCGTCGACGTCATCCCGGAAGCGATCGCGGCGCATGTACCGGTCCGATTGCGAACGACAGTATCCGCCGTGCGCCGCGACGGGCAAACGGTCGTGGTCGACAGCGAGGGCCCGGACGGGGCGCGGACCTCCCGCGCGCCGGCCGTGCTCTTCGCGCTGCCCGGACACCTCGTCCCCGCCCTCTGCTCCGACTTGCCGGCCTGGATGGCGGAGCCGCTGTCGCGAACGAGGTACGGCCACATGGCGGCCGCCCACGTGGCCCTCGACCGCGCCCCGGAAACGGACTGCGCCGGCTACGGGTTCCCGCCGAACGTCGAGAAGGGGGTCGAGCTCGAGATCGAGCACCTCCGCGCGCCCGGCCGTTGCCCCGACGGCGCCGGCCTCGTGTCGGCATTCTTCTGGGACCATCCGGACTGGCGTCTCGCCGAGCAAGACGACGAGGCCCTGCGCACCCGAGGCCTCGCGGTGGTCGAGCGCGCCTTCCCCGAGACGCGCGGCCGATCACGGTTCGTCCACGTCGTCCGATGGCCCATCGGCATCGCGCAGCTCGGCCCGGGACGTCTTCGCGAGATGACCCTGCTGCGCCGGCGGCTCGCCGCCTGGGACGCGCCCCTCGACCTCTGTGGCGATTATCTGGATGGCATCTCGAGCGAAGGGGCCCTGTGTACGGGTGAACAAGCCGCGGATCGACTGGCCGCGCGCCTGGCCGCCTAGATCAGGCCGCGTTCAGTGGCTTGCTGCTGCCCGGCCGGTTGGCTTCACGCCAGTAGGCGTACAGGTAGTCGGCGCCGGACAGAAGCGCCACGACCACCGAGATCCACAACAACACGAGCGCCGGGCGCTCGAGCACGGGGTAGGGCCGCGTGAAGAAGAGCGCAAAGATCGCCACCACCTCGAGGACCATCTTGGCCTTGCCCAGCCACGAGGCGGCGATGAAGACGCCGCGGCTGGCGGCGATGCTCCGCAGGCCGGTGATGGCAAACTCGCGCGCCAGGATGATCATCACGATCCACGCCTTCACTTCGCCCAACTCCACCAGCGACAGGAACGCCGCCGCCACCAGGAGCTTGTCGGCGAGCGGATCCAGGATGATCCCGAGCCGGGTGATCTCGTTCCGCCGCCGAGCGAGGTAGCCGTCGAGCCAGTCGGTGAAGACGGCGACGCCGAAGATGGCCGGCCCGAGGAAATACCCTCCGGTGCGCGTGAGCAACACGGCCACGAGCACCGGGACGAGGAAGATCCGGAGAAGGGTCAGGGTATTCGGAAGGTTCATCGGGCCGCCGTGCCGGGCACGGCACGCGCGCCGGCCCCGTCAGATCTTGATGATTTTATCCGAAACGATCCCCTTCGTCGCGTTGCGGGTGTCGACGATCATCGCCGCCGCCTCCACCACCTTCGGATACGGGAAGGACGAGTGGTCGGTCACGATGACGACGGCGTGGGCATCACGCACCGCGGGCAGGAGGTCGTCGGTGGACTTCATCGTGGCACCGTGGCCTGTCCCGTCGTGGTCGTCGAGGCGCAGCGACGGCACGTGGGGGTCGTAGTAGGAGACCTGCGCCCCGCGGGCCTGGAGGATCTTGATGATGTCGAGGGCGGGCGACTCACGCACGTCGTCGATGTCTTTCTTGTAGGCGACGCCCAGTACGAGGACGCGGCTCCCCTTCACGCTGCGCTCGCGATCGTTCAAGGCATCGGCCACGCACGAGCAGACGTACTCGGGCATCTCGGAGTTGATCTCCCCCGCCAGCTCGATGAAGCGGGCGCGGTAGTTCAATGTCTTGAGCTTCCACGACAGGTACAGCGGGTCGATCGGGATGCAGTGGCCGCCGAGGCCGGGGCCCGGGTAGAACGGCATGAAGCCGAACGGCTTGGTGGCGGCGGCGTCGATGACCTCCCAGACGTCGACGTCGAGCCGGTCGCACATCAGCACGAGCTCGTTCACGAGACCGATGTTCACGCTGCGAAACGTGTTCTCCAGCAGCTTCACCATCTCCGCCGTCTGCGTCGACGACACCGGGATCACCGTCTCGATCGCCTTGCTATAGAGGGCACGGGCCACTTTCGTGCAGGCCGGCGTGCAGCCGCCGATGATCTTCGGTGTGTTCTTCGTGTGGAACTTCGGATTGCCCGGGTCCACGCGCTCGGGCGAAAACGCCAGGAAGAACTGCTCCCCGGCCTTGAGCCCGCGCTCGCTGAGCAGCGGCAGGATCAGCTCCTCCGTCGTCCCCGGATACGTCGTGCTCTCGAGGACCACGAGCTGCCCCGGCCGCAGGCGCGCGGCGATCGACTTCGCGGCGTCCACCACCATCGTGAGATCGGGGTCCTTCGTCTTGCCCAGCGGTGTCGGCACGCAGATGACGATCGCGTCGCAATCGGCCAGACCCGCGAAATCCGTGCTGGCGCGGAGCCGCCCCTCGGCCACCAGGCCCTTCACGCGCTCGGACGGCACGTCCTTGATGTACGACTCGCCGCGATTCACCGCCGCGACCTTGCCTTCGGACAGGTCGAAGCCGGTGACCTTGAGGCCGGCCGAGGCGAACTCCACCGAAAGCGGCAGTCCGACGTAGCCGAGGCCGAGGGTCCCGACGGTCGCCTGCCCTTTCTGGATCTTCTCTTCGAGTGCGGACGCGATCGTGCTCACGCTGCCCCCAGTATCTCTTGAACGCGCGGAGAGGAGCGGCCGCTCGAATGGCCGCGAGAGACTGACTTATACTTTTGAATATAGACGACGGCGCCAAAATATGTCAACTTGACCCACTCCCGCCCCTCTCGATTCAAGTCTTTTATTTCCTCTGACTTAGATCGATATTTCCGTGCATGCTATGATTCCCGACCCATGGTGAACGAGTGAAGGCCGTCATCCTCGCCGGGGGCGAGGGAACCCGGCTGCGTCCCCTGACCCTGAGGCTCCCGAAGCCCACGGCCCCCGTGGCGGACCGTCCGCTGCTCCGCCACCAGTTGGACCTGCTCGGCCGCGCGGGCGTCCACGAGATCGTATTCTCCCTTGCCTATCAGCCGGAACGGATCCAGGCCGTCTTCGGCGACGGGAGCGCCTTCGGCAAGAAGATACACTATGCCGTCGAGGAGACGCCCCTCGGAACCGGCGGCGCCGTCAAGAATGCGGAGCCGCATCTCGATTCCACCACCGTCGTCTTCAACGGCGACATCCTGATCGACGTCGACCTCGAGAGGGTCGTGGCCGATCACAAGCGGCTGAAGGCGGCGGCCACGATCGTGCTCACGCCGGTCGAGAACCCGTCCGCCTACGGCCTCGTCGAAACCGACGCGGACGGCCGCGTGAAGCGGTTCACGGAGAAGCCGAAGGACCCGAGCCAGATCACCACGAACAACATCAACGCCGGGATCTACATCCTGGAGAGCGCCACCCTCGACGTGATGCCGCGCGGCGTCAACTACTCGATCGAGCGCGGCTTCTTCCCGTCCCTCCTCTCGCGCGGCGACTACGTGCGCGCCCATGTCCACCGCGGCTACTGGATCGACATCGGAACCCCGGAGAAGTACCTGCAGGTGCACCGGGACATCCTCAGTCGGCGTTTTCCCGTCGAGCTCGACGGGGCGCCCCACGGCGACGGCGGGTGGATCCATCCGGAGGCACGGGTCGACGCGGCCGCGCGGCTCGACGCGCCGTTCTACATCGGGCGCGGCTGCGTGATCGGCGCCGAGGCCGTGATCGGTCGCGGCACCGTCCTCGTCGAGAACGTCCGCGTCGCCGGTGGCGCGAAGATCAGCGACTCCGTGCTGTGGAGCGGCTGCGCGGTGGAACAGCAAGCCGAGATCGACGGTGCCCTCTTGGCGAACAACGTGAAGGTCGGGATCCACGCCGTCGTCCGCCCCGGCGCCGTCTTCGGCGAGGGCTCGATCGTGAGCGACTACTCCCGTACGAGCTGAAACGGCGCCACCGAGGCACAGAGACACA